>WNFB01007728.1_pt1 | contig 10281 bp, 12 predicted proteins | sample 5400501 | NCBI WGS metagenome assembly WNFB01 (sample SAMN13153341, study PRJNA577476) | soil metagenome | isolation source: 200 cm saprolite under Douglas fir tree site 2 hole 1 | place: USA:California | collected 2015-04-18 | reverse complement strand
TCTTCGCCTTCTCCGCGGACTCCTTGAGACGCTGAAGGGCCATGCGGTCGTTCTTCAGATCGATGCCCTGGTCCTTCTTGAACTCGTCGATGAGCCAGTCGATGATCCGCGCGTCGAAGTCGTCACCACCCAGGTGCGTGTCACCGTTCGTGGCCTTGACCTCGAAGACGCCTTCACCGAGCTGCAGGATCGAGATGTCGAAGGTGCCGCCGCCCAGGTCATACACGGCGACGACCTCGTCCTTCTTCTTGTCGAGCCCGTAGGCGAGCGCCGCCGCGGTGGGCTCGTTGATGATCCGCAGGACCTCGAGACCGGCGATCTGGCCGGCGTCCTTGGTCGCCTGTCGCTGGCTGTCTTGTCGCCGAGGAATGCCTCGGCGTCGGTCTTCAGCTTGCCGAGGATCATCGCGGAGACCTCGGGCGGCGTGAGCTTGCGGCCGTCGCCGAGGACGACCTCGACGCCGCCGTTGCCCCCCTGCTGGATCTTGTAGGGGACCTGCTTCAGCGACCGCTGCACCTCGGGGTCGGTGAAACGCCGCCCCATGAAGCGCTTGATCGAATAGATCGTGTTCTCGGGGTTCGTGATCGCCTGTCGCTTCGCGACCTGGCCGACCAGACGCTCCCCGCTCTTGGTGAACGCGACGACGGACGGCGTGATCCGTCCACCTTCCGCGTTCGGGATGATCGTGGGCTCGCCACCTTCCATGTAGGCCACGGCCGAGTTGGTGGTGCCCAGGTCGATACCAATGACCCTTGGCATGTTCGCTACTCCTTCTTTTTGGCGACCGTGACCAACGCTGGGCGGATGACCCGGTCGTGCAGTCGGTACGCCTTTTGATGTTCTTGGATGACGGTGCCCTCTGGCTCGTCGGACTCGATGTACGCGACGGCCTCGTGCAGGTACGGATCGAACGGCTTGCCGAGCGAGTCGATCGGTTCGAGGCCCTCGGCGTCGAGGATCGAGCGCAGCTTGCGCTCCACGAGCCACATCCCTTCAACCCACGGCTGACCCTTCACCTCGTCCGGCACGGTCGCGAGCGCGCGGTCGTAGCCGTCGAGCACGTCGAGCAGCTTCGCGATGAGATCCGCCTTCGCGAATTTCGCGAACTCGTTCCGCTCTGCCTCATTGCGCTTGCGGTAGTTCGAGAAGTCCGCGGTCATGCGCTTGAGATCGTTGGTGAGCTCCTCCACCTTCGCCGGCGTCGACGGCGCTTCGGGTTCGACGTCGGCGACGGCGCCGCCGGGCGTTTCGCCGTTCGTCCGGGTGCGCAGGCGCTCCTCGAGAAGCTCCTCCGCCTTTCGTGTTTTGTCGTCCATGACTAATGGCCCTCCATGACTCGAACAAGATCACTCATGAGCGAGCCGACGTACCGCACGGCGCCGATCGTGCGCGCGTAGTCCATGCGTGTCGGGCCGACGACGCCGACATACCCGAGGTACTCGGTGCCGCCGCCGTAGCGTCCGAACACGAGACTGCAGCCGCGTAGCGGCTCCAGGCGATGCTCGCTGCCGATCGCGACATGGACCTCGTCGTCGCCAAGCGTCGGTGGCAACAGGTCGACGAGACGCGTGTGGTCCTCCAGGAGACGCAGCATGTCCCGCATCCGACCGCCCGCCGCGAACTCCGGCTGCGCGAGGATGTTCTGGATCCCGTCGGTGTAGACGTCGTGCGTCCGGGCGGCGTCGTGCTCATCGAGCGCGCGCGCGATCGCCGCCGCCACCTCCGCGTTCACGCCGGTCTCGCCGGCGGTCGCGCCGCGCACACCCGCGGCGTCGCGCGTCGCGAGCGCTTCCGTGAGCCGCGCCGACAGGGACCGCAGCTGATCGGGTGTCGTCGCGATGCGAAGCTCCAGCAGTTGCTGCGCCACCGCACCGCCTTCGAAGACGACGACCACCAGCGCGCGCCGCTCGCTGATCGGGATCACCTCGACGTGGCGGAGCGTCGCGCGGCCGACCGCCGGCGGCGTGACGATCGCGGCCTCGGTGGTGAGTCGCGCGAGCGTCGAAGCCGCCAGTCGCAGCCACTCCGAGGTGTTCGACAGCGCCTGTTGGAATTGATGGCTCACGGTCACCTGCTCCTCCGGCTGGAGGCTCGGCCGAGGCATCAGGCTCTCGATGAAGTAGCGGTAGCCGAGATCGGTCGGGACGCGGCCGGCGGAGGTGTGCGGGTGCGTGAGGAGTCCGAACTCCTCGAGGGCGGCCAGCTCGTTCCGCACCGTCGCCGACGAGAAGTCGAGGCGGTATTTGCGGACGAGCGCCGCTGAGGCCACCGGCTGCGCCGTGGCGATGTACTCGCGGATGACGGCGCGCAGCAGATCGCGCTGCCGGTCGCCAAGCTGTGGGAGTTGGTCCGTCTTTCGAGGCATTAGCACTCTCCCATCGAGAGTGCTAAAAAGGTTAGCAAGGCCCGGTGGCCTTCGTCAAGCCTGTGTCTGCACACCTCTCGCTCCGCTCGCGTGTGCAGCAAGGCCTATCGGCCTTGTAACGCTCGCTTGCCCGACCGTGCGCCTGGCACCCAGCGTGCTGATTGCTTTGGGCGACGTCGGCGTGGAGGTTCCTGGCATGTTGTCCGAGTTCAAGGCGTGGCTGCTCAAAGCAAACGTTCTCGCACTGGCTCTCGCGTTCATCATCGGCGTGGCCCTAGCGGCGGTCGTGAACTCGCTGGTGAGGGACATCATCATGCCGCCGGTCGGGAAGCTCCTGGGCGGGGTCGACTTCAACAACCTTTTCATCGAGCTCTCGGGAAAGAGCTATCCGAGCCTGAAGGCGGCGCAGGACGCGGGTGCGGCGACGATCAACTACGGCGTGTTCATCAACACGGTCATCACGTTCATCGTCGTCGCCTTCGTGGTCTTCCTCATCGCGCGGTCGATGCTCCCGAAAGAGGTACCCGTACCGATGAAGGCGTGTCCGTTCTGCGGCGAGCAGCTCCTCGCCTCCGCGTCGCGCTGCCGCTATTGCACCAGCCAGCTCACGGCGGGAGCACGCGCTTAGCTCAGATCGGCGTCGGATTGATCAGCGCGCGCACGCGGCCGACGAGGTCGTCCAGCTCGAACGGCTTGGTGACGTAGTCGGCCGCGCCGAGCTCCGTCGCATAGTTCCGCTCTGAGAGGCCGAACATCGCGGTCACGACCACCACCGGCATCCTCGCGATGCGGCCATCGGACCGAAGCTCACGCAACACTGAGAAGCCGTCGCGTCGCGGCATCATTAGGTCGAGCACCATGCAGGACGGCTCAAGAGCGTCGACGAGCCTCATCGCCTCGTCGCCGTCGCTCGCGAGCTTCGAGTCGAGACCGTCGTCGCGAAGGGCCGTGATGATGACGTCGCCCAGGGCGGGATCATCCTCGACGACGAGCACCAGTGGACGCTTGCGCGCCACTAGACCCGGATCTCCTTCGCGAGCCGCTCCGGATCAACGATGACGATGTGGCGGCGCCGGATCCCGATGATCTCGCGCCGCTCGAGATCGCCGAGCACGCGGTTCACCGAAACCCGGGACGCGCCGATGAAGGCCGCGAGCTCGTCCTGCGTGAGGGTGAGCTCGAGCTTCGCGGTCCCGTTGACCTGTGCCAGGTCGAGGAGGTACTTCGCGACCCGGCTCGGCACGTCCAGGAAGATCAGGTCCTCGACGCGATCGGACAGCCGGCGGATGGTCTTTGCCAGCGCATCGAGCACCACACGGACCGCGGCGGGGTGGGCCTCGAGGAACGCCAGGAAGTCGTCGCGGGCGAGGAGCGCGGCCCGGGTGTCCTCGAGCGCGGTCGCCGATGCCGACCGCGGGCTCCCATCGAACAGGGCGAGCTCGCCGAAGAAGTCGCCGGATCGCATGATCGAGACCAGCGCCTCCTGACCGAACTCGCCCGGGAGCGCGATCTTCACCGCGCCGGCCAGCACGACGTACAGATGCATACCCGGATCGTCCTTGCGGAAGAGCGCTTCCCCGCGCTTGAACGAGCGCGTGCGCATCCGCTCCGCAAGCTGGGCGACCTCGGGGTCGGCGAGCTTGGCGAAGAGCGGATAACGCCGCAGATGGTCCGGGAGACGTGTCTCCGGCACTGGGCGATTCTAGGTTTTCGACCACCGCGCGTATGCCCTTCTGTCCTTGACGGGCCGTCCACAATCGAGCGCCCATGGACGGAGAGACAACGGTCCGCACCGGCGAGGCGTACGTCTCAGGCGCGGTGGGCGCGCTCGACGACGGCGCGCGCATGCGGCTCTTCTACGAGCTGCTGGCCGAGGTGGTCGAGTCCGTTGGCCTCCGCGCCTACCTTCCCCACCGCGTCAGCGACGGCGTGCCCGCCGCCCATCTGGAACCGCGAGCCGTGTACGACATCGACCGCGCGCACGTGACCGCCGCGCGTGTCATGGTCGCGTACGCGGGGATCCCGTCTTTCAGTGTCGGCATCGAGGTCGAGCTCGCGCGCGAGCACGCGGTGCCGGTCGTGCTCGTCGTCGAGCGCGAGCGCACGGTGTCGCTGCTGCTGCTCGGCAATCCCGCGGTCGTCGACGTCGTGCGTTTCGCGGACCTCGACGGACTGCGTCGCGGGCTCGCCGCGGCCCTGGGCCGCATCGCGGACGCGGCGCTGGGAGCGGCGCTGCCGGTGTCAGACGACGTCGTCGTCCAGCGCTTCCTCGCGTCGCTGGAGCAGGCCCGGCATCTGCCTGATGGCGAGATCGCGGCCCTCCTTCGCATCGGTGAGCTCGACGGCGAGGCCGCGTCGACGATCCGCGACGCGGTCGCGACCGGCCGGCTCTTCGGCGCGGGGCTGCGCGACCTGGTCGGTCGCCACGCGCTCCGTGGCGCGGACCTCGGCGCCTTCGTGCTCCGCGATGTGCTCGAACGGCCCCTCTCCGAGGCCGCGCGCGCGGTCGGCCTCGATCCGCGCGCGACGCGAAAGCGCCTCGAGAACGCGCGAGCGCGCGTCGGCCTACCGGCGGACGCGCATGGCGCGGACATCGCACAATGGCTCGTGACCGAGCTGATCGCCCCGCCGACGCGGGCGCTGCAGCTCCATCTCTTCAGTGGAGGGCACGACGCCGCATGAGCAAAGGGCAGAAGAAGCAAAAGACCACCGGGAAGCTGGGGTGGCGCAGCAAGAAGGCGAACCACGGGCGCAAGCCCGGGATGGGCCGCGGCAAGCGAAACTAGCGGTTTTCTCCCGATAAATGAGACACGCCGCCTTTTGGGCGGCGTGTCGGTTGTCCGCGGGATGCGCTTAGCGGCGGCGCTTGCGCCCGGTGCTCTTGCGCGCGGTGGACTTGCGTCCGGTGCTCTTCCGCGCGCCCTTGCGCGCGGTCGACTTGCGCTTGGTCCCCTTCCGAGCCGTCGTCTTCTTCTTCGCGGCGGTCTTCTTGCGAGCGGTGCTCTTGCGAGCCGTCGTCTTCTTCTTCGCGGCGGTCTTCTTGCGAGCGGTGCTCTTGCGGCCGCCGCTCGACTTGGCGGCGCCCCCGCCCATCGACCCGCCGCCACCCATCGGCGACGGTGGCGTGGGCGGTGTGCCCGATGGCTGCGGTGCGGGCCAGATCGATCCAGGTTGCTTCTGCGATGACCAATCGGTTCCGGTGTTCTCGTCCTCCATGAGGCCTCCCCAAATTTCTCTCGCGCTGGGAGAAGTGCTGTGTGTGACGTGTCATATCGCGTTCGGCATCTCGCCGCAAGCGCGTAGTCGTACTAGACCGACGCCGAGACGGTCGCGTCGTCGGGCAGGAGACGCACGAAGACCTCGTTCGCGAGCAAGCGGCCTCGCGAGGTGAGGCGCACGCGCTCACCCGACCAACGCAGAAGGCGTGTCCCGTCGAGCGAATTCAGCACAGTCCGCACGCGAGCTGCCGCGTCCTGTCCGAACCGCGATCCGTAACGGACCAGATCGAGGCCCTCGTCGAGGCGCAGCGCGAGCATCGCGCTGTCCACAGCGGCGTCCGCGGCCGCGTCGACGATCCGCTCGTCGTCACGATCGATCGCCGCGATGTAAGCGGGCAGGACACCCACGTCGCGCGAGCGAACGCCCGCGAGGTGCGAGTGCGCGCCGGCGCCGACGCCGAGCCAGGCGCCGTTACGCCAGTAGCCCAGGTTGTGCCGGCAGCGCTTGCCGGGTCGGGCCCAGTTCGCGATCTCGTAGTGCCGGTAGCCGTTCGGTCGGAGGAAGCGTTCCGCGAGCTCGTACAGCCCCGCGATACCCGCGTCGTCCGGCTGCGAGGCCGCCGCGCGGCGCCGCCAGCGCTCGACGGACCGCCACCCGGCCCCCGGCCAGTTCGCGACGGCCTCCTCCGGCTCGAGCGCGAGCTCGAGCGGGTAGCAGGAGAGGTGGTCGGGACCCAGCGCGACCGCCGCAGCCAGATCTTCCCGCCAGGCCTTCGCGGTCTCGCCGGGCCAGCCAAAGATGAGATCGAGGTTGACGTCGAAGCCGACTGACCGCGCCGCGGCGACCGCGGGCGCGATGTCCTGCGGTTGGTGCGTCCGCCCGAGGGCGCGCAGTCCGGCTGCCGACATCGACTGCGCCCCGAGCGAGAGGCGCGTGATGCCGAAGGCGGCCCACGCCTCCAGCCGCGCGCGGTCGAGGGTCGCCGGATTCGCCTCGACGGTCGCCTCGAACGGACGCAGATCGAACGCGGCGGCGAGGGCGGCGTGCAGACGCGCGACCTCGATAGGCTCGAGGAGGCTCGGAGTCCCGCCACCGACATAGAGCGTCGCGACGCGCGGCCGGCCAAGACGATCGCCCTCGCGCCGGATCTCCGTCTCGAGTGCGTCGAGATACCGCGACCGAAGCGTGCTACGTGCTGGAGCGGTTGCGAAGTCGCAATACGGACACCGAGCAGCGCAGAACGGGATGTGCACATAGAGCCCAAACGCGCGTGACGCGGCCGACCCGCCGAGGGCCCCCGCGCGCGAGGGGTCCCCGTCCCGAAGGGACGGGGTTTCGCGCGTTGAGAGGGTTTCGGCGGGTCGGCCGCGCAGCGTCATTAGCGTTGTCCTCATCTTCGGATCGCTCCGAGGAGATCGGGCAGCTCGGCATCCGCGGAGAGCTCGGCCGTCTTCGCGAGGTCGACCATCCATTCGCGTGACTCGTGAACGAATGCGAGCAGATGCGACGGGCGCCAATCGGCCTCGGTCACGACCCGCTCATCCCCGAACTCCGGGAGGAGTAGGACGTACGCGGTGCCGCGATCCACGAGGCGCGCACCTGAGACGCCGTAGCCGCCCACGCGGTCCGCGCCACCGAGCGCACCGAGTACCGACGTGCGCAGCGGCGCGACGATCTCGACCAGGCGCGCGTCGGCCGCAGAGCCATCGACACCCGCGGCGCGGTGCAGGGCGACACCGGCACGCGCCGCGTACAGACCCTCGAGCAGGCCGCGCGTCTCGCGCGACAGATGCACCCAGACCGCCGCGGGATCGCCCGCGACGATCGCCTGCAGAAAGGTCGAGGCGTTCGTCTGCGTCGGATGATCGAACTTCAGCTTGGGCTGCTTCATGGCTCGTCCTTGATGCGCAGCACGGCGAGGAAGGCCTCCTGTGGGATCTCGACCGATCCCACCATCTTCATCCGCTTCTTGCCTTCCTTCTGTTTCTCGAGGAGCTTCTTCTTGCGGGTGATGTCGCCGCCGTAGCACTTCGCGATCACGTCCTTGCGTTTCGCGCTGACGTTCTCGCTCGCGATGATCTTTCCCCCGATAGCGGCCTGGATGCGCACATCGAACATCTGCTTGGGGATCAGGCCGCGCAGCTTCGAGACGAGGAGGCGACCGATGTGCTGGGCCTTCTCCCGATGGACGATGACCGACAGCGCGTCGACGAGCGTGCCGGCGACGAGGATGTCGAGCCGCACGAGGTCGGCGGCGCGGTACTCGGCGAACTCGTAGTCGAGCGAGGCGTAGCCCTGGGAGCGGCTCTTCAGCTGATCGTAGAAATCGACGATGACCTCGGACAGCGGCATGTCGTAGCTCAGCATCGCGCGCGTCGGGTCGACGTAGCTCATGTCGATGAGCGTGCCGCGCTTGCCCTGCGCCAGATCCATGATCGGCCCGACGTAATTCGTCGGCGTGATGAGCGTGGTCTTCATCCACGGCTCGCGGATCTCCACGATCGTCCCCGGATCGGGAAGCATCGCCGGGTTGTCGACCGCGATCTCCTCGCCCTTCTGCGTGATCACGCGGTACTCGACCGAGGGTGAGGTCGCGATGAGGTCCATGTCGTATTCGCGCTCGAGACGCTGCTGGATGATCTCGAGGTGGAACAGACCGAGGAAGCCGCAGCGGAATCCGAAGCCCAGCGCCTGCGACGTTTCGGCCTCGTAGATGAGCGACGCGTCGTTGAGCCGCAGCTTCTCCAGTGCGTCTCGCAGCGCCGGGTAATCCTCGGAACGCTGCGGGTAGAAGCCCGCGAAGACCATCGGCTTCGCGGGGCGGTAACCAGGCAGCGGCGACGCCGCCGGTCGCGACTCGAGCGTGAGCGTGTCGCCGACCCGGCAGTCGGCGACCGCCTTCAGACCGGTCGCGGCGTATCCGACCTCGCCCGCGGCGAGACGCGCGACGGGCCGAGGCTCCGGCGCGAAGACACCCAGCTCGAGCATCTCGCTTGGCTTCTGCGTCGCCATCGGCAGGATGCGGTCGGCGGCCGTGAGGAGGCCGTCCACGACGCGCACGTGCGCGACCACTCCTTTGTATGCGTCGTAGTGCGAGTCGAAAATGAGCGCGCGCAGCGGCGCGCTCGGATCGCCCCTCGGAGGCGGCACACGCTCGACGATCGCGTGCAGCAGATCGGCGACGCCCTGCCCGGTCTTGCCTGATGCGAGGAGGATCTCCTCGTCCTTGAAGCCGAGCGTCGTGCGCAGATCCTCGCGAACGACGTCAAGGTCGATGCTCGGCAGGTCGATCTTGTTGATGACCGGGATCACCTCGAGGCCCTGCTCGATCGCGAGGTAGGCGTTCGCGAGCGTCTGCGCCTCGATGCCCTGGGATGCGTCGACGAGCAGGAGCGCGCCCTCGCAGGCAGCGAGCGAGCGGCTCACCTCGTAGTTGAAATCGACGTGGCCGGGCGTGTCGATGAGGTTGAGCTCGTAGACCTCGCCGTCGCGAGCGGTCCAGGCCATACGGACGGCCCGGGCCTTGATCGTCACGCCGTGCTCGCGCTCGAGCTCCATCGAGTCGAGGAGCTGCTCCCGCATCTGCCGGAGCGCGACCGTGCCGGTGAGCTCGATGAGGCGATCGGACAGCGTGGTCTTGCCGTGATCGACGTGCGCGATCACGCAGAAGTTGCGGATCCGCTGCTGGGGGTCGCTCATCTGCGACCAGCGTATCGGCGCCCCGTCAGCGCCGCGCGCGCCTCCGGCGCGGTGAAGCTTCAGCGTCGCGAGCGCGCTCGAGGCCGTCGAGGATGAGGTCGAGGCCGAACGCGAACTCGGCGTCCTCGTCGTGGTGGACGCCCTTGATGGCCTGAGCGATGACCGGGAAATCCGCGAGGTCGATGCTCCTAAGGATCTTGCCGGCGGTCTCCGGCGCGTCGTCCCCCACGCCGGACAGCTCCTGGCTGAAGCCGAGCGTGCGGCTGCCGACGATGTGCATCGCTGAGTGGGCCAGCTGGTTCGAGAGGCCGCCCTCGAGCAGACGCGCGAGCACCCACTCCTGGTAATGGAGCGCCGTCAGGCTCAGGTGCCGAGGCGAAGCGAGGAGGTGCGGTGCCCAACGGTGACGCCGCGCGAGCTTGCGCGCCGTCATCGCGCGTGCGCGTATCTTCGCCTTCCAACCGCGGGCGCCGGTCGGCTCGTCGATCTCGCGCACGAAGGCGTCGGTCATGCCGGCGAGGATCTCGTCCTTGTCCTGCGTCCTTATCGGCGATGGCCATCGCCGCGCTGAACACGCGTTCTCTATTGAGCGAGGCGCGGATCGTCCGATTCGGCGCCGTTTTCGTGGCCAAACTGCCTCCCAGGGCTTGACAGCCTTACGTTGTATGGCTAGCGTCGCAGTCCAGGCTTACATTGTAAGAGGAACGAGGAGGCGATGGAAGCGACGAATCTCCGATCCGCCTTCACATCTCCTTCACAGGCTCGCGCCAGTCTGCGCCACAGCGAAATGGGAGGGACCAGGACATGGCCACACAGCTCGAGACAAAGGAGACGGCACTCCGCCCGACGGCGACGGTGGGCAGCACGATGAAGGCGATCGTCCAGGAGGGCACCGGCTCAGCGGACGTGTTGCACGTGCGAGAGGTCGAGAAGCCCCCGGTCGACGACGACCGGGTGCTCATCAGGGTGCGCGCGGCCTCGGTGAACGCGCTGGACTG
>WNFB01006765.1_pt1 | contig 10282 bp, 4 predicted proteins | sample 5400501 | NCBI WGS metagenome assembly WNFB01 (sample SAMN13153341, study PRJNA577476) | soil metagenome | isolation source: 200 cm saprolite under Douglas fir tree site 2 hole 1 | place: USA:California | collected 2015-04-18 | reverse complement strand
TAGCCGAAGAAGAGCCCGCTGTCGAATGTCAAGACGTTGCCGAAGCCAGCAGTATAGACCCACCATGTGAGCGCGACTGAGTTGTTGGATGTTGTGAAGCCTGGGAATGCAGTGATTGGGCCAGGGTCGACGACAAATATGCCTGTGCAGCCTGTGCTGAATGTGCCGGTGAACAATGCGCAGATGAACTGCCCGTAGCTGTTACCAGCGTTGAGACGTGGCAGGTTGTCGCTTCGGACGAAGATGTGCGATGGGTTTGCAGTGACCGCTGCGGATACGCCGGTTAGAACGCACGTCGTCGCGTCCTTTCCGGTTGCTAGACTAGCAGCAATCAGGTGGTCAGCTGCAGCGCAAAAGTCTGGTTGGCCACAACCCGGAGTATAGGCGAACGTTGGTTTGCTAACGCAGTTACCTGCGATAGCTGATGCTATGTGGTATGCTGTAGCAGCGGCACCGTTGACAACACAGTTAGGACCGCTTTGTACATGGGTTGCGTCCCATGCGCAGGGATCGGGGTTGTTAAGCGCCACGCTTGGAGGAACAGGGTTGTCGATTGGCTGAGCGTTGCCTTGCAGTTCATTTGAGATGAATATGGTCTTGTCTAGTCCGTGGGCGAAAGCCTGGCGGATGTCCTTTCCACAACCGGCATTGGCGTAGTCAAACTGACAGCCCCAGAAGTTCTGTCCCATGTGGAACTGGAGTTCGAAATATCCAGTGTCCGAGATTGGACTAGTGACTTGAAAGTTCGGGTTAGCACCCAAGCTGGCAATTAGGGCCGCGCTTAAGGGCCAATCAGTGACATCGATGGGTGAGGGAGACGCCTGTAGAGCAGTAAACTCTGCACCCTCGTCTGTGAACGTTGGATAGGTAAGTGTGTCCATTGCTGGACCTGCTGGGATCCAATTTTGGGGTGCGGCGGTTGCTGCGTGTGCAGTGTGAATTGATGGTAGTCTTACGGTTGGGGATAGAGCGCCTGGAAGACTTGCTAGAGATAGTGCGATGGCGAAGATGATTAGTAGTTTTAGTGAGGATATGTTTCTCAATGTTTTCCGTTACGGCTCTCGCAGTTTTACCCTTAAAAGATTATCCTCGTGGCGGAATCTTTCCGCCATCCACGGCAAGATTGGGATACTCATGGAATCCTGAGACTTCCCACATGTGTTTTTCGGTATTCCACCGCGTACGACCAGGATTACCGAGGGCCCGGCCCCGAACGGGATGGAGGGCAGTTTCTATAACGCGTCATCAGGAGTGAGATTTCTTTTCCGAAGGAAGGATACTCCGTATCCTCCAGCACCTACCGCGACGACCGCGATACCAGCATAGCTGAGAAGGTTTAGCCCGGCTTGCCCTGGATAGATTAGCAAAACCCACGCGGATTTATGATTGTTATCCGTTTTTGTCTCGTTTTTCAGAATTGGAGTGAAGGCGTCTAGGCGGTAGACGTTCGGGGCGTAGTCCTTTGAATTCCAACTCGCAGTGAGCGTCCTCGTGGTAGAGGGTTTCATAGAGGCGACGGGTAGACTACCGAGCAACTTGGGCTGTCCTATCGCGAGGGTGAGGGTCATGCTGGCGTTAATTGTTACCCCGCCATAGTTTCTGAGCACGGCTTTGATCGTGAAGACCTGTCCAGGAAGAACGCCAACAGAGCTGGGCTGAACATCCAAACTTTCTATTCCCACGACTACCTCGGCGTTGACGACTACAACCTGACGGGTCTTAGCGACCCTTAGGCCAGCCGTGTCATTGATCTTTAGAGTTACAAGGTAAGTTCCAGAGACCTGATAGAGATATGAGGCCGTGCTATTCTTGCCAGTTTCACGGTAGGGTTTTGTGCCAAAAGTGTCGCCAAACGTCCAGGAATAATTTCTTATCATTTGGCCAGGCGATGGACGACTAGCATTGCCATAGAATATTGTGAGGGTTCCTTGTTTTGGAGGCTGTGGCGACCAAGTGAAGTTCGCGGATGGGGGAGTGCAGGCTACACTTCCGCACTGGAGGCTAATATAAAATCCGTCCGCTGTCGTGACAGGGATTGTGATAAATCGGCCTGTCTTATCCTTCTGTCCATTGCCCATAATAGCTAATGCTATCTGTATCTGACTGATCACGTGGGGGGCCGTCGTGTTAACGTTGAAAGTTAGAAAGAAAATATTTCCCTGCGTACCATCAGGCGTCGTTCCGCCTAGAATGCTCTCGGCAAATGAAACAACGCCTGGTCCGTCATCACCCCCGCAGGCACCAGTCCCTTGTCCGTTAGCGGGACGACCGCCCAGACAATCACGGGCTATGATTGTTGGGTAGCTTGTGCCGGAAAAAACATTGGTAGAGAAGTCAAGGTTTGACGGGGCGCCGAAGACCGCATCTGTCGCGTTTAGAACATGAGTGTCGTAGGAAAGGAGTATCTGGATGTTATTGAATGGTGGAACATCGGGAGTATTGCTCAACGCAAGCTCGATGGTAATCTGTTTCATAGATCTGTTGAGGTCTATCGTGGCGTTCGGCTGGACGGCGATCGTGGCGTTGGGAGAGGAAGGGGTGGCTAGGAAGTAATTTGCCGGCCGCTCAGCCGCTGTCGCCAACGTTGAGGAGGCTGTGCCGGGATGACTGACTAGAGTGGCGGCTAGGATGGAGAGACAGACTAATAGTAGTCCTGTCCTAGCTTTTTGTTGCCTGCTCGACTCGTCCCCACCTTTCTTTCTGGGCTAACAAATGTTCCAAGACTTTGGGGTCTTAAAAGCCTATCCGCAATCTGATTCTATTATTTGCGCGGAATCACGTTTTGTTCTAGAGCTGTCTTTGGAATAGCCAAGGCAGCGCCTTCACTGTTTATGCGAGAAAACGCAGGAGATCATGACGACTGAAAGACTATCGCTAGCAGTCGTATCCGCCAGTTGGATACAGATTAGTGCATCCTGCAACGCTGGCCGGGCTCAACGTTGACGTCCCTTCGTACAGGAGAGGCGATAGTGGAGCTATGCCTACTGGGGCCGAGTTAACCCAGTCGTAGGGCATTACCCAGTTTACTCCTACGAACCGCTGGACAATGCTGACCTGTGTCAGTCCTACGGTGCTGCTTCCGCCTGGGGAGCCTATGCCTTGTTGCCAATGGGTGCATCCCGTTGTTCCGATCGGTTGTCCGAAGCAGAGGCTGACAACACCGAAGTTGAGGAAGTCAGTGCTGAAGACCCCGGTATCGCCGGTCCAGACCCAGAGTGCCAGGTTTCCGTTGCTGCGGAAGAAAGTGTTGAGTGAGCCTCCGGGAGTAGTTCCTAAACCGTTGCGTGTGAGGGTGTAGCTGCCGCCGACTGGCGGGTTCATCGAGCCGCTGGAGGAGCATCCGCGTCCAAGCGTCCCGGTCGAAGACTTACAGGCCCAAGGTCCAGACCCGACTAGGATACCAGCGGCGAGCGGGTCGAAAGTCGGCTGTATCTTGTTCGGGTCAGGAGTCATGCAACTATCAGGAACGTTTCCAATCCCCACGTCGGCGTCCCATATGCCTCCCTGGCATTGCCCAGACCAGTATCTGCCGGGGATGATAGTAGGACTGGTCAGGGACAGTCGGGTGAAGGGCCCGTTGCCGTTGACGTTGACATCTATCTGGGTAGGGCTGAGCACTTTGACCCCTGTCATCGGAGCTAGTCCCGCGCTCTGGAAGGAGCCCGTGGCCCTGAGGCTTTGGTATGAGAAGGAGACGTCCCACGCGGTCAGTTTCTTTCCATCTTGCCAGAATAGGTCGTTGCGGAGTGTGAAACGGTAGGTTGCTATTGTTCCGGGTGGCGGTGTGTAGCTAAGCCCGCTGTTTGATAGCACACTAGTCTTGATCGTCATCCAGTCGAGGAGTTGTGAGTTTGCTTCAGGGTTAACGGTGTTGAGACTGTCCCATATGCTCCCGATTATTCCGAAATCCCAGAAGGTGCTCGCGATGTACGGATTTAGGCTACGGGTTAGTTGCTTGTAGCCCTGCCTTATCGTCTGAGGGACTGCCGGGTTTGGACTGTAAGCGTTGAGGGTTGAGAAGTAGTTGAGCAGTCCGTTGCCCTGGTGTAGGACTACTCTCTGCCAGTTGCTGAGATACGCGAACTGGTTCTGCCCGCTCCATACGGGAATGGTGTAAGCGTTCTGGCCGAAGAGGTCGGCTGTCTTGTATCCTGCGCTGGTCGCGGTCAACTGCGAAGTGCTGGGGCAGTTGGCGAAGGTCGGCACTGTCTGTCCTTTTGAGGGATCTCCCGGAGCATTTAGGCATGGGGCGAATTCCATCTGGCTGCTGATCGTGTCATAGCTGGAGTTGCAGAGGTACATGTAGTTGACAGCGCTGAATGATGGGACGGATTGGGATGAGCAGGGACCGGTTGGTTGTTTGATGCTGGAGATGCCTGAAACGAACTGGCTGTTGTAGCCGAAGTATAGTCCGCTGTCGAAAGTGAGAACGTTGGCGAAGCCCGCGGTGTACATATTCCAGGTCTGGGACACTGTCGTTGTTGACGTCGTGAAACCTGGGAAAGCGGTGATCGGTCCGGGCGTCACGGTAAGGATGTTAGTGGTTGACCCGTTAATCCCGCAGCCTGTTGTGAAACTGCCGGTGAAGACCGCGCATATTTCCTGGCCAATCCCGTTGCCAAGTTCTAGCCTCGGGGGGCTGTCGCTCCGCGGAAAGAAGTTGACCGGGTTGGCGCTAGCGGCTGAAGATATCCCGGTGAGGACGCAGGTGACTGAGTCCTTGCCTGTTGCAAGGCCAGCTGCTATGAAATGGCTTGCGGCTGCGCAGAAGTCCAGGCTCCCGAGGACAGGCTGCCACGCGTACGTTACACCGGTCGCTGGGGCTAGGTGATACGCGGTTCCCCCGGGAGAACCGACATTACAGTTCTGGCCGGTCCGTGGGAAGAGTGGATCCCATGCGCAGGGGTTGGGTTGTGGGAGGCCGGTGCTGGGTGGATAGGGATTATCGTTCGGTATTGCCAGCCCTGCTATGTCGGCTTGGGTGTTCGTGAAAACTGTCTTGTCGACGAGGTGGGCGATTCCCTGGCGTATGTCTCTGCCGCAGGCAGAGTTTCCGTAGTTCATCTGGCAGCCCCAGAAGTTGGTTCCGAGGTGGAATTCCAGCTCGAAGTATTCTTTTGCGGATATGGGGCTTGTGACAAAGAGTCCTGGGTTAGTAATGAGCTGGGCGACTAGGGTTGGGCTGAGGGGCCAGTCAGTGAGATCGATACACGGAGTCGGGGTCTGCAAGCAGACGAACTCGCTATTCTCATCCGTGAAGAACGGCGTTGTTAGGGTGTTGAATGCTGGGCCCGAAGGGTACCAGTTTTCTACGGGGGCGGGGTTGGCGTGGACCGCCACTGGTTGACCCCCGATTGGGCCGGGTAGTGTCAGGAGGGAGAGGGTTATTGCGAAGACGAGGAAGAAGCGTATCACTGAAGACAATCTAGAGCCTCGTGTGAAGGACGGATTACTACGTCTCTGCGTAAAAAGCTATCTCAGACCATGAGGATGGCCTGGATGATTCTGGGGAGTAAACGGGACAGTCCTAGAATGCTCTAAGATTCCGGATATAGCCAGCGAAATCTTTGTGGCACAGAGGAAAGCGACTGCCGTGTCGAGGGGTTACTGGATCGGAGGCGCTAGCTTGGGCAGGATCTAGCGCGGTTTCGTGAAGAGCGGGGCGCGGGAAAAACAGACCCCCAGGGGGGTCGCACAATAGTTAACGGAAAAAAATAGTTATAGAAAAGAAAAGTTACAGAGAAGGGAATGTTTAGAAAAAATGATATACGGTCGGAGTATGGCGTGCAGCATGGCGTCTCAGCCGCGTTCCGGATTCAGGTGTAGATGCCGAAGTTTTTGACCGCGACACCCACGTCGATAATGTCGATTATGCCGTTGTTGTTGATGTCGCAGAACGGGTTCCACCTGGAAGGTGTGGCAGGCGTGAAGCCGAAGTCGTAGAAGAACACGGACACATCTCCAAGCACCACGTTACCATCCTGGTCTACGTCACCCCACGGAAGGAGATGGATACTGTTCTTGACGAAGATGCTGTTGTCGCCCTGGTTCCCAAGAGTCTCTGTAGAATTGGTTGAGATCGCGTTAACCGAGATATTGTATCGTCCGGGTTTCGCATTGGTCGTGTTCCAAGAGAAGAAGAAGCCTACTGAGCCCCCAACACTAACCGATTGGGTCTGGCTTCCAAGACCTATACTGGTCGTGTTCGAAACCGTAACAGTAGCCTGAACCTTTTCCCCATAGTCTCCATGGTTCACAACTGTTACACCTACTGTCGTGTTGGAGCTCTCTCCTATCGACGCTAGACCACCAGCGTACATGAGACTGGGTGAGGGGCTTACGAAGCCAACTCCCAAGTCGTGAACTGGTGAGATGGACGGGGAATTGTACGCCCAGATGTTGTAGTCGTTGAACGTCCGGTCCGAGCTTATGAACACGTGCATACTCTTGTCACTGGGACTGTTGGCCTGGACGACGGACGGTTGTTTATCGTCGATGCCGCTAGCCTCGCTGCCAATCTGTGTCACTGCTGACCAAGTGCCGGGCTTCGCGTCATTCGTGGAGAACTGATTCTCAAGTACGTAGTACGGGTTCGAGCCCCCTACCCCTAGGAGCCTTCCCCAGAACAGCCAGATCGTCCCGTTACGGTCCTGCATTAGGCTGGCATGTTCATCCGAGTTCCCCGAGGAGGTCGGGACAATCTGGGATGGAACAGTCCAGGCGGTCCCGTTGTAACTCGAGTAATAGATATGGTAGGTGGCTGTGCTGATTGGCCCCTTGGAGAAGACCAGCCTGATGACCCCGTCCTTGCCCACCGAGCCGGACGGCATCCTGTTCAAGTTCGACGTATCGAAGGTAAGTTGATTGTCGGCTGACCAGACACCATTCAAGAGAGTCTTGTAGTATATCTGGCTGTTAGAAGACGTGACGCTGCTCCGTTCAAAGAAAAGCCTGAGACTCCCGTCCGAGCCAACCGTGGCAGAGGGGGAAGTGTCGTTGAGCAGTGACGTTGTCAGGTGTACCGGTGTGGACCATTGGTACGCGCCGAGTTGCAGGTTGAAAGTGCAACACCTCTCGTAGTATATGCTGAAATGGTAAGGAGTTATGAATGGGGTTGACGACCAGAAGAGGAGGACCGTTCCGTTCTGCAATTGTGCGAGCGATGGAGACGCGTTAAAGTTGCTACTGGTTAGTCTGCCGAGATTGTTCCAGACCCCGGAATTCAAATCGCCCCAAGTCCCGTTGCTCACTTTGTAGACAATGTCCGGCCTACTAGCACTGAACCGTAACGTCTGCCATGCCAGCCAAATGCTCCCGTTAGCGGCGTGCAGGGCGGTGGGCAACACGTCCTGAGCGGAACTAGTGTCGACCTGGGTCGGCCCGCTCCATTGGTACGGCGGCGTTGGGCTTGTTGACGGTGCATGTACAGTGTAGGGAAGGGATGGGAAGACCACGATTATAATAGTCAGTATTATCGCGATTGTCGCTAGATCATTGTTCCTCAGATTTGGCCAACTCTTCAGGGACGCTTCGCCTTCTCCAGCAGCAGAGTATGAAGGACGTGTCCCCAGTTTTTCATTGTGAGAGTTGGTTCGCGATCCGGCTTAAAAGTCTTAGTGACCACGTAAGCATCCTGAAGATAGCGACGGCAGTCTGAGAATAAACAGGGCATCCTGCGAGGGTTAGGATGAGGTGCATAATATGTTCTCACGAATGGGTTGAAAGAAAAAAGAGGGGGGTTTCGTCCTTTCGGACGATTGTTGGAGTTCCTACGATGTTACGGTTAGACTTCCGATGATCTTGCTCGACGTTCCGATTGTGTTTGTGCTCTGGCCAGTGGCATAGACAGTCCCTGAAGGAGATCCAACGGTTACGCCGTGGATGCCGTAGAACGCAATTGCGCTGATGCTGTAGGTTTCGCCTCCCGTTGTGCCGCTGAAGTCTAGGGTGATGACTATGTTGTTCGTATTTGTCCCCGGCCCTAACGTGACAAGGCTCGAGGTGCCGACCACAACGAAGTTGCCGTCGCTACTGACAGCGGTGACCTGGACGAACGCGTCTAGGGTCGGGTCCGTTATGGTAGTGTTGAGCCCTCCCTTCAATGTTAGAGTCGTGGTCCTGCTTAGCGAGATCTTGTGTCCTTGCCAGAGGAACTGGGTGAACGCTGGCGGGCTTGGTGGAGGAGCGACCATGATGATGGTTATGTTGACGCAGTTGATGTCTCCGCCTGCTTGGAGGCAGACGAGCGCTGTGAATGTGCCGTTTGGCGTGGTCGTTAGTGGCTCTACGGTTACAAGGTTGGTGTCAGTTGCTGCGCCAAGAGTGTTGCCGTTCAGCGGGTCAACGTACCAGAACGAGTCGAACCTGCAGCCGTTGGCGGCCGCTGGGAAGCCGAACTGGTCACCGTTCAAGTGGACGAGTGGACCTGCGAAGCCTAGAACCGTAGTGCCTTTACTGTTGTACGTTGGCTCGATCAGGTGTCCGGTTGAGTCGAAGACTTCGAGGAAGCATCTGCGTGCTGTGTTGCTTACATCGAGGCCGAGAGCAGAGCTGATCTTTATTCCGTTGCTCGCAGTCGCACCGTGGTTACCCGTGTTGTAGCCGGGGTCTAACGGGAAGGCTGCTACGCCCTCGGTCAGACCGGGGTTGATGTTGAATCCGTCTGTTGCGTTGGGGGGTGGTCCGATTGTGTTGGGTGCTCCGATTGCTGCTACCGAGAGCGGGTCTTGTCCGAGTGTGCCGACCTGGTTGATCATTGTGATAGTAGTGTCCCGGGGTGTGACTGTGAAGTCAATCACCCAAATGCTGAATGTCAAGGTGTGTGTCTTTCCGCCGCCGACTGCTGTGATAGTGGCCACGTACTCGCCGGTGCCTGCAGTCGAACGGGTTATGGTAGCGATGAGCGCGTCAGTTGCTGTTCCTCCTGCTGCAAGTGTAACGGTCGGGCCGAGGGTGAAGGGTAGGCTGGCGCTGCCTGGTGTGGAGACGAAGACGAAGCTGATCGTGGCTGTGATGCTTATTGTGGCGGCGAAGTTGTTGATGCTGGCGAGGTTCAGGATGTCGGATGCCGTGATAAATGGTGCTTGTCTGAAGACCGTAGCTGTATCAGGGACTGAAACGAGCGAAAAGTCTGGCACTCCAACAGCGACCATGACGGTTATGGAGTGACTTAGAGTTCCGCTTGTCCCCGTGACTGTGACAGCGTAGGGACCAGGAGTTGTTCCTGATGCAGCTGTTACTGTAAGGGTGGAAGATCCGCCGGGTGTAGCAGAGGAGGGGCTGAGTGTTGCAGTGAGACTCGACGAAGCGGTCAGCATCACGGTTCCTGCGAACCCTGAAATGCCGGTGACGCTTATCATCGAGGTTCCGGAGCTGCCTGGTGCTAGCGCGAGGCTAGCCGGGCTGGCGGCAATGCTGAAGTCGCTTGGCGTGACAGTGACTGGGACGTGTACTGTGTGAGTGAACGCCGGATTGGATCCTGTTCCAGTCACATCGACCGAGTAGGACCCTGAAACAGCACTGCTCACTGAGAGAGTTGTGCTCGCTGTGCCGTCGGGCGCAAGGAACAATCCTGCGTCGGCGGTGCTAGCGGTCAACCCTGCAGATGGACTTACCGTTATAGTGATGAAGTCGGTGAAGCCACCGAAGCTCGTGAATGTGATGGTTGAAGTTCCGACGACACTGGGTGGTGTGGAGATCGGGTTTGGATTCGCCATGACTCCGAAGTCTGTCAGGTTGGAGAAGCTTGCGCCCTGTGTGTTTTCGCTATCAGGAGTCAGGGTACCGTTTGCGATGGTTACGGAGAGTAGGCTGAGATTGATCCCTGGGCTCTTAGCAATGACATTGTAGATGGCTGTGAAGAGTAGACCACTGCCTGCGACCGTCGGACCTTGTTTGACTGCTGCAAAGTGGAGCACTCCGGGGACGTCAGTCGAGACGCATGTAGTTCCTGAAACGAGTGTGCCGTCGAGACACTTGAGCAATACTGTTGCGCCAGAGCCGATGATACTTCCCGTGAGGGACGCGTCAGCGGCTTGGAGAACTGTATTGTCAGTCATGATCTGGATATCGAACCCGTTCAGGTTGTCGGAGCCTGCGATCTGCACTTGGACCATTAGCTGGCTTCCTTGGGCTGCGAAGAGGACCGGCGGGGATGCGGGGCATCCGGTTGTGGATGTGCCTGTGAGACAGACTAGACCTGTGAGGGCGTGTGCCCTAGGTATAGCTGCTGGTAGAACTGGAAGTATTGAGATGATTAGTAGGGGTATTATGAGTAGTAGTT
>WNFB01006763.1_pt1 | contig 10287 bp, 10 predicted proteins | sample 5400501 | NCBI WGS metagenome assembly WNFB01 (sample SAMN13153341, study PRJNA577476) | soil metagenome | isolation source: 200 cm saprolite under Douglas fir tree site 2 hole 1 | place: USA:California | collected 2015-04-18 | reverse complement strand
TCACTGACACACGGTCGCTTACAAAGCGCCTGCGCTTTCGCGACATCGCCGCGATTGGCACGAGGGTTGCTTTCTAGAGTGATTGTGAGGCGCTGCCCTCCGGGGCACGCCGCATCGGAGGGAGGGACCATGACGAACTACGACCACGACATGCCTCCTCCGAACGAAGGAGACGGGTCCTTCACGGAAAGGCGATTCTGGTTACGGCGACTGTGGGTCAGGCGTCGGACCGAACGGTCCGGCTCGGATCGGCGCCACACCGAACGCCGGCGTGCGAGCAAGCCGGCGTGGTCCACGAACCGGTCGCTCTGAGCGGCAGGTCATCAATCATTATTCATTCATGAAAGGCCGCACTCGTCATCAACCCGGCCGCGGCGGCCCTTGCTGCCGCGGCCTTTCTCTCGTGCCGCTTCGCGCACCCGAACGCGAGGTTGAAAGCCCCTTTTCCTGGTTGTGGGATTCGGCCAATTGAAAAACCCCTGCCCTATCTGCAGACTAGCACCGCCCTCCGGACGCGTGTCTACGCTCTGCGCTTTTTCCCCTATAATCGCTGCATGAGCCCGCGAACCCGCCTTCTCGTCGCCCTCGCCTCCACCCTCCTGATCGGCTACATCGCCGTCGGCTCGCTCCTCGGCCGCGTGCTGGGGGACACGACCTACGGCCAGCTCTCGGTCTTCAACGAGGTGGTGCGCCTCGTGCTCGAGGCCTACGTGGAGCCGGTGAACCTGGACCGGGCGATGGCGGGCGCGCGCCTGGGGCTGACCGATGCCCTCGACGGCGACAGCGCGTACCTCGACGACGAGGAGCTGAAGGCCTACAACCAGACGAGCAAGGATGACGCCGACGTGGGCCTGCTCCTGTCGCGCCGCGGTCCCTTCCTGATGGTCGTCTCCACCCGCGCCGGCTCGCCGGCCGAGAAGGCGGGGATGAAGGCCGGCGACGTCATCAAGACGATCGACGGCCGGCAGAGCCGTCCGCTGTCGGCGCCGATCGGGCAGCGGCTGCTCCGGGGCGCCCCCGGCTCGGTCGTGAAGCTGACCCTGATGCGGGCGGGCAGCGACTCCGTCGACGTCTCGCTCGTCCGCGAGCGCGTCGTGCCGGCCTCGCCCCGCGAGCGCGTGCTGGCGGACGGAACCGGCTACGTGAAGGTGCCCGAGATCGATCCTCGCACGTCCGACGATCTACGCACCGAGCTGGACGCCCTACGCAAGGGCGGGGCGCGCGCCTTGATCCTCGACCTCCGGGGATCCGGCTTCGGCGCCCCTGCCGACGGTGTCAAGGTCGCGGAGCTGTTCTTGAAGGGCGGCACGGTCACGAAGCTGGCCGGGGCCAAGTACCCGGAGCAGGTCTTCACCGCCGATCCGGCCCGGTCGGCCTGGAGCCTGCCCATGGCGGTGCTGATCGACACGGGCACGGCGGGACCGGCGGAGGTGATTGCGGCGGCGCTGCTGGACGCCGGCCGGGCGCCGGTCGTGGGCGAACGGAGCTTTGGCCGCGCGCCGCTGCAGAGGCTCGTCCCGCTCGCCGAAGGCGGCCTGCTCGTCACGGTGGCGAAGTACTCGTCGCCGAAGGGGACCGCGATCCACGGCCACGGCGTGGAGCCGAGCGTGCCCGTGGAAACGGTCGAGGACGAAGAGGGCGCGCCCGCCGGACGAGACGTGATCCTCGAGAAGGCCCAGGAGCTGCTCAAGGCCGAGGCCAAGAAGGCCGCCTGAGGCCATGAACCGGGCCGAGGTCGTGGGCCGGGTGGCCAGGGACTCCGGGCTCACCAAGGCGGACGTCGACCGGGTGCTCGGCTCCCTCATCGAAAACCTCTCGCGTTCCCTGAAGAAGGGCGAGAAGGTGAAGCTCGTCGGCTTCGGGACCTTCGACGTGGCCCGCCGGAGGGCGCGCTCGGTCCTGAATCCGCGCACGGGCGCCGCGATCCGCATCCCTGCGCGCCGCATGCCGCGCTTCACGCCGGGCAAGGATTTGCGAAAGCTGGTTCGCTAGGCCCTACTTCACCTCGAACGTCGCTTCCTGCGCCATGTCCTTCTTGGCCACGTTGTCCCGGATCTTCACCTGGGCCACGTACTTGCCGGGAGTGAATTTCGCCAGCGGCACCGGACCCACGGAAGGCCCCGCGCCCGGCGTGTCGTAGTTCTGCTCGTCGGCCTTCGCCACCGGCTTGCCGTCCTTGAGGATCGTGAAGCTCGCGGTGCTGGAGGGCTTGCCGGTCGCCGCGTCCACCTTGGGGTTGTAGAGGAAGGTCAGGAGCGTGATGGAGTCGTCCGGGGCGAAGATGTTGCCGTAGTGCGGTATGAACCGCATCGGGCCGAGCTGGAAGGCGGCCAGCGCGTCCTGCGGGTTGGCCGGCATGTCCTGCACGTCGCGGAGGACCAGCAAGGGTGACAGCGTGAGGCCTTCGGCGTCGTAGTCGGGCAGCCTCAGCGGCATCGTCGCCACCGAGCCCTTGCCCGTCTGCGGATCGAGCAGCGCCACCTTCAACGTGTACGTTCCGGGCTTCAGGGCCATGCCGTAGGAGGCGACGTAGCTGCCGTCGGGGGCCACGTCCACGAGGGTTTCCCGCTCGGTCGTGCCTGAAGGCTTGCCCGTCTCGTCCACGGCCTGGATCCCCACGACGACCTTCGCCGTCTTCTTGCCGCCCGCGTCCTTCGCGGCGAGGGCGGCGGCATCGCCCTTGATGAGGCCGGCCACGTAGCTGGCCCCGTCCTGTCCCTTGAGGAACATCGTGTGCTCGGTCGTGATCGGAAAGTCCTGCCGCGGCGCCTTCAGGAGGGCGTTGGCGGGCGAAGGCTTGGGAAGCTGCTCGGCGAGCTTGACGATCCTCCCGTCGGCGCCGCGCCGGTAGGCGATGTTGGGGCTGGTCACCCTTCCCTCGGCGAGGCGGTTGAGCTGCTCGCCCATGCGGTTTCCCTGGGGGAGCGTGCAGGTCTCGTCGAAGCCGAGCTGGATCTGCCCGGTCGGGCCGAACTTGAATCCGGGACGGTCGCGGTAGGTCCACGTCTCGGGCGCGCGCCTTCCGGGTATGGCGGCGTCGGTCGCCTCGCCCTTCTTCACGTCGTCGGGCGGTCCGAGGAGGATGAAGACGCGGCCGCAGTCGGTCTGGGAGCCTGGCGTGCCGGCGATGCGATACCGGCTGTCGGCATCTGCGCGCGCCTTCTGGTACTCGGCCTGGTACTCGTTGGCGGGCGTCTCCAGGTCCGGATCGCGGCGGGCCCAGAAGATCCTCTGGAACTCGGCCACGTCGTTCTTGTCCTTCAGGTCGCGGTAGGTCTTCTCTTCCTCGGGGAGCATGATGGGCTTGACCTCGTCGAGCCACTTCTTCGCTTCCTTGTCGAGCCCCCGCACGGCCGGCGCCGACAGGAGGCACAGGGCGAGGCCCACCAGAGATGCTTTCTTCCGCACGGGCATGTTCGGTGTCTCCTTACAATCGCATTCATCTCAGTCTAGGCTGAGCCCGATCACCCCCGCAACCCCGCGTCGTTCGCGGCGAAAGTTCGGCCGGCCGCCCGACAACCCGTGCGAAACGTGCTACCTTCCCGTCTCCATGAACCGTGGGATCCGCCCGCTCGCCATCGCGACCGCTCTCTCGCTCTTCCTCCCTCCCTCGACGCACGCCGCTGCCGGCAAGCGGCGCCCGCGTGCGACGCCGGCCACGCGCAGCGCGCGGCGCCGCGTGCCGCGGCGGCCTCCCGGACCGCCGGCGCTGGTGGTGCCGGTGGCGGCGTCGGCGCGCGACATCGCGGTGAGCGAAGCCGCCCGCCACGGGTTGGGGGATCTGCAAGGCGCGGTGGTCGCGATGGATCCCTACACCGGGCGGGTCCTCACGGTGCTGAACCCCTACCTCGGGCTCTCCACCGCATACGAGCCGTGCTCGGTCTTCAAGATCGTGGTCGCGGTCGCTGGCCTGACCGAGCACGTGGTCACGCCCGATACCGCATTCAACTGCGCGGGCGGCTGCTGGTTCTGGCCGGGGCACGGCCCGATCAACCTGCGCCGGGCCCTCGCCGTCTCCTGCAACCCATACTTCGAGTGGGTGGGCGAGCAGCTCGGTTACGAGCGCATCCAGAAGTACGCGCATCTGTTGGGGCTCGGCAGCCCGACGGGAGTCAACCTCCCGGACGAGGCCGCGGGGCGCATCCCCCTGTCGGTTCCCGTGAACCGCGTCGGCCACCTCTCCAGCCACGCCAAGGGCGTCGGCACCACCGCCATCCAGCTCGCCGTTCTCATGTCCGCCGTCATCAACGGCGGAATCGTCTTCGAGCCGCAGCTCTCCGGCTCCGCGGGTTTTGTGGCCAAGGAGCGGTGGCGGCTATCGCCTCAAGTGGTTATGGGCGGGCTGAGCGAGGGATTCCTGGGGGCGGTGAACGAAGGAAGCGCGGCCAACGCCTTCGACCCCGACGTGATCGTGGCCGGCAAGACCGGGACCTGCGCCGGGATCGGCTGGTTCGCATCCTACGCGCCCGCCGACAAGCCCGAGATGGTCACCGTGGTCTTCGTCCGTCCGGGCACCGGCCACGTGGCCTCGGCCGTGGCGGGGCGCATCTATCAGTACCTGTACAAGTCCGCTCCCGCCGCCACCGCCACCGCCGGGTATTAGGGCGGCCCTACCTCTCCAGGTCCACGCCGAGGTCCGTCGTGTGTCCGGGCCGGATCTCCACCTCGCGCTCGACGGTGCGGAAGCCCGGCCGGACGACCTCGATCCGGTGACGCCCGGCGGGGAGGCTCAATGCGCGGAGCTGCCGGCCGGTGCCGCGGAAGCTGCCGTCGACGTAGACCGAGGCGTCGGCCGGTTGCACGTCGCAGCGCAGCGTGCCCATCTCACCGCTGTCCGCGCGGTCGTCATCGCGCGAGGAGGGTGCGTCGTAGCGCCCTTCGTCGCGGGAGTCGTAACGATCATTGGCGCGTTCGTCGTAGCGGGAGTCATAACGCGGATCCTCACCCGGAACGCCCGCCGTCGCTTCGTCGATCTCGGCGCCCGAGCCCGGGACCATGCGGTAGTGGATCTTCACGGTCTGGTCGAGCGGCACGTAGACCCGCACGCGATACGTCCGGAAGCCCTCGAGCTTGAACATGATCTCGTGGCGGCCGGGGGAGATGTTCAGGCGCTGGAAGAGGCCGTCGAAGTCGTCCACGATGCCGGCGTAGTAGCCGTCGACGTACACGCGGGCCTGGTCCGGCTCGACCAGCAGCCGCAGCGAGCCCGTGCGGTAGCCGTAGCTCGAGCGGCCATAGCCGTAGGCGTACGGCGAGTAGCCGTAATAGCCGCTGTAGTAATACGGCGAGTAGCCGTAGTAGAAGCTGCCGTAGAAGCTGTCATACGGGTAGTACCCGTAGCCGTACGGGCGGTAGTAGTACGGTGACCCGTAGTACCCGTACCCGCGGTGCCCGGTTCCCGTCCCTGGACGCGGATGGCGCTGCTCGGCGCCCGTCCGCGAGGAGAAGGCTTCCGCCGAGTAGGAGCCGCCTCCAGATGACGAGCCCGAGGATGAGTGGACACCCTGGGAGGGATGCCGGTCCTCGGCGCCACTCGAGTGCGAGCCTCCACCGTCACCGCGATGGACGGCCTTGTCCTCCCCCGCCCGGGCGAGGCCGGCCGTCGCCAGCACGAGCACCCCGAGCGCCACCGCCATCCGCCGAGCCGTCATCGCGTCCTCCTCAAGATCATCGATCTTTCGCCGCTTTTGCGCGTGCAATTGACGTGCCGGGTTTCCACGTCAAGTCTCTCCCACCAACACCCGCGGAATCAAGCCCTTGCCCACACGATCGGCCCGCCCCATGTCCAGGGAAAGAGACAGTGATCGGGGCCGCGTGGGGCGCCGAGGGGACACCGGTATACTGGCGCGCCGCCATGCGCATCCTCCTCTCTTGCGGCGAGACCTCCGGCGACCTCTATGCAGGGGAGCTCGTCCGCGAGCTCCGCCTGCGTCAGCCCGGGATCGAGGTCTTCGGCCTCGGGGGCGACCGGCTGGCCGCCCAGGGCGCCGATCTGCTGGCGCACGTCAAGGACCTCGCCGTCGTCGGCCTGCTCGAGGTCGTCTCGCATCTGCGGTCGCTGCGCCGGGTGTTCGACCGCGTGCTCTCCGAGGTCGACCGGCAGCGGCCCGATGTGGCCGTCCTCATCGACTATCCCGACTTCAACCTCCGGCTCGCGCGCCACCTCCGCCGCCGGGGAGTGCGCATCGTCTACTACGTCTCGCCGCAGGTCTGGGCCTGGAGGCGCGGACGGCTCGACACGATCCGCAAGACCGTGGATCACATGCTGGTCATCTTCCCCTTCGAAGAGGCGCTCTATCGCGAGGCGGGGGTGCCCGTGACCTTCGTCGGACATCCCCTCGTCGACCTCGTGCACCCGCCCGCGGACAAGCGAGGATTCATGCAGGGCCTCGGCCTCGACGCGGAGCGGCCCGTCGTGGCGCTGCTGCCCGGCAGCCGGCCCAAGGAGATCGCCCACAACCTTCCGCCCCTCGCGGGAGCGGTCGAGAAGCTGGCCGGCGAGCGCCCCCAGCTGCAGTTCCTCCTCGCGCTCGCGCCCTCGGTCAGCTTCCGCGTGGTCGCCGACGCGCTCGGCTCGCTACCCGTGCACATCGTCGCCAACCAGACCCAGGGCGTCCTCGCGTCCGGCACGGTGTCGGTGGTGGCTTCGGGAACCGCGACCGTCGAAGCGGCCCTGCTCGGCGCGCCGATGGTCGTCGTCTACCGGCTGGCGCCCCTGACCTACCTGCTCGGGCGCAGGCTGGTGAAGGTGCCTCATTTCGCGATGGCCAACCTCATCGCCGGGGAGCGCGTAGTGCCTGAAGTGATCCAGCGCGAGTTGACCCCGGAGCGCGTGGCCGCGGAGGTGCGGTCGCTGCTCGACGCTCCCGCCCGGCGCGAAGTCATGCGGGCAGGCCTGGCCGAGGTCCGCCGCAAGCTCGGCCAGCCGGGAGCTTCGGGCCGGGCGGCGGCCATGGTTCTGGGTGTGGCCCAGCGATCGTGATAAAAAACGCTTGACACAAGGACAGTTCCGTGCCAGTTTCTCACGTCATTTCTAGCCGAAGGGGGGGCCATGGGAGGGATGCGAATCGCGGCGCTCGGCGCCATCGGCCTTTTCGTGATGGCGTGCACGACCATCACGGAAGAGTTGCCCACGCGCCCGGACCCTGCGGGAGGCGGGGCGAACCCGGCGCCGCTCCCGGTCGTCGTCGTGCCCGTGCCGGTGCCGACCCCGGCCAATCCCGCACCCGCCCCCACGGCCAACCCGACGAACCCGAACCCGTCGAACCCCGCTCCCACTCCGCCGCCCAACGACGACGGCGGCATCCCGCCGGACGTCCCGGACAACACGTCTCCCGTCGTCAAGCTGGGAGCCAAGGTCTACTTCGTCGAGTGCGGCGGCGCGCCCGTCCCCGGCTCGGAAGGCGGCTCGGAGGCCCAGGTGGGCTGCCGCGTCCACCTCGACGTCACGCCGAAGGATGCGAGCAACAAGCCCACCCGGGTCAAGCACACGCCCGAGTGGACGTTCAGCAACATGGGCATCATCGGCATCGGCGACACCACCGGATTCAATCCGAGTTTCATCGCGAAGGCTCCGGGCACCGTCACTGCGTACTGCGAGGCCGACGGGGTCCGGTCCAACGACGTGACCATACACCTGCGTAACTAGCCCGCCATCAGCGGGCGCGGCCGGCCCGTTGCAGAATGGGTCGTGCCGCGCCCGCCCCGCCACGCCTTCACCGCCGCCGTGCGCCGGGCGCTGCCGCGTCCGCTCGACCATGGCGCCGAGCACTACCTGCGGCTGCTCGACCGCCGCTTCGCGGCCCTGGCCCGCATCGCCAACGGCGCCCGCGGCGTGCAGGCGGGCATGCAGCGCTCGGACAGGGCGCTGGCCCGTCGATACCTGGCGGCGAGGAAGGCCGACTGGCACGACGGCGACGAGAACCTCGTACGCGGGCACCTCGATCGCTGGGAGAGGGACGCGCGGCCGAGCGCGGCCGAGCCGGTGCGCGCCCTGCTCGAGGGCGCCTCCGCGCTGGCGGCGATCGGCGCGCCTCCGGGCGCGCTGTGGTTCTTCCTGTGGGAGATGGAGTCCATCCTCGCCGGCCTGTTCCCGGCTGACAACGAGGATGGCCCCTGCTAGAATCCGCTCCGCTCGATCTCGACGTCATGGGCAACGAGAAAAAGACAGCGGGCTTTGGCCACGGCCGCGAGCGGAGCGCGATTCATTCGCCCCGGGGCCGCGAAGCGGTCCCGTTAGATGAGCGGCGGCGAATTCACTTCGCCGCCGCGGAAGACGCGAGCGGGGGGTCTGGGGGGTGCGCCGCTAGCACCCCCCAGCTCAATCGTTAAATGCCGAAACGTATACTCGTAGTCGATGACGACGAGAACATACTCAACCTGGAGCGGACGATCTTGGAGCAGAAGGGCTTCGAGGTCACCACCGCCACCGGCGGCGCAGAGGCGCTCGAGCTGCTCGCGGGGACCGTCTTCGACCTCGTCCTCCTCGACGTGATGATGCCCGAAGTGGACGGCTTCACGGTCTGCCGCAAGATCAAGGAGGACCCTCGCCTGAAGGACATCCCGGTCATCTTCCTCACCGCGAAGGGCGGGGGCGAGGCGCTGGCCGAAGGCTTCGAGTCCGGAGCCGTGATGTACATCAACAAGCCGTTCACCGCGAACAAGCTCATCACCATCGTCAAGACGATGCTGGAGGCCGGGACGAACCTGACCTGAAGGAGGACCCGTGGAGCCGATCCTCGACAAGGCCCGGGCGGGCCAGAACGCCCTGGAACGGCTCGCGAGCGCCATCCCGGGCTTCAAGGGTTATCGTGAGCGGGAGCTGCGCCGCGACGCGGACCAGCACCAGCGCGAGCACCTCGCCGGCCGGTTGGAGGCCAACAAGAAAGCCCTCAACGAGCTGGCCGACCAGGCGACGCGCGGAGGCTCCCTCGACGTGATCAACGACATCGAGGCCGCGCGCAAGCGTCTGGACCGCGTCGCCGCCCGCGTGCGCTACGCGGAGCGCGGCTACGCGGGATTCTTCGACGCGGTGAAGGTGGACGAGGCGGTCCTGGCCCGCGTCTACGAGCTCGACCTCTCGCTGCTCGAAGGTGTCGAGGCCGTGCGCGCGGCGACGGAGGCCGCGCACGGGGCCGGCGCCGCCGGCGTCCGTCCCGCCGTGCAGGCCGCGACGGGCGCGGTCGACCGGCTCGACGAGCGCTTGACCGAGCGCGAAGCGATCCTCCGCGGCGTCAAGTGAGCAGCGCGCGAGGGACTGCCGTCGCGGCGCTCCGGCGACGTTCCCGAGCTTAAGGAGACACGATGGGACTGCTGCTCGAAGTCATCCAGCACTTCGACGATACGGGACGCGAGATCGTCCACCGCGAGCCGCCGGCGGGCTCGGCGGACATCAAGCTCGGCGCCCAGCTCATCGTCCAGGACAACCAGTGGGCCGTCTTCTACCGTGACGGCAAGGCGCTCGACACGTTCACGTCCGGACGCCACACGCTGGCCACCCTGAACCTGCCCCTCCTCTCCAAGATCGTCGCCGCGCCCTTCGGCGGCAAGTCGCCGTTCCAGGCCCAGGTCTATTTCATCGGCCGCCAGACCTTCACCGAGATGAAGTGGGGCACGAAGGAGCCGATCGCCTTCCGCGACACCGAGCTGACGATGGTGCGCCTGCGCGCCTTCGGCCGATTCTCGATGCGTGTGACGGATCCCCAGATCTTCGTCCAGCAGCTCGTCGGCACGCAGGGACAATACACCACCGAGTCGATCGAGGACTTCCTGCGCGATCTGTGCGTCGCCCGTCTCAACGATCTGCTCGGCGAGACGCTGAAGACGGTCCTCGACCTGCCGCGGTACTACGACGAGCTCGCCGGCGGGCTCAAGGGCCGGGTGGCCGACGACTTCGCCAAGTACGGCCTGGAGCTCGTGGACTTCCTGATCGGCGCGATCACGCCGCCCGACGAGGTCCAGAAGATGATCGACGAGCGCGCCGGCATGGGGGCCATCGGCGACATGCAGCGCTACATGGCCTTCAAGGCCGCGCGGGGGATCGAGGAGGCGGCCAAGAACCCGGGCGAGGCCGGCAACGCGGCCGGCCTCGGACTGGGCGCCGGCATCGGGATGATGATGCCGGGGATGATCGCCGGCGCCATCGGGGCGCAGGGCCGCGCAACCGCGCCCGCCGGCACGTCGGTGGCGTGCCCGAAGTGCCAGACCCTCGTCCCCGAAGGCGCGAAGTTCTGCGGAAGCTGCGGCACCGCCATGACGGCTTCCGCCTGCCCGAAATGCCGCGCCGCG
>WNFB01006762.1_pt1 | contig 10288 bp, 9 predicted proteins | sample 5400501 | NCBI WGS metagenome assembly WNFB01 (sample SAMN13153341, study PRJNA577476) | soil metagenome | isolation source: 200 cm saprolite under Douglas fir tree site 2 hole 1 | place: USA:California | collected 2015-04-18 | reverse complement strand
CGCCCGCGGCGGCCGGTGCGGCCGCCGCGGGGGCCGGTGTGCCCGCCGCGTCCGGTACGCCCGCCGTCGGCGCCGCGACCGGGAGGTTCGTTGTGCTCGGCGTTACCTTCCGGCTCGCGCGCGATCGGCTGTCCTCGCCGGTCCGGTACGCCGAACTGGCGCGCTCGCTTGGCATAGCCGAGGGCGGCAGGGCGCCGCTGGCGGACGCCCGCGCCGCGGTGCTCCGGCTTCGCCGGGGCAAGGGCATGGTGCTGGACCCGGCCGATCCGGATACCCGGAGCGCGGGCTCCTTCTTCACCAATCCCGTCCTCGATCAGGCGCAGCTCGCCGCGGTCGAGAAGGCGGCCTGCGCCGCCTGCGGCCCTGGCACTCATGTCCCGCGGTTTCCAGCCGAGTCGGGCCTGGTCAAGGTGCCCGCCGCGTGGCTGATTGAGCGGGCTGGCTTCAGGAAGGGATACGCGGGCGACGGGCGCCCGGTCCCCAGCGGCCAGCCCGGCCAGGGCCTTCCCGGTCCGCGGATATCGACCAAGCACACTCTCGCCCTGGTCAATCCCGGTGGCGCCACCACCGTTGCCCTGCTCGCGCTCGCCAGGGAAATCAGGGACGGAGTCCGCGAGACGTTCGGGGTAGATCTGGTCAGCGAGCCCGTGCTGGTCGGCGCTGAACTCTGAGCCGGTCCAGTCCACCGCCTGATGCCGCGCTGCGCGCCGTCATCGGCGAGGTCTCGGCCCGCGCCGCGCTTGATTTCCCCATGTTGCTCTGTCAGGCCGTGAAGCGGTACCGGGTCTGGCTGTAGGGCTCTTTGCCGAACGAGAGGACCTTCGCCGGTGTGACGCCGAAGACGAGCCCCCGGCGACCATCGGGATCGCGGAACGCTCCGTCGGCGACCTCGAAAGCCCAGCCGAGCTTTGACTTCCACATCGCCGCCAGCCGCCGGAGCTGCGCCTTGCCGGTCACGCGAGCGGCAGCTCCCTCGACCACGACATCGAGCCCCGACCGGAGCTGGTTGGTGCCGGTCGTGAGGATGCAATGGGGATTGGACTCCAGGTTCTTCGCTTTCTGCTCATGGGCGCCGGCGCAGAAGTGGAGCGTCCCGTCGAGCCATATCGCCGGGAGCGGCGTGACGTGCGGCCGCCCGTCGCGACGTACGGTCGACAGCCAGAACATCTCTGACTTCGACAGCACATCGACCACCTCGGCCCACGGCCGCGCCGTGGCGTCCGGCTGACTGAATCCCTCGTGCAACTCTGCGGTCGGTTCGATCTCGGGCATCAATGCTCTCCTGTATCGGGCTCGGTGCGATCGCTCATAGCCGGGCAGACGCCGCGCCGAGGCGGAACTCATCGCTCCGTGACGCAGGCGCCAAAGCTTTGCAGCGCTGATCATGGACACGCTGGCCCACTAACGTGCGGGCCCTCACCGCTTGGCATAGGTCAGCTAGCTCGTCCTGGTGGCCGGGTGGCCGGCCGGCGCCAGCGGCGGGCGGCCAGTGTCCGGCGCGGCCAGCCAGGCGTCGATACCGGCGAGCAGCGCGGCACGGACCGGCTGCGGCGCCGCCGAGCCGCGGACCGACATCCTGGCCAGCTCGGCCAGTGCCGCATCGGGCAGCCCGTGCGCATGCCTGGCCAGCTCGTACTGCGCGGTGAGCCGGTGGCCGAAGAGCAGCGGGTCGTCGGCACCGAGCGCCACGGGCACGCCGGCCTCGAGCAGAGTCCGCAACGGCACGTCGGACGGGCTGGCGGCGATCCCGAGAGCAACGTTCGACGCCGGGCACACTTCGAGTGTTGTCCGGCGCCCGGCTATCCGTTCAGCCAGCTCCTGATCTTCCGCGGCGGCCACACCGTGGCCGATCCGGTCTGCGTTCAGCTCATCCAGGCAAGCCCGGACGCTGGCCGGGCCGGCCAGCTCGCCGCCGTGCGGCACGGCCAGCAGCCCCGCCCGGGCGGCGATCCGGAAGGCCGGGGCGAAATCGGCTGCCATGCCCCTGCGCTCGTCGTTGCTCAGGCCGAACCCGGTCACGCCGCGGCCGGCCAGCCTGGCGGCCAGCCTGGCCAGCGTCCTGGCCTCCAGCGGGTGCTTGGTCCGGTTTGCCGCGATGATCACGCCGATGCCGACGCCCGAGGCTGCCGCCGCCTGCGCGGCGGCATCGAGCACGAGTTCGGTGACCGTGGTGATGCCGCCGAAGTGCGCCGCATAGCCCGACGGGTCCACCTGGATCTCCAGCCAGCCGGAGCCCTCCGCGCGCTCGTCCTCGGCGGTCTCGCTGACCAGCCGCCTGAGGTTTTCCTCGGTGCGGATGACCGACCTCGCGATGTCGTAAAGCCGCTGGAACCGGAACCAGCCGCGCTCGTCAGCGGCGGACAGCTGCGGCGGCCATCCGGCGCTGAGCGCTTCCGGCAGGTGAACCCTATGCCGCCTGGCGAGATCGACCAGCGTGGCGTGCCGCATGGAGCCGGTGAAGTGCAGATGCAGGTGCGCCTTGGGTAGCGCGGCGAGCGGCCGTCCCATCGGCCCAGTCTGGCAGCGCTGGCGCGGCGGCTGAGCCGGGGCCCGGCTTGGCCGGCCCGGCTTAGCTGGCCTGGCCGAGCAGCTTGGCCAGCCGGGTGATGCCCTCCACCAGCTCGGCGTCGCCGAGCGCGCAGGACAGCCGGAAGTAGCCTGGCGTGCCGAACGCCTCGCCGGGAACCACGGCGACATCCGCCTGTTCGAGGACGATCTCGGCCAGCTCGGCCGTGCTGTCAGCGCGCTGGCCGCCGATCTCCTTCCCGAGTACGCCGCTGACCGACGGGTAGCAGTAGAAAGCGCCCTCTGGCAGCGGGCAGGTGACCCCGGGAATCTCGTTCAGCATGCCGGTCATGATGAGCCTGCGGCGGTCGAAGGCGGCGCGCATCTCGGCCACCGCCGACAGGTCGCCGGCGACTGCCTCAAGCGCGGCTGCCTGCGCCACGTTGCAGACGTTCGACGTGAGGTGCGACTGCAGGTCCGCCGCGGCCTTGACCACGTCAGGCGGGCCGATCAGCCAGCCCACCCGCCAGCCGGTCATGGCGTAGGTCTTCGCCACGCCGTTCACCACTACGCACCGGTCGCTGACCTCCGGCGCCGCCACCGGGATCGAGCTGAATCGCGCATCGCCGTAGACCAGGTGCTCGTAGATCTCGTCGGTGATGACCCACAGGCCTTTCGCCGCGGCCCAGCGGCCGATCTCGGCGACCAGGTCAGGCGGGTAGACCGCGCCGGTCGGGTTGGACGGGGAGACGAACAGCAAGACCTTGGTGCGCGCGGTGCGGTGCGCCTCCAGGTCGGCCACCGACGTCAGGTAACCGGAGTGCTCATCGGTCAGCACGGGCACCGGGGTGCCGCCCGCCAGCGCGATCGCCTCGGGGTAGGTGGTCCAGTACGGCGTGGGCACCAGCACCTCGTCGCCGGGGTCAATCAGGGTGGCGAATGCCTGGTAGACGCCCTGCTTCCCGCCGTTGGTCACGAGCACCTGGGCGGGGGTGACCTGATAGCCGGAGTCCCGCGCGGTCTTGGCGGCGATCGCCGCCCTGAGCTCCGGCAGCCCAGCGGCCGGCGAGTACTTCTGCATGCGCAGCTCGGCGCAGGCACGCTGCGCGGCGGCGACAATGTAACCGGGAGTCGGGAAGTCGGGCTCGCCGACGCCGAATCCGATGACAGGCCTGCCCGCGGCCTTGAGCGCCCGGGCCTTCGCATCGACGGCCATCGTGGCCGACTCAGCGATTGCCGATACCCGGGCCGAGATACGCTGCTGAGAGGAACCCATGGGTCCATGGTGGCATTAGCCGCCGGCCGATGCGCCGCTGGCCGCCCGGCTGGCGCCATGTCCGGCCCGGCTGAGGATTCCGGCCTGCCCGCCGCCGCCGCGGTTCGACGCCGGGGCTGTCGGCGACGTACACTTCAGGTTCTGGTGGCAGTCCACCAGGTGGCCGGTGCATGCCCGCACGGGCCGTCACAGGGCAGTAGCTCAATTGGCTAGAGTCCCGGTCTCCAAAACCGGCGGTTGGGGGTTCGAGTCCCTCCTGCCCTGCGCATACGGTCCGTGAATGTCGCGGGCCGTTGACGGCGCAAGCCGTCAAAAGATCAGCGCTGCTCAGGTGAGGACATTGGCTACTCAGACTCGCGGCACATCCGCGGAGAAGCGGGACAGGCACGGCCGCCCGGTGAAGGCGGCCAGGATCACGCCTGCCGTCTTCGTGCGGCAGATCGTCGCGGAACTGCGTAAGGTGATCTGGCCCACCCGCAAGGAGCTTGGTACTTACACCACGGTGGCGCTGGTGTTCGTGATCGTCATGGTGGCGATCGTGACGAGCCTGGATTACGGGTTCACCAAGCTGGTGTTTGCTGTCTTCGGCTGAGTTCCGGCGCGCTGATTAGTGGCCTGGCTGCCGGGAGTGGCAGCATGGCGATACCGGCCGGACGGCACGGCCCAGCCGGTGGCCGGCTTACGCGGGATGGCCGGGGGCCCGTGCCGCCGGAAGAGCAGGCCGGCCGAGCCCGCCAGGAAGAGCGGAGAGAAAGAGCTACTGTGTCCGAGTCCGAATTGCACGTCGGCGATCCGGTCACCGCCGAGTCCGCCGGGACCGGCGAGTCTGCCGGGACCAGCGAGTCTGCCGTGAACGGCGACTCCGCCGCCGGGTCCGCCGCCGCCGGCGAGTCTGCCGTGCGCAGTGAGAACGCCGCCGCTGATGCGGCCGGCCAGGGCAGTGCTGCTGCCGCGGCCGGCGACACCGAGGCGACGGCCGGCCCGGCAGGCGCCGAGGATCAGCCCGGCATGGCCGACGAGGACGAGGCGGCCGCCGATCCCGTCGCCGAGTTCACCTCCCAGCTGCGGCTGCTCCCCGGCGACTGGTACGTCGTGCACTCCTACGCGGGATACGAGAACCGGGTCAGGACCAACCTGGAGAGCCGCACCCAGTCGCTCAACATGGAGGACTACATCTTCCAGATCGAGGTGCCGGTGCATGAGGTCACCGAGATCAAGGGCGGCAAGCGGCAGCAGGTCCAGGAGAAAGTACTGCCCGGGTACATCCTGGTGCGGATGGACCTCACCGACGAGTCGTGGGCAGCGGTCCGCAACACCCCGGGGGTGACCGGCTTCGTCGGGCTGTCCAGCAAGCCCTCCCCGCTCAGCCTGGCTGAGGTGGCAGCACTGCTCGCTCCTGAGCCGGAGGAGAAGGCAGCGAAGAAGGCAGAGACCATGCGGGCCGCGGCCGTGGACTTCGAGGTGGGCCAGTCCGTCACCGTGATGGACGGCCCGTTCGCGACGCTCCCGGCTACCGTGAACGAGATCAACCCCGATACCCAGAAGCTCAAGGTGCTCGTCTCGATTTTCGGCCGCGAGACGCCCGTCGAGCTTTCCTTCGATCAGGTCACCAAGATCTGATCGGTTTTCTCCGGTACGTCAGTGAGGTAAGGACCCAGATAGATGGCTCCGCGAAAGAAGAAGATCGCTGCGGTCGTCAAGGTGCAGCTGCAGGCAGGCCAGGCTACCCCGGCGCCGCCGGTGGGCACGGCACTCGGCCCGCATGGCGTGAACATCATGGACTTCTGCAGGCAGTACAACGCCGCCACCGAGTCACAGCGCGGCAACATCATCCCCGTTGAGATCACCATCTTCGAGGATCGTTCGTTCACCTTCATCACGAAGACGCCCCCGGCGCCCGAGCTGATCAAGAAGGCCGCGGGCGTCCAGAAGGGCAGCGGTGAGCCGCACAAGACCAAGGTCGGCTCCGTCTCGATGGCTCAGATCCGGGAGATAGCCCAGGTCAAGATGCCTGACCTGAACGCCAACTCGATCGAGGCGGCGGAGAAGATCATCGCGGGGACGGCCCGCTCCATGGGCATCACGGTGAACAGCTGACCGCATGAGCATTTGGAACGGCTGCCCGCATCGGCATGACAACGGCCGGCAACGGCTGACCGTGGCAGCTGACAGTGGCAGGGTCAGGCGCTGGCCCGCAGACCACGACCTCCGCACGCACAAGGGAGACTGATCATGAAGCGCAGCAAGGCGTATCGTCAGGCGGCCGCGCAGATCGACCCGGCCGGGCTTTACGGCCCGGCCGAGGCGGTGTCGCTGGCGAAGAAGACGTCCGTCACCAAGTTCGATCCCACCGTCGAGGTGGCGCTGCGGCTTGGCGTGGACCCGCGGAAGGCGGACCAGATGGTCCGCGGCACCGTCAACCTGCCGCACGGGACCGGCAAGACGGCCCGCGTCCTGGTGTTCGCGACGGGAGAACGCGCGGACGAGGCCACGGCCGCTGGGGCAGACTACGTGGGCTCGGATGACCTGGTTGAGCGCATTCAGGGCGGATTCCTCGACTTCGACGCCGTGGTCGCCACGCCCGACCTGATGGGCAAGGTCGGCCGGCTTGGTCGCGTACTTGGCCCGCGCGGCCTGATGCCGAACCCGAAGACAGGCACGGTCACGGCCGACGTCGGCAAGGCGGTGTCCGACATCAAGGGCGGCAAGATCGAGTTCCGGGTGGACCGGCACGGCAATCTGCACTTCATCATCGGCAAGGCCTCGTTCGGCGACCGGGCGCTGGTGGAGAACTACGCCGCCGCGCTTGAGGAGGTCATCAGGCTCAAGCCGGCCGCCGCCAAGGGCCGGTACCTCAGGAAGATCACCGTCACCTCGACGATGAGCCCGGGGATACCCGTCGACCCGAACCGGACCCGGGGGCTGGCTGAGGAGCTTGAGGAGACGGCCGCGGGCTGATATCGGTCCATGATCACGGTTCCCGTTCCATGATCACCGTCCCGTTCCATGATCCCGGTTCCCGTTCCATGATCCCGGGGATTTCTCAGTCACAGTGACTGAGAAATCCCCGGGATCATGGTCCCGTTGGCGGGCCTGGGCCTACTCCGATGTCCGTTGCCGAGTCTGGACTGAGTTGCGGCCGGTTCCGGTGAGCGCGCGCCGGGCGGCGGCCGGGTCCCAGGCGGGCGGCGGCCGGTATCCTGGTGAGTCCGGTCCGGGCTGTGCGTGAGTCCCGGCCCGGCGCCCGGCCCGGCGCGATTTGGCGAGCGGCGCGAATACCTCGTAGGCTGGCGACCGGCCAGAGACCGTCGGCTGCCATCGTGGGGTTCCCCGCGGTGGCCGAAGGCCCTGAAGAGGGCGGCCCGCGCAGGCGACCGAGCTGAGACCGCGCACCCGGGCAAATCCCGGGCCGCGGTAACGCCCCGTGCGCCCGCGCCGGGGCGCTCGTCTTTCCGTCCCTTCGCCGGCGCCGGATGTAGCCGGACTGTCCCGCCATGCGGGCGGACCGGAACGAGAAGGGAGGCCCATGGCGAGGGCGGAGAAGGTCGCCGCGGTGGCGGAGCTCACCGAGCGATTCCAGACCTCGGCAGGCGCGGTGCTGACCGAATACCGCGGCCTGACCGTGGCCCAGCTTGGCGAACTGCGCCAGTCGCTGGGCGATAACGCCACGTTCGCCGTGGTGAAGAACACGCTCACCAAGATCGCCGCCACCGAGGCAGGCATCGCCGATGAGCTCAGCGGGCTGCTCAGCGGACCGTCCGCGATCGCCTTCGTGCAGGGTGACGTGGTCGAGGCGGCCAAGGGACTGCGCGACTTCTCCAGGGCGCACCCGTTCCTGGTGATCAAGGGCGGCGTGCTCGAGGGCAAGAGCATGACGCCCGATGAGATCGGCAAGCTCGCCGACCTGGAGCCACGTGACGTTCTGCTGGCCAGGCTGGCCGGCGCCATGAAGGCGTCGATGTCGGGCGCGGCGGCCACGATGGCCGCATTGCCGGTGCAGATGGCCCGGCTGCTGGCGGCCCTGCAGGACAAGCTGGAGCAGGCGGCGCCAGCGGGCACGGCAGCAGGAGCCGAGGCGGCTGCGCCGGAGGGCGATCACGCGGCGCCCGGCGAGGAGGCCGAATCCGGCGGCGGCGCAGAATCCGGCGGCGGCGCTGAATCCGGCGGCGGCGCTGAATCCGGCGGCGGCGCTGAATCCGGCCGCGGCACCGAGGCATCGGCGGCCGGACAGGATGGCGTTGCCGCGGCATCCGCCGATGCGCCGGAAGGCTGACCAGCCGCGCGGCGGATGACCCAGGACACTGACGACAACATGCGGGCGGCCGCAGGCCGCCGCGAGACGCAGGCACACGGAGGAAACACCATCATGGCGAAGCTCAGCAACGACGCACTGCTCGACGCGTTCAAGGAAATGACCCTCCTTGAGCTCTCTGATTTCGTGAAGCAGTTCGAGACCACCTTCGACGTCAAGGCCGCCGCCCCGGTCGCGGTGGCGGCGCCGGCCGCGGGCGCCGGCGGCGCCGGCGAGGCCGAGGTCGAGGAGCAGGACGAGTTCGACGTCATCCTCGAAGCCGCCGGGGATAAGAAGATCCAGGTCATCAAGGAGGTCCGCACGCTCACTAGCCTCGGCCTCAAGGAGGCCAAGGACCTCGTCGACGGCGCGCCGAAGCCCGTTCTGGAACGGGCCAACAAGGAGGCCGCGGACAAGGCGAAGGCCGCTCTGGAGGGCGCAGGCGCCACCGTCACGGTCAAGTGACCGCGGGCGCCGCCGCGACGGCCTGACGGCGGTGGCGTCACCAGCACAAGCCCGCCTGCCTGGCCTGGCTGAGGGGCCGGCCGGCTCAGCGTCCCGGGCGCCCGCAGCCCCCGGGACGCTGACGGTGGGCGGCGCCGCCGCCGCCCGCGCTGGGCACCCGGCAGCGGCCTGGGCCACGATTCATGCCCTGAGCAGCACGAATCAGCAATCATGCCCGCTTCGGCCGCCAGACAAACTACCCTCAGACTGTGACGTTCGTCACGTAGATCCGGATGCCGACACAGGGCCCCGCGGTCTTGACGTTTCGCCGCAGAGGAGCCATGCTGCGTTGCAACCGTGAATCTCATAGTGGCGTACAGTTGACCAGTGGTGTGCCCATCGGCTACACTACCACTTTGCGCTGCACTCAGACGTCCTCGGCCTCCCCGCATCCCTGGCGGCATGTCCGCAGGGCGTTTCGCGTGCGCGCGGTGACAGTCCGCCACAAGCTCGGAAGGACCCCTGTTGGCAGCTTCGCGCAGCGCCTCAGCCACCGTTCCAGGTCCACATCGCATTTCCTTCGCTCGCATCAACGAACCTCTTGAGGTCCCCAGCCTCCTCGCCCTGCAGACCGACTCGTTCGACTGGCTGCTCGGCATCGAGCGCTGGCGGGCCCGGATCGAGGCGGAAAAGGAGAAGGGCCGCAAGGACCTTCCCGAGCAGTCGGGCCTTGAGGAGATCTTCGAGGAGATCAGCCCGATCGAGGATTTCACCGGGACCATGTCGCTCTCGTTCCGTGATCACCGGTTCGAGCCGCCCAAGTACTCCGTCGAGGAGTGCAAGGACAAGGACATGACCTACTCCGCCCCCATGTTCGTGACGGCGGAGTTCATCAACAACAGCACCGGCGAGATCAAGAGCCAGACGGTGTTCATGGGCGACTTCCCGCTCATGTCGCCCAAGGGCACGTTCGTCATCAACGGCACCGAGCGGGTTGTCGTCTCGCAGCTGGTCAGGTCGCCGGGCGTTTACTTCGACCGGCAGGTCGACAAGACCTCCGACAAGGACATCTACAGCTGCAAGGTGATCCCGTCCAGGGGCGCCTGGCTCGAGTTCGAGATCGACAAGCGGGACAGCGTCGGCGTCAGGATCGACCGCAAGCGCAAGCAGGGCGTCACCGTCCTGCTGAAGGCGCTCGGCTGGGACGAGGCCAGGATCCTCGACCGGTTCGGCGGCTTCGAGTCGATGCGAGCGACCCTGGAGAAGGACCACACGAGCAGCCAGGACGACGCGCTGCTCGACATCTACCGCAAGCTGCGTCCTGGCGAGCCGCCGACCAGGGAGTCGGCCCAGGCGCTGCTGGAGAACCTCTACTTCAACCCGAAGCGGTACGACCTGGCCAAGGTCGGCCGGTACAAGGTGAACAAGAAGCTGGGCCTGTCGCTGCCGATCCGCCAGGGCACGCTGACCGAGGAAGACATCGTCTCCACGATCGAGTACCTCGTCCGCCTGCACAGCGGCGAGGAGGAGATGAAGTCGGGCGATACGCTCATCCCGATCGAGACCGACGACATCGATCACTTCGGCAACCGCCGGCTGCGGACGGTCGGCGAGCTGATCCAGAACCAGGTGCGGCTCGGGCTGGCCCGGATGGAGCGGGTGGTCAGGGAGCGGATGACCACGCAGGACGTCGAGGCCATCACCCCGCAGACGCTGATCAACATCCGGCCGGTGGTCGCGTCCATCAAGGAGTTCTTCGGCACCAGCCAGCT
>WNFB01008295.1_pt1 | contig 10290 bp, 8 predicted proteins | sample 5400501 | NCBI WGS metagenome assembly WNFB01 (sample SAMN13153341, study PRJNA577476) | soil metagenome | isolation source: 200 cm saprolite under Douglas fir tree site 2 hole 1 | place: USA:California | collected 2015-04-18 | reverse complement strand
GAGCCGGCGGCGGCGCAAGAGAATGCCAATGGGAATGAGCGCCAATCCGAAGATGAAGATTCCCGGGAGGATCAGAAAAATGAGGATGCCAATGTAGGGATGAGGCGGCCCCGGAAGGAGAAAATCGTAGAACCAGAAGGCGATCAAGGTCCCGGCGGCGCTGGTGGTGAGGACGGCGCCCGTCAGGGTGACCGGATTCTGTCCGAGGAAATAGAGGAGCCGTGCCCAGCCGCGGATGGTTTCGCGAAGGTTCATGGTGCTTGGCGCTTGCCAGTCTCCTTTGCTCGCACGGCCACCTTCTCCCGAGACTGCAAACCCCGGCGGGCGATTCGCCGGGGCTCGAGGGGAACAAAAATTGCTTCGCCCGGAATTCCGGGCCCCACCATATTACTTCTTGCAGAGACAGCGGATGTACGCCACCACGTCCTTAATCTCAGCGTCCGTCAGCTTTTTGTCGTACGCGGGCATCATGTTTTTGCCCTTCCCAAGGATGGAGGTCCATTCTTCGTCGGTTTCTTTTTTCACCTCCTCCGAACAGAAGTCCCGCGCCTTGGTGGCTTTGCCCGCGGGTGTCGCGCCTGCTCCTTCCGCGCCATGGCAGGTGGCACACTTCGCTTTGTAAACTTTCTCTCCCTGGCCTTGCGCGTTTGCCCGGGGGTTCAACAGGAACAGCGCGGCGAGGAACGCTCCGCCGACCGCCAATCGCTGCAGAAAGCTCATCCGCTTCGCCATCGCATCCTCCTGGTAACAAGACTTCACCGCGGCACGGTGCGGAGCCTTGCGGGGTCCGCGCCGCGCCGGAACTCCACCTTTGTCAACGCCAAGCTACTTCTTTTTCCCAAGCGCCCGGATGTATCCGACGAGATCCTTTACCTGATCCGGCGTCAACGTTTTGTAGTCCGGCATCTTTCCCTTGCCCTCGCTGATGGCGCTGGCCAAATCTGCATCGCTCATTTTCTGGACGTCTTGCGAAGTCAAATCCCTCACCTTCATCAATTTGCCTGTGGCCGTATCGCCCTTGCCGTCCGGCCCATGACACATCGCGCATTTCGCTTTATAGGTTGCTTCGGCTGTATTGGCAGCCCTTGCCGGCGCCCTCAGGAAGCTGATGGCGGCAAGCACGGCTGCAGCGATCATGATCCTGTCAATCCAACTCATTGTTTTAAGCATGATTCTCTCCCTCTTGAAATATCGGCGAGGAAATCGTGACGCTTTCCTGCGCCGTCCTTGCTGAATCCGTACCCTTTCCATGGCCCTACTTCATTAAACCCGGAACTCTGCTATTCCACTTTTCTTCCACCACGAAATCCGGCTATATCTTTCTCCCGGAACCTCTCGCCAATTGCTTACCTATTCGGCATATTGCGCTCACTCTGCCGGATGTACAGAAAAAGTCCCACGACTGTGATCAGGATGAACACCAGCGCATATCCCAGACCGCGGCGGCGGTAGTCCCGCTCCGCCAGAGCGTTCTTACCAGCCTGGAGGTTTTTCGCCGCCAATTTCAAGCCCTCCTGGATGTCCTGATCCACGAGATCCTTCCGGAAACTGTGGATGGTGACGCGAGCTTTGGTCAGGGAATCGCGTGCCTGATCCTCATCCAGACGGGCCTGGCTCACTTCCATGCCGGAAGATTCGGCGATGCCGAGCATTTTGTCGGCATCCTTGACGGCGCTGTCCAAACGGGTCAAGCCACTGAGCATTTCCGCGCGAGCCTGGTCGCACGCATCTCCCGAGGTGTGGCACTGCATGCAGACGGCCTGAGGGCCAGGGGCAAGCTTCGCGTCCGTAGGGTGCGTGATCCCATGATTGCTGTGGCAAACCACGCATCCGGGAAGACCGGCGGCTTGAAAAGCCACTCTGTGCGTACTTTTTTCGTACATCTGGTCCTGGAAGACGTGACATTTCGAGCAGACGTTTTGAACCGAATCCACTCCCGGCGGGGCAGCCCCATGGTTGCCGTGACAGGTGGTGCACGTCGGCGCGCTCAAGTCGCCGCGGACGACCATGGCCTCATGATGGACACTGGTGTTGTACTGTGCAAACTGGTCCATGAGAATCGCATACCCTTTCATATAAGCGGTGTCCGCGTGGCAGTGTGCGCACGTTTGCGCAACATTCAGCGGGTGGACCTTCGAGCGGGTGTCGCTGGCGGGCAGTAAATCGTGCACGCCATGGCAATCGGTGCACACCGCCACTTTGGTCTCGCCCTTCGCGAGTAGCTTCCCGTGCACGCTGGTTTTGTACTGGCTCAATTGATCGGTGCGGAGGGAAGGGTTGTATTGCCGCATGAAGGCGCCGTCGGAATGGCAGCGCCCGCACAGAGCTGGAATCTGGCTCCGCTCGACCTTGCCACTGAACCCGGCCTTCTTGCTCATGGCCTCCAGGTCGGCCTTCGTGGGGTCACCGCCATGGCAACTCGCACAAGTCAGCCCTTTTTGTGAATGGATGTCCTGGGCGAACTTTTCCGCGGTTACCTGGAACCGGCCACTCAGCGCGGAATGGCATTCCAGGCAGGTGCTCTGGGTCTGCGCAGCGGCCAGGCCAGCACAGGCCAAGATCATCAGCAACAAGAGCTGCGTTCGCGGAAGTGCTCTATTTCGCCGTATATCCATAGATGGTCATCGCAATGATGTAGCTGAGCGCGAAGAGTCCAGCTCCCATAAGAAGTCTCCGGCCGCGCCCGCGTCCGAGTTGATCGAAGAAGGGAAGCAACAACCAGAGCAAACCCGCGGCGCCAAAGACGAGGATACCCACGACCTCACCGTCCACAAACCACACTTTTGCCGGGATCTTCTTAAGGGTTTGAAACATGAACATGAAATACCATTCCGGACGGATGCCGGCTGGCGCAGGCGCGAACGGGTCAGCTTTGGTTCCGAGTTCCCAGGGCAGAATCGCGGCTAGCGCCCCGAGAACTCCCAGGGCGATGTACCAGGCCATCAATTCGCGCAGGAAAAAGCTGGGGAAAAATTTCATCTGCCGCGCGTCACTGGGAGAAGCCTTCCAGCGTGCTTCCACGCCGGGCGGGACGCTGATGCCGAAATACTGGACCAACAAGAGGTGAATGAGCACGAAGAAAGTGGTTATGCCGGGCAGCAGCGCCACGTGAAATCCAAAGAAGCGGGTGAGCGTCGCGCCCGTCACGTCTTCGCCACCGCGCAGGAAGACCATCAGGCTGTGTCCGATCACCGGCACCTGACCGGTGATCTCCGTCCCCACTTTGGTCGCGAAAAAAGCCAGGGTGTTCCACGGGAGCAGATAGCCGCTGAATCCGAATCCCATGGCCAGGAACAAAAGCAGCATGCCGCTGAGCCAAGTCAGCTCCCGAGGTTTGCGGTAAGAACGCAAAAACACCACGCTGAACATGTGGGCGAAGGCCGTGAAAATCATCAAGTTCGCGGCCCAGGAATGAATCGAGCGTACCAGCCAGCCGAACTGCACACGGGTCATGATGTACTGGACGCTCTCGAAAGCCTCATTGGCTCCCGGCCGGTAATAAAGCAGCAGCAGAATTCCCGTGCCGATCTGGATCATGAAGAGAAAGAGGGTGATTCCGCCGAGAAAATACCAGTAGGAGAGCCTGTGGATGGGTACCGTCTTCTTTTTCAGCGGCCCGATAATTTCCGACCAGTGAAAGCGATCGTTCAGCCAATCCTGGACGCCGGTGAACAAACTCACCTTAGGCCTCCCGCTTGCGGTTGACGACGATTTCGTCTCCGCGCACGTGGACCTGGAAAGTTTCGAGCGGACGCGGAGGCGGGCCGGAGATGTTGCGTCCATTCAGGTCATACAGGCCGTTGTGGCAGGCGCACCAGACCTGGCGGAGATCGTTGCGATACTGCACGGTGCAGCTCAAATGCGTGCATACCGCGGATAAGGCGCGATACTCGCCTTCCGCAGTCATCAGCAAAAGCGCGGGGCGAGTTCCAAAGCGAAAAATCTTGGAGCTGTTGGGCTTCAGGTCGCCGAGCTTGGCGGCCACCACTTCATCGCCGCCCAGGTCGGCAACAGGTGGGGGAACGAGGTAACGCAGCACCGGGTAGACAAAAGCCACGATCGAACCAAACAGGCCTCCACCCAGCAGTATCTCGACCAAGCGGCGACGCGCGGGTTGAATTTTTCCGGGCTCCTCAGTGTCCATAGGGATGGTAGTATCCGTGTTCGAATGCAGCTAAACCGGAAAGCTCAGTGTTTTTTTGCGAGGTTCCGGATGTAGGCGACCAGCTTATCGATCTGTTCCTTGGTAAATTTGGTTTCGTACGCAGGCATATTGTTCTTGCCCTTTACGATGATCGTTTTCAGCTCGGTGTCGGTTTTCTTCTGGACATCGGCAGAGTTGAGGTCGTGAATTTTGAGTTTCTCTCCCATCATGGTCTTGCCCGTGCCGTCGGGGCCGTGGCACATCGTGCAGTTGGATTTGAACAGTTCGGGGCCATCGTCGGCGGAGACGGAAGCGACCGGCAAAGCAAGCAAACCCAGAGCCAGGGCCGCCACCGCCAGTTTCCTGCGTAGTGCTGACTTCATGGTGTTCTCTCCTCCTGAGGCATAAAGACGGGGACAGGTTATTCCACCCGTCCCCGTCCTTGCAAGACTGCTAGAACCGGTATTCCAGCGTGGCCGTAAACGTATGGACCCGGTACGAAGGCTGATCCACACCCATAAAGAGATACCTCGCCGCCGAGTTGTCTCCAACGACGAAGCCGGGATAAAACGGGCCGGGCGTGAACGTCGGGCTCGGTGAAGTCGTCCCTATAAGCTGCCGGGCCGGACAGCCGTTGACCAGCGTTCCTGAGGCCGGGCTGACGCAGCCCATGTACGGAGTCATGGCCGAGGTCTGGTAGTCCCTGTTGTCGAACTGCTGGTAGCGGTACTCCACCTTCGGCATGAATCTCTCCGAGAGCTTGTATTTGATTACGGCCGTGACCTCGTGCATCCGAGTGAGCGACTCCGGGTAGGACACGCCTGCGCTGCTCCCCACGAGGACGAACTTGTCCGGATCGCCGGCCGTGAGCCGCGTCGGGTCCCCGAGGAACCGCGAAGAGATATTGCCTTTCCCTGCCGCCAGAGAGTAGTACGTCGTCAGGTAGACCTTCTTTCCAAGAAAGAGATCCACGCCAGCGGCGTAGGTGTCAAAGATGTCGCGGTAGGTGCTTTCCCAGTCGTTGTTGGCGCTGTCGCAGCCACCGGCGGAGCAGAAGGGAGCTGCGGCTGCGAACGGAGAGCGGCTTCGCGAGATCATTTTCTTGTGATACCGCTCGTGCGCGTATTCGGCGAACAGGGAAACCTCCGGCGAAAACGCGTAGGTGGCGTCAAACGTGTAAGTGTAGGCGAGGTCATTCATCGCTCCATACAGGAAATAGGGTTTTGTGGTTGCCGCAGCGCCCGTGAGGAAGTTGAGCTGGGTTGCGCTGTTGCTGCCCTCGCCGCGCCGGTTGAAATCTTGCTGGATCGTCTGGAAACCGGCCGAGACTGTAAACTTGTCTCTGCTGTACTCCACGAGAGCGTCCACCCGGTCCAGAAGTCTCGCAGCTTCATCGAACCGGCGACTGCAAGGTTGAGTTCCCGGGAAAATCCCTGCGCCCCTGGCTGCCAAAAGCGCAGTGGGGTCGCAGTCCAAGCCAGCAGAAGCCTCGTCCACGTATTTGTCCGGTTTGCGGTCCTGGTGACGCCCCGCAAAACGAATGAGGAGATCTTTATGGGGAACCAAGTCCAAAGCCCCGAAGAACGAGTTCTCGAACGAGTGCGCTGCGTCACGACGCGAACGGTCGAACCATTCCCCTTCGTAACCCGCTTTCAGCGAACTCCTCTTCGTGAAGAACCAGTCTCCGGTGAGCTCCAGGTTTTTCTTGTTGAAGCCGGTCGTACGTAAGGTGGTGTCTTGGGTCGCGCCGCTGCCGGAAGTAACCGTGGGGTCCCCCGGAGTTAACTGGGCAGTCGCCGCTGCGTTCGCCCCGATGGTGTCGCCGAGGATCGGCGTCAGCGTCAGAATTGCGGTGTTATTGTTGTAGTCGTACTGGCGGTACGACAGATTTACTTCAACGTCTTTCAGCGGTGTGTAGACCGCCTTGTAATTCATTGCCAGGGTCTGCTTCTGGCCATTGAGGCTCGGAGCGGGCAGCAGACTTAAGGTCGTTGCCGGAATGGTGAGAGCGCCGGTGCTGTCCGGGAAGAAAATTTGCGAGTTGGCGCTGTAGGGCAGGAATGGGTCGTTCTGCCGCAGCCAGCCGGGGGTGACGGTGGCCATGACCCGCACGTACTTGCCCACGTCAAATGCCGCTGCGGCGTTCAAGTAGTGCGCTTGATTGTCCGGATATAAATCCACCTGTCCCCGAGAAGGAACTGCGCCGATAGCGCAGCGAGCTGTGCCGGCCGGGCAACCGCTGGTTCCCGGAGCGAAGGTCTGCACCGCCACATCCGCGGTCGCAAACGGATTGTCGAAAAGCAGCGCAGTGGCGTTGTTTCGGAAAAATGACCCCATATAGCCGGCTTGGACGCCCCAGGTCCTCGTTCCATACTCGGTCGTGACCTTGACGGTATCATTGAAATAGTTGATGGGTTCGGGCACCTCCGCGCCAGTGCCGGGGCTTTGCTGGTTAAAGACGCCCGAGGGCAGGCCGCTGGCGCTTGCGCTGGGGCTGGAGTTAAAGATCTGGCCGATGGGGCGCGTGCCCGCTTCGTGTTCCCGCGTATACAGGAATGTGGCATTCCAGTGTGGCGTGAAGTTCCAGCTCGCCAACCCGGTTCCCGCCCGGCGTTGGATGGCCGGGGTGATGAAGTTCTCGCCCGGGACGACTTGTGTGGCGATAAATCCTGGCAGACTAATATTGATCTGCGCCGCAGTGCACGGTGGCGTGGCGCAAACGATCGAAGAGCGATCCTGCAAGATCTGCTTCGTCGCGGAGAGGATCGTAAACACCCCCGGGCTGGTCTGGACGTAGAGACTGCGGGCGGTGTTGGTGTAGATGTGCGGGATCTCGTCGTACCGGAATTGGATTTTGAACTTCCCATACTGGCCAAGGGTGGCGAGATAGCTTTGATTCTTGTAGAGCGTGCTTTGCGATTGCAGGCTCACGTAGTTTTTTGTGCCGAGGATGTTGTCATAGCCCAACTGCAGCTTGCGCACCACAAACCCATTCCTGCGGTCGCCATATTCGTTGAATTTCGAAGTCAGCACACTGGGAGTAAATGGAAGATCCGGGCGCCCGTACACGTCGCCCCACACGTGCCGGACTCCAAAGTCCAGGCTCCCATGCTCTGGGGATTGTTCCTCGGCCGCAGTATCTACTTTCGCTGCCGGCTTTTCCTCCGAGGCGGGCTGTTCCTGGCTGAATAGCAGAGCCGGGGCGAACAGGAGCGCTGGCAGTACCAATGTCGCAAGCTGTTTGACGAGTTTCATGGCTCTCTCCTTCTTAGCGCAGCAACATGTTCCCGGACGGATGGTTGGATCCGTGGATCGCGGAGTGGCAGTTCGTGCAACCCCGGTTGAAATCCCGGACCGAGTTCAGGAGGGTCGGTGTCGTGGGGTGGCGGCTGGTCAGGTGGCAACTGTCGCACACGCGCGGCATGCGCACCTTCAGCAATTGCGGATTGTTGGTGCCATGCGCCTCATGGCAGTTGGCACAATTTTCCATGACCGGCGGGTGCTCCCACAGGAACGGACCGCGCCTCTCGGTGTGGCAGCTCAGGCAATTCTCGTTGGTGGTGCTCTGGATGAGCTGCTTGGGATTCGGCGTGCCGTGCGGATTATGGCAACTGGTGCAGGTCACCTTGCCTTCGCGGTAGGGCATGTGCGAAGAGCGCTGCAATTGCGCACGCCGCATCTGATGGCACTGCAGGCACAACTCCGGCTGAGGCTTCTTCATGCCCTTGTTTTCGCTGAGCGGAGCGTTGTAGCGGGAATCGGAAGAAAGCGTCGGGTGCAACTCCTGCTTTACCTGGTGGCAGTCCACGCAGGCCATTGCCCGCGACTGGTGGGGGCTGCCCTTCCAGAACAGCCGGTTCCCGTTGGAATGACAATCCAGGCAAGCGGCATTTTTCTCTTCCACGGAGTTTTTGGAATCTTTGCCGAAGCGAACCGGAATGGTTTCCTTCCCGCCGCGTGCTTCGACGTGAGCTTTGCCCGGCCCGTGACATGATTCGCAACCGCGAGCTTCCAAAGGAGTCCTGGGGTTCGCCATCACTTTGCCCATGATGGTGTTCTTGAAGCGACGCTGCTGATCTGCGTGGCAGAGTATGCAAGTTTCGCTGCCCGCATAGTCGCCATCCGCCCCAGAGGGCGTGGCGGCCTTGGCCTTTTCCTCTGTGACTGCGGGCTTGGCCTCATTGCTGGCACTGGGCCATGCAGCGGCGCTTGCCGTCACGGCTGCCAGAACAACAAGGGCCGAGACCAATAGGAACTGGCTCTTGGGAATGCCTGTGATTCGCATGGGTAGTGTCTCCCTCACCCCGATCGATCGAGGAAATCGTGCAGTCCGGGGCATCGATCGAGTTTGGCTAGATTGTGATAGGGGATACTCTGAAAGACTGTGACCTTCGTCACCCAGCCGCGTGACCCATATACCTATGTTCTGTAAAGGTTACGTTCAGTTCACGAGGTCTGTCTGAATTCCCCCTTTTAAAACTGCGGCCTTGCCTTATCAGCTTTTCCGACCTCGATCCGCGAATCCACTGCAAGTTGCAGATCGAGGGCCTTCGGGGGAGGGGCGAGATATCCAGAGAAAAATGCCAACAAGTCGACTGCTTGTCAGATGAAATGTGATTGAAACGCAAGGAATTAGGGCAGACTTTCACGGACTGCTTTTTCCGGATTGCAGTGCCGATTTGGGCGGTCTTTCGCCCCATTTTGACATTCTTTCGCTTTTCCTCTCTACGTCTTTCGGGGACCTCTGGAGATTCTTCAGCCAAGGTATGGTCCCTTCTTTGTGGCACCATTCCCGCGCGACTCGTGCCGCAGCCCACCCCGAGTTGGCGCTCTTTCGCCCGTGCGATCTTCTCGAACGGAGTGTTCGCTCGTCACACCAGGGGCTCGGCAATCGCCGGCCAGCTTCGGCGGCAAATCCTCTCATTGGGGTTCGAGTCCCCACGGGCCTACCATTCATTTCCATCACCTATCCGTTTGTGACGGCTCCGAGGCCGAATTCCTTATGCGTGGTGACCAGCGCGGTCTTCACGGCCTTTTCTTCGATGACGAAGGAAATATTGCACTCCGAAGATCCCTGGGCGATGGCGATGATATTCACGTTTTCGCGCCCGAGCGCGTTGAACGTTTTTCCGGCGATTCCCGGCGTGCCGCGCATGTTCTCTCCCACCACGGCCACGATCGCGATATTCGAGTCCACAGTAATATGCTCCACCTTCTGATGCGCCAGATCTTGGGCAAACTCTTTGCGCAGTGCTTCCACGGTGCGATGGGCGTCCGCCGTGGAAACAATGAAGCAGATGTCGTTTTGCGAGGAAGATTGCGAGATCAGCAGAACATTCGCGCGCACCGCCGCAGTCGTTGAAAACGTCCGCCCAACCACATCCGGCAAGCCCACAATCCCCGGGCCTCCGACACTGATGAGCGTGACATCGCGGATGGCCGTCAGCGCCTTTACACCTCCCCCGATGCTACGCCCCTCCGGCGTGATCTTCGTGCCCGGCCGCTCCGGGGCAAAGCTGTTCCGGATCCACACGGGAATCGCCGCTTGGACCACGGGATTCAGCGTTTTTGGATGCAGCACTTTCGCGCCAAAATAAGCCAGCTCCGCCGCTTCGCGGTACGAGATTACGGGAATCGTCCGCGCATCCGCGACGAGCCGCGGGTCGGCCGTCAGCACGCCGTCAACATCCGTCCAGATGATCACTTCATCGGCATCCATCGCCGCGCCGAGAATCGTTGCCGAATAATCCGAACCTCCCCGCCCCAGTGTGGTCAATTGACCTTCGGTGGTTGCGCCGATAAAGCCCGTGACGACCGGCACAGTTCCTTTTTCCAAGAGCGGACGCAGCCGCGCTTGCGATTTTTCCCGTGTGAGCTCCAATTGCGGTTCCGCTCCGCCGTGGAGCGTGTCTGTCACGAGCAATTCCGTCGCCTCGACGGCTTCACTTGGCACGCCGAGTTCTCTCACTGCCGCCGAGACCAGCGCTGCGGAGAGCCTTTCCCCCAGGCTCGATATCGCGTCGAGGGCGCGCGGCGTGAGCTCGCGAAGCAGCGCCGTTCCCTCGGTCAGACGGCGCCCTTCGGTAAGCACCTTTTCCATCTTCAGCCGGATGGGTGCGCGGTCCTCCTCGCGTCTGAGCAAACTG
>WNFB01010345.1_pt1 | contig 10291 bp, 8 predicted proteins | sample 5400501 | NCBI WGS metagenome assembly WNFB01 (sample SAMN13153341, study PRJNA577476) | soil metagenome | isolation source: 200 cm saprolite under Douglas fir tree site 2 hole 1 | place: USA:California | collected 2015-04-18 | reverse complement strand
AGCTGTGTGGGAGAGCGAGACCTGCGTGGGCAGGATGCCCACACGACAGCCGGCGAGACGACGTCGCTACGTTCTTGGAGCTACGAGCTTGCAGCTTGGAGCTGTTTTTTCAGCACCCTCGCGGTAAACGCAACATCTTGTGGTTGTGGCCATCCTGAGCGCAAGTCATCGCGCTTTTCTGGTCTGACTGCACCACACCAGGGCAATATCGCCTGTCTTAGCCCTCTACCTACAAAAAAGTTATTGACAGGCAACCATTTAGGCGTAGGATGTGGTCAAAAGTGGTAGAAAGTGGATAGCTATCCATTTTCCTGATGTGAACGTGGTCGCGAGTGGAAAAGCTGTTAAAAATGTGCAAAACACCAGCATCCGGCGCCCAAACACCAGTAAAAACTAGAATAGCTGCATTTTTTGCCATTGCAATCAGTATAAGGGCCACAATTGCAGCGACCAATAAGGGGATTAGATACCCCCGTAGATCGGGAAAAGCAATATGTTTCGCGGCAATCATCCAGCGCGGGTCGACGAAAAGGGACGGCTCAAAGTCCCGGCGGAATTCAAACGCCTGATCGACGAGCGCTACGGCACAGAGTTTTACATCACCAGCCGCGACGGCAAGGTGGCAGAGATTTATCCAGTGGAAGAGTGGCGCCGTATCGAAGAGAAGCTGGCCAAGCTATCCAACTTCAATCCTTCGAAAAAGAGATTTCTGAACAAGGTGAACTATTACGGCCAGATGGTGGAGATGGATGCGCAAGGGCGGGTTCTGATGCCGCAGATTCTGCGCGAATCCGCCGCAATTAAGGGCGACGTGGCCGTGTACGGAAATTTGACGTACCTGGAAGTTCGCAGCATGGAAGTCTCGAAGCAACTGGCTGAGGAACAGTTCACGGCAGAGGATGAAAAGACACTCGACGAGCTGGGCATCTAGTGACAGAGGACGAAGAAGATTTTGGTTCCGAAGCTGTCCCCCAGGGGACAGAACATCAACATGGCAGCAGCAAGTTTGGCCATGTTTCAGTTCTTTTAAAAGAAGCGATCGATTTTCTTGCAATCCGGCGCGGCGGCACTTATGTGGACGCCACCCTGGGGGCGGGCGGCCATGGCTACGAAATCGCAAGGCGCCTCGGCCCCGAGGGTCATCTGATTGGGGTCGATAAGGACCCGTACGCGCTCGAAATAGCACGGCAGCGGCTGGCAAATCCGCCGGCTGCGCTCAAGCAAGACTGGCCCCGCATCACGCTGCTGCACTCCGGCTTTGCGGATGCGGGCAGGCAGTTTCCTCCGGACTCGGTGGATGGCCTGCTGGCCGATCTTGGATTGAGTTCGCTGCAGCTCAATGATGCCGCGCGCGGATTCAGTTTTCAGGCGGAAGGGCCGCTCGACATGCGGATGGACCCGCAGGGCGAGCGCACCGCCGATCAAGTGGTAAACCACATGGACGAAGAAGAGCTTGCCCATGTGATTTACGAATTCGGTGAGGAAAGGAGGTCGCGGAGAATCGCCAGAGCCATTGTCCGGGCGCGGCCGATAACAACTACCGCTCATCTTGTAAAAGTTATATCGGCTGCGCTCCGGCCAATGAAACACGAGCGTATTTATCCCGCGACTCGGACCTTTCAGGCAATCCGAATCTTCGTAAACCGCGAACTCGATGAACTGGTGGCGCTGATGCTGTCAGCGCCTCAGCTTCTCGGCAAGGGAGGCAGGCTGGCGGTTATCAGCTTCCACTCCCTGGAAGACAGGATCGTAAAAGATGCCCTGCGGGCCGGTGCAAGCCAGGGCCTTTACCGCGTTCTAACTAAGAAGCCGGTCACGGCCCAACCGGAGGAAATCGAGCGCAACCCGCGCAGCGGCGAGCCGGGGCAGGCGGCTGTACTACACAAACACGGTTTCGGGACGGCATCGCCTTCCAAGATTTTAGGGCGAAAATGCAGTTCCTCAGAAAGTTTCCAACCTCATTCGGTGCCGTCCCGAAGAGGTTTTTCTGAGGTGACAAAGGTGAGTCGTGGGACTCATCAAGACGTAGCAAGTTACGTCTCTACGGAAAAATGGAGTGCATATGTATACAGGCACAATGATTGAAGAACTCATGCAGTGCGTACAGCGTGTGGAGCAGAAAGCGCAGCCCGGCAGTCAGATCGAAATTGCGCTGAAAAAGGCGGTGCTCAATGCCGCGGGATACTCCACGTATATCTACGAAGCGGTGCAGACTATGGCGGTGGCGTAAATGGCGGCTCGTGCAATGACATTTCCCGTTCGGCAACAGGCCCTTACCGGCATGTGGATGCCCGCCGCAGGTGTGGCCCGGCGCAGCTCTTTTTGGAGCGGCACGCCCGAGTTCTACTTTGCCAAAGAGATTGATAACACCCGTCTGGTCAAAGTTGCCGATCGCAAGCGCAACCGTGAGATGGCCATGCTGGCCGCTGTCATGAGCGTCTTCTTTCTCCTGGTCATGACCTATGCCTGGCAGCACTTCAGCTCGGTGGAATACGGCTACCAGATTGAAACCCTCAAGACACAGCGGGATAACTTGAGTGAACTGAATAAGGCGCTGCACCTGGAGCAGGCTTCCCTGCGCGATCCCGAGCGCATTGACATGCTGGCCCGGCGGATGGGATTGAGTTCGCCCCAGGCCGGCCAAGTGACGCAGCTTGATCCTGCGGCTAATGATAGCGGCGCACCCGCGATCGCCCAGGCTTCTGAGATTGCTGTTGTCGCATTGACCCGGTAGTTGGGATCAGGGTTATAAGGTCTTCCAGCCAAGCTTCAACCAAAGTGGACGGCTGGTCGTAACAGAGTTGGCGAACGCGCAAACTGCGTGTTCGCCAGTTCGTGTTTTAGATTAACGTCTTCGTAGAGACGTAGCTTGCTACGTCTTTGCTGTCCGGTTTGCCTAAGTGCTCGCGGCCAGAAGATAGCGGCAACTTCGAATGTTGTACAGGCACAGCCGGGAACCCACGGCAAGCCGGGGCAGGCGGCTGTGCTACACGAGACTCGATGCTGGCAAGCGTATTTTGAAAACATAAATGGCAGTAAAAACTTCTTCTCTCAGCCCGCGGCAACGGCTCCTCATCTTCGCCGGCATTCTTGTTCTATGGCTGCTCGTTGTCTGTGGCCGCCTGGTTTATCTGCAGATTTTCTCTTATGGTGATTTCGTCCAGCGCGCCGCCCGCCAGCAGCAGCGCACCATTGACGTAGCCCCCAGCCGCGGCATCATCTACGACCGCAACGGACACGAGCTGGCCATGTCGATCGAGGTGGATTCCATCTATGCTGTGCCCAGTGAGATTCCCGATCAGGCAACCACCGCTTCCCTTTTAGGCAAAATTCTTCAGGAAGATCCGCATGAACTTCTGGCGCGCATGAAGTCTTCGCACAGCTTTGCCTGGATTGCCCGCAAAGTGGACGCTTCCACCAGCGACCGTATTCGCGCTTTGAACTTGAAGGGCATCAATTTCCAGAAAGAATCGAAGCGCTACTATCCCAAGCGCGAACTCGCGGCGCAGACTCTGGGATATGTCGGCTTGGATGATGAGGGCTTGGGCGGCCTGGAGCGAAGCTTCGACTCGCGCCTGCGTGGCAAGCCGGGCAAGATGCTCATCTCCATGGATGCGCGCCGCAAGGGGCTTGGCCGGGTCGAGCGCCGGCCCGAGAGCGGTGAAAATCTGGTGCTCACCATCGACGAAAAGATCCAATATCTGGCTGAGCGCGAGTTGAATGCGGCCATGAAGCAGACACACGCCCTTGCCGGCACCGTGATCGTGCAGAATCCGCGCACCGGCGAGATTCTGGCGCTGGCCAACTACCCGACATTCAATGCTAATGCCTTCAGCAAGAGTGACGCTCAGGCGCTCAAGAACCGCGCCGTCAGTGACGTATACGAGCCTGGCTCCACCTTCAAGGTTGTCACCCTGGCGGCGGCGCTGGAAGAAAAGCTCACCACGCCGGAAGAGGTCTTTGACTGCGAGAACGGTTCGATCATGATCAACAATCTGCGCATCCACGATCACAAGCCGTTTGGCGCGCTCAGCGTGTCGCAAATTCTCGCCCTGTCGAGCGACGTGGGTGCGATCAAGGTCGCCCTGCGGCTGGGCGATGAGCGCTTCGACCAGTACATCCGCGCCTTCGGCTTTGGACGTGCTACAGGCATCGAGCTGCCCGGCGAGACCCGCGGCCTCACCAAGCCGGTGAACCGATGGTCCAAGGTCTCCATAGGGGCAATCTCCATGGGACAGGAGATTGGCGTCTCTGCCCTGCAACTGGTCTCTATGATCTCGACCATCGCTAATGATGGCGTCTATACTGCGCCCCGGCTGGTGGCTGGAGCTTTGGAGCCGGGCAAGGATTCAGATGGCGGGCCGCAGAAGGTGGTATTTCATCCCGGCCAACAGCACCGGGTGATTTCCACTCTGACCGCCGCCGAGATGAAGAAGATGCTCGAAGGCGTCGTGCTCTACGGCACTGGCAAGCGGGCTATTCTTGATGGCTACACCTCTGCTGGAAAAACCGGGACCGCACAAAAATTTGATCCCCGCAGCGGGACCTATTCACGCACGAATTACATTGCCTCTTTTGCCGGCTTTTCTCCCATCAATAACCCCGCGATTTCCGTGGAAGTGATCCTCGATTCGCCCCAGGGCGAGCACGAGGGCGGAAGCGCTGCCGCCCCCATGTTTGCCCGTGTGGCGCAGCAGACACTGGAATATCTAAACGTGCCCCATGATGCAGAAATTAATGAGCACCGGCGTCAATTGCTGCGCGCCTCGGTCAAGCCCGAAGAAACCAATGACAGCTCACCCGACCGCCTGGGAGACGCCGCAGCCATTGCCGAGAGCGAACCTGCCAATAGTGGAAGCATGACCCTGGCTCAAGATTCAGCTCCGGTAGCAAAGCCCGCTCCGGCCCACATCATGCAGGCAAGCGCAAAAGCGAGGAACAATCAGCCTCCTTCAAGTGTGGCTTCGATGGCACCGCCGCTGAACTCTGCAGGTGGCACTTTGCCGCCCTCCGCTCATCGCAGCGGAACGGTTATCGTGGATATCGGGGGAAGCACGGTTGCCCCTTCCCTGCTGGGCCTGCCTGTGCGCAACGCGCTCGAAACGGCGCAGCAGGCGGGAGTTGAAATCGACATCATCGGCAGCGGCGTGGCCCGTGAACAGTTCCCCCCGCCAGGCGCGCGTCTGGCTCCCGGGGCGCATGTCTCGGTCAGGTTCTCGCGCTGATTTCGAATTCGCTTTCTCGTTTTTCTTGATTCTTTGCTCTATAAGCGTGTCATCTTTATTTTCTTTATTAGGAGTGTCATTAGGAGCCGCAGGCGAAGAATCCCGAGAGTGTCCGAATATGCCGCTGCAAGGCATTCTCTGAAGACATTCAGCGGTATCTGCGGATACGCGGGAAACCAAGGCGATTGAGACCACAGAGACACCTTTGCGCCCTTTGTGGTTAAATTTGGCCTTTGTGATTAAATTGGGCCAGGCAATGAACTGTCATGATCTGCTCCAGGGCGTCGAAGTGCTCTCCCGAAGTGGAGAGGCCGCGCTCTTTGAAAAGATCGTGACCGGCGTGCAACTTGATTCCCGCCGCATCGAGCCCGGCAATCTGTTCGTCGCCATGAAAGGCGAATCCACCGACGGTAACCGCTACATTGATGCCGCCATCAAGGCCGGTGCTACGGCGGTTGTCTCCGATTCCTCGACCGAACATTCACTGGCCGAACTTCCGCGTGCCAATGTCGCATGGGTCCGCGTTCCCCATGGCCGCAGGGCGCTGGCAACTATCAGCGCCAACTTTTACGGACATCCAGCCGCGAAGCTCAAGATTACCGGCGTTACTGGCACAAATGGAAAGACCACGACGACCTTCCTGCTCTCGCAGGTTCTGCGCTTCCTGGGAAGAGGCGAAGTTGTACTGATAGGGACGGTTGAATATCACTTTGCCGGTGAAATTATCCCCGCACCGCACACCACACCCGAGTCGCTGGAGTTGAACCGCATCTTCGCCAAGGCCACCAGCTCCAGGCTGGGAAAGCATGTCGCCAGCGAAGCGGTGATGGAGGTCAGCTCGCATGCGCTTCACCAGGAACGCGTCTACGCTATTCCCTTTGACGTGGCGCTGTTCACCAATCTCACCCGCGATCATCTTGATTACCACCGCACCATGGAAGAGTACTTCGAGGCCAAAAAGATGCTATTCGTGGGATGCGGCACGCCGCCGCCGCGCGTCGCCGTCATTAATACAGACGATGCCTATGGCCGGCAGCTTGCTGAGTTTGCCTATACGCAGAAATCTGAGGTTCTGACCTATGGCCTCGAAAACGGGGTCTTTCGAGCTGAGAGCATTCGCACCTCACCTCAAGGCACAAGTTTCAAGCTGCAGACTCCTCAGGGTACAGTCGAAATTCGCTCGCAACTTGTGGGCAAGGTAAATGTCTATAACATGCTCGCCGCCGCCACCGCCGCGATGGCCCGCGGGGGCGAGCTGCAAGCCGTTGCCAAAGCGCTGACGCAGGCCAGGAGCGCCCCAGGTCGCTTTGAGCGCGTAGATTGCGGCCAGCCTTTCTCCGTGGTCGTAGATTACGCTCACACGGACGATGCATTGCGTAACGTCACCGCAGTCGCGCGCGATTTCATGGCTGCCCAGGCAAAGCCGGGACGTGTAATTACTCTCTTTGGCTGCGGTGGCGACCGCGATCGCAGCAAGCGTCCGCTGATGGGGGCAGCCGCGGGCGAAGGCAGTGATTTTGTGGTGCTGACCTCTGACAATCCGCGCAGCGAAGATCCGCTGGCGATCATTGATGACGCGCTGCCTGGCTTGAAAAAAACCGGAAAGCGCTACGTGGTCGAGCCCGACCGGCACAAAGCCATCGCCCTGGCTCTTTCCGAAGCGCAGTCCGGAGACATTGTGCTCATCGCCGGCAAAGGTCATGAGAAAACTCAGACCACGCGGGAAGGTGTCTTTCCTTTTGACGACGTAACCGTGGCCGCGGCCCTTCTTCGGCACGTGAGACTTGAGCACGCCAGGAATGCTTCCCACATCAGGAGCACAGAATGAAGCTCTCGCTGGAGCGCGTTGCCGAGTTTACCTTCGCCAGCGGCGAGTTCGACCCGCGGGCCGTGGCGCAGGGCTACTCCATCGATTCCCGCACGGTAGCGCCCGGGGAGCTGTTCTTTGCAGTCAAAGGTGAACGCCTCGACGGACATGATTACGTAGAATCCGCGCTGCAAAAGGGCGCCATTGGTGCAGTTGTGGCCCGTAGCCAGCTCACCCGCTTCCCCGTGATCAGCAATTTGCTGGCGGTAGACGACACGCTGATAGCCTTGCAGTCTCTGGCCACCGCCGTGCGCCGTCTGTGGGGCAAGAAGCTGATCGCCGTGACTGGCTCGGCGGGAAAGACTACAACCAAAGAACTGATCGCGCACCTGCTCGCCGCCAAGTTCCGCGTGCTTAAGTCAGAAGGCAATCTCAATAACCACTTCGGATTGCCTTTGCAACTGTTGCGCCTCGAGCCGGAGCACGGCATCGCTGTCATGGAGCTGGGAATGTCGCATGCCGGCGAGATTACGGCGCTGGCCCGCATAGCGCACCCGGAAACTGGTGTGATCACCAATGTCGCGCCTGTGCACCTGGGATTTTTCAGATCCGTTGCCGATATTGCCCGCGCCAAATATGAGCTGATCGCTGCTCTCCCCATGGGCGGCGCCGCCGTGCTGAATGCCGATGATGCTTACGTCTCTCAGTTCGGGCGCGACTTCCACGGCAAGGTGTTGATGTACGGCATCGAACATCCTGCAGATCTCCGCGCCCAGAATGTTCGCTCGCAGGGCATCGAGGGTGAATTTTTCGATGTCGTGACCGATACCAGTTGCACGCCGGCTCAACTGCCCCTGCTGGGAAGGCACAATATTTATAACGCGCTGGCGGCGCTCGCGGTCGCCCTGCACGAAGGAGTGCCTCTCGGCGATGCCCTCAATGCGCTGGCGGCCGCGGCCCCGGCAGACAAACGTGGTCAGGTAATTCGAGCGAAGGGCGCTACCGTCATCAATGATTGTTACAATTCCAATCCAAAGGCGCTGGACGCCATGGTGGATGCCTTGGCCCAGCTTCCCGCGGAGCGCCATATCGTAATTGCCGGAGAGATGCTCGAACTGGGTGATGCCGGCGAAGAGCTGCACCGCGCCTGTGGACGGCACATCGCTGCGAGTAAGATTGACGTTTTGCTTGGCGTCCGCGGGTTGGCGCAGTATATGGTGGAAGAAGCCTGCAAAGGCGGCGTCTCCGCGCATTTTGTCGCCACGCCCGAAGAAGCCGGCGAATGGCTGGCGCGCGAAACTCGCGAAGGCGACGCTGTGTTGCTCAAAGCTTCACGCGGAGTGAAACTGGAGCGTGCACTGGAAGTGTGGGGAGTAAAGCAAGCTATTAGCTCCTAGCTGCCATCTGTTTTTGATCTTTTTGGAGCTAGAACTGGTTTCATGAGTTAGCTTTTGAAGCGGCACGGCTTCAGCCCCTGAGGGTAAATGAGCAAGCTCTAGATAGAGAAATCAAGAAGTATTTTTGTAAAAACGAAGGCATCTGACGGAGGAAATGTTTGCTCTACTGGCTGCTCTACCAAGTTCTACAACCGCATTTTTCTCCGTTCCGTATTTTTCGCTATTTGACCTTCCGCACGGCCTTTGCCAGCCTTACGGCCTTGTTTATGGGACTGATTGTTGGTCCGGCGGTCATCCGCCAGTTGCGTGAATTCCAGATTGGCCAGTACATTCGCGAAGAAGGACCCAAGGCGCACGCAAAAAAAGCCGGCACTCCCACCATGGGCGGCGTGTTGATTGTGATTGCCATCGTGGTTCCCACCATCCTGTGGGCCGATCTCACCAACAAATTCGTCTGGCTGGCGGTTTGTTCCACGCTGGCCTTTGCTGCCATTGGCTTCGCCGACGACTACATTAAGGTTATCCACCGCCGCAACCTGGGGCTGACGGCCCGGAATAAACTTGCGTTGCAGATCCTGACCAGCCTGGCCATCGGTGCGGCACTGGTTGCGCTGCAGGCGCACAAAGAGTATTCCACCCACCTGGTTGTCCCCTTCTTTAAGAACTTCCATCCTGATCTGGTAATTACATCCTGGATGGGCAAGTTCTATTGGCCGCTTGCCTTCGTGCCCTTTGTGGCCTTTCTGGTTATGGTTCTGGTTTTCTCCAGCAATGCTGTCAACCTGACCGATGGTCTGGATGGCCTCGCCATCGGCTGTACCGTGATTGCCGCGGGCGCATTGACTGTTTTGACCTACGTCAGCTCACATGCCACTTTTGCCACTTACCTGGAATTACCACCCATACCCCAGGTGGCGGAGCTGACCATCTTTTGTGGGGCCATGGTCGGCGCAAGCATCGGCTTTCTCTGGTATAACGCCCACCCCGCCGAGGTCTTCATGGGTGACGTGGGCTCGCTCGCTCTGGGTGGGGCAATCAGCACTGTCGCCGTGATCATCAAGCAGGAATTATTGCTGCCCTTTATTGGCGGCGTCTTTGTAATTGAAGCGCTTTCCGTGGTGTTGCAGGTGGGCTCCTACAAGCTGCGCAAAAAAAGGATCTTCAAGATGGCGCCGCTGCACCATCACTTTGAACTGCTGGGCTGGTCGGAATCCAAGATCATCACCCGCTTCTGGATCGCGTCGCTTATCTTTGCGCTCTTTGCGCTCACGACCCTGAAGCTGCGTTGATGGGAACAACTCACCGGTAGAGACGTAGCATGCTGCTACGCCTCTACGAGAAATGTTTGCGTCTTAGAGTCATGGCAAGTTTTCCACGGGTTCTCGTGGCAGAATGACAAGAGCAGAATGGACCTTCAAGGCAAGCGCGTACTCATTGTCGGGTTGGGCAAGTCGGGGGTTGCGGCCGCACGCTTCCTGCAGGCGCGCGGTGCGCAAGTCACCGTCTCCGATGCCAAGCCCGAATCCCAGCTCAGCAAAGAGATTCCTGAGCTGCTCGACCGCGGCATTGCCGTCGAGACGGGCGGCCACGGCGAGCGCACCTTCCGCGGACAGGATGTGATCATTGTCAGCCCCGGTGTTCCCTATGATGTCGCTCCGCTGGTCCAGGCGCGCAATCAGGGCGTACCCGTAATTGGCGAGGTGGAACTGGCGGCCCGCTTCCTGAAAGGACAAGTCATTGCTATCACCGGCTCCAATGGCAAGACAACTACCACCGCCCTCACTGGTGAAATTCTGGAACATGCCGGATTCGATGTGCAGGTAGGCGGCAACATTGGAACCCCGGTCATCTCCATGGTGGCC
>WNFB01006759.1_pt1 | contig 10292 bp, 12 predicted proteins | sample 5400501 | NCBI WGS metagenome assembly WNFB01 (sample SAMN13153341, study PRJNA577476) | soil metagenome | isolation source: 200 cm saprolite under Douglas fir tree site 2 hole 1 | place: USA:California | collected 2015-04-18 | reverse complement strand
CATCTGAAGGATGCGTGACGACGAGCGCCGGGCCCCCTGACGCCGGCATCAGCGCCCGCAGGGCGCTCGGCGGAGATGGGCCGATGGATTGTCCAGCGGTTTCCCGGACCCACCACTAAGTGCAGCTTGGCGTCTTCCTCCCCATCTCCGGCCGGGCGGCCGGCCCCGACGTGCTCCGCGACGCCGCCCAGCAGGCGGAGTCGCTGGGCTTTGACGCGGTCTGGTCCGCTGAGCGGGTGGTGCAGCCCTGGGAGATCCGGACGCCCTATCCCTACGCGGAGGACTCGGCGTTCATCGTCCCCCCGGACCGGCCCTTCCTGGACTCCCTCTCCTGCCTGACCTTTCTGGCCGGCTGCACCGAACGGGTGCGGCTCGGCATCAGCGTGCTGGTGCTGCCCTACCGCCATCCCCTCTACTGGGCGCGGGCGGCGGTGACCCTCGACCATCTCTCCCGGGGCCGCTTCGTCCTGGGCGTAGGCGTGGGCTGGATGCGGGAGGAGTTCGAGGCGCTGCAGCTGCCCTTCGAGGAGCGCGGCCGCGTCAGCGACGAGCAGCTGGAGATCCTGCACCGGCTGTTCCACCAGGAGCGGCCCAGCTTCGAGGGCCGCCACTACCGCTTCGGCGAAGTCGCCTTCTTCCCCAAGCCGCTGCGGCCGGGCGGCATCCCGATCTGGGTCGGCGGCGAGGGCCGGCCGGCCCGCCGGCGAGCCGGCCGCTACGGGGACGCCTGGTTTCCCTACCCGGTCCTGATCACGGCCGAGGAGCTGCGCGAGCAGCAGCAGGAGGTGCGCCGCTTCGCCGAGGAGGCCGGCCGCGATCCGGATGCCGTCCAGCTCACCCTCTGCCGCCCGATCGAGGTCACCGAGGAGCCGGTGGAGCAGGACCCGCGCCGACTGCGGGGGACGCCGGCGCAGCTGGTGGACGCGCTGCGGGCGTTCGCGGAGCTGGGAGTCCACCATCTGGCGCTCCAGTTCACGGTCCCCCGCTGGCCTGAGCGCCGGCAGCAGATCCAGCGCTTCGGAGAGGAGGCGCTGCCGGCCCTGCGGCGCTGATGCGGATCCGCGACGCCCGGCCGGGCGAGCTGGCCAAGGTCTCCCGGCTGCTGGTCGAGGCCTACGGCGAGTTCCGGCCCGCGATCGAGCCGGCGGAGTGGGAAGCCTACCTGGGTGAGATCGCAGACGTCCAGCGCCGGCTGCCCGACTCGCAGCTGATCGTGGCCGAAGCCTCCGGGCGCCTGGTCGGGACGGTCAGCTTCTACCTGGGTTTCCGACCGGCGCCCGAGCTGGACGTACAGATTTCAGGGCCGGTGGCCCGAGCCTTTCGACTTAAGCTCTGAGCTCGCGCTGCTCGTAGCCGCGGCAGCTGAGCACCGGCAGCCGGGGGTAGCGCGGGAAGCTGGGCTCGGTCCGCGAACGCAGGCACATCCAGAAACGGCTGTGGGCGCCGGCCACCGTCTTCGAGTGGCGGCACGACGCGCAGAGACCCGGGTTGGGCGCGGCTCGTTCGCCCACCCGGCAAACGTTATCCTCCCTGGCGGTGGCGAGCCGGCCGCGGGCGGGGGGCAGTCTGACCTTCGGCACCCTATTCGGCGCCGCGCTGGCCGTGCTGGCCGTGATCGCGGCGGCGTTGCTGCTGCGGGCGCTGCTGGAGATCGTCCTCATCTTCCTGATCGCGGTCATCCTGGCCGAGGGCCTGCGCCCGCTGGTCAGGGCCCTGAACAGCCGTGGCGTGCCGGAGATCCTGGCCCGGGCGGCCGTCTACCTGGCCCTGATCGGGATCGTGATCGGCCTTCTCTCCATCCTGGCCCGGCCGGTTGCCCTGCAGGCGCAGGGGGTCCTCGAGAACCTGCCCCGGTACGAGTCGAGCATCAGCAGCAACCTGGACAGCGCCCTGCAGAGCCTGAACCTCCAGATCGACGTCCGAGCCGAGGTCAGCAGCTCGCTGGGCACCATCAGCGGGTTCCTCCTCAAGGCGGGGGAGACCGTGGTCCGCGCCCTGGTCGACACGCTGGCCGTCCTGCTGATGAGCTTTCTCTGGCTGGGCACCAGCGCGCGGCTGGGCGCCTTCACGATCCGCCTGCTGCCGCCCCGGCACGAAAGGCTGGCCCACGAGGTGCTGGCCTCGATCGGAAGCGCCTTCGGCGGCTACGTGCGCGGGGTCGCCATCAACATGGTCGTGATCGGGGTCGTCAGCGGCGTCGCGGCCAGCCTGCTCGACCTCCCGGCGCCGGTTCTGCTCGGCCTCTTCATGGGCCTGACGGAGATGATCCCGATCGTTGGCCCCATCATCGGGGCCACCCCGGCGGTGCTGCTCGGCTTCACGGTCAGCCCCGTCTACCCGCTGCTGGTGGCGGCGGTCTACCTCGTGATCCAGGAACTGGAGGCGCACACGCTGGTGCCGCTGCTGATGCGGCAGGCGGTGGGCTTACCCGCGCTGGGGGTCGTGCTGGCGCTGCTGGTGGGCGCAGCCCTGGGCGGCGTCGCCGGGGCGATCGTGGCAGTGCCGGTGGCCTCGGCCCTCCAGATCGTGACGCTGCGGGTGGTGGCGCCGGCGCTGCGCGAGCGCTGGGGAGCTGCCGCCTAGACCGTGCAGCCTAGACTCGAGCGGCCGGCCCATGGACCGGCAGGAGCCAGCCCGGCTCGCCCTCGGCCACGCCCCGCACCAGGTCGAAGTAGGCGGCCTGCAGGCGCTCGGTCAGTGGCCCCGGCCGGCCTTCACCGACTCGGTAGCCGTCCACCTCCGTGATCGGCTGCACCTCGACCGCGGTGCCGCAGAAGAACAGCTCCTCGGCCACGTAGAGCTCGGTGGCGTCGACCTCGCGCTCCTCGGCCGGGATTCGCAGGCGGCGGGCCAGCCGGAGCAGGGTGTCGCGCGTCACCCCCTCCAGGATGTTGTCGGTGACGCGCGGTGTCGCCAGCACGCCGCCACGCACCATGAAGATGTTCTGGCCCGGACCTTCCGAGACCTTGCCCCGCTCGTTGAGCAGGATCGGGATGTCGAAGCCCTTGCGCTGGGCGTCGGTCACCGCCACCCGGCTGTTCAGGTAGTTGGCCGAAGCCTTGACGCGCGGCGACATGGAGACGTCGGACAGCCGCCGCCAGGGGCTGAGCGTGCAGCGCACGCCGGTCTTGAGCTTGGGCGAGGAGGGCCGCGGAAAGGCCAGGATGAAGGCGCCGGTCGGCGTCTCGGTGTCCTTGCCCACCACCACCTCGTCGAAGTAGACGACCACCCGGAGGTGGGTGTCCTCCCGGGTCTGGTTCGCCCGCAGCAGGTCCAGGCAGGCCTGGCGCAGCTGGCCGGCCGAATAGGGGGCCGCCATCTGCAGGAAGCGCATCGAGGTGCCGAAGAGGCGGTGCATGTGGTCGTCGAACCGGAAGATGTTGATCTCGTCCGAGCCCTGGGCGCGGTAGGCGCGGAGCCCCTCGAAGACGCTGGCGCCGCGCAGCACGGCGTCGCTGTTGACGTGGATTCGGCTCTCCTCCCAGGGGGTGAGGCGGCCGTCAAGCCAGCTGTAGGCAGGTTTCGTCATCTTCGCTAGGTTAACCGCCGCAGCCCGACCAGAGCCCGCCCCCCCCGGAAAAGCTCCTCGGCCAGCCGTTCGGGCCCTCTAGCATCGCGACATGATGCCTCCGCGCGGCCGGCGCCGGCGGCCGGATGCGATCGCGCCCGACGGCTCGGAGATCCGCTACCTGGTGCGAGCCGAGCGCGCCAGCCTGGTCGAGGTGCGGCTGCCAGCCGGCCAGGTCTCGCGCCCGGTGCGGCACCGGACGGTGGAGGAGGTCTGGTACGTGACGGGAGGCGAGGGCGACGTCTGGCGCTGCCCGCCCGGGGGCCGGGCCCGTCCGGTGCCCGTGCGGCCGGGCGACGCCCTGGTCATCCCCACCGGCTGGAGCTTTCAGTTCCGGGCCGGCCGGCGCCCGCTGCGCTTTCTCTGCTACACGTCACCGCCCTGGCCCGGGGAAAGGGAGGCGGTGCCGGTGGCGAAGGGAGAGCTGGGCCCCCCGACCACTAACGGACGCTGATCGTCGGCAGCGGAGACAGAGTTGGGATCGGCGTCAGGCTGGGCAGGGGCGTAATCGTGGGCAGAGGCGGCACCGACACCGTCGGCAGCGGCAGCCCCGAGCTGGGGCTGGGCGAGGGGGCCGGGCTCCCGCCCCCCGACGGGCCCGGGCTCCGCCGCGTGGGGGCCGGGCTGGGCCTGCTGGACGTCGCCGGGGTGACCGAAGGGGCGGCCGTAGGCGCCGGGTGCGCGGGTGACGGCTGCAGCAGTCCCGCCAGGGTCGTGCTCAGCTCGACCAGGGTGTGACGGGGCCCGGGCAGCACCGTGAGCAGGACCGCCGCCGCCAGCGCGGCCGCGACGGCCACCAGCTGCAGGCGGAAGCGCCTCCGGACCGCGGCCCGGGCTCGGGCCAGCCGCGCCCGGTCAGGTGGATCCGGCCGCCACCTCTCGATGCCGCTTCGGAGCAGGCTCGCCAGCCTCTCCAGCTCGCTTTCCGGCGGGCCTCCGTTGCTCATGTTCAAGGATGACGCCTGGAGGCGTCCGCGGGATCGATCGCCGGCAGCACCTGGCGCATGCTCTCCATCGCCTTCGCCAGCCGCGAGCCCACCGTGCCGGGAGGGATGCCGAGGATGGCTGCGATCTCCTCCCGGGTGAAGCGATGGTAGAAGTGGAGCACGACCACCGCCCGCAGCTTAGGGCTGAGCACGCTGAGCGCCTCCTCCACCAGCATGTGGGCTTCCGCGTCCTCGTCCGGCCGGCGCTCGGCCGGCTGGTAGATCTTGAAGGGCAACAGTCGGGTCAGCCGCTGCCGCCGCCAGTGGGAGATCGCCAGGTTGACCGCGATCCTGTGCAGCCATCCCCGCACGTTGCCCTGCCCGCGGAAGCTCGTCTGGTGGCGCAGGGCGCGCTCGAAGACGTCGTGGACCAGGTCGTGCGCCGTCTCATGGTCGAGGACGATCGCCCGGATGGTGCGGTAGAGCGCCGGGTACTGCTGGAGATAGAGCTCCTCGAGGTCGCGCGGAAACTCCGCAGCCACCACTGCTCAGCTGCTCAGCCGGGTGAGCGCCTGCACCAGCTTGTCGGTGGTGGCGGCCAACCCGTGGCGCTGGTTCAGCTCCTGCAGCACCTCGGGGTGGGCCGGGTACGAGTCCCGGCGCCCCGACGGCACCGCCACCGGCACGTCGCGGACGGGGGCCACCACCTTCAACGCCCGCTCCAGGTACTCGCGGTCCGCGCTCCGGAAGAGCCCTGCCTCCAGCATCCCGCGCAGGCTGCCGTGCCGGCGCAGGAGGTCGGCCGCCTTCTTGGGCCCGACGCCGGCCAGCCCGGGCAGGCCGTCCGAGGGGTCGCCCCGCAGCACCGCGTAGTCGGCGTAGGCGCCCCCCGGGACGCCGTAGCGCCGCTCGACCTCGGCCTCGTCCACCGTCGCCAGGCCGGCCTTCTCGGGGTAGAGGACGACCACCTCGGCGTCGCGGACCAGCGCGAACAGGTCGCGGTCGCCGCTCACGATCTCGACCGGTCTCTCGACCTTCTCGACCAGGGTCGCGATCACGTCCTCCGCCTCGTAGCCGGGGGCGCCCACGGCGTCGATCCCGACCGCGGCCAGGTAGGCCATGATCACGGGCAGCTGGGGGATCAGCTCCGGCGGCACCGGCTCGGCCGTCCGGTGCGTCTTGTAGGAGGGCAGCAGCTCCACTCGCCACTCCGGCCGCCAGTCCTCGTCGGTCGCCACCGCCAGCCGCCGCGGCCGGCGCGTGTAGAGGAGGCGGGTCAGGGTCTCCTGAAAGCCCCGGACCGCGTTGACCAGCCTGCCGTCTGGGGAGCGGTAGGCTCGGGGCGCGCCGTAGAAGGCGCGAAAGATCAAGCTGGAGCCGTCGATCAGGAGCCAGGCCGGCAAGGTCGGCTCATGTTACGGAGAGACGAGATGGCACACGTGCTGGTGGTGACCTGGCGGGCGAAGCCGGGTGAGGAGGGGCGGGTCGAGGAGATCCTGCGCACGATGCAGGGGCTGTCCAGGGCAGAGCCGGGCACACTGACCTACACCGCTCACCGGTCGCTGGAGGACCCGCGTGACTTCCTCCTCTACGAGGCCTACCGCGACGAGGCCGCCTTCGAGGCCCACCAGGCGACGGACTACTTCAAGCGCTACGTGCTCGGGGAGGCACTCCCCCGGCTGGAGAGCCGGGTGCGGCGCTTCTTCGCCCTCCTATGAACGCCGGCCGGAAGTCCATCGGGGAGCGGTCGGAGGACCAGGGCGCCCAGGGAGCCGCGGTCAGCAGGGCGAGCGAGATCAGCACCCGGTCGTAGTTCACCCGCCAGCCGGCAAAGTCGCGCCAGGCCTGGTCGGCGTCGGCGACCATGGGGAGGCCCCCGGCCCGGAGCCGCTCGCAGGCGGCTTCGAACTCCTCCCGGGTGATGGAGATGGGGTCGTCGCGCTTCGGGTTGCGGTTGTGCGGGATGCGGAAGAAGTCCGCGATCTCGCGCAGCGCGAGGTAGCCGGCCCGGATGCAGAGGTCGGCGTGGATGTTGGGGGGCAGGTCCACGGCGGCGCGCATCAGCGACGCTCCGTCCAACACGGCGCCGGCCGCGGTGATCCAGTGGCGGTCGGGCTGCGGGGAGCGGAAGAAGGCCAGGGCCGGCAGCGACGTGTGCGTCTCCTCGACGTCGGCAAACCAGACCTCCCAGCGCTCCCAGACCTCCTCGTCCAGATGGTCGAGCCGGTCCAGGCGCTGAAAGCGCTCCAGCATCTCCACGCCGGTGGGCGGGGAGCCGGCCCGGACCTCCAGCAGCGAAACCTGCGTCTCGCGGCGCTGGAAGGCGGCGTACAGGGTCGGCAGGTAGGTGATCAGGAGGGCGAGCTCGACCAGCCCAGCGGCGGCTTCCGTGAAGACAAAGGCCGCCCCCAGCCAGCCGGAGGGCGCTTCGAAGCCGACTGTCGTCACCGAGGACACGCTGAGGCGGAAGGCGCGCTCCAGCGATCTGCCCTCCACCCCCCAGAAGACCAGCGTGTAGCCGGCCAGGATGAAGAGGAGCCAGGTCGCCAGCAGGATCAGCAGGCTGGAGGGGGAGTAGAGGGCGAGGACGCGATCCCGGCGCTCGTAGGTGGCGTTGGGCCCGGCCGCCAGCTCGAATAGGGAGCGGGTGGCCAGGAAGACAGAGCGGGCGATCCGGGTGGGCTCGCCCCGGGGAAGCACTACGGTGCGCACCGACGAGGTGAGGACGGCGGCCACCCCGAGCAGGCCCGCCAGCACCGCCAGGACGCGGAGGACGATCAAGCCGCACTATGTTGGCATGCCTCGCAAGGGCCGCCCGGAGAACCGGGTGGCCGTGGTCCAGCACCCGCCGGTCGTGCTCGACCGCGCGCGCACGCTGGAGCGCGGCGTGGAGCTGATGGAGGAGGCGGCGAAGGAGGGTGCCCGGCTGGTCACCTTTCCGGAGGCCTGGGTGCCCGGCTACCCGGAATGGCTGTGGCGCCTGCGGCCCGGGCACGACTACGCCTGGACGGGAGAGATCCACGACCGCCTGCTGGAGAACGCGGTCGACCTCAAGGCCGGCCACCTGAAGCCCGTCCAGCAGGCCGCGCGACGGCTGAAGCAGACGGTGGCGATCGGGGTCAACGAGCGCGACGGCGAGTTCAGCCGGGGGACTCTCTACAACACCGTGGTTCTGGTCGGACCCGACGGAGAGGTGAGCAACCGCCACCGGAAGCTGATGCCGACCAACCCCGAGCGCATGATCTGGGGCCAGGGCGACGCCAGCGGGCTGCGGGTGGTGGAGACCCCGAGCGGACGGATCGGCGCGCTGATCTGCTGGGAGAACTACATGCCGCTCGCGCGCTTTGCGATCTACGCGCAGGGAGTGGAGGTCTACGTCGCACCCACCTGGGACGCGGGCTCGACCTGGACCTCGACCATGCGCCACATCGCGCTCGAGGGCCGCTGCTGGGTGCTGGGCAACGGAACCGCGATGCGCGGTCGCGACCTGCCGGCCGGCTTCCCGCACCGCAAGGAGCTGTTCCCGGACCTCGACGACTGGTTCAACCCCGGCGATTCGGTCGTCGTCTCGCCTCGGGGCGAGGTGGTCGCGGGACCGCTGCACAACCAGCACGGGATCCTCTACGCGGACTGCGACCCCACCCGGGCGGCGGCCGAACGGCGCACGCTCGACGTCGCGGGCCACTACAGCCGGCCGGACGTCTTCCACCTCGAGGTGATGCGGGAACCGCGGGTGCAGGTCGGGTTTCGGGACGCCTGAAAAGGGGCGGGGCCCCGTTCTCCGGGGCCCCACCGGGGGGAGGGAGTTCTTTGGGAAGGGGCCATTGGGCCTCTCGATGAACCTGACGCGCCCGGCCGCCGGTTTGATCGCTGCCCTCTGGCTGGCCGGGTGCGCCCTGGGATCGGCGGGTTCGGCGTCTCCGGCCCGGACCGCGGCGGTGGCGCCCTCGCCGCCCAGCGCCGACACCCCCGCCGCCGCCCTCCGCCAGGCGCTGGACGGGCTCCTGGCCGAGGGGCCTTACCTGATCTCGGCGCTGGCGGGTGCGGGTCTGGAGGGCCGGGACGCCGAGTTCAAGGCGCTGGGCGTGGCGGTCGACTCGAACTCCAACGACCTGGTCGCCATCTTCACCTCCGCTTACGGCCGCGATCCTGGCGCCCAGCTGAGCGCCCTCTGGAAGAAGCGGGTCCAGTCCCTGCTTGACTACGTGGTTGCGCTGGCCGGCAAGAACCCGGACAAGCAGGCCATCGCACGGCGGGCGCTGGACCAGTCCAACCGGGACCTCGCCGACTTCTGGTCCACGACCATCGGCGTCCCGGCCGAGGCCCTGCTGACTCTGGTCTCCGACCAGGCCGCCAGCATCCAGGCCGCGCTCGACGACCTGGCCGCCGGTAGCGGCGCCAAGCGGTACACGGACCTGCGCACGGCGGCGACCCGAGGCGTCGTGCTCGCCGAGCTCCTGGCCGTTTCCACGGCTCGGAAGCTGCCCGACCGCTACCCGGGTGAGCCCGCGGGGCCGGCCGGAGGGCTGCGTGCGCACCTCGACTGGCTCCTCCGCGAGCACACGTTGCTGGCGCTGGCCGCGGACGGTGCCATCGTCGGTGGCCGGAGCCCGGAGTCCAGGGCTGCACAGGGCGCCCTGGACGGCAACTCGGAGGACCTCCGCTCTAGGTTGGAGGGCTACTACGGGCCGGGCTTCGGGGAACTCTGGGCCAGGCAGGTCCAGCTCTACGCCGACTACGCGGCCGCGCTGGCCGGGAAGGACAAGCCAAAGCAGAACGCGGCTCTGCAGAGCCTGCAGCAGTGGAGCCGCGACCTGGCGGCCTGGCTGAATGCCGCGGCCGGCCTGCCGACCGACCCGGTGGCGGCCCTGCTGCGCGACCACACCCTGGCGGTGAAGCTGGTCCTGGACGAGGAGGCGGCAGGGGACCAGTTGCACGCGGCCCAGGACCTACGGGCAGCGGTGCTTCAGGTGCGGCCGCTGGCCGACGCGGTCGCGAACGCGACCGTGCGGAAGTTTCCGGCCCGATTCATCAGTCCTTCGCCGAGCGGCCGCAGCCCTAGTGTCCCGCCCCAGAAATTCGCCGGAAATTCATCGTCCTTGGCGGCCGGGCGCCTTCGGCGCTGATGCCTGCGTTAGGGGAACCCGGCGCTCGTCGTCACCCATCTACGGATGGGCTCCTTCTCACGCCACCCCTGCCTTGGCACCGGCCGTCAAGGCCGCGACTTTCTCGACGAACTTCCGGAGCAGGACACTAGCGTTAGATAAACGTTCTGTAAGAGCTCGAATCGACAGCGCCGGCGAGGAGAAATATCCAGCACGATCTCGGCATGGCGCCCGTGGCGACAGCGAGGGCGAGGGGCCGGCAGACCGCACTGGACCGGGCGCTCGAGCTGATCAGGGCCGAGGTTCCGGGCCTCCAGGATGCATGGGTCCGCGCCGGCGTCAGCCAAGCTCGGAAGCCCGAGTATGAGACATACCTCCTGACCCTCTCGGCGCTCGGCTACATCCAGGGCCGCCTCTCACCCGGACGCTATTGGACGCTGGACAACCGGGGCGAGGCCCCCTCGGGCACCGAGGAGTGCCTGCGCTCTGCCGCCGGCATCTGCGGCAACCATGCGCAGGCGATGCTCGATGTCATGTGGCGAATGGGCTGCGAAGCGCGGCCAGTCGGCTTCTACTTCGCTGGAGCGTTCGGCACGGCCGCCAGTCACGCCGGGGTCGAGGTCGCCTGGGGCGGCCGCTGGCACTACGTCGACGTGACCAACGGTGCGGTCTTTCGGCGCCCCGGCGCGGCTG
>WNFB01006758.1_pt1 | contig 10292 bp, 8 predicted proteins | sample 5400501 | NCBI WGS metagenome assembly WNFB01 (sample SAMN13153341, study PRJNA577476) | soil metagenome | isolation source: 200 cm saprolite under Douglas fir tree site 2 hole 1 | place: USA:California | collected 2015-04-18 | reverse complement strand
CTCCTCCAGCCGGCTGCGCGCGTCGGTGAAGCGGCCCGTCTTGTAGTACGCCCGACCTGCTCGTGGCCCTCGGCCAGGCGTACTACAAGACGGGCCGAGGGCCACGAGCAGGTCGGGCTGGCCCGGCGCCTCCTTGAGCGCGCCTTCCAGCGGCGCCACCGCCTCGTCGGGATGTCCCAGAGCGCCCACGGCCTCGGCGAAGCCGAGGTAGGGCTCGGGATAGGACTTGTTGCGGGTGAAGCTCGTGCGGAACCAGTTGACGGCCTCGCGGTAGTTCTTCTCTTCGAGGTAGGCCTGGCCGAGGTTGCGGGCGGACATCTCCGGCGTGGGGTTGGTGGGGTCGTTGAACGCGGCCAGGAACTCCGCCTTGCCCTCCGCCCGCTTGCCGGAGAGCACGAGCGCGGTGCCGAGGTCGTTGCGAACGTCTACGTAGTAGGGATTCAGCTCCAGCGCCTTGCGGAAGGCGGCCACGGCGTCGGGGAGCTTGCCCAGCTGGGCATACGTCAATCCCAGGCCCTTGTATGCGTACGCGTTCTTGGGGTCCTCCTTGATCGCCTTCTTGAACTGCTCGAGGGCGAGGGCGGGCCGGTTCTCGCGCAGGTGGGCGAGCCCGGCGTTGAAGCTGGCCTCGGAGTCGCTCATCTTGGTCTGGTTGGTCTGGGCCAGCACACTGGACGCGCCGAGGGCCAGGATCAGCCCCCCGGCGGCGACACGGACGGCGAAGAATTCCCTCATGCCCTCACCATAAGCCCTATTGGGTCAGAACCGGGTCCACCTGGCGGCGCGCGGTCACGGAGGCGCGGCGGGCCTTGGCCGGGGTCAGATCGCCGGTGGCGGCCGCCTTCTCGATGGCATCGACGCAGGTGCCGTCGAACTTCTTGCCGGCCAGGAACCGCAGCCGCGACAGCGCCGCTTCGAACGTCATGGCCTTCGAGTAGGGACGGTCGGTCGTCATGGCGTCGAACGCGTCGGCGACGCTCACGATGCGGCCGAGAAGGGGGATCTGGTCTCCCTTGAGCCCGTCGGGATAGCCGCTGCCGTCCACGTTCTCGTGGTGCATGAGGCCAGCGCCGGCCATCTGCTTCAGGAGCGGCACCGCGTCGAGGATCTTCTCGCCCTTGCGCGGGTGCTGCTTCATGATCTCGTATTCTTCCTCGGTGAGGGCGGCGGGCTTGCGCAGGATCTTGTCCTCGATGCCGATCTTGCCCACGTCGTGGATGATGCCCGAGAGGTGCACGCGCTCGACCTCCTCTTCCGTCATGCCGAGGTGCCGGGCGATCAGGGACGAGTAGAAGGCGACCCGCTCCGAGTGGCCACGGGTATACGGGTCCTTCTCGTCGATGGCGTTGGCGAGCATCCGGATGGATCCCATGAACAATTCCTTGTTGCGATGCGCCGCCTGCCGGATCTGCTCGATCGCCTTCTGGATCTCCTCGCCCATGTGGTTGAAGCTCTCGGCCAGGACCCCGACCTCGTTGTTCGCCTTGACCGGCACGCGGGTGCCGTAATCGCCGCTGGCCAGGCGCCGGGCGCCGTGCGCGAGGAGCTGGATCGGCCGGCTGATGTGGCCCGCGAAGAGCGTGCCGAACAAGACCGCGCCGATGGTCACGACCGCCACGAGCACCAGCGACTGATACCCCATCTGGATGGCGCTGTAGTAGGCCTTGTCCTGCGGGATCTGGACGATGACGCCCCAGCCGGTGTCGGGGATGCCGGTGTAGGTGCCGAGCATCTGCGTGGACCCGGCGGGGGTGGTGATCGTGAACGGGACGGTGGCGGCCGTCCGGCCCTGGGAGGCGAGGAACTGCTTGACGATCTCGACGTCCGAGACGTCGAGGTTCCCCTCGAGCTTCCGCGGATCGGAGTGCGCGACGAGGCGGCCCCGGCCGTCGACGACGTACACGTCGAAGACCCCGCCCTGGCCGAGCTCGCGGGTCATGTTCCAGAGCGGTCCCAGGCTCGCCACCACGAGCACCACGCCCTGGACGCTGCTCGGCTGCGACCGGGCCTCCTCGCGCAGCGCTTCGGCCGCGGGTGGGTTCGCGGGGGCGCCGGCGGCCGCGCCGGCGGCCGGAGCCGCCGGGGCAGCGCCGGCGCTCCTGCCTCCGCCGGGGATCACCGGCTCCGCGAGGACCATCACCGGCTCCTGCAGCGAGCTCGAGATGATGGGGTGGCTCATCATCGACTTGCCCTGCAGCCCGCGCGTGACCCCCTCGCGCAGGAGCTGCTCGATGGCGGGCTCCGAGAGCTGCACGCCCGAGCGGGCCCCGGCGCCGCTGGCGTCGACGACGCTCACGTAGTGGAAGCGGCTGGTGGCGTCTTCGACGTACCGGCGCAGCCCGTCGTCGTCTCGGATGCGGGCGACGCGCGCCGCGAAGGCGGAGGGCGCCACGTCCACCTCCAGCGTGCGCGCGATGGCCACCACCTGGGACTGGAGGCTCTTGACGTAGACGCTGACCTGCTGCGACAAGCTGCGGGCCTTGTCGAGCTGCGTCGCCTTCTGGTCCAGCTCCAGGATCTCGCGGCTGCGGGAGACGAGGTGGTAGGAAGTCGCGACGAGGGGCACGACGCCGACGCCCAGGAGGAGCAGGAGGAGCGAGACGAGGATGCGCCCGCGCCGGCGCCGGGGAGCAGGGGCGGGCAATCCCTACGCCCCCCGGGAGGCGGCGCCGGGCCGGGGGGCGGAGGCCCGCAGCGGCCCGAGCACCTCGAAGGCCGCCACCACCTTCCCCTTGCCCTTCAGCTCCTTGGGGCCCAGGGAGCGGCACTGGAACTCGTCCTTGACCATGGCGTAGGTGTTCTCGCCGATGACCACCGTCATGGGGGTCGCCACCGAGCTTTCCAGCCGGCTCGCGGTGTTCACCGTGTCCCCGAGGACGGTGTACTCCTTCTTGTTGATGCTTCCGATCTCCCCCGCCACCGCCTTGCCGCTGTTGATTCCGATGCGGATCCGCAGGTGGGGGCCCTCCTTGCGCTCGGCGTTGAACTCCTCGAGCCGCTCCAGCATCTCAAGGGCGGTCTTGATCGCCCGGCTGGCGTGGTCCGGCATGTCGAGCGGCGCGCCGAAGACGGCCATGATCGCGTCGCCGATGAACTTGTCGAGCGTGCCCTCGTACTTGAAGATGACGTCGGTCATCCGGGAGAGGTAGTCGTTCAGCACCAGCGCCACCGCCGCGGGGCTCATGCTCTCGGACAGCGGCGTGAAGCCCACGATGTCGGCGAAGAGCACGCTCACCTCGCGCTCCTCGGGCACGCCGAGGGCCGCGCTCTGGGACTCGGAGGTGGCGATGATGCGCGCGGTCACCTGCGGGGAGAGGAACCGGCCCAGCCGCTCCCGCTTCTTCTCTTCGGCCACGATCCGCTGGTTGAGGCGCGCCCGCTCCACGGCCACCGCCGCGTAGTTGGCGAGCGCGGTCAGCAGGTCGAGGTCGTTCAGGGTGAAGCAGTTCGTGAGCATCGGGGAATCGACGTGGATGATCCCGATCACCTGCTCCTTGTTCCAAAGCGGAGCGCACATGGCGCTGCGGATGCCGTGGAAGCGGATCGAGTCCCCGGCGCCGAAGCGCGGGTCGACGAGGGCGTCGGAGGTCAGGATCGAGACGCGGTCCTTGATCACGCGTTCGGCGATCGTCTTCGAGATGGTGATCCGGGCCTGGTCGCCGCTCGACGGCGTGCTGCGGTGCTTGACGACCATGGGGATCAGCCTGTCCGAGCCGTCCTCGTGGAGCATGAGGAAGCCGCGGTCGGCCGGCACGTGGTCGAAGACGATGTCCATGACCTGCTGGAGGACCTCCTCCACCGGGCGCGTCGCGATCAGGTCCCTCGAGAACTCCGTCAGGACCTTCAGGATGCGGTTGGATTTCGCGAGCTCCTGGACGTCGGCGGGAGCCCTCTTCTCCGCGAGCGCGGGGGCGGCCGCACCGGTGTCGGCGGCGGAGAGCAGCTTCGACAGCTCGCCCACGCTGCGGATGATCGTGCCCGCCTCTTCGGACAGCGGCTTGGCCTCGTCGAGGACGACCTTGCCTTCCAGGCTCTTGCTGAAGGTGAGCTGGAACTTGCCGAGCAGGATGCGGTCGCCGTCCTTGAGGGGCGCCTCGACGACCGGCACGCCGTTGACCTGGGTGCCGTTCTTCGACTTGAGGTCGACGATGCGCGCCCCTTCCTCGTCGACGACGATCCGGGCGTGCTGGCGGGAGATCCCGAAGTCCTTCAGGACGACGTTGCACTCGGGCGACCGCCCGATCACGACCTCCCCGGTGGCGAAGGTAAAGCTCTGGGGAGTATCGCCGTCCTGGTATATGAGGCGGTACACGGCCCCCTAGTCTACTCTCTTTTCAGCGTGCGCAGCATGAGCGCCTCGACCGCCTCGCGCGGCGGACGGCCGCGGTAGAGGACCTCTCTCATCTGGGTCGCGATGGGCATCTCGATGCCGGCGCGCTCGGCCAGCGCGCAGGCGGCGAGCGTCGTGCGCACGCCCTCGGCGACCATCCGCGTCTCCGCCATCGCGTCGGCGAGGCTCTTCCCGGCGCCGAGCGCCTGGCCGAGGCGGCGGTTCCGCGACAACGTCCCGGTGCACGTGAGGACGAGGTCGCCGAGGCCGGCCAGGCCCGACAGCGTGTCCGCGCGGGCGCCGGCGGCGACGGCCAGCCGCGCGATCTCGGCCAGGCCACGGGTGACGAGGGCGGCGACCGTGTTGTGCCCGAAGCCAATGCCGTCGACGATGCCCGCCGCGATCGCGATCACGTTCTTGAGCGAGCCCGCGAGCTCCACGCCGACGACGTCGTCGCTCGAATAGGCGCGGAAGGTTCGCGTCGAAACGAGACGCTGCACCGCCTCCGCCACCATCAGGTCCGCCGACGCCACCACGACGGTCGTCGGCTGCTCGCGGGCCACCTCCAGCGCGAACGACGGCCCTGACAGCACCGCGATGGAGCGGCCGGGCACCTCCTCCCCCGCGACCTGGGACATCCTCCGCAGCGTGTCGATCTCGATGCCCTTGGTGCCCGAGACGATCACCACCTTGTCGCCGGCGTGAGCCCGCAGCTGGCGGTAGACGCCGCGGCAGAACTCGGACGGGATGACGACGAAGACCGTGCCGGCCCCCGACACGGCTTCCGCGAGACTCGTGGTGGCGCCCAGCTCCGGCGGAAGCCCGATGCCGGGCAGGTACGCGCGATTGCGGTGCTGATGGTTGATCTCCTCCGCCACCGCCGGATCACGAAGCCACAAGCGCACGCGGTGGCCGGCGCGGCAGAGCTGCGCGGCGAGGGCCGTCCCCCACGAGCCCCCGCCGAGGACAGCCAGGCTCACGGCCGGGCCCCCAGCCGGCTCTCCGTGCCTCTGGCGATCCGGGCGAGGTTGGCACGGTGCTTCCAGAGGACGAGCAGCGCGGTCGCCGTGGCCGCAAAGGCGACCGCCGACGGGCCGCGGAGGGCGAAGGCGAGCGCAGCGAGCGTCGCGCACCCCACGAGCGAGCCGACCGAGACGTAGCGCGTGGCGGCGAGAGCGAGGCCGAAGGCGACGAGCGCGGCGGCCGTCGGCACCGGCGCGATGGGCAGGAACGCACCCGCCCCGGTGGCGACGCCCTTGCCGCCGCGGAAGCGGAGCCAGACCGGGAACATGTGGCCGAGGACGGCGGTGGCGGCCGCGAGAGCCGGCAGCGCTCCGCCGCGCTCGACGGACATCGCGACGAGCGTCGCCGCCGTCCCCTTGAGGAAGTCGAGGGCGAAGGCGGCGAGGCCGGCGCCGCGGCCTACGCTGCGCATCACGTTCGTCGCCCCCACGTTGCCGCTGCCGACCGTGCGCACGTCGACGCCGCGGCGGCGGGCGACGATGTAGCTGAAGGGGATGGAGCCGACGAGGTACGCGGCGAGAAGGACAAAGGCGCGGAGCACGGAGCTGAGTTTAGCCCAACGGAAACGTGCGCAACGGGGTGTGCACCGCGCCCTGAGGGCGCAGGTCGCTCTTGAAGAGGATCACCGGTCCCAGCCGGGTGGTCCCCAGGTCGAGGGCGGGCGCGGGCGGACGCCGGACCCGGTCGCGCCATCTCCCCAGCGTCACGTGAGGACGGAAGGGACGGCCCTCGGACTCGAAGCCTGCCGCCACCGCGGCGCGCTCGCACTCGGCCTGCAGCTCGATCACGGAAGGAGGAAGGACCAGACCGGCCCAGAGGACGTGGGGCGGGCCGTGAGGAGGAAAGAAGCCGGCGCCCTCGACGCGCGCGTCGCACGGGGGGCACGCGCGTGCCGCGCGCTCCACGCCGGGCGCGAGTCGATCGAGGGACTCCGGCGTCGAGGAACCCAGGAAGCGCAGGGTGAGATGGATCGTCTCCGGCGAGAGCCAGCGCACGCCGGCGACTTCACCGCGCAGGCGCTCGAGCGCCTCCGCCAGCCGAGCACGCATCGGCTCGTCGAAGGCGAGGGCGAGGAAGGCGCGCGCGCGCCCCGCGCTCACGTCGCGGGCAAGCCGAGCAGCGCGCGCCGCAGCATCTCCAGGGATGCCTGGGACGCCTGATGCCGGATGCGCTCGCGATCGCCCGGGAAGTGCGCTCGGCGAATGCGCTCGCCCACGGTGCCGGCCATCGCCAGGTACACGAGGCCGACCGGCTTGTCCGGCGTCCCGCCGCCCGGACCGGCGATACCGGTGATGGCCAGCGCGACGTCGACGCCCGCCGCGCGCCGCGCGCCCTCCGCCATCGCGCGCGCGACCTCCTCGGAGACGGCCCCCGCGCGCTCGATGAGCGCCGGGTCCACCCCCAGCAGATCCACCTTGGACCGGTTGCTATATGTGACGTAGCCGCGCTCGAGGAACTCGCTGGCCCCCGCCGGCTCGGTGAGGCGGGCCGCGACGAGCCCGCCCGTGCACGATTCGGCGAGGGCGAGCGTCAGCTTCCGCTCGCGCAGGAGAGCGCCCACGACCGTCGGGAGATCGCGGCCGTCTTCGCTGTAGATGCGGCCCGGGAGCCGCTCCCGCATCCCGCGGGCCAGCTCTTCGATGCGCGCCTCGCACTCCTCGGCCGAGGCCCCCTCGGCGGTGAGGTGCAGCTCGACCTGCCCCGGATTGCTGAGGATCGTCGTGCCGGGGTTGGTGAACGTCTTGTACAGCGGAGCCACCGCCTGCTCGACGTCGCTCTCCGACATGGACGCGATCCTGAGCACTCGCGTGCGGAGCACGGCGCCGGCGGCTCGCGCGGCCACCAGGGGCAGGACCTGGGCGTCGAACATCGGCTGCATCTCGACGGGCGGACCCGGGAGCAGGAAGAGCAGGCGGCCCTCCGTCTCGACGTACTGTCCCGCCGCGGTGCCGCGCGCGTTGGGCAGGACGACGGCGCCCTCGATCACGTCGGCCTGCTTCTCGTTCACGGGCGCCATGACCCGGTTGTAGCGCGCGAAGCGCGCGCGCAGGCCCTCCAGCAGCGAGGGATCGCGCCGCACACCCCGCCCGATGGCGGCGGCCGCCGCCTCGCGGGTGAGGTCGTCCTCGGTGGGGCCGAGCCCGCCGGTGGCGATGACCACGTCGGCCCTCGAGAGCGCGCCCCGGAACGCGGAGGCGAGAAGCTCGAGGTCGTCGGCCACCGTGACCCGCGACGTCACCGTGACCCCGACCTCGCGCAGCTTGCCTGTGAGGTACAGCCCATTGGTCTCCGACCGCCCGGGCATCAACAGCTCACTGCCGACCGCGATCACCTCCGCTCTCACGGCGGCGGCCACGCGAGCAGGCCCGCGCGCAGGAGAAGGTTGGCGTAGACGCCGGCCATCACGTCGTCGCACATGATGCCCCAACCGCCGGGCAGGCGCTCCAGGTCGCGGGCCGGATAGGGCTTGAACACGTCGAAGACGCGGAACAGGAAGAAGCCGGCGGCGGCGGTGACGCCCGTCAGGGGCAGGCCGAGCAGCGACACCCACATGCCGACGACCTCGTCGGCGACCACCAGCCCGGGGTCCTCGATGCCGATGCGGCGCGCGACGTGCCCGGCCGCGGCGACACCCAACGCGAACACGAGCGCGGTGGCGAGAGCCTGGCCCGCCAGCGGAAGGTGGTGGACCGGCCAGAAGAGCGCCAGGCCCACGAGCGAGCCCGCGGTGCCGGGCGCGAAGGGCGCATAGCCGGATCCGAGCCCGGTGGCCACCACGGTGGCGAGGACGTCGAGCGGCGTGGCGCGCGGGAGAGAAGACGCGCGAGGGCCGGGGGTGTGCATCCGGATTCGATCATAGCCTACGCCGCAATCGGCCCTCCGGGTCCCGCGGGGCCACGCGCAGCGTGTCGGAGTGGGCGATGCGCACTCGGCCATGGCCTCCGCGCGCCGCTCGCACGTGCTTCCGCCGCGTGACGTGGACGTCGGCCTGAGGCTGCGCGCGCGCGCCGCTGAAGAAGGCCGCCAGCTCCGCGGCCTCCCGCATGTCTTCGGACCCCGCCCGCCCTTCGGGGTCGCGCAGGATCACGTGGGCGCCGGGCACGTCGCGGGCGTGCAACCAGAGATCCTCGGGTCCGGCGACGGCGAAGGTCAACCGGTGGTTCTCCCGCGCCCCGCGGCCCACGAGCACCGACAACCCGCGCGCGGTCAGGTAGTGGCGCGGGGCCGCGCCCCTGGCGTTCTCTTCGGATCGCGTACCGGGGCGATTCGCGGCTTCGCCCAGATCGGCGAGATCGCGGGCGGCGAGCGCGCCGGCCTCGCGCGCCAGCGTGTGCTGCAGCCTCTCGCGCGCATCCGCCCGCCGGGCGTCGACCTGCCGCCGCGCCCGCTCCAGGCGCCGGGCCTTCTCGAAGAGCCGGTCCGCGTTGGCCGGAAGGCTCAGGCGCGGATCGACGCGGACCCGTACGTGGCGGCCGGAGTCGTATGGATCCGCCAGCTCAACCTCGTTCGACTCCGCCACCACCGCCGCCGCCGGCGAGGAGAGCAGCGCCTCGGCCTGCCGGCGAAGCTCGTCCGGCGGCGGAAGGCCGGCGAGGTCACGGGCGAGATGATCTTCCAGCGCGCGAAGCCGGCGTGCTTCGCGCCGCACCTCGTCCATCACGGCCGCGCGCCGCACACGAAAGCGGCCGCCGCGTCTGCGCGCGGAGAGGAACGTCGCCGCGGCCTCGCGCCAGGACGCCGGCCGGAGCACCGTGCCCGGGAGACCCGGGACGAGCACGGGCAGAAATGTGACCGCGCCGGGCGCGGCCACGTCGGCGTCGCGCAGCGACTCGAGCGGGGCCGGCAGGACGAGCGTCGGCTGCGGCTCGCCCAGGCGCTCCTTCAGGTCCTCCCACGACAGAGCGCCTCGAGCGAGGGCGCGGGCGAGGTCCGGTCCCAGGCCGGGGCACACGGCGAGGATGGCGCGAGCCGGTGAGGCCTCGCCCATCGCCGCCTGGATGTGCGCCGGCTCGACGCTGGCCCATTCGCGCTCCGGCGCGGGAGAGGGTGGCGGCCACGCGGGCGCTCCCGTTCCGAGGCTGGCCAGCGGCTCCCCGTCCACGGCGAGGGTGAGCGAGGGCGCCGGCCCCCAGAGGCGGAGCGCCACGACCGCGGGGCCCGCGGTCAGCGTCATCGCGCGCTCGCCGGGGATGCGGTGGATGGCGCGGAGACGCGTGCCCCCGAGCCGCTTGCGCAGGTGAAGGAGCGCCTGGTGCGGGCGGCCGCCGGAGGACTCGTCCACCGGGATTGCCCGCCGCTCGGCGCGCGTGAGAAGGTAGGCGCCCGCAGTCCCCGGCGCCGCGTCGAGCCACAGCTCGTACCGCTCCCCCGCGAGCTCCAGCGCCACGGCGTCGGCTCCCGCGGACCGCACGCGCGTGACCAGCCGTCCGAGGACGCCGTCGCGAACCTCGGCCAGGAGCCGGTCGAGGGTGATGGCGTCCAGACTAGCCCTTGACCACCCGCGTCTTCAGGAGCCGGTCGTGGAGGCCGCGGTGGGCGGGGTCGAAGAGCATGGGGACGATGCCGCCGAAGGCGAGGACGACGCCGAGGCTGCCCAGCGCCGCGCGGAGGAAGGCCCGGGGACAACCGGGGGGACGCCCGGTCGCGTTCACGACGCGCAGGCCCTTGAGCATCTTGCCCAGCGTCTGGCCGGTGACGCCGGTGAAGCACGCGGCGTACGTCAACCCGAGGAAGGCGAGGTACCCGAGGAGATACGGCCAGGAGGGCCGCAGGCCGGAGAGGCCCACGCGGGCCGCCCGGCTCGCGAAGTACACGACGACCGCCCACACTCCCAGCATGAGCCCGACGTCGACGAGGGCCGCTTGCGCCCGCTCTCCCACCTGGGCGGGTCGCTCGACGGGACGGGGTTCCACGGAGGTCACGGGGGCCTCGAGCCTCC
>WNFB01006757.1_pt1 | contig 10292 bp, 10 predicted proteins | sample 5400501 | NCBI WGS metagenome assembly WNFB01 (sample SAMN13153341, study PRJNA577476) | soil metagenome | isolation source: 200 cm saprolite under Douglas fir tree site 2 hole 1 | place: USA:California | collected 2015-04-18 | reverse complement strand
AGGAGCGTGAGGGGCGTGAACGAAGCAGGCTTCGCGACGACTGTGTCGCCGACCGCAAGGGCGGGAGCGATGCTCCTCGCGGCGAGAGCGATTGGATAGTTCCAGGGGATGATGTGGGCGGTGACGCCGATCGGCTCCTTCCGCGTATAGTCGAGCCTGCTCCCCGGGAGGGGTATCGTCTCTCCCTGGATCTTGTCGGCAAGCCCGGCGTAGTACTCGAAGAGCCTCGCCGCGTAAGCTACGTCGCCCTTGGACTGCCCGATCGGCTTTCCGTTGTTCATCGTCTCGACCCGTGCGAGCTCCTCGATCTTCTCCCGTAATGTCAGTCCGATCTTGTAGAGAATTCTCCCCCTCTTGCTCGGGTCGATTCCGCGCCATGAGGGTTCTGCGAATGCGGCCTTCGCGGTCTCTATTGCGAACGCAACGTCGCTGGCGTCTCCCCGGGGGACTTCGGCTATCGCCGACCCTTGGGCGGGGTTGTGGACGGGGTAAACCCTCCCGGAGTGAGAAGGAATCCACTTCCCGCCCACAAACATCTGATAAGCCTGAACCGTCTTCGCCTCCATCGCGAAACGACCGTGTCGAGGAACGGAGATAAGATTTTACCCCCTCACTCTATGTCAGCTCGAAGGCGGTCGCAATCCCCTGCCCGACCCCGATGCACATCGTGGCCATCCCGAACCGCGTCTTCGTCCGCTTCATCTCGTGCAGAAGGGTCACCGCGATTCTCGCCCCGCTGCAACCTATGGGATGTCCCAACGCGACCGCTCCCCCGTTAGGGTTCATTCGCTCAGGGTTGAACTCGGGCATCTCCTCCATACAGGCCAAGACCTGCGCCGCGAAGGCCTCGTTCAACTCTACTATCCCGAATTCATCCATCCCCATGCGGAGCCTTGAGAGGAGCTTCCTCGTGGCAGGGACCGGGCCCAAACCCATGTAGCTCGGATGGACACCCGCGGTGGCCGTGCCGAGAATTCTCGCGATCGGCTTCGCGGAAAGAGAGTCGGCCGCGTCACGTGACGTTATCAGGAGGCCCGCGGCACCGTCGTTTATTCCTGAAGAGTTCCCCGCAGTAACCGTCCCGTTCTTCCTGAAGACAGGCTTCAGTGTCGCGAGTTTCTCGATGGTCGTATCCCTTCTGGGGCCCTCGTCCACCTTCACGCCGTCTGCATGGTCTGGGGTTGGCGTGGGCACAACCTCTCCCTCAAGCATGCCATCATCGATAGCCCTTACAGCCTTCATGTGACTGTTGTACGCGAACTCGTCCTGCCTCTCCCTCGAAATCCTGTACTTCTCGGCGAGATTCTCGGCCGTCTCACCCATCGAGAGCGGCGGGTACTCGGAGGACCAGCCGGGGTTGACGAATCGCCAGCCGATGGTCGTGTCGGCGAGGCTGAGCCCCCCTCGCTTGAAACCCGCCTCTGGCTTCAGCGTGACCAGCGGCGCCCGCGTCATGCTCTCGACGCCGCCAGCGAGGAGGACGTCCCCTTCTCCCGCCCAGATGACCCGCGCGGCGTCGTTGACGGCTTCAAGCCCAGATCCACACAGCCTATTCACGGTTGCCCCGGGGACGGAATAGGGGAGACCGCTCAAGAGGGCGGCCATCCTTGCGACGTTTCTGTTGTCTTCCCCGGCCTGATTCGAGGCGCCCAGGTAGATGTCGTCTATCTTCGCAGCATCGACCTTGCTTCGCCCGAGCAGCTCTCTGATTATGAGCGCGGCGAGGTCGTCTGGGCGTACTCCCTTCAGGATGCCGCCGTACTTTCCAATCGGCGTCCTCACCGCCTCTAGCACGACCGCCTCGGGTCGACCCTTCAATCCACTCGACCCGCGAAGAGCGAAGACTCTTATCTTCTTCGTTGAGAAGAAAAAAAGTTTGGCCGACCGCGAGCTCGATGAGAAGATATTCGGGATTCTCGAGGCGAAGGGATTGAGCTTCAGCGAACTTCTGAAGAGGGTTCCAGAGGCGAGGCCGCTGAGCGTGAAACTCGCGCTTGACAGGCTGGAGAAAGGCGGGAGGGTCATTAGACTCGTTCGCGATGGCAAGTACACTTGGGACGTCATGAAGTGAGGGATAGCGAAATCAGGCCGCGACGCGCGAACGCAGATGTATCAGGAGGTCCGGGCGGCCTGGACGAAGAGATGTCACTCTTCAAGCACCCCGACTTTCTCAAGTTCTGGTCAGCCGATTCGATCTCCTTCTTCGGCAGCCAGTTCTCAGCGCTCGCGATTCCCTGGGTCGCCGTGACCACGCTCGGAGCGGACGCGTCACAGATGGGAATTCTCGGTGCCCTCTCCCTTCTCGCATTTCCCCTCTTCGGGTTGTTCGTTGGGGTATGGGTCGATAGGAACCTCAGAAAGAGGACCATGATTGTAAGCAACCTGGGGAGAGCGCTCCTGCTCGCGACGATTCCCGCCGCCACGATCCTGGGGGGTCTTAGCATGAACCTCCTGTACATCGTAAGTTTTCTCGTGGGGACACTGCAGGCATTCTTCGACATCGGCTACCAGGCATACGTTCCTTCCCTCGTAGAAAGGACGCAGCTGGTGGAAGCCAACAGCAAGCTGGAGACGAGCAGGTCTACCGCTCAAGTGGCCGGGCCGAGCATAGCCGGCGTGCTCGTTCAGATCTTCTCAGCTCCATACGTGATTTTGGGCGATGTCCTGGGATACTTCGGGTCAGCTACCTTCTTGAGCACGATAAGGAAGAAGGAAGCGACCCCCGAAGCAACAGGCAAGACGGTCTACGAAGACATCAGGGAGGGTCTCGTGGTGGTGTTACGGAACAGAAGTCTCTCGTCGATCGCCGGTTGCACGGCGACATCAAACCTGTTCTCAAACGCGTACGGTGTCCTTCTCTTGCTCTTCTTCTACAATGAACTACACATGTCCGCCTTCGAGAGCGGGATAGTCTTCACGGCCGGCGGAATCGGCTCGGTCGTCGGAGCCCTAACCTCTTCACGAATCTCCCGAGTCCTCGGGGTAGGATGGGCGATCGTCTCAGGGGCGCTAATTTTCGGGCTGGCTTCGCTCGCATTCTATTTTGCCGCGCAGCCTTTTGCGATTCCCCTCATGGCGATTGCTCAGTTCATCATCGGCGTGACTGTCGTCCTCTACAACGTCAATCAGGTGAGCTATCGGCAGGCCCTGGTCCCTCTTGAAATTCAGGGTCGGATGAACGCCTCCATGCGTTTCATCGTATGGGGCACAATCCCTGTCGGGGCGATCCTGGGAGGCGTGCTCGGTCAGTGGCTCGGCGTCAGACCCGCGATCGGAGTCGCCGCGGTGGGGTCGATGCTGGCCTTCCTGTGGGTCATCCTTTCACCCGTGAGGAAGATCAGAGAAATACCCGGCCGCGAGCAGAGGAGGAGATAGCACTTTCTTCCGCGAAATTTGGCTTTGCCTGGCGCGCGGCTCATTCTCCCGTGAACCTTGGCTCCCTCTTCTCGAAGAAAGCCTTCACCCCCTCCACATGGTCCTTGCTCTTGCCCGCGATCTCCTGGAGATACGTCTCGTACTCCAGCGCCGAATCGAGGTCCACGACTATGGCCTTGTTGAGTGCCCTCTTCGACAGCGCGATTGCCTTCGTCGGGCCTGATGCGAGCCTCTCTGCGATCTTCTCCACCTCTCCGTCGAACTTCCCCTCAGCGAAGACCCAGTTCACGAGCCCGAGATGCAGAGCCACAGTCGCATCTATAGGCTCGCCGAGCATCACGACCTCCATCGCCTTGGCCAAACCAAGAATTCTCGTAAGCCAGAAGCTGGTCCCTGAGTCGGGCGCGAGTCCGACTTTGATGAAGGCCTCGTGAAAGGTCGCCTTCTCTGAGGCCGCCCTCAGGTCGCAGGCGAGCGCGAGTCCCAGTCCCGCCCCAGCCGTCACCCCGTTGATCGCGGCGAGGACGGGTTTGTCCATGCGTCTTATACGAGCGACGATAGGGTTGTATTTGCTCCGGAGAACCTCCCCCAGCAGGATCTGCTTCCCGCTCTCGTACATCCCCCTGTTTGTGTTTAGGTCCTCCCCCACGGAGAAGGCTCTTCCTTCTCCCGTAAGGACAATCGCCCTGGCCTTCGGATTCTTCTCCCCATCCTTGAGAGCTTCGTGGAGGTCTGAACCCATCTGTTCATTGAAGGCGTTGAGCACGTCGGGACGGTTCAGCCTGATCCAGAGGACCGAGTTCCTGACCTCTGTCTTGACAGCCTTCTGGTCCATCTCTCATCTGCCCTTGAACTCGGGTTTCCTCTTCTCCTGGAATGCCCTCATCCCCTCGTCTTTGTCTTGCGAGGCGAAGAGGAGGTAGAAGAGCTCCCTCTCGAAGTCGAGCCCGTCTGCGAGACCAACCTGAAACGCCTTGTTAATCGCCTGCTTCGCGAACTTTGCCGCCAGCGGTGATTTCGACGCGATCTCCGTTGCTACCTTCTTCGCCTCGGAGAAGAAAGCCTCCTTCGGAACGACCCTGCTCACGAGACCGAGGGTCTTTGCCTCCTCCGCCCCTATCATTCTTCCGGTCAGTATCATCTCCATCGCCTTGTATTTCCCCACGGCACGGGTGAGTCGCTGCGTCCCTCCCCCTCCGGGAATCACTCCGATGTTTATCTCCGGTTGTCCCAACCTCGTCGTCTCAGACGCAACGAGGACGTCACAGCTCATGGCCAGCTCTAGCCCACCCCCCAATACGAAACCACTGAGCGCCCCCACAACCGGTTTCGGATACCTCCCCATCGCGTCCCAGAGGGGAAAGAAGTGGCCCGTCTTCGCCATATCGACTGCCGACATCTCGACCATCTCCTTGATGTCCGCCCCCGCCGAGAATGCGCTTTCGTTGCCAGCGATGACGACGCATCTGACTAGGTCGTCCTTCTCGAAGCTGCTGAGGGCATCGATGAGTTCGTTGACCATCTTCGTGTTCATCGCGTTGAGCGCTTCGGGTCTGTTTAGTGTGATGACCCCTATCGCCTCCTCCTTCGACGCGACGATTGTGTCGTAGTTCACAACTTCGGGCCTCGCGGCTGGACGTAAAAACCTACTCTCCCAACCGCGAGGTTAAAAGGTCCAACGAATCGAGGCCCGACGAAAGTTGCGGCCGGAACACGAAATCAAGCTCAGGGTCCGGTACGAAGAGACCGACACTATGCAGGTCGTCTACTACGCAAAATACTTCGTCTGGTTTGAGGTGGGAAGAATGGAGCTGTTTCGCCACCTGGGGCTGGAGTACAGGCGCTGGGAAGAGAGGGGCCTAAGAATCCCAGTCGTGGAGGCTAAAGCGACCTACCACGCTTCCGCGAAATTCGACGACGAGGTTCTCGTGAAGACGCGCATCGCTAAGGTTGGAAACACGAGTCTTCGGTTTGAAAACGAGGTCTACAGACTACCGAGCATGACACTGCTCTGCGACGGTTACACGGTTCATGTCCTGGTCAACAGTCGCGGAAAGCCGGTCGAGTTTCCGAGGGCGATCGCGAAAAAGCTCAGCCCTTCCTAGAGCCCTCTCCGCTCCAGTCGTAGAAGCCCTTTCCAGACTTTCTGCCGAGCAACCCAGCCCGGACCATCTCTCTCAAGAGAGGCGGAGGACGATATTTGCTGTCCTGAAATTCGTTGATGAATACCTGTGTGATGTTCAGAGTCGTGTCGAGACCCACGTAGTCGAGTAGCCTGAGCGGACCCATCGGCCAGTTTAACCCGAGCTTCAGAGCCTTATCGATGTCTTCGGGGTCGGCAACCTCCTCCTGAACTAGAAAGACGGCTTCGTTGAGGGCAGGCACGAGTATCCTGTTCACGATGAAGCCCGGCGAGTCCTTCCTGCAGAGCACCGTCTCCTTCCCCATCTTCATTGACGTCTCCTTCACGAATTGTACGGTATCCTCAGAGGTCTTCCTCCCCTTGATGATTTCAACTAGGGGCATCAGCTGCGGCGGGTTGAAGAAGTGCATCCCACATACATTCTCAGGGTGTTTGGTCGCGCCACCTAGAAGGGTAATGCTGATCGATGAGGTGTTCGAGGCGAGGACGACATCTCCTTCGATGAGGTCCGAGACATTCTTGAAGAGGTCGAGCTTCAGCTTCGGCTCCTCGGACGCGGCCTCGATGATCAGGTGACTCCCCCTCACGGCCTCCTTCAGGTTCAGCGTGGGATGTATCCTCGCGAGAGCAGCGTCCGCTTCTTTCTGGGTCAGGGCCCCCTTCGCGACGAACTTTGCGAGGCTACTCCTGATCATGGTCAGGCCTCTGTCGAGGAGCTCCTGTTTCACATCGAGCAGCGACACCTCGAACCCGCCGACCTGAGCTGCCACCTGGGCAATGCCGTGTCCCATCAGCCCCGCTCCCAACACCGTGACCTTCGAGTTCATGGATTCGAGCTCGCAGCCAACGTGTATTAACTCTTAGTTGAGACGCCCCTCGAAGATTACCATCTGGAAGTAGTTCTTGAGACCGATCTCCTTCAAGCTCTTCGACAATCTCGACCCTTTCGGAAGGAAGACAAAGTTCTCGTCTCTCTTGGGCCTAGGACTTCGGAAGAGGTGAGAAACGATCTTCTTGCAGAGCTCTGGCTCCCCACAGAGGAAAGACATCTGTAGCCAGACCTCCTCTCCCTCCCTCGCCCGGCCACAGACTGCGAGTGCGGTGTTTCCCTTTTCATCCCCTGCAGAAAAGACGTATCTCTTCGCGATGAGTTCAGAGAGCGCCTCCCTGTCGAGCGCCCGAGTCACGAATGCGTCCCAGTATACACCCATGCCAGCCCGGTACTCCTCTGAGCCGCGGATCACCCTCAGCGCTTTGTTGAGGTCTGCTGGAGTGAGTCTGCCAACTCCTCCCCGGCGAAGGAGTCTCGACTTGCTCCCCGCTCTGAGGACGTCGAACCTGGCGACTTCTGAGAATCCCATCTTCGCGACTTGTCTGTGTGCCGCTCTGTTTCTGGAACTGCTCGTCAGCCTGAATGTTGAGACCCCCAACTTGGAGGCATACTCCATCGACTTCTCGCCGAGGAGCGACGCCAGTCCCTTCCCCCTGAAGTCGGGGTGGATTCTCACCCCTTCGAGCCACCCCGTGCCGTCCTTGAGAAGTCGCACCCGATTCATTCCGACCTGCTTGCCGTCAACTTCGACGACGAACATCTTTCCACCCTTGTCGCGTAACCACTCGTCCCACACGCTCGGGATGTAGTCGTGGCCGCCCCACGTCTTGGTGACGAAGTGCATCAGTGGTTTCTTGTCTGATGGCTTCGCCTCTCTAACGATTACCGTCATCTGCTGGAACAGTATGCGGTCTCGCTCGCCAACGGTTAAAAGTAATCTGAATCATCCGAATCATGCCGGGGTGGCAGAGTGGTTATTGCGCGGGCCTTGAGCAGCCCAAAGAAAGCCCGTGACCCTCACGGGTCGCGTGGGTTCGAATCCCGTGGCAAAACTGACCCTGTTGGACGGGTCTGCCGCGGGCGAAACTCCTACCCCCGGCGCTTTTCCCGTAGCCGAGGCTGTGCGTACAGCTGAACGAGAAGAGGTCGAGGTGGGATCGTGAACCCGTTCCACCACGACTCGGTTACGGCGTCTAAACAGGTGAAGGCTTATTGCGAGTCGTCACTTCGAACGTGGAGGAGAATCATGAAGAGCCTCCAGGAGATGTACGCGCCCAACAGCTTCTGCTTCGGCTGCGGGCCCAAGAACCCAAAAGGTCTGAGAATAAGGAGCTTCGCCGTCGGTGACGAGGTTGTCGCGGAGTGGAAGTCAGAGCCTCAGCATGTCGCCTTCGCAGGATTCGTGAACGGCGGAATCCTATCGACCCTCCTCGACTGCCACGGAAACTGGACCGCCGCCTACGCTCTGATGAGGAAGAGTCGAATGGATTCTCCACCCGGAACCGTGACCTCGGCGTACGAAGTGAAGTTTCTTCGCCCTACCCAGATCTCGAAGACCATGCACATTCGGGCACGCGCGACCTCCACAGAGGGTGATCGCGTGACCGTCGAGGGGTTCATCGGAGTCGAAAGCAAGATGACGGCGAGCATGAAGGGAACCTTCGTAGCCGTGAAGGAAGGACATCCCGCCTTCCACCGCTGGGAGTGACGTCTCTCGCGGACCTGTCACGGACGAGTCGCCTCCGCGAGCGTCGCCACACAAGAAGGGAAGCAAGAAGAAGAATCGCGAGGGTGATCGCGCCGAGGAGCTGCGGTGCCGTATTCTGTGGAGAGGGCGAGAGTCCTCCGACGACGAGCGGCCGATCGGAATGTCCTGAAATCCCGTTGGCTGTGCGATTGCCACATCAAGGAGGAGCGGGGAGACGAGGGCTCCACAACCCCGGCGCCTCGGCTCTCTCGGACCCGTTCTCCAAGCCTGGGTGATGACTTAATCAGCTCTTCGCGATATGAACCGCGTGAGGGAACTCAGATATGAAGACGGCCAGCGCAGTCTCGACGGCGTCGGGGGAACCCGGGAGGCAGAGAATCAGCCTGCCCTTCGCTACCCCGGCAGTCGCTCTCGAGAGCATCGCGGCCGCCCCAACCTTCGCAAAGCTCTCGCTGCGGAGTAACTCTCCGAACCCGTTGATCTCCTTCTCGAAGTAGGGTCTAACTGTCTCTATCGTTATGTCTCTCTTGGAGAGACCTGTCCCTCCGACGTACACCAGGACGTCGGAGTTGCTCCTCATGAACTCTCGTAGAGCCGTCTTGAGCATCCTTGCATCGTCTGATATCAGTCTCCGAGTCTGGATGGTGTGTCCGCCCGCCTCGATGATCTTCGCCGCGACGTCCCCCGACTCGTCGGGAGGATGCTCAGCCCTTCTTCGATACCTACCGCTGCTGACCGTCAGGAGGTGGAAGCGAAGCCTCTTCTTCGCTTGCTGACGGTGAAGCTCAGGAGGCTTCAATTGGTCCCTTTACCTTCCTGACCACACGGATTGATTCAATCGCGGTCGCGGGGTACTGCCCCCTCTCGTCCTTCTCATACGATTTCGCGACGTCCCAGATGTTCAGGAGGGCCACCGCTACAGCCGTGAGCGCCTCCATCTCGACTCCGGTCTTTTCACGCGCCGAGACGGTAACGGAGACCTCCACCGAGTCATCACCGACCTTCGTCCTGACCTCTGTCTTCTCGATCTTCAACGGATGGCAGAGAGGGAGTAGGCTGGGTGCCTGCTTTGCGGCGAGAATCCCCGTCAATTTCGCGAGGGAGAGGGGATCCCCCTTCTCCAGCTTACCGCCCCTGATCAGTCTGACGGTGCTGGATTTCAGCCTGATCCTCCCCGTCGCGGTCGCCTCCCTGTAGACGACTGGTTTACTCGAGATATCGACCTGCTTGAAACTCATTCGTGGCATCCGTGAGTTGGAAGGATATAGGCTATGCCCATCCCTCGATTGAGAACCTTTTTACGCCCCTTCGTTCCCAAACATGGCAATGCAGGACGAGATCTCCTCCGATGCCCCTCGCAGCCTCGCAGACAGGAAAGGGAGGATTGCGAAGAAACTCAGGATTTCTGTCACCGATAGGTGCAACTTTGCGTGCTTGTTCTGCATGCCGGACCGGGAGAAGGTCAGGTGGCTTCCACAAGAGGACATGCTGAGCTTCGACGAGATAGAGCGTGTCGCCCGCGTACTAGCCTCGCTGGGTATAGAGAAGATAAGAATCACAGGTGGCGAACCGCTCCTGAGACGAAACCTCGAGCGACTGATAGAAACACTGAGGCGGCTCCCCGGCATCAGAACAATCGACATGACAACCAACGGATGGTTCTTGTCGGAAAAGGCAGACGCGTTGAGGAGAGCGGGGCTGCGTGGCGTCACCGTCAGCCTTCACAGCCTCCGGCGGGAGAGGTTCTCCAAGATCTCGGGGATTGACGCTCTTGAGCGAGTCCTCCGCGGTATCGATGAGGCGGTCCGGGTCGGTTTGGATCCCGTCAAGGTCAACAGCGTGGCGATTCGGGGCTACAACGACGACGAGATCCTCGACCTCATCGAATTCGCGCGGAAGAAGGAACTCTCCATCCGGTTTATCGAATTCATGCCACTCGACGGGCTCGGGATTTGGAACCCCGATAGCATGGTCAGCGGGGCCGAAATTCTAGAAACAGCCAGGAGCCGATACGAGATGGTGCCGAACGGGCGCGAATTCGGAGACACCGCAACACTCTGGAAGTTCCGTGACGGAAGAGGCGAGCTGGGGGTTATCACCCCGATGACCGACCCCTTCTGCGACGCCTGCGACAGGGTTAGGCTCACCTCAGACGGAAAGCTGCTATCCTGCCTCTTCGACACCGAGTACCACGACCTTAAGCCGATAATCCGTAATGGGGGGAGTGACGACGA
>WNFB01018087.1_pt1 | contig 10294 bp, 9 predicted proteins | sample 5400501 | NCBI WGS metagenome assembly WNFB01 (sample SAMN13153341, study PRJNA577476) | soil metagenome | isolation source: 200 cm saprolite under Douglas fir tree site 2 hole 1 | place: USA:California | collected 2015-04-18 | reverse complement strand
GAATTGCGAGCTTACGCAGACTGGAAAAACTGTGGTCGAGCACGGCGTCTCGATCATCGGGGCGATCAATCTGGCCAGCAGTGTTCCGTATCATGCCAGCCAGATGTACGCCCGCAATGTCACCACGTTTCTCCTCTACATGGTGAAGGATGGCAAGCTGCAACTGGACATGCAGGACGAAATCATCCGAGAAACCATGATTGCCCGGGGCGGAGAGATCGTAAACCCGAGAGTGCGTGAATTCTTCGAGCTGCCGGCGCTAGCGCTGGCGGGCGGATAGAAGTGTCGTTTGTGTTTGAAAGGGGTGCGGTTTCGGCTCTTTCGAACAATTGTCATCCTGAGCGAAGCACGAGTTCGCAACGCGAACTCGTGCGCAGTCGAAGGATCCCTATGCGCTATCGGAGCTGCTGCTGGAGAATTCCAGTACCTTACACGGATCATCTTGAGAATGCCCTGCGACGGTTGCGGCGACGCGGAGCTGGTAGGGATCCTTCGACTCCGTGGCTGCTCCGCTGCGCGGAACAGCCACTACGCTCAGGATGACATGCCTTACTAGGTTCACTGGGAACTGAGAACCGAGAACTGAGAACCGAGAATTGGGGGTTTGTATGGGTTCTACCTTAATTGACTCGCTGTTTGTTTTCATGCTGGCGGCCTTCATCGGATTCGAAGTCATCCGCCACGTCTCGCCCTTGCTGCACACGCCGCTGATGTCGTTGACCAACGCCCTCGATGCGATCGCGGTCGTCGGTGCGATTGTTCTGGTTGGTGAGCGCAAGAGTGAATTCGCGACGATCCTGGGTGTGATTGCCATTGTCGCCGCCACCAGTAACGTGGTCGGCGGATTCTTCATCACCGACCGCATGCTCAAGATGTTCAAGACCAGCCGTCCGGTAAAGAAATAGTTGAGCGCAATCATGAACGAGCTTGCCGGAAGCCAGTACCTTATCGAAGCCATTTATCTCGTCGCCAGCGCGCTGTTCATCCTGTCGTTGAAGTGGATGAGTTCTCCCGCCACCGCCCGCCACGGCATTTGGGCAGGTGAAATCGGCATGGTGCTGGCCATCGCCGGGACACTGTTGCATCACGGTATCGTCGACTGGAAGTGGATCATCATCGCGCTGGTGCTGGGCAGCGGCATTGGTATCCCGCTGGGCATGGTGCAGATGACAGCCGTTCCCCAGCGAACCGCTCTCAGCCACGCCTTCGGCGCACTCTGCGTCACGCTGGTCGGCACCGCCGAGTTCTATTTGCAGACGCCTCACGTGCCGCGCTTCACGATGTCGGTGCTGTCGATGGAAGTGATTCTCGGAGGTTTGACTTTCACCGGAAGTTTGATGGCGGCCGGAAAATTGCAGGAAATTCTGCCGCAGCGCCCCATTACCTACAAGGGGCAGAACCTCGTCAACTTCCTGCTGTTTGCTGTCGCTGTCGGAACGGCGGTTTACCTGGTGCTGCATCCGGAGGCGAAGCAGTTCTTCCCAGTGATCATCGGCGTTTCCCTGATTTTCGGTGTGCTTCTCGTGATTCCCATCGGCGGCGCTGACATGCCGACTGTCATCTCGCTGCTGAATTCCTACGCCGGACTCTCCGCCGCGGCGATGGGATTCGTACTTCAGAACAAGCTGCTGATCATCGCCGGGGCGCTCGACGGATCCTCCGGCCTCATCCTCTCCATCATTATGTCGAAGGCGATGAACCGGTCGTTCACCAACGTTCTTTTTGGAGCCTTCGGCCAGGTACAGGCGTCGGCTGCGGGCGGGCAGGAAACCAGGCCAGTGCGCAGCGCCACGGCCGAGGAAGCAGCCGCGATTCTTGCGGCAGCGAACAAGGTTGTCGTGGTCCCCGGCTACGGCATGGCGGTGGCGCAGGCCCAGCACAAAGTTCGCGAACTCTATGACGCGCTCTCCAAAAAGGGCGTGGAAGTCCGCTTCGCCATCCATCCCGTGGCCGGACGAATGCCCGGTCACATGAACGTGCTGCTCGCCGAGGCCGATATTCCCTACGACCGCCTCATCGAAATGGATGAGATCAATGGCGACTTCCCGCAGACTGATGTAGCCCTGGTGATCGGCGCCAACGACGTGACAAATCCCGCCGCCCGCACCGACCAGTCCAGCCCAATCTTCGGCATGCCAATACTTGACGTGGACAAAGCGCACACCGTCATGGTCATCAAGCGCAGCATGAACCCAGGGTTCGCGGGGATCGACAATCCGCTTTACTACCTCGATAACACGCTCATGCTGTTCGGGGATGCAAAGCAGTTCGTGGGCGGGATCGTGCGGGAGTTGGGCGGCGGGCACTAGGTCTGCTATTGGTTCGACCTTGGGAGGAAAGGTGGGTAGCTGGCCTAAAAATGGTCAGTTCTTATTCCGGTTTCCATGATTTTGAATCCATCCAGTCAAATCGGTAGTCACGCAACGAAAGCTGATATTCGTGCTTCTTCTGAAAGTCATGCGCATCTTTTGAGAAGGATGAGGTCGTGACCATCATTGCACTTGGTTTGTCGTGACAATCGTAGGCTTGACGACTGTGATAATTTCAGCCTTAGTAAGCGTCGGCGAATCTTTTAAGCCATACAGATGACCTTCGAGGAGATTCAGTAGTTCTGCATCGCTAACGGTTTTCGCTAAACCAGTAATCAGCGAAAGGGCGAGCGGATGTCCTTTGGCGATTTCGAGCACCCTCGCCATGGATTCGCGAGACAGTGCAGAACGCGAGAGATAAGCTTCCAAGAGGCGCGGTTGGTTCAAATCGCGGCCCAGAGAGGGCTGAATGCTGACGAACTCGCACATCAGGTTCTAAGCCGTTACTTGGAAGGCGACGCGCACTTCATCGAGGCTGTCAATCTTGGCTTGGCTGCGGCTGAGCGTGGAGATTTCGTGGAGCACGAGGAAGTGGGATCAGATTTGGGCACTGAAATTTCCACTCTGTTTGCCAAAATCGGCATCGATTTCGATATTCCCGAGTTGCGCGACGATCAATCAAGCCTCCGTCGTCAAAATAGCAGCCGTTGATAGCGCCGGGCTGCGCCCGGTGGACAGCCGAGGGCGGCTGTCCCCACATACAACACGCACGTCGTTGGCTTCTGACGCCAGAGGTTTCCTTGAAGGGCCCACGGCTGTTACATTCATGCGAGACCCATGCGAAACCACATTACGGCAGTCGCGATCCTTGCCCTGACAACCCTCGGCGTAGCGCAATCCCAACCCCAGCTCAACCTGATGCCCATGCCGTCCACCGTGCAGCAGGGCTCTGGCCAGTTGCTCATCGACCGGTCGTTCTCCGTGGCGGTCACGGGTTTTCACGATGCCTCACTCGACGGCGGTGTCCAGAGATTCGTGGTGCAGCTCTCGCGTCAGACTGGAATCCCGTTTCGCACCAAAGCTGGTGCGGCAACTCCGTCGCTGACGATCCATGCCGATCATGGCCGCGAGCAAGTCCAAAAGCTCGGTGAGGATGAATCGTATGAACTCACGATTGACAGTTCCAGCGCGAAGCTTACGGCGGCGACTCCGCTCGGCATTCTGCATGGAATGCAGACGCTCCTCCAGTTGGTTCAACCTTCCACCGCCGGATTCGCGGTCCCCGTGGTCACGATCAAAGACCAGCCTCGCTTTCCGTGGCGCGGCCTGCTTATCGACGTCAGCCGCCATTTCATTCCGATCGACGTGCTGAAGCGCAATCTCGATGGCATGGCCGCCGTGAAGATGAACGTCTTGCACTGGCATCTCTCTGACGATCAAGGTTTCCGCGTAGAGAGCAAGAAACTTCCCAGTTTGATACGCCCGGCCACAGCCGGTCATGGTTTTTCGGCTATCCCGAACTGGCGAGTAACCCCGGTCCTTTCACGTTTGAGCCGGGAGGGGCTGAGTCGGTCACCGACCCCACGCGGGAAGAGACTTACAAGTTTCTCGACAAATTCATCGACGAGATGGGAAAACTCTTCCCCGACGCCTATTTCCACATTGGAGGCGACGAGGTTGATGGCAAGTCTTGGGATTCAAATCCTAAGACCCAGGCCTTCAAACAGGCGCACGGGATGAAGAGCAATCAGGATCTGCAGGCATACTTCAATCAGCGCTTGCAGAAGATCGTGGCCAGGCACCACAAAGTCATGATCGGATGGGATGAGATTCTGCATCCCGACTTGCCGAAGACGATCGTGGTGCAGTCGTGGCGTGGGCAGGAGTCGCTGGCCAACGCCGCCAAACAGGGCTACAGCGGCCTGCTTTCCTACGGTTACTACCTCGACCTGATGTGGCCGGGGGCGCGGCACTATGCAGTCGATCCCATGAGCGGAGGAGCCGCAACCCTCTCCTCTGAGGAGAAAGGCCGCATCCTCGGTGGCGAGGCTTGCATGTGGGCGGAGTGGATAACGCCGGAGAATATCGACTCCCACGTCTGGCCGCGCAACGCCGCTGTGGCCGAGCGCCTCTGGTCTCCGCAAGAGGTCAAAGATGTGGACTCGATGTATACGAGACTCAATGCGGTCAGCTTGCACCTCGAAACGCTGGGCCTGACTCACAGGTCGGCACGGATGCACATGCTGCATCGCATGGCGGGACCCGAAGACATTACCGCGCTGCGCGTACTGGCAGATGTGGTCGAGCCCGTGAAGGACTACACCCGCTGGGATGATTCGAAGGGGCCCATCGACTTCCATGCGCCGCTGATCCGCATGATTGACGCCGTTTATCCGGAGAGTGACGTCGCACGCCGTTTTGCCAATCTCGTGCAGGGGTATGTTCAGAGTGGTTACAAAGACCAGGCCGCGGAGGCCCAGATCCGCGCTTCGCTTACGACGTGGCGAGACAATGACGCGAAATTGCACCCTGTGCTAGGCCAGTCTTTCCTGCTACAGGAAGTTACTCCTCTTTCTGAGAGCCTTTCTGCCATCGGTGCGGCGGGCCTGCAGGCGCTGGACTATCTCGATAAATCGCAGCCCTCGCCGGAATCGTGGAGGACGCAACAACTCGCCGTTATCGAGCAGGCTAAGGCACGCAAGGCGGACCTGCTGCTCATGGTGGTTGCGTCGGTGCAGCAATTGATCGAAGCTACCGGGCATCCGACGCCGCATCAATGACGTTAGTGCGCGGCCCATCGGCCTTGGGGATGCAGAATGATCGTCAGGGCACGGAGCTAGCCCGGCGGAGTGCGGTCAGGACAACTTTTGTTGTCTTGCTTTCGCCGCTAGAGTCCGGCTGCCGTCGATGAATTGCACTGCCTGCAGCGAATCGATGAACGTGCTCGTCCCACGATGCACTCGCTGGATGCGCGTGACAGCGCTGTCAATTACGCGAGCGAGTTCCGCTCCGTAGGCTGAAGCGCGCTCGTTCCGCAGACGACGCTTCGCTTTCTGGGCGGAAAACCACGTGGGATAGCGACCCTCCTCTTGCTGGGCATCGAGCCAGAGTACTTCACACAAATAGGCGCTAACCGTGAGTTCTACTGCGTCCGAATCGTTCGAGGTTCCCCGCTTCCGTCGAACGTAACGAGCGAATGAAGCTTCCTCAATACGGCCGTGAACTCCTGCCTCTTCGAAAGCTTCGAGTGCTGCTGCTTGGGCGCGGGTTAATCCTGGTTCGGCCCCACCCTTGGGGAAAATCCAACGGCCTCCGCGCGTCTGCACTAGTAAGAATTCAATGGCACCGCTGCGCACTCGATAGCAAACCGCGGCAACCTGTTCCGATCCGCGCAGGCCCCGCAATTGGGACAGGCGAATGAACTTGTCGGAGGGTGGATACGTTCTGCCCCAAGCCCGGCCGTCAGGGCGGGATGCTCCAGCGCTCATTTGAGCAGAGTGCATCATGTCGTTCCCCTTTGACTAGATCACAAGTTGGTTCTCCAATTCCCGACTTCTGCTTAACGTCCGGCATCTGTTACCACGCTGGTTTGAATTCCCGGGAATCCTTCTGCATACTTGCGTCCCGACAGGCCCGGGAGACAGTATTTTCTTTCGGCCGCATTCGGTCTTGGGGAAGGACTTTGGACAACCCTTGCTGTCTCCGCTGCAATCGTGAGATCGAGGTGGGACAGAAATCGGTCGCTGTCTACTTGTTCGCGCAGACGGTAGGAGTCAGACCGCGCCAGAAGTCGTCGTCACAACGAATCTGTTTCTGCCCCCAGTGCTCTGTCTCACGGGCCATGGGACCGCCGCCGGAAGGCGCTCTCAACATCGCGGCGTGGCAGATGATCCGCGACCTGGTCAGCGCCGACCCTGCACTCAATGAGGCAGCATGGGAGACTCTGCGAGGGGTCGCCGGGCTGCTGCCTGCTACTGGAACGGATGGCGGCCCGCGTCGGACTTCGGGGGGATACTTCGAGTTCTAGTCTGCATACTAAGCAAGGAACGCGGCCTCCGCAGCTCGCGCATGATATTCTGATATCACCAGCTGCGTACCGTCTTGGCGGAATTCCCCGCAGTTCCTGAAGAGCCAAAAGAGAATCATGCTTTCAGTCAGCAATGTGTCCATGCGCTACGGCGCCAAAATACTGTTTGAAGAGGTCTCGACGGCGTTTACCGCGGGCAAGCGCTATGGTCTGACCGGACCTAACGGATCGGGGAAGTCGACCTTCATGAAGCTGCTCAGCGGCGAGTTAGACCCGCAAAAGGGCACGGTCGTCCGTCCGCGGAAGCTCGGGGTGTTGAGTCAGGACCAGTTCGCCTTCGACGCCTATTCCGTCATCGATACCGTCATCATGGGTAACAAGCGGCTCTGGGCGGCGATGCAGGAGCGCGATGCCATCTATGCCAAGCACGACATGACTGACGCGGACGGCATGAAGCTGGGAGAGCTTGAAGGCATTGTCGGCGAAGAAGAGGGCTACACCGCCGAGAGCGATGCCGCCATCCTGCTGCAAGGCCTCGATATTCCCGACGAGGTGCACACGCGCAAGATGAGCGAGTTGCAGGGTGGACAGAAAGTTCGCGTTCTGTTGGCGCAGGCGCTGTTCGGGCATCCTCAGGCCTTGCTGCTGGATGAGCCCACGAACCACCTCGACCTTGATTCGATTCACTGGCTGCAGGGATTTTTGAACGTCTATGACGGCGTAGTGATTGCCATCTCGCACGACCGGCATTTCCTCAACAGCATTTGCACCCACATCGCCGACATCGACTACGAAACCATCATCACCTACACCGGCAGCTACGACGACATGGTCGTGGCCAAGACGCAGGTACGCTCGCAGATCGAATCGCAGAACGCGCAGCGCGAGAAGAAAATCTCGCAGTTGAACGAATTCATCGCACGCTTCGCCGCCGGAACGCGGTCGAGCCAGGTGCAGTCGCGCCGCAAGGAAGTGGAACGCCTGCAGGTGACAGAGCTGGCTAAGTCAAACATCCAGCGGCCATTCATCAAGTTCGAGCAGAAGCGGCCTTCGGGCAAACACATTCTGGAGATCGAGCGTCTCGATAAGTCCTACGACGAGAAGAAAGTCATCCGCGACTTCACCGCCAGCATCACGCGAGGCGAAAAAATCGCGCTGATGGGCCGCAACGGGGCAGGGAAGACGACGCTGCTGAATGGTCTGCTGGCGAACTCACCAACCACGCCTGAAGCCGAACTGCGTAAGACCAGTGGTTACGACGGTCCCTTCGTCGACTCCGGCAAGGTGGTCTGGGGACATGAAGCTTCCATCGGATACTTCGCTCAGGATCATCGCAGCCTGATCGAAGGCGGTATGACGGTGCTGGAGTGGTTACATCAATGGGACTCGGCGGCGGTGACCGAAGAAATCCGCGGATTGCTCGGGCAGATGCTTTTCGCTCGGGATGAGGCGACCAAGTCGACGAGTGTCCTCTCAGGTGGCGAAGCCGCGCGGCTACTTTTTTGCAAGTTGATGCTGCAGAAGCCGAATGTGCTCGTCCTTGACGAGCCCACGAACCACCTCGATCTCGAATCGATCAACGCCCTGAATATTTCTTTGCAGCGTTATCACGGGACGGTATTTCTCGTCACCCACGACCACGACTTGATCGACGAAGTTGCCACGCGTGTCTGGCACTTTGAAAGTGACCACAAAATTACCGACTTCAAGGGTACGTACGAGGAGTACTTGACAGCGTCGGTGGCGGTGTAAGCGAAAAGCAGATTCCTCGCTGCGCTCGGAATGACAAACGTGTTGGGGACTCGGAATGAACGTGTTGGGGACTCGGGATGACGACGGTCAGAGAGTGACTGCACCATTTCTGCTGCATGTGAATCATCCAGATTCTCCACAGCTTTCCACAACGATAGCAGTTGCGTTTGTGGCTCTAAGTTGAGGATAATGAGCGCCAGGGGTCCTGCGTGGGGCGCAGGACGTTGCCCACAGTCGTGTACAGTCGAGCAGACTTACTTAGGATTCTCCACCTCACCCCGCGCCAGTTGGCGAACTGGGAGCGAGCCGGGTTAGTAACGTCCGCGGAAGCCTATTCCTTCTCTGACCTGCTGGAAATCAAGAAAGTCCGTGACCTGTGCGCCATGAGTGTGCGTCCTGCAGTCATCCGTCAGTCGCTTGAGGCCATGCGCAAGCAGGCCGCCGGGGTCGAGAAGCCGCTGCTCGAAACGGGGGCGTCTTATAGCAGGAAGCATCGCATCGCCTTTCGTCATGGCGGCAAGCTCCTTGAACCCATCGCCGGACAGTTCGTGATGGACTTCTCTTCGCGTGAGAACGTGGTCACCAGCACGCCGGTGCCGGTGGCTGATCCGACCCCGCGGGAAAATGAAGTCGCAATCTGGTTTGCGCGCGGTATCGCGCTGGAAGAAGATCCCAACACCCAGACCGAAGCCATTACCGCCTATCAGAAAGTGCTTGAGCTTGACGGGAAGCACGCAGCCGCCCACATCAATCTGGGGACGCTCTACTACAATCGGCAGGATTTCAATCTGGCTGAACTGCATTACCGCTCCGCACTAGAAGCCGATCCACGCTATGCATTGGCCTATTTCGATCTAGGGAACGTACTGGACGAAACCGGGCGGGTGCACGAAGCGATCCAGACCTACAAAACAGCTTTGCAGTTGGCGCCCACGTACGCGGACGCACACTACAACCTGGCGCTCGCGTTCGAGAAGCTGCGCGAGCCGCGCAAGGCGCTGAAACACTGGCAAGCTTACGTTAAGCTCGATACCTCAGGCCCCTGGTCGGTGCACGCGCGCAATCAGATTCAGCGCACTCTGCAAGCCGACGGCCTGAAGCTGGTATATTCCCGCAAGGGCTAGTCCCTCCCGTACAACCCGGCCATCACGTGGAAACCAACGCCAAAATCCTTGCGCAGGAACCGCTAAAGCACTCAACGCGAGAGGTGTCACTGGTGCGCTTCACCAGCTATTTCCTTTGGTTGGGCACGGTCGGATTCGGAGGACCGATCGCGCTCGCCGGGCACATGCAGCAGGACTTGGTTGACCATCGCGGCTGGGTGAGCAAGCAGGACTACGTGGACGGACTCGCTCTCGCGCAACTTGCCCCCGGACCTCTGGCGGCGCAACTGGCAATTTATCTGGGCTACGTGCGAGCCGGGATTCTGGGAGCGACGCTGGTGGGAATCGCGTTCGTGCTGCCGTCGTTTCTGATGGTGCTGGCGCTGTCGGCGGCCTACGTGCGTTACGGCGGCCTGGCGTGGATGCAGGGCATGTTTTACGGCATCGGAGCGGCAGTGATCGGGATCATCGCGCGCTCAGCCTTCAAGCTCACCAAGCTCACGCTCGGAAAAGACAAACTGCTGTGGGGAATCTTCGCGGTTCTGGCAGTCTCGACGGCGTGGAAATCCCGGGAAATAATCTGGTTGTTTCTTCTGGGCGGGGTGGTTGCGGTGCTAGTGAAGGCCTATCCTGCGCGCGCGCATGTTGGAAGCACCGCTAGAATGTTTCTACTAGCGGGCACTTTGCCTGCCGTTGGGACGCTGGGCGAGATCTTCATCTATTTCGCGAAAGCGGGAATGTTTGTTTTCGGCAGCGGCCTCGCCGTGGTGCCTTTTCTCTATGGTGGAGTTGTGCAAGGACATCACTGGCTCACGCCACAGCAGTTCGTGGATGCGGTCGCGGTGGCCATGATCACGCCGGGACCGGTGGTGATCACGGTGGCGTTCATTGGATACATCGTTGCCGGCTGGAAGGGCGCCACTGCGGCGGCGCTGGGAATCTTCCTTCCGGTTTACCTGGTTGTGATCGTGCTTGCACCGTCCTACAAGCGCTGGGCGCGAAATCCGCAGTTGAACGCCTTCGTTCGTGGCGTGACTGCGGCGGCCACCGGCGCGATTGCGGGTGCAGTGATCGTTCTGGCGCGTCGCTCCATTTACGACCTT
>WNFB01010708.1_pt1 | contig 10294 bp, 6 predicted proteins | sample 5400501 | NCBI WGS metagenome assembly WNFB01 (sample SAMN13153341, study PRJNA577476) | soil metagenome | isolation source: 200 cm saprolite under Douglas fir tree site 2 hole 1 | place: USA:California | collected 2015-04-18 | reverse complement strand
TCCACGGCATCGCGCAGGGCGCCGTCTCCGCCAGCATGTGGTGTGATGAAGTGTGCTTCCTTCTTGACCTCGGAGCGCGCATTCTTCACAGCGATGGCCAGACCGCAGTTGCGCATCACCGGAAGGTCGATCACGTCGTCGCCTACGAAAGCGGCTTCCGCCGGCTTGAGGCCTTCCTGTCGCAGGATTTCCTCAAACACCGTCAGCTTGTCCTGGATGCCCTGGTGCACATGCTCCAGCTTCAGGTCGCGGGCGCGAAGGGCGACGGTTTCCGAGATGCGCTTGGTAATCAGGCCGGTTTTGATCCCGGCCAAGCGGGCCAAAGAAATGGCGGTGCCGTCGTGGGCATGGAAGCCCTTGGCTTCGATCATGCTCTGGCTGACGAGGCCAAAGCCGCCCTGGCCACCTTGTTCCGCGGCGTGGCGCTGCGCCGTTTGCTGGGCTCCGGCCGGGGCGGGAAAGATCCAGATCTTGCCATCAGTGAGGACGCCGTCCACGTCGAACAAGAGCAGCTTGATTTTCTTGGCGCGGGAGGCGGCGGAGAGGGCTTTGGGCATCGCGGGGATTCTAGCATCTTTAGCAGCGTGCGTGGTATCAATATTGATAGCACAATATGTTATACTATTGCCATCCTAAAGCTCGAGCGGGAGGACGTTTCGCCATGCCGGTTGCCGGCAAGAAGCAATACCAGAGCACGACGGTCCGGTTGCCCAAGAAGGTGTATGAGAAGGCAAAGGCAGTAGTGAGCAGAACGGAAGGGGCCTCCAGCTTCAACGAGTTTGTTGTCCAGGCCATTGAGGAGAAGGTGCGCCGACTCGCCGAGGCCGAGATTGACGCGGCCTTCGCGCAGATGGCCCACGACCCGAATTATCAGCACGACTCCATCGCTCTAGCCAAGGAGTTTGAACTAAGCGACCGGGAGGCGTTGCGGTCCACCGATTCTCCCCACGAGCCCTCCCATATCCATGCTCCCAAAACCCGTTCGCGGTGATGTGTTCAATGCCCGGCTTGGTCCCACCGAAGGCAGCGAGCAGGCGGGCACGCGGCCTGTGGTGGTTGTCAGCAGGGATTCCATCAATGCCAACAGCCCAGTCGTCGTCATCGTGCCGGTGACGGATGCCTCCAACGTCAAGCGGACCTATCCCAGCCATGCGTATTTGCCCAAAGGCTCCGGTGGCCTGAAGGCTGACAGCATCGCTAAGACTGAGCAGATTCGGGCTATCCAGGTCTCGCGCTTTGTGGGTTATTACGGCCGATTGGATAGGGATGCGGTGGCGCGGCTCGATGAGGCGATCAAGATCACGTTGGCATTGAGGTAAGCAGGCGATGGCTTTGGCGAGACGTAACGGACTTCCAGGCTCACGTTTCGGGCACACCTTAGCTTTTCTAGGTCAGTAAATTCCATCATCTTCGTCTCGCTGTCGGGGATTACATCTATCAGCAATATGTCAACAGCCAGCTCAAACACCCCTCTCGCTCACATGGCGATGGCCTGAAAGTGTTTTGGCGCTTAAACTCCAGGAGCGTTGCTATGTTGGCCGTGGCGCGATGGTACGTGCCGATAAAGCATCGCTCACGACCTGACGTTGACAGGAGTGTCTCAATCACTCCCCGAACTTCCATTTTGTCGAACTCATTGAGGGTCTTCACCATAGTGTAGAAGCGATCAGTGGTCTGCCGCGGGTCAAACGTCGCAACTGCTGACATCCCCATCGAGAATCCTACGCCGGTCCTCAGCCACGGCGCTCCCAGGTAGGACTGACAACACGCTGGACTACTTGTCGGCGCAGGGCGAACACTTTGCGAAAGTTGAGCTTTCCGGCTAAAATACCGCCAATGTCTTCTTCTCCTTCCTCTCTTGACTGGGCACATCCTCTGGTCAGGGAGTGGTTTGTGCACAAGTTCGGGACACCGACCGAGCCACAGGAGCAGGGCTGGCCACCCATCCTGGCCGGTAAAACCACGCTGATCTCCGCGCCCACCGGCTCCGGAAAGACTCTGGCGGCGTTCCTCGCCTGTATTGATCGTCTGGTGCGGAAGGCGCTGGCGGGCGATCTGCAGGACCGGACCGAAGTGCTTTACGTCTCGCCGCTGAAGGCGCTCGGCAATGACATTCAGAAAAATCTCGAAGTGCCGCTGGGCGAAATTCTGCAGATGGCGGGCGAGCGTGGGTTGCTGATGCCGGAGATTCGCACGGCTGTCCGCACCGGCGACACGCTGATCCATGAGCGGCGCGCCATGCTTAAGCGGCCGCCACACATTCTGGTCACCACGCCCGAGTCGCTCTACATCCTTCTTACAGCCGAGAAGAGCCGGGCGATTCTGCGCGATGTCGAGACCGTCATCGTGGATGAAATCCACGCCGTCGCCGACGACAAGCGCGGGGCGCACCTGACGTTGTCATTAGAGAGATTGGAGGCGTTGCGAAGAGAGGCATTGGGGAGCAGCACCAACCGGGCTGATGATGTGAGGGAAGCGAAGGGGACTGCAGATTCCTCGGGCCTAAAGGCCCTCGGAATGACAAGGGAGGCAGCGGGCCCAGGCGGCACGATTGAAGTCGTGCCCTCCCCGCTCATCCGCATTGGACTTTCCGCAACGCAGAAGCCGATTGAAGAAGTCGCTCACTTCCTCACCGGCAATGGGCGCCCTGCTCCCGTCGTCGTGAATATCGGGCACAAGCGGCAATTCGATCTCGCGGTGGAAGTGCCCGCCAGCCCGCTTGGTCCGATCGCGACCAACGAGATGTGGGACGAGATTTACAACCAGCTGGCGGAGTTGGTCGAACAGCACCGCTCCACGCTGGTTTTCGTCAATACGCGGAGATTGGCCGAGCGGGTATCGCATCACCTTGGAGAACGCCTCGGCGAAGAGCATGTTGCAGCCCACCACGGCAGTCTCTCGCGCAAGCTGCGCCTGACCGCGGAGAAGAAGCTGAAAGAGGGCCAGGTCAAAGTGCTCGTGGCAACGGCTTCGCTTGAATTGGGAATTGATATCGGCTCGGTGGACCTGGTGGCGCAGATGAGTTCGCCGCGGGCCATCGCGGTCGGGCTGCAGCGAGTGGGACGTTCCGGCCACTGGCGCGGTGCGGTTCCCAAAGGACGTTTCTTCGCAACTACTCGCGATGACCTGCTGGAGTGTGCGGCGCTGGTGCGTGCCATCCGCCAGGGTGAGTTGGACCGCCTGATCATCCCGGATGCGCCACTGGATATTTTGGCGCAGCAGATCGTGGCCATCTGCGCGTCCTCTGACCGTAGCGCTGGCGAGGACGCCGGCGCTACAACCGAGCCTGGTTGGGGCGAAGATGAATTATTCGACTTGGTTCGCCGGGCGTATCCCTACCGCAATCTTTCGCGGGAAATCTACGATGCGATCCTCGAGATGCTCTCTGAAGGAATTGCGGCGCGCCGCGGACGGTATGGCGCGTACCTCCATCGCGATCGGGTGAACCGCAAGCTGCGGGCCCGGCGCGGCAGCCGGCTGGCGGCGATCACCAGCGGCGGGGCGATCCCCGAGTCAGCACTTTACACGGTAGTGGCCGAACCCGAAGGACTCGTTGTCGGCACACTGGATGAAGATTTCGCAGTGGAGAGCAATCGCGACGACATTATCCTCTTGGGGAACACTTCTTGGCGAATCCGCCGCGTCGAGGGCAAGTCCGGACGCGTTCTGGTGGAGGATGCGCGCGGCGCGCCGCCCACTCTCCCCTTCTGGCTGGGAGAAGCCCCGGCCCGAACCGAGGAACTTTCTCTGCACCTCGCCGAGTTAAGGAAAGGGATCAGCGACAGGTTGCAGAACATATTCCCGGTCGGGATCTCACAGAACCAGCCCGAAGTCGCGGCGACGGTGGCGTGGCTGAAGGAAGAATGCGGCCTGGATGACTCCGGGGCCGAACAGGCGATTGAGTACATCCTGCAGGGACGCGCGGCACTGGGCGATGTGGCGACGCAGGAGACAGTTATCGCGGAGCGCTTTTTCGATGAAGGCGGCGGGATGCAACTGGTCATCCATGCGCCTTTTGGCGGGCGCATCAACAAAGCCTGGGGATTGGCTTTGCGGAAACGGTTCTGCCGCAGCTTCAACTTTGAACTGCAAGCCGCAGCCACCGACAACGGCCTCAATATCGCCCTGGCCGAGCAGCACAGTTTTCCGCTGGCAGACGTTTTTCATTTTCTGAACGCTGAAACGGTGCAGCCCCTCCTGGAGCAAGCAGCTTTGGCTTCGCCGATCTTCGGAACACGCTGGCGCTGGGATGCCAACCGGTCGCTCGCGCTCTTGCGTTTTCAGGGAGGCAAGAAGGTTCCACCGCAGATTCAGCGCATGCGATCGGATGATCTGCTGGCTTCGGTATTCCCTGACGTAGCCGCTTGCCAGGAAAACCTCGCGGGCGAGATTCAGATTCCCGATCATCCGCTGGTGAATGAAGTAATGAAAGATGTGCTCACCGAAGCGATGGACGTCGACGGGCTTAAGAATCTGCTGCGTGGCATGGCCGAGGGACGCATTCGATGCCTAGCCGTAGATACGCCGGTGCCGTCGCAGTTCTCGCACGAAATTCTGAATGCGAATCCCTACGCCTACCTTGACGATGCGCCGTTGGAAGAGAGGCGGGCGCGCGCGGTGGAGATGCGGCGGATCTTGCCGGAGTCGGTGCTGGAGGAGGTTGGGAAGCTTGACCCGGCGGCGATTGCGCAGGTGTGCGAAGAGGCGTGGCCGGATGTGCGCGATGCGGATGAGTTGCACGATGTGCTGCACACGTTGATCGCGTTGCCGGAAATCACGTGGGGACAGCCGCCCTCGGCTGTCCGGTCGAGCGAAGCTCGACAATCTGGAGCGGCGGACGATTCATTCTCGTCGAACGACATCTGCCCGGCTTCGCTGGGCCAGATAGCCGAGGGCGGCTGTCTCCACGTGAGCATTGCCACAGCCGACTGGCGGGCGCATTTTGAACGGCTGGTTGCACAAGCGCGAGCAGGTGTCGCACTGGTGACCGAGGGCGGGACGCCCTCGGGACAGCCGGCGGGATGCCGGCGCTACTGGGTGGCGGCGGAGAGGGCAAAGACTTTTCTGTGTCTGTTCACCACAGCCACATTTGAACGACGTTTGGCGGAAGTCGAGAGCACGGCCCCCTCTCGCGATGAAGCGCTGCTGGCGCTCGTCACGGGATGGATGACGCACCTGGGGCCGGCGACGGCGGACCAACTCGGAGAACTGCTCGGGCTTCCCTCTTCTGAAATTGAACAGGCGCTGCTACGCATGGAAGCCAGTGGCGCGGTTTTGCGCGGAAATTTCACCGCTCGAACGCGTCGCGCGGCGACGCTTCCTCAGGGGCTAAAGCCCGGAAATCAGAGTGGCGGTACTTACGGCACGCCTGAAGCCGTGCCCTTCCACGAAACTCCCGTCGAGCTACGCTCGACCGGACCCTTCGGCTTCGCACAGGGTAGGCAGCCGGGGGCGCCCGCTCTACACGACCCAGAAACCGAGTGGTGCGAACGCCGGCTGCTGGCCCGCATCCACCGGTTGACCGTGGCCACGCTGCGCAAGCAGATCGAGCCGGTGACGGCGGCGCAATTCATGCGGTGGCTGATGCGCTGGCAGCACGCCGCACCGGGAACACAAGTGCAGGGCGAGCGGGCCACGCTTGAAGTGCTGCGCCAGTTGCAAGGGTTCGAGATCCCCGCCAATGCCTGGGAACGGCAGATCCTGGCGAGACGGATTGCGAATTATGATCCCAAGTGGCTCGACCAGCTCTGCTTGACTGGCGCCGTGGGCTGGGGACGGTTGTCTCCGCATCCTGCGACTCTCGACTACCCCAGCGCGCCAAGACCGGGCGCGCCGGGGACCCCAAATTCAGGTGTGTCCTTCCAAGGCAAGCGGCGGGTTATTCCTACCAGCGTAGCCCCGATCACGTTCTTTGTACGTGAGGAGGCCGACTGGATGACTCCACACAATAATCCCGGCGTCGAGCAGTCCGAGGCGCGCGGTTTGAGCCATGGCGCCAGGCAGGTACTGGAATTCCTGCGCCAGCGCGGGGCGTCGTTTTTTGCGGATATTGTCCGCGGCACCGGCAAGTTGAAATCCGAGGTGGAAACGGCGCTATGGGAACTGGTGGCGGGCGGAGTGGTTACCGCCGATGGCTTCGATAACCTGCGTTCTCTCATCGATCCAAAACGACGCGCCGGGCAAGGCAGTGGGCGTAGCGCGCGTCCGCGGCATAGTTCCGGACGCTGGGCGCTACTCTACACCGATCAAGCCGTCGAGCGGAATCGAGCGGTCGAAGCCACTTGCTGGATGCTGCTCAAGCGCTACGGCGTGGTGTTCCGGGATTTGCTGGCGCGCGAGACCAACCTGCCCAAATGGCGCGAACTGCAGATGGCGTTCCGGCGGCTGGAAGATCGGGGCGAGATTCGCGGCGGCCGCTTTGTGGATGGCTTTCTCGGCGAACAGTTTGCCCTGCCCGTGGCGGTGGAGTCCCTGCGAGCAACACGGAAGCTGCCGGCGACTGGAGAAGCCATCATGCTTTCCGCGGCCGATCCGCTGAACCTCGTCGGGATCGTGGTGCCGGGCGAGCGCGTCCCGGCTATTTCGGGAAGGATGGTCACCTTTCGCGACGGGGTGCCGGTCGAGGGAACGGCGCAGGTGCCACCACAGCTCCTCGCCGGGTCCGGCGCCTGAAAGTCGCTTGGTCCCACGTTCTTTAGTGCGGAGGGCCTGTCCGCGGCGGGTCTTCGGCACATACGAGATGCGTAAACCCGTGGGCGAACGCGTCCTTCGGATATACCTTCGACGTCACAAATTGATTTCCGGCTATCTGCCCGACCGCACCTTCACCGGACGACGAGTTGTAAAACAGGACGAGCCCGTCCGCAGCGCTGACCACGTGAGTCCAGTGGGGGGCAAACTGCTTCGGAGCATAGGTCTTGTCAGTCACGAAGTCGTTGGCCCCACCCACGCCGGAGGGAGTGAGCCGCCCGATCGCCCCAGCGCCGCCTGCATAGTTATAGAAGAGCACGCTTGAGCCGGTGGCAACTACATGGGTCCAGTCCGTCGAAAAGGCCCCGGCCGGGAAAGTTTTCGTGGTCTTGATGTCGTCCACGATGTGGGGAGATTGCGGCTTTGATGCGAACGGCACAGCCACCGCCCCAGAGCCGTCATAGGTGTTGTAGAAAAGTATGCCGGAATCGTTCCACACGATGTGGGTCCAACCGGAAGCGAATGCGCCTTTTGGGTACTCGCGTTCGGAAGGGGAAAAGCCAAGCGCGCCGGTGCCGTTCGCCGCGTTGTAAAACAGGGGCAAACTGCCGGTACCGTGCAGTCCGGCATAGAGAATATTTGTCCAACCGCGGGCAAAGTTGTTGTAGGTCCGGTTAGTCTTGAACTCTCCATTCATCAGGTTGCCCACAGCGGCATCGCCGGTGCTCTGCTTGTAGAACAGGATTGAGTTCAGCGCATCGACCCGCACGGCATGCGTCCACGCTTTCGCGAAGGCCCCAGGTGGATAGGTCTTCGTAGTGCGGAAGCCGTCCGCGCTGACTTTGCCGATTGCACCTTCGCCCGTGTCGGCGTTGTAGAAGAGAATACTGTTTCCGTTGCAGGACGAGGCGCTGGCGTCATAAGCATGCCGGCCCAGCGGATCGAGCTTGGGAGACCTGCCGGTTTGAGTGTTGGCAAGAGTCGACATGACGAGACAGCACAGCGCCGCCAGGACGCGAACACTTGTCTTGCGCGGTTTCTCATGGCCGCAGGCGCGTGTGCTTTCCACGACGAATGTCGTTTCCATGTAACTTCCACCTCTCAGATTTCTTGTGGAGGACCGAGGGCGTGCGCAAAAATTAATCGGGAACCCGATGAGGGGGTCCCTCGGGTCCCCGTTGAGTACTGCCCTAGCAGGACTGCTTGAAAGCGCTTCCCCCATCGCTTTTGCCAGGTCAGTCGTCACATCTCCTCAATGCACGTACGCGGCCACGGTGCGGGCGCGCGCAAGGCAGGCGCTTTTCCGCTAAGTGGTTGATTCTGCACGTATACGCGGTTCCATCAAAGATGACATGCGGTCGCCGGGCCCGCAACCTCTATCCGAATGGATAGATGTCTATCTGTTCGGATAGCGGAACACGCGCACAATGAGGGGGATGCAGTGAACCCACGACTGCTTGCGGTTGCCGGGCCGCTGAAGGACTCCACAATCTCCTTGTCCAGCCGGGAGGTCCCGGTCGGAAGAGATCCCTCGAACCTGCTTTCGATCAGCGACCCTTCGCTGTCGCGGCGCCATTGTGTGTTCCGCCGCGAGGAAGACAGTTACGAGATCCGCGATCTTGAGAGCCGGAATGGCACGTTCGTGAACGGTGCGGCGGTCAAGGAGAGCCGGCTGTGTCATGGAGACCAGATCTCGGTGGGGGATTCGGTCTTTGTCTTTTTGCTGAAAGAAGAGGTGGAGGAACCGGCCGCCAGCCGCGTGGTGTTCGACGTCAGTTTGACGCAAGCGACGGCGCAGCTCCGCCCTCAGGACGTGCTGTATCTGCAGCCGGACCGCATTCTGAGCGAGCTGCCGGCGACTTCGCGGGTGGGACGAAACCTGAACGCGCTGCTCAAGATCAGCCGTGTGGTGCATTCCATTCGGGACCTGGAGCAATTGCAGGGGCAGATCCTGGACCTGATATTCGAAGTAGCTCCAGCGGAGCGAGGCGCAATCCTGCTAGACAGCAATCGCAGCGAGCGGTTTGACTCCGTTTTCGCGCGCCATCACCTGGCGCAAAGCACACAGCCGGTGCAGGTCAGCCGGACCATCGCACGCAAGGTGCTCGAACAAGGGATCGCAATTCTGGGATCGGACGTTCCAGGCAGCAGCGGGCTGCGCGCAGTGGAGAGCGTGGTGAGTTCCCAGATCCGCTCGGTGTTGTGTGTGCCGCTGACAGTATTCCAGAAAGTGATCGGTTGCATCTACCTGGACACGACTAGTCCTGCCGCCCATTTCGACCAAGATCATCTGGAACTAGTGGCGGCCATCGCCGGCATTTCCGCGGTGGCTCTGGAAAACGCCCGCCGCCTGCAATGGCTGGAGCAGGAGAATCTGCGGCTGACTACGGAAATTAACCTGGAACACAACATGGTGGGCGAGAGCGCCAGCATGAAGGAGGCATATCAGTTCCTGTCGCGGGTGGCGCCGACCGACTCGACCGTGCTGATCGAAGGCGAGAGCGGAACGGGAAAGGAATTGGCCGCGCGCGCCATTCACCGCAATAGTCCGCGCTCGGGTAGGCCCTTCGTCACCATCAATTGCGCTGCGATTCCGGAGGGCTTGCTGGAAAGCGAACTATTCGGTCACGAAAGAGGCGCATTCACGGGCGCGGTGGCTCTTAAAAAGGGCCGGCTGGAAATGGCCGATGGGGGCGTGGTTTTCCTGGATGAGATTGGGGAACTGGCACCGGCGCTGCAAGTTAAGTTGCTGCGCGTGCTCCAGGAACGCGAGTTCGAGCGGTTGGGCGGCACGCACCCGATTTCGGTGGACATACGCCTGATCGCCGCCACCAACAAAAATCTGGAGGAAGCGGTAAAGGCCAAGACATTCCGCCATGATCTTTATTACCGCCTCAACGTAGTATCCCTGGTCATGCCTCCCCTGCGCGAGCGCCGCGAGGATATCGCGATGCTCGCGGATTATTTCGTCGTCAAATACAGCACCAAATGCAAGCTTAAGCCCAAGGAAATCTCTCCGGAAGCAATGGCATGCCTGGTGAACTACGATTGGCCCGGGAACGTGCGCGAACTAGAGAACACGATTGAGCGGGCGCTAGTTCTAAGCCCGTCCGATGCGATTCGGCCGGAGGACCTGCCGGAGTCCATTCTGGAAAAAGATCCACCACCCGGGATGGCGGCCGCGAAGTATCATGCCGCCTTGAAGGACCTGAAGAAGCAGCTCATCCTCACCGCCCTGGCGGAAGCCAACGGCAATTACACGGAGGCGGCGCGCATCCTGGGCGTGCATGCGAATTACCTGCACCGGCTGATCCGGAATTTGGACTTGAAGCAGTCGGTTCGTTCCGCCCCGAACGCGCGCAGTGGAATCAGGAAAATTTCTGGCGGCACAGGCTGAACGTGGGGGTTGGACGCCAAGTCCTCTTGTCAGCGGCTTACGGTAGTCTAAGACTCAGCAGCGTCGCTGGATTCAGATAGACTCCCTGCCAGCGCACGGCGACGTGCAGGTGGGGGCCTGTGGCGCGGCCGGTGCCGCCGCTTAGACCAATTTGTTGACCGCGCGCCACACGCTCACCTTCCTTCACCTTGATCTCAGAAAGATGGA
>WNFB01007226.1_pt1 | contig 10294 bp, 7 predicted proteins | sample 5400501 | NCBI WGS metagenome assembly WNFB01 (sample SAMN13153341, study PRJNA577476) | soil metagenome | isolation source: 200 cm saprolite under Douglas fir tree site 2 hole 1 | place: USA:California | collected 2015-04-18 | reverse complement strand
TTTATCAACAACCAGCCAGAACTCCTGGCCGCTGAGATCAGAGGTGAAGGCTCGCCCCCGGTAACCCGGTCTGATGTCCATAGCACCACGTGGATCAGCCATATGTCAGTTGCCTCGCTTTCTTACTCAAATGTAGAGAAACGTATGTCGATGCTTGTTAGCATAGGGGAGAAGCGGGGTAATGTCAATGGCGGAATTATTTTAAAGGTATCGCTTGATGCAGAAATGAATGTAACGAAGGACGGGTCATGGCCCGTCCTTCGTTACATTCATCCGGGTTCCGGTGGAGCGGCTATGTCATTGGCAACAACCTGCCGCTTTTCACGTCGTCCAATCTCAGCAAAGATGGTTGTCGAGGTATTCGCCGGGTCGGAGACGAATTTGAAATCCTGCCTTCGTGCCGACCAGCGGATGGTTGCATTGTCCTCAATGACACGAGCGTCGAACTCGTTCTGCTCATCGTGAAGATGGACCCGGTTCTTCACGCCACTCCAACGGACGTGGAAGGAGACATCTGCCGGTACCGAGGGACCATGCATCAGGGAGTTCACAATCGTGCCAAAGTCCCTGACCTCTACGTCGTTAAGGTCCATCGATGCCGTTGCATCTTCGAGGTCGACCTCTACGCTTTCGTCAGGAACGCGTATCGTCCAAAACAGGCCGCTTGCAGCAATACCGGGGTTGAAATCGTGGATCTGATTCGCAGGGACAACCTGCCCCTTATAGAGGTCCAGTCAAATGAAGGCGAAGGTGCCGTTGTGCGTTTCATTATCCATCCCAATGTAGACACCTTGCATGAAACGCATATCGACGTCGAAGACGAGGGAGGAAGTGGTGCCGGTGTCTGTGTGTGTGGCTGTCCCCGTCCCCTGGATCTCAGCGGCTCCAATTGAGCCATGAAAATCGGTGATTGTCGATGGTTCGACGCCAGGAGCGATCGGGAAGACATGGAAAACCTCTGTTCCTGGGCCAAATGGCTGGATACCGCCGGGAATGGGTCTCGGCGCGTTGCCATGCGCTGACGCCAGGCCTGGCATCCAGAGTCCTGAGCCGAGAACGACACCTGTAGCGCCAGCCGCGACCGTCATGAACTGGCGGCGAGACAGCAGGGCGCGTTCCCAAAAGTGTGTGTGGCCAACGTAATGAAGGCCGTTGCGAGATTGCCCATTTAATGGGAAATCTCTCTGCCTGGTACTCAACTTGCTCTCCTTTCCAGGCACTTGTGCTGAACTATAAATACAACCTACAACGCCTATAGCCAGAGTAAGACCGCGTTCGCCGATCGCATCTCAGTCTCAGTGACTGGGCAAAAACAGGTACCAGACAAGGGGAATGACTCACGCTCTGCCATCCCCCAACGGTCGGAACGCGACTCTTCAAACCGAACTACCCTCGATAGAAGGTCGTTTGTGAGACGTATTACGAAGGACAATGGTACAGAAATAGATATTGCTGCAATTGTGACGAGGATTCGTTAAAAATTGTTCTAAATTTGTCACTACATAAAGTATAAGCATCGCTTATTATGTTGTCAATGAGATTTCATCGAAAATAATACCTAATAACAAGTGTGGCTCTCAGGTAGTTACGTTACCAGGTTACACTACCACGTGTTCGGTAGGATCTGTATGCTTTCGGGGGACGGCAGGCGACCATAAAGGCCCTCCCATCCACGCTTCACCACCCTCGCCCCTACGGGAGGGTATTTGGATCTGCATGCTTTCGGGGGACGGCGGGCGACCATCAAGGCCTTGTAAAGATACCCCGTATCTTTCTTGCCCAGCCACGCTTCACCACCCTCGCCCCTACGGGAAAGGGTTTGTCCCCGCACATAGAGAGCCATTCGGTACCGGTTTTTGACAACATAAGCAGAATGAGGTAAAGTACAAGTGTTTCAAAAAGTGACAGGCACAAATACAAGCAGGGGTAAAATCCATGTCAACGCCCGCCCGTAAACAATATTTGCAGATGAAGAGCCAGTATCCCGACGCCGTCCTTTTATACCAGGTCGGGGATTTCTACGAGACCTTTGATGAAGATGCTTTTATCGCCTCGCGCGAGCTACAGATTGTGCTGACGAGTCGCTCCTATGGCGATGAGAGGGTGCCCCTGGCTGGCATACCATTGCATGCGCTGGAAAATTATGTGGGCAAGCTGATCCGGGGCGGCTACAAAGTGGCGATCTGCGACCAGGTGGGCGAGGTTGTCAAAGGGCATCAGCCTGTTGAGCGCGCGGTGACGCGTATCCTCACTGCGGGCACGCTTTCAGAGCCAAACCTGCTCCCGACGCGGCAGAACAATTACCTGGCGGCGATAGCGCCGGGACGCATGCAAACCGGGTTGGCAGCAGTGGATGTCAGCACGGGTGAATTTAGTGTCACCTGGTTTACCCCGGACGAGTTACCCGCTGCCCTGGAAGCAGAATTACAGCGGCTGGTACCCTCAGAATGCCTGCTCGTAGAAGGAAGCCGCCCGGATGCCTACCATTTCCCCTCTGAGACCGCGACCATCACCCGTTGCCCGCCCTATTTCTTTGAGCAAGAGGCAGCGCGAGCCAGGCTATGCCGGCTCTTTGGCGTACAATCGCTCGATGCTTATGGCTGCTCCCATGTTCCTCAAGCAGTTGCAGCGGCGGGCGCAATTGCTATGTACCTTGAAAAGATGAATGCCAGGCTGCTCTCGCTCTTGACGGGACTGCGCTCATATCGCACCACCAGTTTTATGGTGCTGGATGCGCATACGCAGCGCAATCTCGACCTGTTGCAGGGTGCGCGCAGCGGCGCCGCACAGGGCAGTTTGCTGGGTGTCATGGATCGCACTATTACCCCTATGGGCGCGCGCCAACTGCGGCGAACGATCACGCAGCCGCTGCTCGACCTGGCGCAACTCGAAGCTCGCCTGCAGAGCGTGGAAGAACTTTACGAAAGCCCCGCGATGCGCAGCCGCTTCACCATCTGTTTGCAAAGATTTGGCGACCTGGAGCGTGTCGCTGGCCGTATACGCCAGGGAACTGCCGTACCACGCGAGGTGTTAGCCCTGGGCGCATATCTCCTGGTGGTTCCGCAGTTATACGAACTGCTGCGCGGCTGCGATTCTCCCCTCTTGCTAGAACTCGCAGACCGGCTTGATAGCTGCCCACCGGTAATAGAATTGATAGATCGGGCGCTTACGCGCACGGGTGAAGAGGACGAGCAGGAGAATGACGGGCGTCTAATCCGCGCAGGCTTTCGCGCCGAGCTAGATGAACTCATTGCTTCTATTCGCGATTCGCGCCGCTGGATTGCCTCTTTAGAGGCTCACGAGCGCGAACGTACCGGTATCAACAAGCTGCTCAAAGTAGGCTATAACAAAGTCTTTGGCTACTACATCGAGGTCAGCAACAGCAAACTGGGTCAGGTTCCGGCTGATTATATACGCAAACAGACGCTCGTCAATGCAGAGCGCTATATTACTCCCGATCTCAAAGAGCACGAAGCACGCATTCTGAGCGCGGAGGAACGTATCGAGGAGATGGAGCGTAGTATTTACGCCGACGTGTTACGCCAGTTGAGCGTCTACTATCCGCAGTTGATGGCAACGGCTTCGGCCATGGCCCACGTCGATGTACTGCTGAGTTTCGCGGAAGTGGCGGCGCATCAAGGCTATGTGCGCCCGGTGCTGCAGCAGGAGAGCAGCATCGAGATTAGCGGCGGGCGGCACCCGGTTGTCGAATATACACTGGATGGGGATGTCTTCATTCCCAATGATACACAGCTCGAGGCGGATACGGAGCACGGGGCGCGTATCCTCTTGCTGACCGGACCAAACATGGCGGGTAAGTCAACCTACCTGCGCCAGGTTGCGCTGATCACGCTCTTAGCGCAGATTGGCAGCTTTGTGCCGGCCCGCAGTGCGCGCATTGGGCTGGTGGACCGCATTTTTACCCGCGTCGGCGCTGAGGATGACATTGCGTCCGGTAAAAGCACGTTCATGGTGGAGATGGAGGAAACTGCCGCTATCCTGCATCATGCCACGCGGCATAGCTTGATTGTCCTGGATGAGATCGGCAGGGGCACGAGCACGTACGATGGCCTGGCGATTGCGCGGGCTGTTGTCGAGCACCTGCATAACCTCACAGCAGCCCGGACGCTCTTCGCCACTCACTATCACGAACTGACATTGATGGCGGAGGAACTGCCGCACCTGCACGTGTATACGATGGCCATCAGCGAAGATGAACAGGGCGAGATCGTTTTCCTGCATCGCGTGACGCCGGGTTCTCTCGGGCGCAGCTATGGTATCCATGTAGCAAAAATGGCCGGCATGCCCCTGAGCATCGTCCGGCGCGCCGGAGAAGTCCTCAAAGGCCTCGAAGCCGCGACGGACGGCAAAGGAACTGGCGTTCTGGTAGCTCACAATGGACAGATCCATAGCAGGTCGCTGGTCGCAGATGCAAATGGCAGGTACGACGTAGAGGCGCAATTTAGAGTATATGAATGGCAAAGCGAAGAAGCTCGCCTGGCCGCTCAAAGACTGGAACAGGCTGATGGGACACAGGCTGACCTGGATTCCATCGATGTATGCGCGATCACGCCGCTCGATGCACTGAATCTGATGTTTTTGCTGCAGAGGAAAAGAAGGTCGCACCTGCTGTTATCCAACGGAGACACATCTTAATGCCAACAACGCGGACTGCACGCACCCCCATTCTTACCCTTCCGCCTGACGTAGCGGAACGTATCGCTGCCGGTGAGGTGATTGAACGTCCCGTCTCAGTCGTTAAGGAACTGGTGGAGAATGCCATTGATGCGGACGCGCATGAAATACGTGTAGAGATACGCGGCGGTGGGCTGCGCCTGATCCGCGTCACGGATGATGGCTATGGTATCCCCGAAGACGAACTGGAACGAGCCTGCGCACGCCACAGCACGAGCAAAATCAGCAGCGTCGAAGACCTCAGCCACCTGCACACGTTGGGGTTTCGCGGGGAAGCCCTGGCCAGCATCGCAATCGTATCAGAGCTGACACTGCTCAGCCAGGCCATCGAAACCGAGGAGATGGGCAAGGAACATGCAGCAACCTTGATAACTTTCCGCAACGGTGAGGTCACGCAACGGGCGCGCAGGGCGCGTTTACATGGTACAACTGTCACGGTGCGCGACCTGTTTTACAATGTGCCCGCTCGCCTCAAGTTCATGCGCGATCCGCGCACCGAGGGCGGGCATATCACGCAATTGATGCGGCGTTTTGCCGTTGGCTATCCAGGAATACGCTTTCATCTCACCATCGAAGAGCGCCAGGTCTTACAAACGAGCGGTACGGGCAACCTGGCTACGACGCTGGCTGAACTCTATCACCTGCCCCTGGCTGAGATGCTCAATGCGCTCTCTTTTCGCTCTTCTGAAGAAGGCGGTGCGCAATCCTTTGAGTTGAACGGCTATATAGGTAACAGGGCTTTAGCCCAGGCCAGCCGGCAGCATATAACGCTCTTCATCAATGGGCGGCTGGTGCAGTCGCGCCCATTGCAAAATGCGCTGGAGGCGGGCTATGCTGGACTCTTGCCAAAGGGAAAGCACCCACTGTTGGTGCTGCGCATCGATCTGCCGGCTGAGGAGTTAGATGCCAACGTTCACCCGGCTAAGACCGAGGTCAAGCTGGCACGAGAAGCCGGTGTAGCGGCGGCGGTGACAAAAACGATACGCGCGGTGCTGGAACGCAGCCCGGCCTTACCTGAGGATATGCAATTGCCCGGCCCTGCGCTTGTCTACCAGCGGCGCCTGCATGTGCCGTATCGCCGGGGCCTGCGAGTTGCAGAATCGGCACACGAATACCCGGCCAGCCCAGGGGCGGCTGAAGTGCTGGCGACGCTGCGGCCTCTTGCCCAGTTGCAGCAGGCTGTGATTCTTGCCGAAGCGCCCGATGGCAGCCTGTATTTAATCGATCAGCACCGGGCACACGAGCGTGTGATTTATGAGCACCTGCGCCGCGTATACACCGGTGCGGGTGTGCAGCCAGGCGAGCAGGAGGAGCAGTGGGCCGAATCTCATCTCTTGCTGGAACCTGTGGTTATCGAGTTGAAACGTCACGAGGCTGAACTATTTGAGCAGCGTTTGCCCATCTTACGCGGCCTGGGCCTAGAATGCGAGCGTTTCGGCGGGCGCAGTTTCCTTATACGCTCCGTGCCCAACAGCGCCGGGCAGGAACAGCTTGTAGGATATCTGCCCGAGCTTGCACGCATAGCCTCGGAGGATAGCAACGAGTGGCAGGATCGCTTGTTGATTGGCCTGGCATGTCGTTCGGCTCTCCGTCGTGGACGTGAACTCGGTATAGATGAACAACGCTCGTTAATCAGTGCGCTTGCGAGCGCATCGGCTCCGGCGGTCTGTCCCCACGGCAGCCCTATCCTGCTCCATTACAGCCGGACGTTCCTGGTCGATAAGTTCGATTGGTGATGAAGACGCGGAAAAAGGTTAACCCTCCCGCTTCTCATCGACCTTTGGCTTAAATGTGAGTTGCACCACCCACACCTCGGGGTCATTGCAAGTGTGCCAGTATTCGAGGTTGGAAAGCTGCTCTGCTGCCTGGCAGCGCTGGTCGAGCACCTGGTGTACGTAGTCCATGAGTTGCAGGTAATCCATCGTGGAAATCCCTTTGCTTTGTAGATAGGCATTGACATGCTTATGGAAGGTCTTTTCCGGCACGCTAATCAACAACTCTCCACAGGGGCTGTCAAGTATGCCACGCCACATGCGCATATTCCCATTATAGGCGAGTTTGCCCATGCGTTATGCGCTCCTCTCTGCTGCTTGCCCGGTGCCTGCCTGCTCAAGCGTTTCGGCAAGAAGCATGCTGGCTTCGTGCTCGCCGACCAGCACTTTTAAAGCTTCGTGGCATTCACCAATGCGTTCCATTTTAGCGGTGATAAACTCGTGCCTGGAAACTCCTGCTGCCAGGCCATAGAGGGCTTGATAGGCGGCTTCGTGCGCTTCGCTGATCTGTTGCATGAGGTGAGCAACTTCGCTTCGACATTCGGGTTCGCTCATAAAATATTCCTCCCATTTTTCGCTTGCGATGTACTTCTTCCTCAGACATTTGGAGATAAGGATTAGGTGGGAGCATCGGGAGAAGAGGTTCTCTTTCCCCCAGGGAGGAGACTTTCACGGACAGGAGTGCCAAGCAGACGGAGTAATTCTTCCAGCGCAAAGACGCCATAGCAGCCAGCGAGGTAGATCACCGCCGGGGCATTCCCCAGTTCCCGCTGCCGGAGACGACGTAGCCGCCGAATGCCGACGGAAGCCAGTTGCTGCCCAGCCTGCAAGCGATAGACTTGCGCGGTGTTGAAGGCCAGACAGGTCAAGGTGATGCGGCCACGAGCCGCGGCCAGATCGCGTCCCCAGCGCTGCTTCTCGAGTCCCCAGCCCTCCTTCAGTTCACGGTAGGTATCATCTTCAATGTGCCACCGGGGGCGGTAGGCCTGCAAGGCGGTAAAGCCATCACGCCACCTGCGCGTGCTTACCAACCCCATGGGCGGCTCAAGAGCAGCCTCCTGGGTCGTCACGTCGTGGATCAGGCACGCCCACAAGGCAGCATCCGTCACCCCATAGGTGGCCGCTGCTTCAAGAAAGCCGTCCCAACTCGTCAGTTCGCCCGCTGCTGTCACCTCTACCTCACGAATGTGCTTGTGCCCTTGCACCGTGCGTACGTAGCGATGCTGGGTCCACTCGATCAGGTGAGCCTCAGCCAGCCCCTGCACATCCTGGTACAGCAGCCGATCCGCAGGCAAGCTCACTAATGCATCGATCCCTTTGCCGTACTTGAGCCAGGCCAACAACGGCCCATCAGCGTACAAGGCATCGGCCAACAGCAAGCTGATCGCGTTCGGCCCTGCCACCTCCAAGACTTGCTCAATCAGTGCGCGCGTCACCTGGGCCTCTTTGCCTTTCTCGGACGCTGTGCCGCTGAGCACCCGCCAGGCCACGATGATCGGACGCGTGGCTGACACACACACCAGGGCCACCAACCGCAGTTCGTCTCCCAGCCCGCTGCCATCCACGGCGTAGACCTTGCCTCGCACCAACTGCCGCTGGTAGAGCGACTGCACCCCGGCCTGTTGCGCTTTCAGCCACGCTGACTCCCCAATCCGCCGCAGCGCATCGCGCAAGGTATCCGGATGACACGGCAACGACTCCTCTTGCCGCCCGTCGGGATGGCGATGCCGCCCATTGCTCCCCGCGCGGATCTGTACCGGCGCCCAGCCCAGTTGCAGTAGCACTGCTGGCTCTCGGAACAGCACCTCGGCGGCTCCACTGAGCGAGGCTTGTTCCACAAACGGCAACGTCGCCAGTGTGCGTAGCAGCAGGGCGTCGGGCACCCCCGCCCGCTTTCGCTGCACCTCGAGCTGCTCGACGATCGCAAAGATCCCCAATTCCTCGTGTAAGGCCACCAACTCATCCAAGGGGCCGCTGGCCATCGTCGTGGCCAAATCCGGGCGTTCGCCTCGTCTCAACGCCTCTGCTACCCTTGCTTTATCGTTTCGATACCATTCCATCTTCTTCTTCCTCCTTTGGAACTTTCCTTCTAGTTTATCACCTCCTCCCCTTATCTCCAAATGTCTGCTTCTTCCTTAGAAACATTGCCTTGAGCGAGGATGCATGGTACACTCAGGGAAACAAGCACCACTCTAAGAACCTCCTGCTCTCACGAGGAAGCGCGGCGCAGAAGAGGCCTGTGTACCTGTTCACTGGTGTCATACATCCTGCATCTCAATTGTGAGGTGCAAATAGGAGCATGACTAGTGCATTTCTCATGAAAACACTGCAAAATGGAGGAAGCATCTTGAACAGCGACACAACGGGTACAGTTCATCAGGGGAAAATCGTGGCCGAATATCGTCGAAGGCGGAAGTGGTCTCGTGCCACATTAGCCAGGGTAATTGGTGTCGATGAATCTACAGTCTACAGAATGGAACAGATGAGTGTGATTAAGAATCCTACCAGGCGAAAACTGCTTGTTGGAATATTGGGTATTCCAGTAGAACTCCTGGGGCTAGAGGCGGAACAGTATACTTTCACCATTCCTTTCCTATTTAATGAGGACCGTATCGCATTCTTTGAGGAAGAGACAGCCATCCGTTGGGAGATGTATCGAACCGGGGGCACCACGCGGGCCTCTCGTGGGTTTGGCGTTTGGCTGCAAGAAGTTGAAGCTTTCACACAAGCGGCTCAAGGAGGTGTCTGGCATCAACGTGCATATACCTCCCTGTGCATGAGCTATCAATTGCAGGGCAGTATCTCCGCAGATGTGACGCAATACGATCAGGCCCATCGTGCCTACTACAAAGCATACCAGATTGCCAAAGAGCTTGATGATGCTGAGCTTATAGCAGCGACTCTCGCACGGCAAGGGGTGACCTCCGTTCAGCAAAACAGACCACTGGAAGCCATCGACTCTCTGATCGGTGCACTGACCCTCATCCATGGTCGTGGTTTCTCATGCTTAAGAGGGTATAGTCTGAAGGCCCTCTCAGAGGCCCACGCCATGGTACAGCATGCATACGAAAGCAAGCGTTACATCGAACTCGCAGAACGCACCTTGGACTACCAAGAGGAAGTGCCAGAGCGGAGCCACTGCCAACTCAACAAAACCTCCGTGCTCGCCCAAAAAGGAATTAACGCCGTTCTGCTGCATGACTATGATCGTGCCGTTGCGCTGATTGACAAAAGCCTGCTCACCTATAATCATACTTATGTTCGCGGACGAGCGAGACTGATCGCCCAGCAAGCCGAAGCCTACTTTGGCCTCGGCCTCATAGATATGTGTTGCCTCACGGCTGAACAAGCATTAGTCCTTGCTCATTCGGTGGGTTCGGGCAAGACTATCGGGCGAGTGGAGCAATTACACGCAGCCCTGTTAAAATCTCGCTGGAGAAAGGAAGTCAGCGTAGCTCGCTTAGGCGCGTTGCTTACAAGGAACTAATGCAGAAACTCTGGATACTTGTGCTGTAAATCGTTTGATTCTTCAGTCGCTCACCGATTTATCCTGATTCCAGCCACAGCATTCCAAAATGTACCCCCAGAGTGAGAAAAGAGAGGGCATATGACCTATCAATTCCAGAACTGTATGGTGGATACTCCCCGGAAGAGATAAATCCTTTCCAGGCAACGTATAACTACCAGTAGTACAAAATATGGAGGGATTCCTGTGCGCACGATCACCGAACAACAACTTGGAAATTATCGCCTGCTCCATTTACTTGATTCTGGTGGCTTCGCTGACGTTTACCTCGCCGAGCATACCTATCTCAAGATGTTGCACG
>WNFB01006753.1_pt1 | contig 10295 bp, 7 predicted proteins | sample 5400501 | NCBI WGS metagenome assembly WNFB01 (sample SAMN13153341, study PRJNA577476) | soil metagenome | isolation source: 200 cm saprolite under Douglas fir tree site 2 hole 1 | place: USA:California | collected 2015-04-18 | reverse complement strand
AGCAGCACCGCGCCCCAGGCAATCCCCGTAGCCACAGCAAACACCCACAACCCGGTTCGATAGGAACCGGTCACCTCTTTCAGCGTCCCCAACCAGAGGGGCAAGAGGAAGCCGCCGATCCCACCGGCCGCCCCTACGACACCCGAAGCGAGGCCAATCTGTTTGGGAAACCACTCCGAGGCCAACTGTAAAATTACCCCGTTGCCGACCCCCATGGCTCCCACGGCCGCCACGGTCAGCACAACGGCGACGCTGACATCGGTGAATTCGCCAAGCGCCGCGACGATCCCCGTAATAAGGGGCAATGAAAGCATGAGCGTTCGCAGACCGCCGATCCGGTCGGCCGCGTAGCCTCCAAACGGACGGATGAGACTCCCCACCAGTCCACTCAAGGCGGCAATCGAACCGGCAGCGATGCCGTCCACGTGGTACTGCTCATGAAAGAAGAGCGGAAGAATGCTGCAGAATCCGACGAAGCCGCCGAACGTCACGGCATAGAGCCCGCAGAGCCAATAGGCTTTCGGCTGCTGAATCATCACCGCCACGTTGTGCCACCAGTGCGTATCACGCTCGGCTCGCCGGCTCTGTCGATCGTCACCCACGAGGAGTACAAAGACCGCCAAACTGGCGACAATCGGCAGAGTCATCCACCCAAAGACGTCGTGCCATCCGCCTGTGGCCGCAATGCGTGGCGCAAGAAAGAGAATCAGCACGGTGCCGACATTGCCCGACGCGACGATTCCCAACACCAATCCTTGATGGGGAGCTGGATACGTACGGCACGCCAGCGGCAAGGTCACCGCGAAGCTTGCCCCGCCGATACCAAGCAAGAACGCAACGAGCAGCAACTCGGCATAACTATAGACGCCCAGCCACCCCCATAAGACGACCGCCAACTCGCCCACCAGAATGAGTATCCCCGTTGGTTTCGCCCCATACCAATCGCTGCTCCATCCCGCGACGACGCGAAGCAACGCACCACTCAGCAGCGGGAGCGACACCACGAGAGCCGTGTCGGCCTGGCTGAGATGGAGGTCCTGAGCGAGGGTCAGACTCAGCGCACCCATCAGCAGCCATACCATAAAACTGACGGTGAGGTGGAGCCAGGCGCCGATCACGCTCGGCCAATGCCCGCGTGTCAGCGCGAGAAACATGTCCGTCATCACATTCTCCCATCTAACAGGATGCTGAAAAAGTCTGCCGGCTTTCTGAAAGGCTAAGGTTAAGGCTCAGGTCAAGGCCGAGAAAAAAGAGTCTGATCCAAGCTCAACCTTAACCTGAACCTAATCCTTCATACTACCGCTGGCATACTTTTTCAGCACCCAGGCTAGAGGTTCTTATGATAATCTCGACCGTCATGAGTCCGCGCAAGAAGGATCTCGACGAAGAATCGATCGAACCGGAGGTCTTGGGCCCGCCCGAGGAGGAGGTCGCCGAGATCAGTCCGCCTCCCGAAGTGTCTCACCGTGCAGCTCCGGAAGATCATCACGCCACCGATGCCACAGCCGTGGTGCCGGTTACGGCGCTTCAGCAATATCTGGCCGAAGTCCGGCGCTATCCCTACCTCTCCAAAGAAGAAGAGCTGCGCCTGTTCCATGAATATCGAACGCACGGGGACCGCGACGCCGCCGTGAAGCTCATCATGGCCAACCTGCGCGTGTCCCTTTCGATTGCAGCCGAATATCTCCACACTGGCGCCGACTATATGGACCTCATTCAGGAAGGCAACGTCGGGCTGATGCATGCCATCAAGAAGTTTGACCCGTCGAAGAACGTGCGCTTTCACGCCTATGCCGCCTGGTGGTCGCGGGCCTATATCCTGCGCTATTTGCTGAACAACTATCGCCTGGTCAAGATCGGGACGACCCAAGTTCAACGGAAGCTGTTCTACAACCTCAAAAAAGAGAAGGCCAAGCTTGAACGGGAGGGGTTCGCTCCAGACACGAAGTTGCTCGCCGACCGCTTGAACGTGCGGGAGCGGGACGTCATCGAGATGGGACAGCGGCTGGGCAACTGGGAACTCTCGTTAGACCAGCCGATCGGCGAGGACCAGGAAGGAAACCTGCTTGATGTGCTCCCCTCCCAGCAGGTTCCGGCGGACGAGCAGCTTGCACAGACTCAATTACAGACACTCTTCCGTGCCAAGCTGGCCGAATTCGTCAAGACACTTGACGAGCGGGACGAAGACATCCTCCGGAACCGGATTCTTTCAGAAACCCCTTTAACCCTGGACGACCTCGGCTCCAAATACTCCATCACCAAAGAGCGAACCAGGCAACTGGAAGCCCGCATCATTAAGCGCTTGCGCGACTATATTATGAAAGACATCAAAGATTTCAACCACTTGCGGATCTGACATCGCCCATCCTTACTTCCCCACTGAAAGAAAGTCTAGAATATCCAATTCTCAATAGGTTATGCTCCCCTGGGCCCTATTTCTGAAGGCGTGGAAAAATTTCCTTATTTCTCCCCCTTGACTTGGACGAACGCGAGGCTATCTCTTCACCCGTGTCCAGCGGATCAGGACTTCTGCTCGTTCTGGAGTACCACCGTTACGCCATCGAGTTCGAACCTGTTCTACTTCGTCGATATTCACTGGGTTAACTTCACGAGGAGGGTGTTGTTATGAGCACTGCAGCCAAGGAGAAGACAGAGAAGACAAACTTAGCCAAGGGGTTCCAGCCTCTGGGTGACCGGGTATTCGTCACCTACACCGAGGAATTGGACCGGACCTCCGGCGGGATTTACGTGCCGGACAGCGCGAAAGAGAAGCCACAACGAGGCATTGTCCAAGCCATCGGCAAGAAGGTTGAGCATGTGAAAGTCGGCGACCAGGTCCTGTTCGACAAATATTCCGGCAGCAAGCTCCGGATCGAAGACGAAGAATGCTTGATCCTCAAGGAAGAAGACATCCTCGGGGTCTTCACCAGCTAATCACCATACCTACACACATTACTACGACGACGATAAAGGGGGAAAGACCATGGCAAAGCAACTTATGTACGGTGACGCAGCGCGCGCGTCCATCCTCAGGGGGGTGAACCAGCTCGCCGACGCCGTGAAGGCAACACTCGGTCCGAAGGGCCGCAACGCGATTCTCGACAAGAAGTTCGGCGCCCCGACGATCACCAAGGACGGCGTGACCGTGGCCAAAGAAGTTGAACTTAAGAATCCGTACGAGAACATGGGCGCCCAGCTCGTGCGCGAAGTCGCCAGCAAGACCAGCGACACGGCAGGCGACGGAACCACGACCGCGACGGTGCTCGCGCAAGCCATCTATCGCGAAGGCGCGAAGAACATCACCGCCGGCGCGAACCCGATGGAAATCCAGCGCGGGATCAACAAGGCGGTCGAAGTGGTGATCACAGAACTGAAGAAGCTTAGCAAGCCCTGCCAGAACAAAACCGAGATTTCCCAGGTCGGGACGATTTCGGCCAACAACGACAAGACCATCGGCGACCTCATCGCGGAAGCGATGGAGAAAGTCGGCAAAGACGGCGTGATCACGGTCGAGGAAGCCAAGTCCATGACCACCTCGTTGGACGTGGTTGAAGGTATGCAATTCGACCGCGGCTACATCTCCCCCTACTTCGTCACCAACGCCGAGCGGATGGAAGCCGTCATGGAAGACCCGCTCATTCTCATTTCCGAGAAGAAGATCAGCAGTATGAAGGACTTGCTGCCGATCCTCGAGCAGGTCGCGAAGATGGGCAAGCCGCTCGTGATCCTCGCTGAAGACGTGGAAGGCGAAGCCTTGGCGACTCTGGTGGTGAACAAGCTCCGCGGCACGCTCAACGTGACGGCCATCAAGGCCCCTGGATTCGGCGATCGCCGCAAGGCCATGCTGGAGGATATCTCGACCCTCACCGGCGGCCAGGTGATCTCGGAAGATATCGGCATCAAGCTGGAAAACGTGAAGCTCACGGACCTGGGTCGCGCCAAGCGCATCACGGTCGACAAGGACAACACCACGATCGTGGAAGGCTTTGGCGATCCGAAGAAGATAGAAGGCCGCGTGAAGCAGATCAAGGCACAGATCGACGAGACGACCTCCGACTACGACCGGGAGAAGCTTCAAGAGCGGCTCGCGAAGCTCGTGGGCGGTGTAGCCGTCATCAACGTCGGTGCCGCGACTGAAACCGAAATGAAGGAAAAGAAGGCGCGCGTCGAAGACGCGTTGCACGCCACCAAGGCGGCCGTCGAGGAAGGGATTGTTCCTGGGGGCGGAACGGCTTATCTCCGTTGCGTCGGCGCGTTGGATTCGCTCAAACTGGGGGCAGAACAGCAGGTGGGTGTCAATATCATCCGCCGCGCGCTCGAAGAGCCAATTCGTCAAATCGCGGCAAACGCCGGGATGGAAGGCTCCATCATCGTCGAGAAAGTACGCAATGACAAGAACCTCAACGGCGGCTACAACGCCCAGACCGAGGAATATGTGGACATGATCAAGGCCGGTATCATCGACCCCACCAAGGTGGCGCGTTGCGCGTTGCAGAACGCGGCGAGCGTGGCGGGATTGATGCTCACGACCGAGGTGATGATCACCGAGATGCCGGAAGAGAAGAAAGAGCAGGCCGGTGGCGGAGGTGGACACAACCACGGTATGGAAGGCATGTACTAAGAGGAGACGCTGAGAAGCAATCAGCTTTCAGCAATGAAGGGCTCAGCGGGGTGACCCGCTGAGCCCTTCGCATTTTCACTGTCGTGCCGTTTCCTTATGCTGCTCCCCTACGCACAGCCTTCGAACGTATACGGGTGGTATGTGCGGTGCGGCGGCGTGTATGGTGCTCCGCGTACGCGTCAAGCAGCCGACGAATCATACGCTGGTACCGGGTATGGTGCTTCTGCGCTTCGCCCTTAAAAAACTCCACGCTTCGCTTACTCAGGGCAATGGTCACCTTCACCCCTTCATCTTGAAACACAAGGTCCTCCGGGCGAGGAAGAAAATCAGGAACGACTTTCAAGTTCCCGAGCGGTTCATTCGTGTATTTGACGTTCGCGCTCATACAGTTGCCTCCCTTTCCGCCAATAGCCGGCCCCGAAAATCCGAATGACATGATGACGATACGTGAACTGAACGGTCAGCACGCTACCCTCGCCGAGGCCAAAGCAGTAGTACCGCTTCTCCACCGTACTGTGGGAAAGGTCTTCTGCAATGACACGAAAAGGATCGGCGAACGCCAGCTGTGCCGTCGCAAAAGAAATTCCATGCTTCTCCTGATTCCCCAGATCCTTTGCTCGATCCCACTCGAACCGGGCCTTGGCCATGGTGGTAGGCTAGCATGAATACGGCTGAATAGCCATATGATCGTATGGCTCTATAGAAGAGAAGAGCTAATGGCGTATAGCTGATAGCTCGGGGTGAACAGCGAAGGGCTCGGCGGATCGTCCGCCGAGCCCTTCGTGTTTCTTGCCCATTCATGCGATAAGATGTGACTCGGCCGCAATGAGTCGAGGGATAATCCAGTGATCGTCGAAGTCGAATCAAACGAGAATTGCGAGGGCAGCGCTTTCGCGCGGTTCAAGGAGGTCGGCCCTGCTCGACCGATCAACCAGGTTAAGCTCTACGACCGAAATCCCACCGGGGAGTGGTACTGGATCACCGGCTGGAGCGACGATGAACAGACACCGGCCTGCCCAGCCTACGCCCAGCTGGTTGAGGACTCAGGAGCGGGACTGACGCATCTAGTCTATGGGGGACTCTACGGCCTGCGATTCAAGCCGATTCACATCGAGGAAGCTTGGAATCTCGAAAGCCCGCATCAATGGGGAGAAACCTACCTGTCGCTCGCCAGTGACCGTGATCTGCGCTATACAGAATAGTTTCCTCCGCCCTTGTAGAACCAAAGACACATTCAAAGGACAGTCGCAATTCCAGGCACTACATCTTTGACCTCGTTCCCTCCTCCATCGACTCATTCCTGCCTTCAAACACGATCCAACAGTCCTGTTCGCAAGCCCAAAGCGGCCCCACACTGAGGCGGTCTTTAAGAATGAAGTGACGGGACGACCAGAACAGATGTTGAGGATGCGTGGTGAGGAGCCCGGAGATGACGAACTACTATGATGGCAGCAGAAACTTGCACAGAGACCAACTGCGATCACCGTCTCTGAGCGGACGTTTTCACTAGTGCTCGCTTATGGCTCGCACAGTAGCCTTGAACAACTTGGAGGTCTTCGGCGTTTCAAAGAACGAGCGGAAGATGTCATGCACGAGGGTGGTATGGGCGGCGAGGTCGGCTTGAAATTGTTTGAGCGCAATCGGTCGATCAGCTCTGTCATAGCCCATGCGGATTGCGCAGCGCTCTAATTCCTTCTGCTGATCTGGGAGAGCATGCGTCTGCAGATCATGCACCATCTGGAGTTTGTGCTCCACGTCTCGGAGAAACTGATAGGCACGGGTCAGATCGGCCTGTTGCTTTCCTGACAGAATACCGGCCTTCTGAAGCCGCGCTAACGAACCGAGAGTCCCCCGGCCAAGAATCCCTGGCAACCGCCGACCAGCCAGCACCTGGATCGTTTGGACGAGAAATTCGATTTCCCTGATCCCGCCGACACCGAGTTTTACGTTGCGCTGCTCATGCCCGCGCTCCGCCATCTTCGCGTCAATCCGCTCCTTGACCGATCGGACCTCCTCCACGATCGCGAGCCCCTGTTCGACATCCGGGCGTTTCGATGAGGGTGCCAGCACAAAGGGCCGCACCATCTTGATGAACGATCTCCCGACCTCCTGCGACCCAGCGATGGGCCAGGCTTTCAGCAGGGCCAACCGTTCCCACACTTGTCCTCTCGTCCGATAGTACTTGGCATAGTCGTCGAGCGAGCGAGTGAGCTGCCCTACCGAACCTTCTGCTCGCAAGCGGAGGTCCACGCGATAGACGTACCCTTCATGTGTCTGTACGGTCAGCGCCTTCGTTAACTCCCGCGCGAGAATTTCAAAGTATTCTTCATTGGACAGCACGCGCTGCGCAGGGGACTTCGCCTTCGCGCGTACGGACGCAGCCGGCCTGGTTTCCCCCTCATGGGATTCACAGACATAGAGCACGTCTACGTCGGAGCTGTAATTGAGCTCATGTCCGCCCAGCTTCCCCATCGCAATGACAGTGAAGCCGGTCTCCACCCACCGTCCTTGCCGATTCTGGTGCATGGGAATGCCGTGCCGGGCCCGTAGATCGGTATCCACAATGCGATAGGCGGCATCAATAAGGACCGAGGCCAGATCCGAGAGGGAGGCGGTGGTTTCCACCACATCTGCTAACCGCACGAGATCGCGCACGCCGATGCGCAGCATCTCTCGACGGCGGAATCGTCTGAGCGCGTCCAACCTGAGTTCAGTGGCGGTAACACCCTCCAAACTTTGCCGGATCGTACGTTCCATCCCCGCCCTGGTCGGCGCGGTGGACAACACATTCTGTTGGGCCAGCCAGTACAGCAGCAGAGGATCGCGGACGAGGGTAAAGGCGAGCGAGTCACTGTTCCCGAAGATCGCGCACACCAGGTCCAACATGCGGGGAGCGCTGCGCAGGTATTCCAACACGGCCGACCGGCTGACTCCGCTGGCGAGCCAGCGTTCCCAGTGATTCAAGGCCTGATCTGGATCAGCGGTCCGCCCAATGGCCTCAAGTAACGCGGGCAGGATCTCTGCCAACTGGCGTCGCTGGTGTGGATCGCCCGCCATCGACTGCAGATTCGCATCGGCATCCCGAATGCGATGGAGTCCGTAGGGTTGAAGGATCGCTTCAACCTGGGTTGGTTCCAGCCCGGACGCTAATAGGACAGGGGTTGGATCTGGTCGAGCAGCCCACTCGAGCTTAGGAACGGTACAATAGCGCGGCACTTGCTTCTTGGGACGAGTTGTCATAGGCCGGTATTATACTGATACGTTGGCGCTCGCACAATGAACCCGCTTCGGCTATACTCCCGGCCATGACGGAGGATGGGCCTGGATCACGCGAGTCGATCATCAAGACCCTGGCCTCCCTCTGTCCGGATGTCGATGATGAGGTACTCCGTGACTTCGTCTCACGGATGGACCCCGAGTACTTCGTTCGGTTCCAACCGGATGCCGTCGCGCACCATATTCAGCTTGCCAGCCGCCTCACGCCGGACCATCCCTGCGAATTATCGGTGCTCGACAAACGAGGGGGGCGATCAGAAATCAGCATCGTCGCCTATGATTACTTCTCAGAATTCTCCGCCATCTGCGGTGTGCTCTCGGCTTTCGGACTCAATATCGAAGAAGGACGGGTCTATACTTTTGTGGAGGCCTCGTCCGCTCCATTGCCGCGCCGGGGGGCTCCCTCGACGACCCGTCGGCCTAAAGGCCGGCCCGGCCTGAGCCGCAAGAAAATCGTCGATGTCTTCCTGGTGCATCCCATAGACCGCGCAGGCTTCCCCTTACCACAACAAAATGCCCTCCGACAGACGATCACCGAGATCATTCAACTGCTGGATGCCGGTCGGTTCGAAGAGGCACGCCAATACGTCAACCGCCGGCTCGTCGAACGATTGGACAAGCATCGGAGTGCCTTCACCGGCCTGCTCCATACGGTGCAGATTACCTTCGACAATAGCCAATCGCAGACAGATACGATCATGGACATCCGATCGGATGATACTCCGGCCTTCCTCTATGCTCTTGCGAATGCCCTGGCCATGCGCAACATCTACATTACCAAGGCCCAGATCGAATGCGATGGCGCCAAACTGCATGATCGTTTCTTTGTCAGGAATCGCGATGGGCAGAAGCTGCTCGACTCCGCCGATCAGCAACAACTGCGGCTGACCGCCGTGCTCATCAAACAATTCACGCATGCCTTGACCTGGGCTTCCGACCCAGCCAAGGCGCTTGCATCGTTCGACCATTTCCTTGATCTCATCGTCGCCGAAACGGGCAAGAAGGGCAAAAACAAGGCACTCGACTTCATCAGCGACAAGAAGACATTTCCCTTGCTCGCACGACTACTCGGCGCCAGCGACTTCTTGTGGGAAGACTTTCTTCGTCGCCAACATGGCAACCTCCTTCCAATGCTCACGGAATACCGGGATACGCCCCTGATCAAGCCGCAGGCGACCCTACGGAAAGAGCTCGACCGTCTGGTCGCTCGCGCCAAAACAGACGAAGCGCGAAAGGATGCCCTGAATCGGTTTAAAGACCATGAGCTGTTCCGGATCGACATGAAACATATCGTCGAAGCTTCGACTAGCTTGACCGATTTCTCCCTGGCCCTCACGCAACTCGCCGAGGTCATCATGGCCCGTAGCGTCGTCGATTGCCAGACAAAGCTGGGCCGGCATTATGGCCGCCCCCTGCTCCAGAACCGGAAACCATGCCCGTTTGCGGTGCTGGGCCTGGGCAAGTTCGGCGGCCGGGAACTCGGCTATGCGTCGGACATTGAGGTCTTGTTCGTCTATGGAGGGGAAGGCTGCACGAACGGCAAGACGAAACTGGAGAACTCGGAATACTTTGAACGACTCGCTCAAGAGCTGCTTCAATGGATCGAAGCAAAACAGGAAGGCATCTTTCATCTCGACGTGCGATTGCGCCCGCATGGAGGAAAGAGCTCGCTGGCCAATGTGTTCGAGGCGGGTTGTCACTACTGCAGTCCGACCGGACTCGCCGCGCCATTCGAGCGGCAAGCCCTCATCAAACTCCGGCATATTGTCGGCGATGCGTCATTGGGCCGACAGGTGGAAGCACACCGAGACTCCTTCGTCTACGGAAACGATCCCTGGGACATTCCCGCGGCACTGGAGATCCGGAGACAACAGCTCAGACAACTGGTCGAGCCGGGGCGGATCAACGCGAAGTATAGCGCAGGAGGATTAATCGACATTGAATATGCCGTGCAATACCTGCAAGTGATGCATGGACACGACCACCCGAGCCTGCGTACGCCGAATACTCTGCAGGCACTCGCCGCGCTGGTGAAAGCGGGGTTGGTTGCGCGCACCGATGGAGAGAGCCTCCGGAAAGCCTACGTCTTCACCCGGATGTTGATTGACGGATTGCGCATGGTCCGGGGAAACGCCATGGATCTCGTGCTCCCTCCGCCTGATTCGGAGCAGTTTGTCTGTCTTGCCCGCCGCGTCGGCTACACGACAGACGACTGGCGGGCCTGCGGGCGCCATCTACAGGCCGATATCGCGCATCACATGCAGGCGACTCGTGAATTTTTCGCACAACAGTTCGGCGGTCTCTAACAGACTGCGGAAAAACCTAGCCGGGCGAGACAGGCGGGACGAGCGAGACGAGCGAGACGAGCGAGACGGGCGAGACGAGGTGGGAATCCACT
>WNFB01012800.1_pt1 | contig 10296 bp, 8 predicted proteins | sample 5400501 | NCBI WGS metagenome assembly WNFB01 (sample SAMN13153341, study PRJNA577476) | soil metagenome | isolation source: 200 cm saprolite under Douglas fir tree site 2 hole 1 | place: USA:California | collected 2015-04-18 | reverse complement strand
TGAATGATCGGCCGGAAGATGCCACCGTACGGGTTGGCGTCGTCGAGATCGTGGCCCAGGCGCGACAGATGGCGAGAATCGAGCGGCCCGGCGAAGACCTGATACCGGAACGTCCCGGCGGGCTGCACCGGCATCGTGATCGAGACCGTGGCGCGCGATGCCGCTTTGCCGCTGCGGGAGCCGCCGATCGCGATCGCGCCGGCAAACGTCGGTTGCCCCTCTTCCAACGCGAGCGCGGCGGTGAAGAAGTACTTCGATTTGACGCCTACCCACTCGAACGGACCGTTGAACAGTGCGCGCTGATCCGGGCGGATGCCGGAAAAGTCGGTGCGCTCGGTTTTGGACGCCTTCGTGACGACGGCATAATGGCGATAGTCGTCCAGCGAGTCCTTCTCGGCGGAACGCAATCCATCGGATAAGTCGATCAGCAGGACCGCCCCACCACTGCCCAGTCCCGTCACTGATCCGTGCACGTCGAAGCGATACTCGTCGGGGACGAAGCGGTACTCGAGCGTGACGTGCGATCCGCGCCGCTCGGCGTCGAAGCGCAGCGGTTTGGCGCCCTGCCCGGCAGAGAGCACGATGCCGGGCGCGTCGGGGCTCGGCTGGAAATCCCAATCGGCGAGCGACACCGTGTCGCCACTGGGGAGGACGAGGCGATGCCGCAGAAAAGCGTCGCCCCGCGGCACGAGCTGCACCGGCTTCGCAGAATCGCCAGGAGCGAATGATTGGTATTGCAGGAGTTCGGCGGAAACGAGACGGGCCCCGTGCGTCGAGAATCCGACACGATAGAGGGGCGACGTGACCCAGACGGTACGGCCGCTGTCCGCGGTTGGGCGGTTCGGCGGTTGGGCGGTGGGTTGACGCTCGACGGCAGGGCGAGCCGTGGAATCACGCACTACAGCGCTATCCGCCGAACCGCTCAACCGCCCAGCCGCTGGCTTCTTCGTCGGCCAGATAAGCGACGGGGTAATCGCGACGATCATCATCAGCACGAACGCGATCAGCAGGTTGCGCTTATCCACGTCTCTGCTCGGCGGCTCGGCGGCTCGGCGGCTGGTAGTTCATGGGACGGGATCATACCCGCCTGCGTGAAACGGATGACACTTGAGGATGCGTCGGATGCCAAGCCAGGTGCCTTTCAGCGCCCCATGGCGCTCGACTGCTTCGTACGTGTAGCGCGAGCACGACGGCTCGAACCGGCATTGCGTGAACACCAAATGCGACACCGTGAGTTGGTACCCACGGATGAGTGTCATTACGGCCAGTCGGGGAAGTCGTTGCAGCGTCACGTCAGCGTCTCCACCGCTCCCGTCAATTCGGCGCGCAGCACTGCAAATGAGGCGGTGTAGGCGGAGCGCTTCGCGCGAATCACGAGATCGACGGCGGGAAGATTTCGCAACACGTCGCGCCGCAAGATCTCCCGCAGCCGGCGCCGCAGCCGATTGCGCGCCACCGCCGATGATTGATGGCGCGGGACGATCAGTCCGAGACGCGCGTGACCCAAATCGCTGTGACGCCAGGCCAGATCGAGATGCTGGGTGCGACGCCGGCTGCCTCCGCGGGCCCCCGCGTCCCAGCAGGCGGTGAGCTCCGAGCCGCGCGTGATGCGCACGCGGCGCGGGTACCGTTCGCTCGTTACCGGCTCCGGTGTTTGGATGGAGTACGGACGGTGAGACGCTTGCGACCCTTCTTGCGCCGGCGGGAGAGTGTGGCGCGGCCCCAGACGGTTTGCATCCGCGCGCGAAATCCATGCTTATTGATGCGCCGCCGATTGCGCGGCCGATACGTCGGACCCATAAATTCCTCGAGTAAGGCCGGGAAAGTTACCCGGCTCGCGACGCGCCGGTCAAGGTTGACTTTTCCACATGCGGCCCGTACTTTCGGGCCGCCCTTGCTGGACGTCCTTCCTAAAATCAGAAAATCGTAATGGAGCAATCGGTCAACGAAGCTTGGAAGCGCCTCCTCGACGAAGCTCGACGTGAACTTCCCGAGGCGACGGTGCGGACGTGGCTCGAACCATCGGAGCCCATCGCACTCGACGACGGTCGCCTGATTCTCGGTGCGCCCGATCAATTCGCCGCCGAATGGAACGAATCCAAACACGCGGGTCTTCTGGCGCGCGCCGCCGAGCGCGTGCTCGGCCGGCCAACGACGGTCGTCTTCCGCGTGCAGGAAGACCGGCAGCGCCGGCCGCAAATGGATTTCTTCGTCGCGCCGCGTGAAAGCGCGGCGACGGCGACGGCCGCCAACATCGGTACGACACCGCTCAACGAACGGTACAGTTTCCAGACGTTCGTGATCGGCAAGTCGAACGAGCTCGCCGCGGCCGCGGCGCACGCCGTCGCCGAAGCGCCGGGCAAGACGTACAACCCGCTCTTCATTTACGGCGCGACGGGACTCGGTAAAACGCACCTGATGCAGGCGATCGCGCATACGGTGCTCGAGAAAAACCCCGAGACCAGGCTGCAGTACTTCGGCGCCGAGCAGTTCATCAACGACGTGATCGAATCGATTCACGCGCGCACGATGTCGGAGTTCCGCCGCCGCTACCGCAACGATGTGGACCTGCTCCTCGTGGACGACGTGCACTTCCTTGAGGGCAAGGAAATGACGCAGGAGGAGTTCTTCCACACGTTCAACGCGCTGTTCGAGGCACACAAACAGATCGTGCTGACCTCGGACCGGCCGCCCAAGGAAATTCCGGGGCTCGAGGACCGGCTGATCTCACGATTCGAATGGGGCATGGTGGCCGACATCGGGCATCCCGATCTCGAGCACCGCATCGCCATTCTCCGGAAGAAGGCCGAGCAGGATCATCTCGAGCTCACGATTCCGGACGACGTGCTGCGCTTCATCGCCGAGCACATCCGCTCCAGCGTGCGCGAGCTGGAAGGCTGCATCATCAAGCTGCTGCTCTTCGCCTCGCTCAAGAACCGCGAGGTCACGATCGAGCTCGCGCGCGAAGCGCTGTCGGACAAGATCCGCCAGGGCGAGGAGGGATCAGGGTACGGCGGCGGGAGCCAGTCGGCGCCCAGCATCGACCGTGTGCAGGAAGTGGTCGCGCGCCGCTGGGGCGTCACCCCTGAGGGACTCCGCTCCAAAGCGCGGACCAAGACGCTCACCGTCCCCCGCCAGGTGGCGATGTACCTGGCGCGAGACATGCTGGGCATGCAGCTCGTCGAGATCGGCCAGGCGTTCGGCGGCCGGGATCACTCCACGGTGATTCACAGCGTGGACAAGGTCGAGCGCCAGATGATGCGGGACCGGACATTCAAGGAGCGGGTGGAGATGGCGCGCCAGGAATTGTCCGCACTGTAACTCACAAAGAGACGTGGGGAAAAACGGCGTGGGATGTGGGTAGTGGGGAAAGTCGTTGCGCTATCCGCAAAACGCCAACAGTCCCAACAGTGCACCAACACTGTGTGATGTACGACAGGTGATGCACTGGTTGCGCTTTAGCGACATCGCCCACATATCCCCGATGTCTACTACTACTACTAGTAGTTCTATATAGAGAAGCAGTAGTAAAGACTTTCCTCATTTTGGAGACGACGCAGCCGGCATGAAGTTCACGATCACGCGAGAACAGCTCCAGGAAGGCCTGGCAGCAGTGGCGGCCGCCATCCCCGCCAAAACGACGCTCCCCGTCTTGGCCAACGTCCTGGTCGAGGCTTCGAAACAAGCCGGCGGGTTGCGTCTGTCGGGAACGGATCTCGACATCGCCGTGAGTACCACCGTCCCCGCTGAGGTCGATGCCGACGGCGCGGTGACGCTGCCCGCGAAGAAGCTGGTAGACATCGCCCGCGAGCTACCCGCGGGGCCGGTGCGCGTGACGGCGGCCGGCGAGGCGCGCGTCTCGATCGAGTCCGGGCGCTCCAAGTTTAAGCTGCTGGGCCTGCCACGCGAAGAGTATCCGTCGTTCCCCGCCGTGAAGTTCGACAAGGCGTGGAAAGCGGCGGCCGGCGTGGTGCACAAGCTGGTGGGTCACGTGGCGTTCGCCGCATCGACCGAGGAGAGCCGGCCGATCCTGAACGGCGTCCTCTGGGAGCTGCGGCCCGATCGCATGCGGATGGTGGCGACGAACGGTCACCGGCTGGCCAAGATGGACGTGCCCGCAACCGGTGGCTCCACCGCCGATCTCATCGTCCCACCGAAGGCGCTCGAACAGGTCCGCCGGCTGTACCCGGGCGATGCTGAGATCGAGCTCGCCAAGAGCGACAATCACCTCGGCTTCCGCGCCGGTGGCACGCTGGTGTTTTCCCGGCTGATCGAAGGCCCGTATCCGAACTACGAACAGGTGATCCCGCGCGAGAATGACAAACAGGCGACCGTCGACAAGGCGGCCATGGCCGCGGCGTTGCGACGCATGAGCGTCGTGGCGAGCGACCAGACGCACCGCATCCGTCTCGCGTTCTCGGGCGGCAATGTGAAGTTCTCCGTGCAGACGCCGGACCTGGGCGAAGCGCAGGACGAGCTGTCGGTGACGTACGAGGGCGAGCCGCTCGAGATCGGGTTCAACGCGATGTACCTGCTCGAGATCCTCAAGTACATGCCGACCGACGAGGTGCGCTTCACGTTCAAGGCGCCCGAGCGCGCCGCGACCATCGAGCCGGTCGGTTGGAACGACCCTGCCTCGTACATGGCGCTGGTGATGCCGCTACGGTTGGTGGACTAGCAAAAACGAGGACCTGCAAAGACGAGACGCACCGACGCACCGCGGGCTCCCGTCAACGGTAACAGGACAATCTCCTGTTACCGTTTTCCATTGCCCGTATCCGGTACAACCACAGCCACCGTGTCATTGATCGGCGGAAGGATTGGTGGCTCAATCGGGGGGATAACCGGAATCGAGTCTTCTTCGGCGGGCGGCACTGGAGTCTTTCCTCCGTAGTACCTCGCCAAAATCAAATCGCGGCGCGCGATCATGCGCGCCGGCCGGAATGCCGGGTTGGACGTGCGCGGCTGCGGCAGCGTCGCGGCCAGCGCCGCGGCCTGCACGTTGCTCAGTCGGGACGGCGGCACACCGAAGTACGCTTCACTCGCTGCCGTGGCACCCCAGACACCGGGTCCCCATTCCGACGTGCTCAGGTAGAGCTCCATGATGCCGTCCTTGCTCAGAGCCATCTCGAGCCGCACGGCGGTGACCGCTTCCTTGAGTTTTCTCAACAGCGAGCGTGACGGAGACAGGTACAGGTTCTTGGCGAGCTGCTGCGTGATCGTGCTGGCGCCGCGGCGCCCGCCGGCGGCCCACGCGTCTCGCAATTCGCTGAAATCAATTCCGTGATGCGTTTTGAATCGCGAATCCTCGGCGATGATCACCATGCGCTCGAGGAGCGGCGCCGTTTCGGCCCGCCGGCGGGCTCGACAATCGGATCGCGACCGCATCATAGCTGTGCAGTGCGGCTCGTGAGACCGCCACCATACCGGCGGCGGCCAGACTGCGAACAACCAGACGACGAACAGCGCGCACGTCCCTAGCAGAACGCGAGCTGCAATCCTAGCTTTTTGCACCGCCATGGACCTCGAAGCCCTCCAGCAGCGCCTGCAACAAGCGCTTGGACAGGAATTTACCGTTGGCCCCCTCCTGGGTGAGGGGGGCTTCGCCGCCGTGTTCCGCGCGCGCGACAACGTCTTGAATCGCGACGTTGCGGTGAAGGTGCTGGACGTGGAGCTCGCGCCGTCGCCGGTGGTCGCCGAACGGTTCTTGCGCGAAGCGCAGACGGTCGCACGTCTGGAGCACCCGCACATCGTGCCGATCTACAAGGTCGGCCGGCAGGAAGAGATCTTCTACCTCATCATGCGGTGCATCGACGGACCGTCGCTGCGCCAACTCCTCGAGACGCAAAAGAGGCTGTCCGTCGGCGACGCCGCGCGGATCGCCCGGCAAGTGGCCGACGCGCTCGCCTACGCGCATACCCATGACATCGTGCACCGCGACATCAAGCCGGACAACATCCTGCTCGACAAGAGCGGCCACGTTCTGGTGACCGACTTCGGCATCGCCAAAGCCGCTCAAGCGGCGCAGGCGGCGACCCCCAGCTCGACCCAGCTCACCACCGAAGGGATGATCGTCGGGACACCCGAGTACATGAGTCCCGAGCAGGCATCGGGCGACAGGCTCGACGGCCGCTCTGACATCTACTCCCTCGGCGTCGTGCTCTACCATGTGCTCGCCGGAGCGCCGCCGTTCGAAGGTCCTTCCTCGGCGGGGATTCTCGCCCAGCAACTCACCGAGCTGCCTGAGCCGATTCGCCGCCGCCGCCCCGATGTGCCGGAAGAGATGGCGGTGGTGCTGGAGCGGATGATGGAGAAGAATCGCGCCAAGCGGTTTCAGACCGCGGCCGAAGTCAGCCGCGCCCTGGTGGGGGCGCTGCCGACCGCGGCGCGAGATCAGGTGCACGTGCCGCTGCGCCGCCGGCTCCGGTTGATGTTCTACCGGTCTCTGGTGGGCCTGAGCGTGGCGGGATGTCTCCTCTTCATCGCATTCGCCGGCGGCGCGGCGGCCGTGGCGTACTACGTCTTCAGTAAGCCGCCGCGCATCGCGTCGCGCGCGCCGCTCCCGGACAGCCTGGCGCGCATGCTGCGCGCGCGTCGGGCGCTCCTCCCAGGTGACGTCGCGCTGTTCGCGTATCAGCCTGCCGGCCCGGAAGACTCGACATTGTTGTTGCTCACGCGCCGCCGCACCGTCGTTGTGACGCCGCATCAAGTGCGCTCCTATGCGCGAGACAGCGTGCGGCGCGACATGGACCTCGAGATCCACGGCGGATTGTCGTTTCGGCTGGTGATTTATCTGCCAGGGGCTTCGCCGGGCGGCCGCGAGCTGGGGGATACGGTCTACCGCAGCCTGTCGTTCCGCGACATGATGCAGCTGCGTCCGCAGCTCAATGCTTCGGTCGAAGGTTCGACGGCGAAGCGGCGCCCGACGTCGGTCCGCCAGGCCCCCCCGACCCGCCCGCCTCCGCCCCCTCCCCCACCCCATCGCCGCACACGGGTGCGCACGCGCGCGCGGCGGCCTTCCTAACGACGCCGGGGGCGGGGCTCCCGCGTCGATAATCCGTACAAACTGGCACCGTCGATGCGCGAGACATCGCCCGGCGTGGTCACGAGGGCGCCGATGCGATCCCGGCCGCCGATCGACAGTCCCAGCGCAACCCCCGCGCGCCGCAGACCGCCATCGGTATCGAGGCGCACGAGAATCTCGATCGGCCGTTGTCCAGTGGCCCGCCAGCTCACGCCAAACGCGTACGACGCTACCGAATCAGGCGTGATGCCCGCGGCCGCAGAGAAGGCCAGCGCCGGAGCGGGGCTCGGATGCCAGGTGGCGCCGGGCACGAAGGTGAGGCGCTGCTGCTGACCCCGCACGATGGGCTGGCCGAGATTCGTCGCCACGAGCCCCAAGGTGAGACCCGGAGCCCGCCCGACCCTCCCGCCAGTCCGAACCGGTACGTGTTGGCCCGCCCGCCGTTGTCGAGCAGGTCGCGTTGGTAGCCGAACGAAAGGCCTCGGGAATTGAAACCGGCGTTGATTTGGCGCAGCCGTCCCTTCGACCCGGGATCGCCTACCGCCACCTCAGCGTAGATCGACGCCTCCCGTTGCATGCCGAGCCCCGCGGGATTGACCCAGATCGCGCGCGCGTCGGAGACGTCGGTGGGAAAGAGATAGGCGTTGGCGCGGTTCGCGACCTGCTGGGCGGGCAGGTTTGTCCCGCTGACCAGCAGCGCGACGGCCACCGGCGCAACCGTCCAGGAGCCCGTCACGGCAACAGGATTGTCGTAGAGCGGAGGATCCGAGTCGCGGGGATAACAGCCGATTGGTAGGGGAACCTGACCGTAATCGTCGAACTATCCGTTCCCTCGCCGCCCAAGTACCGTCCGTCGACAGCGATAAAATAGTGAGCCGTCCCCGTTCCCGATCCCGTGACCTCCACGGGCTGATTCAATTGGCTCCCCGAACCTGAGACACTGTACGTGGAGGTCACGTCGAGTCGCAGCGCGCGAATGCCAGCTCGTTGCTCCCACGTCGCCGCACGAGAATGATTGATCGACCGCCGTTTCACATCGATGACCACGCGATCGTCGGCCGTGGTGGTGTCGGTCCACTCGGCGCCGAGGATGAGGCCAGCTGTGGGAAGGTGCGGGTAGAAGGTCTGCAGAAGGCCTAACAGCTGTACGAATGGAGCCGCGCGCGTCGAGTCAGTTACGAGCGTGAGTGTGGACACGCCGGACGGCGTCAGCCTGCCATCGAAGACCAGGCCTCGCGCAGCCGAGAGGTCCACTGTCGGCGGAACTGTCGTGCCTGAATCGAGAGCGATCGAATCGATCGTGAATGTCAGGCGATATCCCAGGCTATCGGCGGGCCCGACAACGGTCGCCGTGAGAAACAACCGCGTTCCGCGAACAATCACTTGCGTCTGGCCTTGCAGCTCTTGTTCTGCGTGGAGCGATTGATGCGCCATGTAACGCAGTGCGCTCGGTCCCAACCGGAGTCCTTGCGGTGCGGCCTGCGGCGGTGCGGGAGGTGGGGGCGGCGGTGCGGCCGGCGCGTTCGCGGGCGTGGGAGTAGACGGTGGGTTCTTGGGCGTGCAGCTGAGAGCAGTGATCGCTGCCGCCACGAAAAGAACGCGACGCATCGGCTATTCCTTAGTCTTGGTACGTCCGAAGATGGCGACCACCTCGGTCTCCTCGCTCGTCACCTTGAGCAGTTTCCATCCCCGCTTGCGCATGTCGGTCCGCCAGACGATGAGCTTCTCCCACTCTCCAGCGGTGGTTCGAAAGACCCGCAAGTCGGCGACATTCTCCCAATGCGGAGGATAGGGAACGGATTTTGAGGAGCCGGGCGGCTGTGTGGTCACAGAGGAGGAAGTGGTGAGACCATAAGCCGAGTTCTGTTTACTCGTTGGTACGAGCAGATGGTCATCTCTCTGGGATGGCTGTCGCCAGCCATCTCGTGCGGCCTACCCGCAGCTCGAACGACCCGGGCCGGGTCTCGCTGCTTATTTGGCCTTGCTCCGACCGGGGGTTGCCGTGCCGCGCCCGTTACCGGACGCGCGGTGGGCTCTTACCCCACCGTTTCACCCTTACCCTTGGATACAAGGGCGGTCTGTTCTCTGTGGCCCTGTCCGTCGCCTTACGGCGCCCAGGCGTTACCTGGCGGTCTGCCCTGTGGAGCTCGGACTTTCCTCGGGTGACCCCTGAAGCCGGCCATCCGCGACCATCGGCCCCACCACTTCCAGGGGAGGAAATTACCGGGCCACAGGGCCACGGGGCAAGGCTTTACTTCGTGAAGCGCCGGATCACGCGACCCAAGCTATCGGTCGCGGCGCCGTCGAGCCAAAACCCCGCGTGCTCGCTGAATGCCGCGAATCGCAACCGCGGCCATTCGCTCTGCGCGAACGTGGCGCGGTCGGGCTGCAAACCGAGGGCTGAGAGCGCGAACACGTTACGCTCCCGATAGCGTCGCAGCAGGGGGCGCCCCCGCCGCTCTTTGAGCCACAGCAGGACCGGAGCGTCCGGACTCGAGAAGCCGCGCAACAGGCCGAGCGTGAACCAGTCGGCGGGCACGTCGCTCGCATGGAACGCAAAGCGCAGATCGGGATGCAGCCGTCGCAGCTCGCCGCGCAGCGCGGCGGCGCGCTCGGCGACTGCGGCCTCGAGCCCCTCGAAGTACCCGCCCAACCAGCCGCGCTCCAGCAACGTGTCGTAGCGAACGGGCGGGGGCAGTCCCGCGAGCCGCTCGATCTCGGCGCGGTCCAAGCCCAATGCGGCCAATCCCACGCGATAGTCGGCGTCACAGAATCCGCTCCCGCGGAAATACGACATCGCGCTGTCCAGATCCAAGGCGACGCCGGCAATGACCTCGGGGGGAGGCCGCGCGCCACCCAGCCGCGCTAAGGTGCGGTACGTGGGGCGCAACGCGCCACGCCAGTAGAGCGAATCGAGCCCACAGGCGATCGGCGTGAGATTCCCGTGCCGGTCCACCTCAGCGGCGCCCTGTGACGGGATCGCGAACAACGAGATCGCCGGGAACCAGTGGAGACTCGTGGCCTGCAACCGGTCCGCGGTGATCTTCCAGAGGTTGCGCGTACTCTCCGTGTCTGCGACCGCGGGCTCGGGAATGGTCGTCGCGAGCGCGTTGAGCGCGGCGACGTCCACGAATCCGAGCAACGAGTCGAGCGACGGCAGCGTGAACCGGCTCCACAACACGCGCATGCCCTGCCGGTTAATCCAGGTGGGGGCTACTACAGGGTCTTCGCGGTTGGTGGAGGCCGGTTGCGGCAGCACGATCGTGGCGGCC
>WNFB01006750.1_pt1 | contig 10296 bp, 8 predicted proteins | sample 5400501 | NCBI WGS metagenome assembly WNFB01 (sample SAMN13153341, study PRJNA577476) | soil metagenome | isolation source: 200 cm saprolite under Douglas fir tree site 2 hole 1 | place: USA:California | collected 2015-04-18 | reverse complement strand
TTGGCGAAGATCCCCGAGTAGACAAAAAACATGCCAAGAGGAAAGATAACGCTGAAAAAGAAGAACATTTTGTTGCGCAGGGCCAACTGGATGCGCATACGGGTCAGATTGGTGAAGTTACTCAATCGCGCAGCCTCCTTCCGGTCATTTCGATGAAGACGTCCTCGAGAGAAGGAGAAGCGATCTCCAGGCTCACGAGTTCGTTGCCTTGGGCTTCGAGGTGTTTGACAATGGAGACGATCGTTTGCGGCGGGCGATTGGAGTGAATTACGTAAGAGCCATCGACCTCGCGAGCATCGGCCACGCCTTCCAGCCCTTTCAGCACACCGTTGGACTCCGGTTTCGCGAGACGAACCTCGATACGGGTCGTTCCGCCCGAATGTGCTTTCAACTCCCGGGGCGAGCCGAGGGCAATCACTTTTCCGTGGTCCACGATGGCGACGCGATCGCAAAGGCGCTCAGCCTCCTCGATGTAATGCGTGGTCATCAGAATGGTTTTCTTTTCGCGCCGGAGCTCTTCGATGATGTCGTAGATTTCCCTTCGCACCTGGGGATCGAGGCCGGCGGTGGGCTCATCGAAGAACAAGACCTTGGGATCGTTGACGAGAGCCATGGCGAGGGCCAGGCGTTGCTTCTGGCCGCCGGAGAGCTGGTTGTAAAAGGTGTTGCGCTTTTCCTCGAGGCGGAAGCGCTTGAGCAGCTCCTCGGGATTGCGCCGCCGCTTGTAAAAACTGGCGAAGAGCCGCAAAGCTTCCATCACGCGGAGCTTGTCCGGGAGTGAAGTGGATTGCAGCGCGGCGCCAATCTCGTGTTTCAGGGACGCGGAATCGCGTTGCGGGTCGAGGCCACAGACGGAGACCCGCCCGCCGTCGGGTGTGCGAAGGCCTTCGAGAATTTCGACGGTGGTCGTCTTGCCGGCACCATTCGGGCCGAGCAGCCCGAAAACCTCGCCTTCTTCCACGGCAAAGCTGACGCCGCGAACGGCTTCGACGTCGCCGTACCGCTTGACGAGGTTCTCCACTTGAAGAATGGGGTCGGCCATGTTTGTTGCCCCCTATCACTCAGGGGCGCAGTCGAATAAGAGGGTATAGCATACCGCAGATAAGGGTGCGGCTTGAAACGCGCGCGCAGACGTCCTGCGGCTTCACTTGCGGATGCGCTTCTTGGGAGCTCCGTGTTTCGGGGCGGATTTCTTGGGTGGTTTCCAGAGGTGGCGTTTCAGGTCCACGCGAGACTCGAGAATCGTGATGCCTTCGCTTTCGAGGAGTTTCCTTTGCAGGGAAGCGTAAGGCTCGCGGATGAGGATCTTGCCGCGCTCACCGACGACGCGATGCCAGGGAATGCCCTTTCCGGAGGGAGTGGCCGCCATGGCGCGTCCGGCGCTACGGGCGCCACCGGGCAGGCGCAGGGCTTTAGCAAGGGCCCCATAAGTTAGAACCCTTCCGCGAGGAATTCGTTGCACGAAGCGAAAGACAGGATCCCAAGACATTTCGAATCAAGCTCCAAAGAAAGATGGGAAGAAACGCGTGCAACATCCTAGGTGTCCCTCGCTGCAAGAACAAGAGATAAATGGCGCGGCCGGGTTTAATCGAACAGCTGGATGCCGAGGACGATTCAAGAAGCGGCAGGGGACAAGAGGCATCTAATCCAGTAGCGAGCGAGGAGGCGAAAACGGGCGATGGAACGAGGATGCAAAACATCGATGAAAGGCAGTAAAAAAATGATGGGGGATTGCCTGCCGTTTCCATTACGTTGGACGCGTTTCAGAGGCAACTCTTGGAAGGAGTACGCATCTTATATTTCTCATGTTGACGACTGTAGTGGAATGTAAATACACTACGGGAAATGACGCGAGTTTGAGGTGACGTCATGGCTTTTGTCCGCCGCAAAGGAAATCTCTTCTACCTGGTGCACAACGTGCGCCGCGGCGACAAAGTGCGTCAATTGCACCTGGCTCGCCTGGGAGACCGCGCGCGAATTACCGACGAGGTGGTTCGCGAAGTGTCCAAGAAGCACCCGTTTGTGGCTCTCAATTGGAGAGCCCTGCGCGAACAACTGAAAACGCGAGTGGACCTGGCGAACCCCAACGCCCCCGTGGTCCAAAAGCTGGTTACCTCCCTCCGAGAGCTCAATCTCGACCTTGCGGAAACCTTTCCGCCGCTCCTCCGAATTTCCGAATCACCCGTCGTGGCACGGGAGCTGCTTGTGCAACTGCGGCTCCTGCAGTCAACCATACAGGTCAAGCTCGACCAGTTTGGCCGTGGACGCGGGCGATTCAGCAATGCGAACCCGCCTTCGCGGGCTCGCTAGGAGGCGGTCATGAACAATAATTCGATGTCCATGCGCAGTCGTGGTGAAGACGAGATCCTTCCACTGGATCCGAGCAAGCGCAGCACGGACACGATCGATTTCCAGACCGCGCTGCGAGGAAAAATTGTCGGACAGGAAGAAGCGGTCCGTGCGTTGGTGGACCTCTATCAGGTCTTCCGTGCCGGATTGAATTCGCCAGGCCGCCCGGTAGGGAATCTTCTGTTTCTCGGGCCGACGGGCTCGGGAAAAACTCGCATCGTGGAAGCAGCCGCCGAGATTCTCTTTGGCGAGGCCCGCGCGGTGATCAAGATTGATTGCGCGGAGTTTCAGCACTCCCACGAGATTGCCAAGCTGATTGGTTCGCCTCCAGGGTATCTGGGGCATCGTGAAACTCATCCGCTGATTACGCAGGAGACGCTGGCGGCCAGCCATACGGACAAGCTGAAGCTCAGTTTCCTGCTCTTCGACGAAATCGAAAAGGCCAGCGATTCGCTGTGGCAGTTGCTGCTGGGGATGCTGGACAAGGCCACACTGACCCTGGGCGACAACCGGAAAGTGGATTTGTCGCAAACCGTGATCTTCCTGACGTCCAACCTGGGCGGCGGTGAGATTGCCGAGCTCATGCAGGGCGGCATGGGTTTCATCCGGCCGACAGACAAGCCGATCGAAGGCCTTGACGAGAAGGTGGAGCGCACGGCCGTGGAAGCGGCGCGGCGGAAGTTCTCGCCGGAGTTCATGAACCGCCTCGACAAGGTGGTGGTGTTCCACCCGCTGAAGCGCGAACAGCTTCAGGAAGTGCTCGATATCGAGCTGGGTCAGGTGCAGCAGCGCGTCCTGGACACCGCCAACGGGCAGTTTCTGTTCCGGGTGACCGAGGCTGGCCGCGAATTCCTTCTGCAGCAAGGCACCGACCAGCGTTACGGTGCCCGGCATCTGAAGCGCGCCATAGAGCGGCACCTGGTCTATCCGCTGGCGAATCTCTTGGCCACGGATCAAGTCAACCTGGGCGACCTGGTGCGAATTGATTGGGATAAGAGTCACGAGGGGCTGACGTTTGTGCGCGAAGGCGAGGGTGCACTCGTACAGGCCGCTGCGGCGAAGGCCGTCGGTGCTGCTGCAACCGAAGGGATGGACGGGAAGTCCGCCGAGACGGCGACGGAAACCACGGTTGAAGAGAGGAAGTCCCGGGCGGCGCAGCCTGCCGCGGGCCCTGCGGCGTCCGCGCAAGGACGCAAGAAGCAAGATCGGTAAAATACTTAAAGTAGCACTTTAGCTCGACCGGGGCGCTTCGAGAAATGCGCCCCTTTTTGTCGTCGGCATGCTGACACAAACTGTATCGCCTCTCTAACAGTGCGCGCAGTTGAAACACCGTCTCACGGCTTGAGACAGTTTCCAGAACTTCATAGCCTGTATGTTGTTGAGTTTGCGCTATTTTTCGGTCGGCCAAACTGTGGAAAAGATTGGCATTCCTCATGCAGTAAGTAAAGGTGGCGCGAAAGTGAGACGCGCAACGCGTTTGGGGGAGCTAGACGCGGAAAGGAGTTGATGAAATGAAAGCCGCCGTCCGCCATCAACTGGATCCAACCATTCGCAGCAACGACACGTGTGATTTCCACGCTTCCTTACGCGCAAAGATTGTAGGGCAAGAAGAGGGTGTGCAGTCGCTTGTTGACATGTTTCAGGTGTTTTGCGCCGGATTGAACTCGCCCGGCCGTCCAGTGGGCAACCTCCTGTTCCTCGGGCCGACCGGATCGGGAAAGACGCGCATTGTGGAAGCGGCTGCGGAGATCCTTTTCGGGGATGCGCGCGCGGTGATCAAGGTTGATTGCGCGGAGTTCCAGCACTCCCACGAGATTGCCAAGCTGATTGGCTCACCTCCGGGCTATTTGGGCCACCGAGAGACCCATCCGTTAATCACCCAGGAAGCGCTGGCCGCGAGCCACACGGACAAGCTGAAGCTGAGCTTTCTGCTCTTCGACGAGATCGAAAAAGCGAGCGACGCCCTGTGGCAACTGCTCCTCGGAATGCTGGATAAAGCCACGCTGACGCTTGGCGATAACCGCCGCGTGGACCTCTCCCAGACTGTCATTTTCCTGACTTCGAACCTCGGCGGGGGAGAAATTACCGAACTCATGCAGGGCGGCATGGGCTTTGTTCGGCCGAACGAGAAGCCTGCCGCTGGCTTCGATGAAAAAATCGAACGCACGGCCGTGGAAGCGGCCCGCCGGAAGTTTTCGCCAGAGTTCATGAACCGGCTCGACAAAGTGGTGGTGTTCCATCCGCTGAGACGCGAGCAGCTCGAGAAGGTCCTCGAAATCGAGCTGGGACAGGTGCAGCAGCGCGTCCTGGAAACTGCCAAGGGTCAGTTTTTGTTCCGCGTGACCGATCCAGGCCGCGACTACCTCCTGCAGGAAGGCACGGACCAGCGCTACGGAGCGCGTCACCTCAAGCGCTCGATCGAACGCCACATCGTATACCCGCTGGCGAACTTGCTGGCGACCGAGCAGGTTCACCTCGGCGACCTCGTTTGCATCGATTGGAACAAGGAGCAGGAATGCCTGACCTTCACCCGCGAGGGTGAAAACCTGGCGATCCCAGCGCGCAAGGTGGAGCCCGTCATTTCCGCGCGCGCCCTACCCGCCAAGAGTGGGAAGTCTGCGGATGCGCCCGGGGTAACGCTTTCACCGGAGCCCGCGCCGCGCATGGCCCGATAAATCAAATCTCTTCACTCTGTTTCCGCCCGGGTGGATGACCGCCCGGGCTTTTCTATTTCTCATCAACGGGTGCTAAAGTAACCTTGAATGGAGGAGTGCCATACTACCTCGCAGGCTTTTTTCGGAGGTCGTCCTGAGCATCCGCGAGTCAAAATCGCAAACTGTCAAAGGGAGCTGCCGTCGATGGCTCTGGACGCTCCGAGCGCATCGCGGATGGATGGCTGGGTTTTTCCTTGCCCTGTGCTTTTTCTTGATTCCGGTCGCATTTGCGCAGCGGACACAACTCAAACCGGGCTGGAACAGGTTCTCTCCGCAAGACGACATAACCCTCGGCAAGCGAGCCGCCACCGATGCTGAAAAGCAGTTGCCGCTTTGCAACGCACCGAAGGTGGATGCCTACCTGACAGAACTCGGCACGCGTCTGGCGCAAAAGCTGCCCACAGGTGGCGTGCAGTATCCATTCGAGTTTCATTGCGTGAACGATAAAGCCATCAATGCCTTTGCGTTGCCCGGCGGATATGTGTTTGTGAACCGCGGCGTTATCGAAGCCGCGGACAATGAGGCGCAACTCGCAGCTGTGATGGCCCATGAGTTGTCGCACGTCGCTCTCCGCCATGGCACCAACCAGGCAACTAAGGCGATGCTGGCCGAAACGGGCCTGGGGATCTTCGGCGCCGTTTTCGGAGACAGCACGGGCGGCGCGCTCCTGACGACGCTGGGCAGTTTCACGGCCGGTGGCGTGCTCCTGCGCTATTCGCGAACGGCCGAATCACAGGCCGACGTCATGGGCACTCAGGTCCTCTACGATGCGGGGTACGACCCGCGTGCCATGGCGCAGTTTTTCGAAAAACTCGAAGGCGAGACGAAGGGGAAGAATCCTCCGGAGTTTTTCTCCGACCACCCGAATCCGGAGCACCGCGTCGGGCGCGTCGATGAAGAAGTCGACAAACTCGGGGGTGTTCCGCCGAATGCCAGGCGAGACTCCGCTGAATTCGAAGCCATCAAGCGAGAAGTCCTGGCCCTGCCAGTGGTGAAAAAGCCGGCTCCAGGAGCGGCTGGCGCCGTGGCTGCCCCGGCCCCGCCTTCGCGGAACTTCGCCGAGTATAAAGCGAATTCGTACACGCTCAAGTATCCGGATAATTGGAAGAAGTATCCCGACAGCAACGGAGGCGGCATTTCCTTTGCTCCGGAAGGCGGCGTTTTGGGCGACGGCAGCGGCCACAGCGCACTCGCGTATGGGCTGATCATCGGCGTGGCGCAGGCCAAGGGCGATTCCAACGACGGGAACGCTCTGAGTAGCGCGACGAGCCAGGTGATTCAGGACCTTCAAAAGTCGAACCCGAGCATGAAAATCACGCGGCAAGGCGAACGCTTGCGCCTGAACGACCGCCCTGGGCTTTCGACCTATCTAAGCAATGTTTCTCCGGCCGGCGGCCAGGAAACGGATTGGGTCGTCACCGTTCTGCGCCCGGAGGGTCTGGTCTATTTCGTCTGCGTCGCCCCGCAATCCGCGTACGACAATTACGACAAGACGTTTTCCTCGATCCTCGACACGGTACGGTTCACAAAGTAGGGCGAGAGATTAAACTCAGAGACGGCTGTCGGCTCATTGAATCGCGGGAATTGGCGCGATTCTGAAGAGAATTTCATGAGCGAGTGAGCGGGTAGTGGAATTCCTGGCAAGCCCTTGAAGTGCCGTGCGCATTTCTCATCTGCCAGCGGTCAGTTCGCCCGCAGCCTTGTCCGCATCGTGCCGGCGATAAACCTCGGCGGCGCGCTGCAATGCCTCGGTGATGCTGCCGCAAATATTTTCCGCGCCGACGTGGCGTTCGAACTCCGCTTGCTTCATCAGTTGCGAGGGTTGTTCCCGGGCTCCACACAGAAGCAACGAACGTCCCGAAGCGTGTAGCGAGTCCGCCAGGTCGCGAATGGCGCCGAGTCCGGTGGCGTCAATCGCGGTCATGTTCCGCAGACGAAGGATGACGATGGGCGGCAATTTGTCGATGGCATGGAGGATGTCGGAAAACTTGTCGGTGGCTCCAAAAAGAAACGGTCCGTGAATCCGGTAAACAATGGCGTAGTCGGGAATGTCTTTGCCTTGAAGGACGTGCACGCGGCTGTCCTCGACATAATCCTTTGTCACGGGACTCACCGTGGTCGTTCTCGAAACTTTGCGAATGAAGGTCAACGCTGCCAGCACCATGCCCACTTCCACCGCAAACGTCAGATCGGTCACGACGGTCAATGTCAGCGTCAGCAGCCACACCGCGATGTCTGCCGAACTTAGTTTCAAGATCTCGGGGATCTCCTCCCAATCGCCCATGTTGTACGCCACAATCATCAGAATCGCGGCCAGGGCAGCGAGCGGTACGTGTTTGACCAGGGGAGCCGCAAACAGCACGATCGCCAGAAGCGTCAAAGCGTGAATAATCCCTGCAACGGGCGTTTTCGCGCCGGAGCGCACGTTCGTGGCGGTTCGTGCGATAGCTCCGGTTGCGGGGAGCCCGCCGAACAGCGGTGAAACGATATTCGCGACACCCTGGCCAATCAATTCCACGTTGGGATTGTGCTTGTCATTGCTCATACGATCGGAGACGACCGCGGACATGAGCGACTCGATGGCGCCAAGCATCGCCACGGTGAACGCCGATGACAAGAGTTGCCGGAAAACGTCGTAGTGGAAATGCGGAACAGCGAATTTCGGCAGGCCGCTGGGGATTCCCCCAAAGCGCGTGCCGATGGTTTCGACGGACAGATGCACGAACATGACGGCAGCGGTAGCGCCAAACGTGACCAGGATGGCGCCCGGTATTTTCCTGGCGTACTTCAGGCAATAAACCATCACGGCAATCGAAAGGATGGACATGGCGGTTGCCGGTACCGAAAAAGTATTCCACGCCTGCCCAAAGGCCATCATGCGGTGAAAAAAATCACCGGGGACGTGATCCATCTTCAGACCGAAGAAGTCGCGAATCTGCGTGCTGGCGATTAGTATGGCGATGCCATTGGTGAAGCCGACGACGACCGGGCGCGGAAAGTATTTCACCATGGTGCCCATGCCAGTCACACCCAGCAGCACGAGGAGAACTCCCGCCATCATGGTGCACATGAACAGGCCGTCGATCCCGTGCTTGGCGATGATTCCCGCAACCACCACTACGAACGCGCCCGTTGGGCCGCCAATCTGTGTTTTCGAGCCGCCCAGAGCAGAGATCAGGAAGCCCGTAACGATGGCGCAGTACAGACCCGCTTGCGGCGGCACTCCGGAAGCAATCGCAAACGCCATCGCAAGCGGCAGCGCGACGAGGCCCACGGTCAAGCCGGCGATCAAATCGGAAAGGAATTTGTGGCGATCATAGCCGCGCAGCAGGAGTATCGATTTCGGGAGCCAGGCTTCGACGGCGGGTGTCATGCGGATTCTGTCCATGCGAAAAAAATCTCTCTCCAGATTTTAGCAAGGAGCAAGCCAAGATGGCCGAGTAACGAAGTGGATGTGTGCCTTGAACGGAATCTTGGGCTGACGCGCCTCTGTTAGACGGTCATCCTCTTCGCTTAGTCCGCGGCTTCGCAGCGTGGGATGGCCGGCTTCCAACGCAGTATCGGTTTGCGAGCGGCGCCGACTTCGTCGAGACGGCGGACGCGCGTCGTATGCGGTGCAGTCTTCACAATTTCGGGCTTCGTCGCCGCTTCCTCCGCGATGGCCTTCATCGCATCGATGAAAAGATCGCACTCTTCCTTGGACTCGGATTCCGTCGGCTCGATCATCATCGCTCCCGCCACAATCAGCGGAAACGCCGTGGTGTACGGATGAAAGCCGTAGTCGATCAGCCGCTTTGCGATGTCCATGGTGTTCACGCCATTTTTCTTTTGAATGGCGTCGCTGAACACCACCTCGTGCATCGAGGGCAGGGAATAGGGCAAATCGAAAACACCCTCGAGCCGCTTTCGAATGTAATTCGCGTTCAGCACGGCGTCTTCCGTGGCCTGCCGCACGCCTGGACCGTACGCCAGGATGTACGCCAGCGCGCGAACCAGCACGCCGAAATTGCCGGCGAACGCTTTCACTCTCCCGATGGAATCCGGACGCACCGGTTCCAGCGCCAGCCGCCCGCCCTCTTTTTCCACCAGGATAGGCACCGGACGGAAGGGCTCGAGAATTTTCTTCATCGCCACCGGGCCTGCGCCGGGACCGCCGCCACCGTGCGGAGTGGAAAACGTCTTGTGCAGGTTCAAGTGCATCACGTCGACGCCCTGATCGCCAGGACGCGTCACGCCTGTGAGCGCGTTCATGTTCGCGCCGTCCATATACAGCAGCGCGCCCTTGGCGTGCAGGATTTCCGCGATCTCCGGAATCCGCTGCTCAAAAATTCCCAGCGTCGATGGATTGGTGATCATCAGCGCCGCAACGTCTTCCGTCACCAGGCCGCGCAGCTTATCAACATCAATCTGTCCGTGCGATTCGGATTTGATGTTTTCGACTTCATAGCCCGCGATCACCGCCGTTGCCGGATTCGTTCCGTGCGCGGAATCCGGAATCAATACTTTCTTGCGCGGATTTCCCTGCTTTTCCAGGTACGCGCGGATCAGCAGCAGGCCGGTCATTTCGCCGTGGGCCCCGGCTGCCGGCTGCAGCGTGATGGCATCCATGCCGGTGATTTCCAGCAGGCACTTTTCGAGCAGCCGCAGAATCTTGAGGCAGCCTTGCGAAAGCTCCTGCGGCTGATAAGGATGCTCCGTGGCAATACCTTCGAGCCGGGCAACGAATTCATTTACGCGAGGATTGTACTTCATCGTGCAGGAGCCCAGCGGATACATACCCAGGTCGATAGCGTAGTTCCACGTCGAAAGGCGCGTGAAGTGGCGAAGAACTTCGATCTCGCTCACTTCGGGAAAGCCTTCGATGCCCGCGCGCCGGTGATTGGCGCCGAGAGCTTTGGCGGGATCGGCGGCGGGCACATCGAGCGGCGGTAATTCGAACGCACGCTTTCCCGGCGAGGACTTCTCAAAGATCAGCCCTTCGCTTTGATTGGTGTGGCGCGAGGCTTTTTTGATTTGCTTGTTCATTTTTCTGTTCTAGCTTGTAGGGGGCGGCATGCTGCGCTCCCGCCAAAGGAAGTCCTCCCTTAAATGGGTCGCTCGAGCGCTCGTTTCAACGCCCCCGCGAATCGTTCAATCTCCGCGCGCGTCGTCGTTTCCGTGACGCACACCAGCGCGCGCTTGGTCAGTTCCGGATACGCGGTACCCAACGCCAACGGCCCGATGATTTTTTCGC
>WNFB01006748.1_pt1 | contig 10297 bp, 13 predicted proteins | sample 5400501 | NCBI WGS metagenome assembly WNFB01 (sample SAMN13153341, study PRJNA577476) | soil metagenome | isolation source: 200 cm saprolite under Douglas fir tree site 2 hole 1 | place: USA:California | collected 2015-04-18 | reverse complement strand
AGAGGTGACACGTGGGGCTCACTGCTGTGGAGAAGGTTGCCGGCCGCAGGTTCCGTACGGAAGCTCAGGCTGTGCTGGCCGTTGCCCTGCTTGATTTCCCTGAGAGTGTGCCCTGTTCGGGACAGATCAGGTTTTTCCGTCATGAGTGCCCTACTGTGAAGGGCCGGACTCGTGCGGTGCGGCTGGATGACATGACCCTGTTGAGTCCTGAGATCTGGGTGGGCTGGGATGAGGATGCCGGAGAGCTGCAAGCGTTCACTCCAGCGGAGGCAGCACAGCGACTGGAGGCCGGGGTGGTTGCCGAATATGAACAAGTTCTTCGTGGTAAGTTCTCGTTCACCTGGAAGACTGGCAAGTGCGGGCACTGTGGCATGATGGTAACGTCACGCGAGGGAGTGCTGAAGGATGTCAGGCTGGCTCCCAAGATCAGGCAGGACAACTTGTCTGATCCTGTCGGCAACCCTGGTGGCATCGAGGCGCTGAAGCGTGAGGTTGACTACGGTGAGATGGACGATGTGTCGTGACTCGTTTTGACCCTGATGCCAGGCCGGATCCTGATGCAGAGTCTGGTGTCAACAGTGAGGGCACCACGATCACTCCGATGGAGGCGGTGATCTCCGGCCAGTCGTCGAAGAAGCTGCATGCACAGGCGGAGCTGTCTGCGCAGATCATGGAGGAGCGGCAGAAGCGGGCTGCTGAGCCAGTTCACATGGAGGGCCTGAAGCCTCTTCCTCCTGGCTTGCCGCGTTTGCCTAACGGAGTTATTCCTGGCGGGTCGGACGCGCTGACTATGGTTCCCAGTATGCGGCGCTCTATTCCTGCTCCGTACCGGCGGGAGTCTATCAATATAGGGCGGCACGGGAAGACCTGGGCATATGCTCAGGCTGGCTCTGTGCAGCCCGGAGACCTGGTAGTGGATTTCGGGAAGATAGCTGCGGCGTCCGAGGAGCTTATCTACGATGAGGTTGTTCCCGGTATTAAGGCTCCTGTTCGTGCTGAGATAAGACTGGTTAATATTGCTGGCGAAGTCCGGATTTTCGGTCAGGCTGAGCAGATCAGGATTTTCAGAAAGCATGAAGGTTGACTGCCCCTCAGGATCCCGGGATGATAATTTTCGGGGCAATCCTTCCTGGTCGTGCTGACCTGCTGGAGACAGCGTTGCGGCGGCTGCGTGCGATTCATTTTTCCGGTCAGGTGCTTCCTCAGCTGTTCGTAATGCTGGGTAATTACCTGGACTTGACTGGTGAGGTGATGACCCGTCAGGCGCTGTCTGGATTTCTTGAGAAGCAGAGAGCGCCGGCTGGCTCTATGGTCCTGTACCTGGAGACGTATGACGCTGCCGTGTCTATGAAGGCTGGCGATGGCGATTTTAAGTTCGCGGTGGAGCAACTGCGGGAGCAGGCATCATCGAACGCTACCGGGGAAGCATTGTCTGGTGCGTATGAGATTCTTACCCGTGGCATGGATACGCCAAAGAACGGCAGGGTGGTCGGGCCGGGGGCGGCTCGTCAGTTTATTCTGGAGAAGTTCGCTGCTATTGATGCTGAGCTGAATCAGGCAGAGGTTCCGGAAGGTGACATCAGGCAGGAGCAGGTGCAGATTCTCAGTAGTTACACGGCGACAGTTGAGCGTGTTAAGCGGGCAGGCGGCAGGTCTGGTATTGCTACTGGTATTGCGCCTCTGGATGTCTTGCTTGGCGGTGGTTTCCAGAATGGTGAGCTTGCTCTTATTGCAGGGTTCAGTTCAAGCGGGAAAACTTCTCTTGCTGTATCTATTACCTGGAATGCATGTGTCGAGCAGGGCAGGAATGTTGTGCTGTTTACTTCGGAGACTCTTCGTCATCAGGTGATTAACAAGATTATCTCCCGTCATTCCCGGCATCCTCAGTACGATATGGAGATGCCAGACGGGATAGATAGTTCCCGGATCAGGTCTGGTTCACTGGCTGGTCATGAGGTAGTCCAGTACCAGGATGTGCTAGGTGATTTTACTGGTAATCCTGCATATGGCAAGTGCTATGTGGCGCAGCTCCCGTTTGCTGCGTCGGTGGGGACGGTCGGCTCGCGTTTGGCCAGGATCGGGCATCTGTTCGAGGTTCATCTTGTCATTATTGATTATGTGCAGCTTCTGCGTGCAGATCAGCGGCGGGAGGCCAGTCACGAGGAGGCTGCTCAGATCGTTAAGGATGTCAAGGCTATTGCTGCTACGTTCAACGGCGGGATTGGTGTTCCTGTGATTTCTCCCTGGCAGGTGAATAGGCCGGGACGTGACCGGGCTCTGAAGGAAGGCAGTTATTCTGGTGTAGACTTGGCTAGTACTGCTGAATCCTTTAACACGCCTGATATTGTGCTCACATTGCTGGAGCCGCAGCGTATAGAGAATCCGCGTTCTGCACCGATTAAGGCGGAGCTGCTGAAGAATCGTGATGGCCCGCGTGGGAATATAATACCATTGAAAGTTGATTACGCGACTTCGTTCTTCCGGGCGGAAGAGGGATTTCAGAATGGTTCAGTGTTTGCTCCTGGTGTTGATTTTGATAGTGTGCTGATGACGGGCAGGTGATGGAGATATTATGCTAGGCAGCCTGACAGGAATTGCCAATGAGAGAATTTCGATAGCACTGGCTTGCCGGTGGGCAGGTGTTTCTGTTTCTGAGGGTGATGGTAGCAGGAAGATCTGGTGTCCTTTCGGGTCTGTTTCTCATTCGGATGGCGGGGTGGAGAGAGCGTTCCGTATGTATGAGGGCACGAACAGTGCTTACTGCTTTCGCGTGTCACAAGTACTGGTCTCCGGTCGGCTTGATGGCCGAGTACTGGGATTGCTCTCGTGCCGAGGCGGCGGAGCGCATGTGCCGGTTGACGGGCGTTGTTCCGCCAGACTGGCGCGAGCGGTGGGAGGAGCTGCAGTACCCTGTCCCGTTGGATACCGCGTCCCTGGCTGAGGCGCTGAAGATGTGGTGTGGCAGGGTGTACGGTCCTGCCTGGGTGACAGCGCAGTTTGAGGCAGGACTGGCTGAGCCGCTGGCGTCTTGCCTTGGTGTCCTGTCGCTGGTGACTACCAGAGATGCTGCAGATGAGTGGCTTGCTGCGTGCAAGGGCATACTGGGGCCTCTCTTGGAGAACTTTCCGGATGGCTCTTGACAGTTGTAAACAAGTCGTGCTACTCTTCCTGAGAGATGAGAGATGAGGTGATTATTGATGAGCGTTAAACTGGTTCCGGAGCTTCCGGAGCTTCCGGAGCTTCCGGAGGTGATAGCGATCTCGCTGGCAGCGGAGTTGCTGGGCATGAGCAGGCAGGCAGTGTACAAGAAGGTGTGGTGCGGCAACCTGAAGGCGTGGCGGCTGAGGTCAGCAGGGAATGACCATCTGGTGGTGCGGGAGGTTGATGTGCTGGCGATGCAGAAGCTGGTGCTTGGGGTAGGGGAAGATGATGGCGAGTATTCCGCCTAGTCAGGTCAGGGAGAGGATTAGCTTTCCTATTCTATCTTCTGATGGCAAGAGTAATTGGCAGGTAGTCTTGCGTGAGTTTGGAATATGGTGCTCGTGCCCTGGATTTCGGTACCGGGGCAGGTGCCGTCATGTGGATTCCTGCCATGCTTGGCTGGTCGCAATTATTCCTTCAGAAGAGCTTCCTGCGTGAGATTGGTGAATGTGTTTTGAGTACAGGTCGCTGTGCGGGATGCGGGATGCGGGGAGATGCTAGCCTGCTGCAAGAGCATGTCAGGTACTGCGGGCAGTATGCTGTGCTGAATGCTGAGCATCCTGATCGGGCTATTGATCCGGAAGCTGAGTTTATTCGCTGGCGAGCTGCGGAACGTTCTGGCGAGCGAGCTGCCTGGCGGCGTGCGATTACAGATGAGGCTTGCCGCCGGCAGGCAGTGCAGGCTGAGCGATGGGCTACGCCTGTGGATATCCTGGAGGATCTGTGAGTGAGTCAGGGCAGAGTGTGCGTGGTGCGGCATTGCAGGCTGCGCTGGAGAAGCGGATGACTGCGTGGTTCGGGTCCCGTCGCTGGCGGGTGTGTTCTGAGTTGAGTTACATGACCGATGACGTGACGGTGAAGCGCGGTGAGTTCCTGATCCTTAATGATAAGGTGTTCAGGACTCCTTTTGGTAATAAGGGAAAGCACGGATACATTCTTCAGGAGGTAGAGCCTGATACTGGGGCAGATGTCTGGCATGGAAATGAGCCTAGTCGTGCGTCTTTCGGATGGGTCATCATCAGGAATGCGAAGGATAAGTTTCCTCAGTCTATTGTTGAGGTTCCTCCACGTCCGTACGGGCATCCTGGCGGGGTATCTGCTACGCTCGTGAGAGAGGGAGACTGATGATTTTTTACCGGGGTCAGCATGAGTGTTGAATTGCAATTTGCTATTTCTTGCGATTTTCCTTATGGATGCGATAATGTTACTGACAACGAGAAGTATGTTGCATTGTCAGTGACCAAGGCTAAGCAGGCAGGCTGGTTGCTGAGGACGAAGAAAAGTGGCGGGGACCTCTGTCCGGCGCATCGGGGCTGTAAGTGATTGTGTTCCTGGCATGAATTTTATTCCTGCTGCTGAGGCAGAGTGCCCTGTGATTGGTCATTCTAAGGTTAGGGTTGCACTGGAGCAGGAGCTGCCTTTGCAGCCAGTATTGCTGCTCGGTCCTGAGTCAACAGGTAAATGGCTAATGGTTAAGTGGGCAGCTAATTATCATGCTCCCTGGTATCATCAGCGGTGTATTGCGCAGCCGACGATGGATGCAATTAGGGAACTGCGGGGGTTCTTGCTTATTCCTCCGTCATTGTCTGATTGTGGTTCTGGGTGCAAGGTGGTGGCTGTTAATCTTGATGGTGTGAGATCAGGTCAGGGTGTGCAGAATGCCCTGCTGAAGGATCTGGAGGAGTTTCCGGATTATGTGCGGTTTCTCCTGGTTGCTTCCCGGGTTCCGCTGGCCACGGTATCAAGTCGCTGTATTATCTGGCGGGGTGGAGAGCTGACCGACGAAGAGGTGGCTCAGGTACTTGTTCGCAAGGGCGTTCCTCTGCGGGATGCCATGGTTATAGCTCCTGGAGGGCGTGGCAGGGTGCAGCCTGCGCTTGATGCTGCGGAGCGGTTCCGGCCGGCTAAGGCTGTTGTGCTTAAAGTGGTGCGTGCCCTAGTAGGCAGGGACTATGATCTTTTCGAGCGCGCAGTTAAGGACTGGGGCAAGACTGAGGACTGGATGCTGAGGGAACTGCTTGGCGCAGCAGCTTCCGGCAACTCTACTTCTCTTTTCAGTAATTCTGAGAGACAGGTTATCGGAAGTACGGCAGCCAGGAAAGGGATAGCTCTGCTGCCGTCTAGTTCCAGGATGAAGCCGCAGGTTGCGGTTCGCGTGCTTGCTATAGCTTTTATGGAGAGGTGAATGTCTACTTTTGGCCAGTGGCTGGCTTCCAGGGCTAAGAACACTTCTCCGTCGCGGCTCACCTGGGTGTGCGGGGAGGAGCGTGTTCTGGTTAATGAGGTGATTGACGCGACTGTCAGTGCTATTGGCGTGGCTGACATGAGTCAGTGGCGTGCCGGCAAGGACAGCGAGCGTGAGATCTGGGCATCTGTTCTTGCTATTCCGGCTAACGGGTATAAGAGACTGACAGTTATTCGTGATGCTGGTTGTCTAAAAAAATGGGATCAGCTGCGTAGCTGGCTGGAAGTACGTGCCCTGATGCGGGATAGTTATGTGCTGTTCGTGGACGGTGAGCATGATTTTCCGAGGGATAGCCACGGGAAGCTGACTTCGCCGGCAGATATGCTGCGTGATGTGTCTTGTGGTCAGATTATTCGTTGCTCATCGTTGAGTCCGGAAGATGCTATTGAATGGGTAATACGGCAGTCTTCTGTTATTTCTGCATGGCAGGCTAGGCATTTGCTGTCCAGGGCGTCAGGTGATCTGTGGGAGGTACGGGCTGTTCTGGCCAAGGTCGGCTTGTTTGGCGGATGTGTTTCTGATGAGGTACTTGACTTGCTTTGTGCTGAGTTGCCCGGTGATTTTGCTGACAGGCTGATCCGGAAAGATCTGCCTGGCTCGATGCTGGCGGCGGAAGTTCTGGATATGGCTAGTCTTGGACATACACTTGGTTATCTGGAATCTCGTCTCAATTTGCTGCTTGTATTGCATCGTGCTTCAATGGACGATGTTTCCTGCTGGGAAGTTGCTGCTAAGCTAGGTGTACCGGCGTTTCTTGCATATAAGTATTTCTGGGTAGCTACGGCAGAGTATGGAGAGTCTCGTGTGCGTAAGGCATGGCTGGCCTTGTCGGCGGCAGAAGATTCTTATCGTTCAGGTATTATAACTGGAGTAGCAGAAGTTCTTATTGTATCTTGGTGGAGTTGAGTAAAATGGCAGATGACGACAGATTCTGGCGGGTCTATAAGCCTGAGTGGTCTGTGGTTTACACTAGTGACGGGGATGGAGAGGACGGCAGGAAGGAGTGTCGTCGGCGGTATGATGCTGTTTACGCTGGCAGGGTGCGTCTAGAGGATTGCCGTGTGGTTCCCCTGTCTCTGACAGGTCCGGAGTGGTGGCCGTGGATGATGGAGTTGCATCTTCCGGTGATGAAGGGGGAGTATAGTAACAGGCCATTGGCTCTGGGGCATGCTCATAAGATTGACGGGGTGGTCGTGCTGGAGGGAAGTCGTGCAGACAGGAAGCTCCTGAATTATAGCTGGCAGATGCTGCGAAAGGATTCTGCAGATGGGGAGAAAGGCAATGACGCCTGAGGATGTGCTGACTGAGTTCAGTACTTGGCTGGATGACTGGCCTGACTGTGAGGCCAGGAGATGGGTGGAGGATAACCTGCCGACAGTTTATGATGCTGCGCTTGCACTGACAGTCCTGGCAGCATGACTAGCCCTAACATGGGATACGTGAAGTCTTCTGCTGAGCTTAGGCAGCTTGCAGATAAGGTAGTTGTTGAGGGTCTGCCGATCGCGCTTGACTGTGAGACTGGTTATGCAGGCGAGGAGCGTAGTCACCGGAATACTAGTCCGTCTCTCCATCCAGAGGAGAATGTACTGGCTGGGTTCAACTTCACCAATGCTCTTGCCTGGGCTATGTATGTTCCGCTGGGGCATGATGAAACCCGGTATAATCTTGATCCTGTTCTCGCGGCGCAGGCGCTGTGGGATATGGTGTCTACTGGCTTGTGCGTGGTACATAATGCGGACATGGAAGAACGGTGCCTGTCTCGTTTCCTGTTGCGGTACCTGGCTGATGATCTGGAGCGCGGGGAGGCAGTGCGTGCCAGTGATGGTTATTTCCCGATCCGGTCAGACACTATGATGGAGGCTTATGTTCTGGCGAAGTGGGAGCGTATAGGACTGAAGTTCTTGTCTAAGATAGTGTTTGACCATGATCAGGTTGAATTGATTGAGTTGTTTAATGACGTGATGTTCGGTGTGCAAGGGAAGAAGCTGCCGAAGAATAAGTCACACATGCTTCGTTTTACTGTGCTTGATCCTTCTGATCCTCGTGTTTTTAACTATGCCTGTGATGATGTTATCCAGACGCTTCATCTTCATCAGCAAAATTATCCTGAGGTGAAGGATAGTTTTATTTACTGGCTGGAGATGCATGTCTGGCCGGTTGTCTGGAGGATGGAGGATGCTGGCCTGGCGGTGGACTGGGATTTTATTGATGCTGCCAGGGGCCGTGCTCGTGATTTTAAGATGAAGATGCAGATGGGCTTGGTGTCTCATCTGGCTGAGCGTGGCTGTGCTACTCCGCTGAGCAATCCTGGCAGTGCTGTGCTGCTCAGGAAGATTCTTTATGCTGAGCCGCCCGTCGGTCTTGGCTTGCACACTCATATCATGACTGAGGGAGGCAAGGACGGGCTAAATAAAAAAGAGGCTACCAGTGCTCTCGCTCTCAAGGGTAATTCGTCTGACTTGTTCGTGCGCCGCTTGCAGGATTACCGGGGTATGTCTAAGCTGCTGAGTACGTATCTGGAGAGCTGGCGTGCTGAGTACGGCTGGTGCGAGGATGGACGGGCGCATTGTCATCTGCTGCCTCATGGTACAGTTACCGGCAGGTTCAGCTCTGCTGATTTTAATTATCAGAATTTGCCTAAGAAGTATCATTATGAGTGCGATGGTGCCGAGTTTAAGTTTAATTTCCGTGACTGCGTGATAGCTCCGCCTGGTTACTGGGGCCTGGGTTTCGATATCAGCCAGGGAGAGCTGCGGATTATTGCTGCTGAGGCACAGGAGCAGTCTATGCTTGATGCTTTTGCTGAGGGTGAAGATCTGCATACGCTGACTGCCATGCGCTTGCTAGGTCTTACTGCCGGGGAAGTTGTGGTGGGTGGCGAACTGGGTGGCAAACAGTATCCGGCTGAAAGCGGCGGGTTTCGTCCGTTTGGCAAAATGTTGAATTTCGCTTTGGGCTATCAGCTATCTGCTAAGGGACTTGCTGATCGGCTAGGCTGTTCTGTTGATGAGGCTAAAGATCATTTCGCCAGTTATTTCAAGGTGTATCCGGCTATTGCTGCATGGACTCGGGATACGGTTGCTGAGTCTCATGTTCATGGACGTACTAAGAGTCGTCTCGGCCGCCTTCATCCTATCTGGGCGTATGAGTCGGATAAATCGTGGGTTCAGTCTGGCGGGGAGCGCACTGCTGGCAATGCCCCGATTCAGGGCGGGCTTGCAGACATGATGAAAATGATTATGGTCCGGGTAGATGCTGCTCTCGGGGATGCTGGCCTGAAGGAATCCGTGCGGATGGTGATGAACATTCATGATGCGCTGGAGTTCTATGTTCGCAAGGATATTCCGCCGCAGCAGGTAATTGACCTGCTCACCCCTGTTATTATCCAGAAGACGCCGTGGACTCAGCACTGGCCAGTTATGAAGCCGGAATGGCATATGTGGGAAAAATGGGGCAGCCCAATTGAGCTGAAGCTGGATGATAATTATCGGATTCTCAGCAGGGGTGCAGTAACGGACATCGGGATTCAGGAGGAGGACGATGATGATGGTGACGTAGATGAGGAAGTGCCTGCGCTGTCTGGTCTTGCTGCTGCCTCGTATCCTGGTCTGGCTGTGCTGGCTGGGCAGGCGGGTGCCGTGCGGGCTGGGGCTGTGTTTCAGCCTCATTCGGGTCGTGTGATTGTCCGGGTTACGGAGATGCCGGAGATGTCAGTGCTGCAGCGTTTCATGCGCCTGGTGGCTGAGTTTCCTGGCCCGAACGAGATGGTGCTGGCTGTGCCGGAGGGTGACTCTGTTGTCAGTCACGGGACGTCGCTGTCTCCCGATGACAGTGCTCAGATTTCTCTGGTTTTCGGTGGTGCTACTGTGCTCTGGGATACTGCAACAGTTAACTGTGGTAACCTAGTTGAGGGTATGAAGTTCTAGCAGAGGCGGGGTTTGATGGAAGTTCGGCAGGGTGTTTCTACGGAGTACGGCAAGCAGCGGTTTGACATCACGCTGGATGAGACTGATCTTGTTCGGCTGTGCAATGAGTACGGGGTGATGGATCCGTCAAACCTGACTACTGTTCAGGTGTACCTGCTGCTGACTCTTGAGGCTGAGCGATTTTGCCTTGTCCAGGCTCCTAAGATGGGCCAGGCAGCGGCCAGCGTGGTGAAGCAGATCAGGGCGAACCGTGAGCAGTTTGCTGGGCTCCTGGCTGAGATGACCGGGCTGGAGCTGGCTGAGACTAGGAAGCGTGTTGGGCTGGTCGATGCTTCGTAAGTTGCGTGTGCTTGTGTCCTGTGAGATGAGTGGGCGTGTTCGTACGCAGTTTGCATTGCGCGGCTGGGATGCCTGGTCGGCTGATTTGCTGCCTGACGAGAGTAAGATTTGGGTAGACAGTCAAGTTATAGCTGGCACTCATTATCAGGGTGATGTGTTGGACATAATTGAGCAGGATTGGGATTTGGTGATTGCTCATCCGCCTTGTGAGCATTTGTCTCAGGCTGGGGCTCGTTATTGGGCGCAGAAGCAGGCGGATGGCAGACAGTTGGCTGCAGCCGATTTTTTTATGAAGATGGTAGATTTGCCGCTAAAGTCAGTATATGTGGCTGTGGAGAATCCGCGCGGAATTATGAGTAAGCTATACCGGCCGCCGGATCAGGTAGTTGAGCCTTGGTGGTTTGGAGATCCTTTTAGTAAGAAGACTTGCTGGTGGCTGCGAGGGAAAGATATTCCTTGGTACAAGAATAGTTTGTCTATGGATGCTCGTGATTTCCCTTCATTGCTTCTGCTTTGTGCGGATCAGCCTGTTGAGACTAGGGGGCGGGTGGCGACTGGTGGTGGATCGTGGCGGACTGATCAGGCA
>WNFB01006747.1_pt1 | contig 10298 bp, 9 predicted proteins | sample 5400501 | NCBI WGS metagenome assembly WNFB01 (sample SAMN13153341, study PRJNA577476) | soil metagenome | isolation source: 200 cm saprolite under Douglas fir tree site 2 hole 1 | place: USA:California | collected 2015-04-18 | reverse complement strand
CTCTTCGCGATTAAAGGCAATGCCGCCGCCGGTGCCGCCCAGAGTGAACGATGGCCGCACAATTACCGGGAACCCGATTTTGCCGGCGAACTCCAGGCCGTCTTTGAGATTGCTGACCAGCGCCGACTTTGGCACGTCAAGCCCGATACGCTGCATGGCGTCTTTGAAGAACAAGCGGTCTTCAGCCTTCTTAATCGCCCCAATGCTTGCTCCAATGAGCTGTACGTTGTACTTGTCGAGCACGCCGCCGTCTGAAAGCTCCATGGCCAGGTTGAGTGCGGTCTGTCCGCCCACCGTCGGCAGGACCGCAAACCCAGCTCCCGGCGACATCTCGCGCTCTATGCGGATAATCTCTTCCAGGTACTCGCGCGTGAGCGGCTCAATGTAGGTGCGGTCAGCAATTTCCGGATCAGTCATGATGGTGGCGGGGTTCGAATTGGCCAGCACCACTTGGTAGCCTTCCGCCTTAAGCGCCTTGCAAGCCTGCGTCCCGGAGTAATCAAACTCCGCCGACTGCCCAATGACGATCGGTCCGGAGCCTATGATCAGGATTTTCGAGATGTCAGTGCGACGTGGCATAGCTATTGAGTTGGGCACCCTGCAAACCGCTGATCGGTTGGATTGAGTTCCAATGCCAAGGTAAGTATGCATTCACCTCCATCGGAACAAATCACCTTCGTTGGTTGTTTCCAACCACGGTTCGGTGCTGGCAACAACCGGTACTTCCCGGGGGTCACCCGTCCAAAATCAAAGTGGCCATTCTTGTCAGTAGTCACAGTTCGGTAGGCGATGAACTTTGACTTTGAGTCGGATCTTCTGAGCGATACACTCGAAGCAACAAAGGGAGCACCGGTTGCGTCTTTCACCGTTCCTGATAGATGCTGCTTCACTCTTGGCCCAAAGTTTGAATGCAGTGTTTCCTGGCTACACGGAATATCCCGCGGGTTAATCACGGTTTGGGCATAAGCACCCAGTCCGAAAGCAAGAATTGCGACAAGGTTTTTCATTCATTCTTCAAACTGGCAATTCGCCACCAACCACTAGCCTCACCCTTTCCACTCCTCCATCATCTTCACAAAATCCTTAAACAAATAATGCGAATCATGCGGCCCAGGCGACGCCTCCGGATGGTATTGCACGGTGAACAACGGCAGATTCCGGTGACGCATGCCCTCGAGCGTGTTGTCGTTCAGGTCCATGTGGGTCAGTTCGACTTCGCTCTGCGGCAGCGAATCCGGATCCACCGCAAAATTGTGGTTGTGCGCCGTGATCTCGACTTTGCCGGTATTCAACTGCTTCACTGGATGGTTGCCGCCGTGATGTCCGAATTTCAACTTGTAGGTTTTCCCGCCCAGCGCAATGCCGGTGAGCTGATGTCCCAGGCAAATCCCGAAAATCGGCTGGCGGCCCATCAGCCGACGGATGTTGTCCACGGCATAGGTGCAAGGCTCCGGATCACCCGGCCCATTCGACAGGAACACGCCATCGGGCTTCAGCGCCAGCACGTCTTCTGCGGTAGTCTCCGCCGGGACGACCGTAACCTTGCAGCCCTCGCCGCGCAGTTTGCGCAGAATGTTCTGTTTGATCCCATAATCGTAGGCGACAACATTAAACCGCGTGGGCTCGTCTTTTACACCCACCACTTCAACCGGCTCGTGTGAGCGTTCGCCCAGTTCCCACACATAAGGACGGTTCGTACTCACCACCTTAGCCAGGTCCGTGCCATCCATCTTAGGGATAGAGCGCGCTTTGGCGATGAGTCTTTCCGCGTCGCTCTCCAGCGTCGAAACCACCCCGCGCATCACGCCGTTGTCGCGAAGGTGTCGCACCAGCGCGCGTGTATCAATATCCGCCAGCACCGGAATCTTGAATTGCTCCAGATATTCCTCGGTCACTTGCTGCGAACGCCAGTTGGAACTGACTCTCGAAAACTCGCGGACGATCAGGCCCTCGATATAAGGTCGCACCGCTTCGTTGTCTTCAGGATTGGTGCCGTAATTTCCGATTTCGGGGTTGGTGAGAACTATAATCTGTCCCGCGTAGGAAGGATCAGTGAAGATTTCCTGGTAGCCAGTAATAGAAGTATTAAAAACGACTTCGCCGTAACATTCGCCTTTTGCGCCGTAGCCTTTGCCGCGGAAGATGCGCCCATCTTCCAGCGCAAGGATTGCCTGCATTCCTGCTCCAGGGAGTGGATTTTATCGATTCTAACAGGGAAGCTGAGATCGGAAAAGATACTTTAAGATCCAACACTCGCGAAACTGAAGAAAAGCTTTATTGCGTAATCCAGATAACGAAAGTCAAATCCGTAACTGTCAAGTCCGGATTCCGGTAATGCCCGGTTAGTTCCCAGCAACCAAGCGTCGGGATGTCAAGGCCCACCACCATGGATGAGTAGGAAGTGTAACCGTTGTTGGCCGGCGGGCTCATAAACGGCGGAGCCGGGGCGTCCAGCCGCCTGCCCGTGACGGCAAGCGCTGGGTGTGGTTCTGCGTGCCAGTCATAACCTTCTCGAGACCAAAACATCTTTTGTCTGAACGACGAATCAGTTGGCCTGTAATGGGGCAGCCCTTTCCACGTGCCGTTCACGGGTAACATCGTCCAGAGCTTCTCTGTCCCGAACCAAAACTCGCCAGGACCAGCTTTCGGTGGATACGGGGAAGGAGGAATGAATGTCTGAGCTTCGGGCTTTGTCACCGGACATGTCTCAGGCCGGGTGTGCGATGCTCTGGTCCCTGCGGAGGCAGCCGCTGATTCAGCTTTTGCTGCTGTGCCTTCGGCCATCACAACGGTAGTGGCGAGTAGCATAAGACCCGCTAATGCCAAACGTGTAGCTGCTCGAAAAGGTGGCACTTCGGAACTCCGCGTCGAACTCTTGCTACCGTAGTCTCCCCACCTTATCCACGGGCCAATACCCAAACACGGCCTTCCCATAAATATAGTTCTCGTTCACCGGACCAAAATCCCGGCTATCGTTCGACATGCTGCGATGATCGCCCAGCACAAAGTAAGAGTGTGGAGGCACTACAATCTCGGAGTACGAGCGCTGATCCTCGTACTCGCTGGGCACATAGTCCTCCTCCAGCATCTTGCCATTCACCAGCACGCGGCCGCCATCAATGCGGATGTGGTCTCCATCCAGTCCCACTACACGCTTGATATAACTCTTCGAAGGATCGCGCGGATAGTGGAACACCACGATGTCGCCGCGCTCAATCGATTCCAGCCGGTAGACGAATTTGTTGACGAAGATTCGTTCCTGATCGTCCAGCGAAGGCATCATGCTGGTGCCTTCCACCTTCACCGGCTGATAAAGGAAGATGATGATGAACGCCGAGATAGCCAGTGAAATGATCAAATCACGCAGCCACACTGCCAATACTGGCGCGCTTCGCCGCAGGCGCACAACTCGCTTTTCACATACCGGGCTTTCCTGTACCGGGCTCTCCAATTCGTTCATTATCCCTCATAGTATACGGATACAATGATATCCGCGGCGGGTTGCCCGCTTTGCCCGGGCTATCCGTGTGGTGCCGCGCCACCACTGCCAGTCCCAGCCAATTCAGGTTACAATATCCCAACCGAGGGGATTGCGGAATGTTTAAACGTGGATTAATTCTGTCATCACTTTTTCTGATCACTATTGCGACGACGGCGCAGTGGTCGAGTTCGCAGGATCAAGCGCAAATCCCAGCCTATAATCCGGGGCCTCCACCCAAGGGAACCAAGCTGCCTCCCATTCTTCCCAAAGAACAACTGTGGGGAGAAAATGCGCAGTTTCCTTATCAGACACACGCCTACGAACTCGCTGCCAGGATTCCCGTGGTGCTGCATCAACAGCCTTGCTACTGCTATTGTGACCGCATGGGACACAACAGCCTCCATAGTTGTTTCGAAAGCACTCACGGAGCTCAGTGTTCCACCTGCTTGAAAGAGACGTACTACAGTTACGCAATGCATCACAAAGGCAAGACGGCTGCACAGATTCGACAGGGCATTATTAAGGGTGAGTGGAAGTCGGTAGACCTGGGGTCGGCCGCCTCCATGAATTAATCGCGGGGTGGCGCGTTTCCGGGCAGGTTGACGGCCCCTGTCAAGGGCGCGTATAAAAAGGTGGTTTTTCCACAGGATGAAATTCGCGGGTCGTAGAATGTGATTTCGAAACACCCGTGAATAGCGTTTCGCCCTCGTAGCAACAGTTAAAGTTTTTGCACTTAAGCTCAAGATAAAGGGGAAGTTACGAAGAGCAGCGCGAAAGTTCTGCAAATGGCACAGAAACCGACGGCAAAGAAGTCTCTAGGCGATGACCCTCGTTTTGCACAGGCTGTGCAAAACTACGAAGCTGGTCTCCGCTCCATGCAGGAGCACAAATTTGACAAGGCCAAATCACATTTTCAGAAGGTTCTAGCCAGCCCCAGCAAGGAACTTGCTGACCGGGCGGCCGTTCACCTCAATAGCTGCAATCAGCATAGCGACCGCGCGACCACCCAGTTCAAAGATCCGGAAGAGCATTTCGACTACGCCATTTCGCTGATGAATGTCGGTGATTACGTGAGCACTCGCGAACACCTGGAGAAGTTGCTCAAGCAGGTGCCCAAAGCGGATTACGTTCTCTACGGTCTGGCGGCCCTCGACTGTTTGACTGGACACGTCGAAGATTCCTTGCGTCATCTGGACGAAGCCATCCGCTTGAAGCCTGCTCTGCGCTTCCAGGCACGCAATGATTCCGATTTCCAGAACCTGGCGGAAGATCCGCGTTTCACAGAATTGCTCTATCCCGATCCCGGCATGGACCTGGCTGCTGAAGCCAGCGACTCCGAAATCGAGCGCTAGAAAGTTTTCATGAATCCCCAGTCCGGTCCCGAATCATCGTCTCGGGACAAAATGCCTCAGCGCGACGATCTGCTCTCTGGCCGGTCCTTGCGAGTGGTTGCAATCGGCGGCGGCACTGGCCTGTCAACCCTGCTGAAAGGTCTGAAGCGTTTCGCAGTGGCGGCAGGCACGGCGGATGCGGCTGGCCCCGTGATCAGTGAACTATGCGCGGTTGTTACAGTGAGCGACGACGGCGGTTCCAGCGGCCGCCTGCGCAAGGAATTCAACATGCTTCCCCCCGGCGACATTCGCAACTGCGTGGTTGCGTTGTCAGAGGATGAGGCTCTGCTCTCCCGCCTGTTTCAGCATCGTTTTCAAAAAGGCTCCGGTCTTGAAGGACACAGCTTCGGTAATCTCTTCCTCGCCGCACTCACTTCTATCACCGGCGATTTCGCCGAAGCGGTGAGACTTTCTTCCGAGATCCTGCTTACCCGCGGCCACATTTTTCCCGCCACCAGTTCCAATATCGAGCTGGAAGCCCTGATGGAAGATGGCTCCCGCGTCCGCGGCGAGACCAAAATTACCGCCAGCAAAGGGCGCATTAAGGAATTGTTTCTGGTGCCTCCTGACGTCGATCCGCTACCTCAGACGCTGGATGCCATCGCTCGTGCCGACCTCATCACCATCGGCCCAGGATCGCTCTTCACCAGTCTCATCCCCAACTTGCTGGTTCGGGGCATCTCGCAGGCAATAGTTAATTCATCCGCGGTGAAGGTATTCATCTGCAACCTGATGACACAAGCTAACGAAAGCCTCGACCTGAGCGCATCCGACCATATCCGCGCTCTCAACAACCATGCCCAGGCACAGATTTTCGATTATGCGCTGATTAATCGCGCCCCCGTGTCGGACGACTTGAGAGCCAAGTACGCGTTGGAGGGAGCATCGCAGATCATCGCCGACCTGGAAAATGTCGAAGCTCTCGGCGTGTGTCCCGTAATGGGTGACTATCTTGAACAGGCCGCCGTCGCTCGCCATGCCACCGATCGCGTCGCTCAGGATCTGCTTCACGTCGTCATGCAAACACCGGATGGGTATAACCCGTTATCGCGTCCGTGCGCTAGGGCTCGAACTTAGCAAGTTCACTATCAAAGCGGATCCGGTTGACACGCGATTTGACCTATCTTGCTGCACGCTCAGCACCCTTGAAATAAGTCTCTCAATTCCGCACCCGTATAATGACCGCCAACGCCTTGGCTGGCGAACCTGAGCCTGGGAGATCACCGATGCTTGTAATACGCGAGGCCACCGCAGCGGACGCCCCGCTGATCGTCGAAATGATTCGTGAACTCGCCCGGTTTGAGCGCGAGCTGGATCAGGTGGATGCCACCCCTGAGGACCTCCTGCGCGACGGCTTCCGCGCCAACCCACTCTTTCACGCCTTCATCGCGGAGTGGGACGGCCACCCGGCTGCCTACGCGCTCTACTTCTTTACCTATTCAACCTGGGCCGGTCGCTCCGGTCTTTTCGTTGAGGATCTGTTCGTGCGAGCCCAGTTCCGCGGCAAGGGCATCGGCAAGGCGCTGCTGCGTCATATGGCCGTCATCGCGCGTGAGCAGAACTGCTACGGTATGCGCTGGGAAGTGCTCGACTGGAACACGCCCGCAATTGACTTTTATGGCACGCTGGGCGCAAGAGTACAAAACCAGTGGAAGCCCGTTATGTTCACGGGAAGCCCGTTCGAGCAGTTTGCCTCAAAAAAAGAAGAGCGGGCCGGTTGATCTGTGGAGTGAGGCTCTATGAGGCGGTCGAACTTACAGGCACACAGAACTCATGGGGTTCCCTGAACCTAACCTTTCAGCGTTCTCCACTCGCCGACGCCGCGTTATAGTGAGTTGAATGCCCCGCCCAAGCAAACGCGATTCTCAATCGAAGACTAATCCTCGTTTCGCCATCGCCATCATGGCAGCCGGTAAAGGCACTCGGCTCAAGTCCAAACATCCCAAAGTTCTGCATGAAGTGGGAGGGAAACCGCTGCTGGCCCACGTCATCGCTGCCGCGTTACGTGTTGTCCCCGCGAAAGACGTCTATGCCATCATCGGCCATGAAGCCGATCGCGTGCGTACGGCGGTCGCGGGTAGCGGAATTAATTTCGTGATGCAGAACGAACAACGCGGCACCGGACACGCTCTGATCGTCGCCCGCGAGGCCCTGCAACCCTATGACCACGTTCTCGTGCTTTCCGGAGACGCACCGCTCATCACGCCGGGAACCATCGCAAGTCTGCGCGATTTCCACTTATCGAAGAAAGCTGCCATGACGTTACTGGCTGCTGAACTGGAAAACCCCACCGGTTACGGTCGCGTGATTCGAAAGAAATCCGGTAGCGATGAAGTTCAAGCCATCGTGGAAGAAAAAGCCGCCAGCGCTACGCAGCGTAAAATTCGCGAGATCAATTCGGGTTTCTACGTTTTTGCCGCCAAACCGTTTTTCCAGCACATTGACGAACTCTCCACCGACAACCCACATAGCGAGTATTACCTCACCGATATGGCGGGCATTCTTGGTAATGCCAAAGAAAAAGTCGTGGCGTACAAAACCGGCGACCCGAATGAGGTCCTGGGCAGTAACACCCGCTCCGAACTCGCCGATCTGGACGCCCAAATCAGAACCGCCAAGCGCCGCCAACTCATGGCGGCGGGAGTCACCATTTTCTCTCCTGAGACCTGCATCATCGACACTGACGTCGAAATCGGCGCCGACACCGTCGTCGAACCCTTTGTCCAAATTCTGGGTAACACACGCATCGGCGCAGACTGCCGCATCCGCTCCTATACTGTGATTAACAACTCTGCTCTGGGCGATGGAGTTCTGGTTCGTCCCGGTTGCATCCTCGATGAGGCCCGCGTGGCTGACGGTGCGGTCTTGGGGCCCTACTCGCATCTGCGTCCCGGAAGTGAAATCGGCGAAGGCGCGCACGTGGGAAACTTTGTGGAAACGAAAAAGATCAAACTAGGCAAGGGCTCCAAAGCCAACCATCTGACTTACCTCGGAGACACTGAAATTGGCGAAGGCGTAAACGTAGGTGCTGGCACCATCACCTGCAATTACGACGGTGTGCACAAGCACAAAACAGTAATTGAAGATGGAGCATTTATCGGCAGCAATTCCACCCTGATCGCGCCCGTCCGCGTCGGCAAAGGAGCCTATGTCGCGGCCGCATCTTCTATCACAGATGACGTCCCCGCCGACGCGCTCGCACTAGGACGCTCCCGCCAAATTGTGAAAGAAGGATGGGCAAAGCAGAAGCGACAGCAAAAGAAACAATAGAAAAGCGGAATGACGGAATAACTCCACACCAAGAGTTTCAAGCAGAAGTTAAACTCTGTGTCTCAGTGCCTCCGTGGCAAATGTGAAAAAGGCCGGGCAAGCAGGAACGACAGGAAAAGTCCGGGATCACACACCAAGGGTTTTAAGCAGAAGTTAAACTCTGTGTCTCAGGTCTCCGTGGCAAATTGTGTCCGTGGCCATCCTACCGCGAAACCGCCGCAAACAACTCCGAGTGCAGCAGCGACTGGAAACGCTGATCGTCGGTACGGAAATGCAACTGCAAATTCGAACTGTCTGAATCCACTGTCACGCTCTCCAGTGCCATCTTTTCCGTCGGAGTGGCATTCACCTTTCGATACAACATGCCCGCCTTCACCAGCGACGACAAGGTCGCAGCCGTCATGGAATCCGATGTCAGCACACTCAGGTCAAAGTTGACGCCGTTGGCGAAATTCATGGTGTACCGTGAAGCCAGAAGCCGTTTCTTCACGGTCTCATAATCCGCCAGCTTGGCGGCATCGCCCATCGCCGAGCGCAACATGTTCTGCGTCCCCTGCTGATCGAGAATGCTCCACACCGAAGCCGCGTCCACCGCCGACATCATGTCCGCCATTTGCGAATTGGAATCCAGGCCGGACGTGAAACCGTCGCGCACGTCCAGCGCACCTTTCAGTGCTGCGTCATTGCCGAATACCAGCGTAAAGTCATCCAGGAACGTCATTGACATCCCGTTGCCCATCGAATAAACATCCGATGAGTGGTACTTCTTGGGACGGATTTTCTTCGTCTGCATACGCTTCAACACCGCTTTGGTCGGAAACTGCCCCTGGGCGATACCGACCACGCGGATGTCCTTAGCGGCGCGGTACGACGCAAATGTAAGCTGCTCGAGTTCTTTCTCGGGATCGATCCCTACACCCTTTAACGCACCCTCGAACTGCTTCAGACCTGCCGGAAGCACCTGGTCCTTCAACGCCTGCGCCGTAGGTGAATTCTTCAGCGCGCGGTAATCCACGGATATAACCTGCTGAATGTCGGAAGGAATAACCGCGCGCGAGTTCGTGCCCAACGGCATGGCAACTGCTGCGGCACTCAAAAGCAATACGATGGCGAAATCAGAAATCTTCATGTCAACCCCTTGAGATATACCCACTTAGATGCAAACCGGCGAAGCCTTGTAAATTGCATCTGCATTAATTGTATGCCAGCCCGCATCCATCATGGGAACACTAAAGTTCTACGGAAGTCGTGGCACACTGGACATTTAATGGCAGTGTGCCAAAACCGTAACGGTTGGAACTCTTATCCCCTCAGCGCCACCGCCCTATTCCGCACTTCCGCGACAAACGCTTCGTCCTTGAGCGATTCCAGATTGATCTCTACATTCGCCATCGCGCCTTCAACCGCTGCCCGCGCCAGCGCCAGAGATGTCGTTAAGTCCGACTTCATGTTGGGATTCGTCATTGGAATAAGCTTCTTCGCGATCTCGGCTACTTCCCTCGCCCTCTCGGCGACACTCAGCGGAACTGCAGTGGCCTGCCGCAGCGCCGCTGTAATGACTGCATCCCCGTCCGCCGATGTTTTCGCTTGCTTGTACGCCTTCATTACCGCGTTATAAGACTCGGCATCCGCATCAATCGCCGCCTTCAACTCCTCCCGCAGTTGCGAAAGTCGGCCAATGGCGTCACTCAGTTCTCGTTCATACTGCACATAAGCTTTCTTGCCACGCGACATGGATGCCACCATCGTCGCCAGCCCCGCCGCCATGGCGCCGCTCGCCGCCGCGGCACTGCCACCGCCCGGTGTGGCCGTCGGTGCGGCCAACTGTTCTACGAACGGCTCTACTCCCGCGCGCAATCCCCCCGCCACCGTTTTGCCCTCCATCACTGAGATAAGGCGATTTTCCAAAATGAGTGATGAATCGAAATTCTCCACCTGAAGAAACCATTCGGCAGCCATCTCCAATGCCTTCTTGGGAATCAATCCCACGATCTCGCTACTCACCGGCGCCACGCCATAGCGCGCCGCCTCGCGTTTCACGAACTCGAATACGCGGTGAATAGGTGTCTGCTCAAAATCCGTCAGGTTCATGGATACCTGCGCCAGCCCCCGCACCAGGAATCCCGCGCCTTTCACATAGCGCAGCCCGCCGCTTG
>WNFB01006746.1_pt1 | contig 10298 bp, 7 predicted proteins | sample 5400501 | NCBI WGS metagenome assembly WNFB01 (sample SAMN13153341, study PRJNA577476) | soil metagenome | isolation source: 200 cm saprolite under Douglas fir tree site 2 hole 1 | place: USA:California | collected 2015-04-18 | reverse complement strand
GCGGTGATTCTGATGAGCATGTCTTCGACGTCAGCTTTGGCGTATTCGACGAAAAGGTCGAAATAACGGTTCCCGGAAAAAACGCCGGTGTCGAGCAATTCGAATTCCGGCTGGCCACGCCCGCAACGCTGGTTCTCTTCAACCAGGGTTTCATACGGAAATCCTGCTTGCGGATACTTGTAAAGCATGCGCATGTAACTGTGCGTGGGCGTGGAATCGAGGTAGAAGTAGTACTCCTTCACGTCTTCGCCGTGATTGCCCTGATTTCCAGTGAGGCCGAACAGTCTCTCCTTGAGAATGGGGTCACGCCCATTCCATAACGCCAACCCGAAACACATCATTTGGTGACGGTCGCTGATCCCGCCGATGCCGTCTTCTCCCCAGCGGTAGGCGCGGGAACGCGCGTGGTCGTGCGGGAAAAATTCCCAGGCGGTGCCGCCCGGGCTGTAATCCTCACGGACCGTTCCCCACTGCCGCTCGGAGAGGTAGGGCCCCCAGCGCTTCCAATGCTTTTTGCGGGTGCGCGCTTCTTCGAGCCGACGGTCTTCGGTGGTCTGGATACGTGGCATGGTTGGATGGCCCTCGGCCAAAAGATGCAGGCTATAGTCGCACTTTTCCTGCGTAACGCAAAGCTACAAAGCACATCGCCAACGCACAGGCCTTCGGACCTACGTCAGGCGGTGGAGAATTATGAATGTAAAGGAGCGGTGTCGACGCACGATCCCGACAATTCGGTGATGCAATCGGCCGGTCCTTGCACGACGAAACGGCGATGATAGAGCAGCAACGCTCGCAAGCCGGCAAGTTCTTCGCCGCCTCCGGCCCTTCCGGGACCGCCGTGCAGACAACTGGGCACCACATTGCCGTGGCCGGTGTGCTGATTGCCAACCGTTGAATCCACAACTAACACTCTTCCATGAAGGTCGCCGATTCCAAGGACCGTTTCGCGGGTAAAGCTCGCATCATTGGAAAAGACCGAAGCAACCAGTGAACCTAATCCTCGGCGTGTGATAGCGATGAGATCCTCCAGACCGTCGTAAGCCACCAGCGTCGCTACCGGGCCGAAAACCTCGACGTCATGAACGTATCTTGCATCGAGTCCATTCTTGCAGGAGAGCAGCGCGGGTTGCACAAAGGCGGACTTCTGCGGATCGGCGTCAATCGGCTGGAAATTCTCGTCTCCGCCGAAGAGGACCTCGCATTCTTCCTTCAACTTGGCCAGTCCTTCCAAGCAGGAGGACTGCTGCACTTTGTTCACGACCGGCCCCACCTTTGCGGCGGGGTTCCGGGGATTACCCGCTTTCATTGAACTCAAGCGCGCCGCGACGGCTTCGCCAAAGGCCTTGAGTTGCTGGCGCGGAACCAGGACGCGCCGGATGGTCGTGCATTTCTGGCCGGCTTTGAGAGTCATCTCTCGGACAACTTCTTTTGTGAGGAGCTCGAACAGATCCGTGCCGGCAGCAGAATCAGGCCCGAGAATCGCGGAGTTGATACTATCAGCTTCAATGTTTACGCGAACCGAACGGCGCAGGACGTTCGAATGGGAGCGAATGCGCGCGGCGGTATCCGCTGAGCCCGTAAAGGAAACGATGTCCTCCTCGCGAACGTGGCCGAGCAGGTCGCGAGCAGAGCCGCAGATGATGGAAATCGCTCCCGGCGGCAGGATATCCGCCTTTACAATATCTTCCACCATTCGGTGCGTCAGCCAAGCTGTGGGGGAAGCGGGCTTCACGACGATGGGGACACCGGAGAGCAGTGCGGGGGCAGCCTTTTCGCAGAGACCCCAGGCCGGAAAGTTAAACGCATTGATGAAAACGGCGGCGCCCTTCGTGGGCATCAAAAAATGCTGCCCCACGAAAGCGTTGCTCTTCGAGAGCGGAACCAGGGCGCCCTCCTTCAACATTTTCCCGTCCGCCAGCGCCCGGCCGATTTTGGCGTAATACTTCACGGTGTAAAGGGCGCCGTCCACATCGAAGGAGGCATCGGCCTGGTTTGCTCCCAAGTTCAGGAGAGAAAGCCGAAAATACTCGTCGCGATTTGCAGCCAGGGCCTCGGAAATCTTGGCCAACAATTCAGCGCGCTGAGCATAGCTGAGTTGACGGAGCGCAGGTCCGCCATTGGTGCGTGCAAACGCGAGGGCCGCTTCAAGATTTACACCCTGCGAAGATATGCTCGCCAGCTCGTCTCCGGTGACCGGATCGATGAGTGGCTCCCCGGGACCAGCGCCTTCACTCCACTGACCATTTACGTAATTAGACAGTTTCATTGGCGAACCTCCGTTGATCTCACGGTCTTAGCCCCGAAAGTAACCCTAAAGAGCGAAAGCCAAAGTGTGGAGAGCGCAGTGCGTCGTCTGAATCATACTGCATATTCGAGACAATTTGAACCGCCCCTTTCCTAAATGCAGCCCTGGTATCTGCCAACCTAACTTAAAGAATATAAATGCGTTACAAGAATTATCGTTCTTGAGAATGCAGGAGATGCTACGCCCATAATGAAAATCCGATTCTTTCTTGATTTGCGTCGGTCGTATGTATTATAATGCATGTTCGATTTGTGAACGCATGAGCACACCCGCAAGCACCAATTCCAAGGCTGCGAGTCTACAACAGGCGACACCGATTGCCGATGGGGATTTCTTGCTCTCCCTGGGCAAGCGGGTTCGCCAAATTCGCAACTTTCGTGGGATGACACGCAAGATCGTGGCGCGGGAGTCGGACGTGTCTGAACGCCATCTGGCGCAGCTCGAAGCTGGAGAAGGAAACGTCTCGATCGTGTTGCTGCGGAGGATTGCCGCCGCTCTCAACGTTTCGCTCGTTGAATTATTCGCCCCTGGGGTGGAAGAGCCTGCCGAAAAAAAGATGATCCAGCGTTTCCTTGAACGTCTCCCCAATCACCGCCTTGGAGACGTGGTGTTCCGGCTGATGCGGGACTTCAGTCCGGGAGAAAAGTTGCGCCGGAAGCGCATCGCGCTGATTGGGCTGCGCGGAGCCGGCAAGTCTACGCTGGGATCCAAGCTGGCGATTGAAATGGGGGTTCGCTTTATCGAACTGGATGGTGAGATCGAGAGGGATGCGGGAATGCCGCTGGGAGAAATATTTTCGCTTTATGGGCAATCCGGCTATCGGGCGATCGAGCGCCGCACCCTAACGAGAGTGCTCGCTGAGCAGGAGTGCGCTGTGCTGTCGGTGGGAGGCGGCGTGGTGTCTGAAAAGGAGACCTTTGACTACCTTCTTTCCCACTGCTACACCATCTGGATAAAGGCGCAGCCGGAGGAGTACATGTCGCGGGTGCTTGAGCAGGGAGATTTTCGCGCCATGGTCGGGAACGATCGGGCGATGGAAGATTTGCGGCGGATACTCGAGGCGCGAGAACCGCTCTACCGGCAAGCGGACATGGAGCTCGACACCTCGGGCAGTTCGGTGGAAGCGAGTTTTTCGAGATTGAAAACAGCATTGCAGGCTAATTTGCAGTAGGAGGATCTCGTGGACGTTGTCGCGGCTCAAGAATCCCATGCGAAGATGGAAGCGGTCGATTTTCAAACCGATCCTTCACGATACAAGCATTGGCGTCTCGCGTTTGACGGCCCGGTGGCGACACTGACCATGGATGTAGCCGAGGACGGTGGAATCCGCCCGGGCTATAAACTGAAATTGAATTCGTACGACCTCGGCGTGGACATCGAGCTGCACGATGCCTTGCAGCGCATTCGATTCGAACATCCGGAGATACGTTCGGTAGTCATTACCAGCGCAAAGAACCGCATTTTTTGTTCCGGAGCCAACATTTATATGCTCGGGCTTTCTTCCCATGCGTGGAAAGTGAATTTCTGCAAATTCACGAATGAAACGCGAAACGGGATCGAAGACGCGAGCGCGCATTCCGGATTGAAGTTTCTGGCCGCCTGTAATGGCACGACGGCTGGAGGCGGTTACGAACTGGCGCTGGCCTGCGATGAAATCATTCTCGTGGACGACCGTTCTTCGGCGGTCAGCCTGCCGGAACTGCCGTTGCTGGGCGTTTTGCCCGGAACGGGGGGACTGACTCGGGTGACAGACAAGCGCAGGGTGCGCCGGGACCATGCCGACATGTTCTGCACCAATCCGGATGGCGTTCGCGGTCAAAGAGCAAAAGAGTGGCGGCTGGTCGATGACGTCGTCAAGACGCAGCAGTTTGCCGAGCACATCAAACAGCGCGCATTGAAGCTTGCCGGGGAGAGCGATCGCCCAGCCGGATCAAAAGGTGTGGCTTTGACGCCGTTGAAGCGGGCGATCGATGAAGCCGGGCTGCATTACGGATATGTCGATGTGCAATGCAATCGTGAGGCTCGCACGACAACGATCACAGTGCGCGCGCCGGAGTCCGTTATTGAAGATAGCTTGGAAAAGGTTTTCGCGGCGGGCGCGAATTGGTGGCCGCTGCAAATGGCGCGAGAGCTGGATGACGCCATTCTGACGTTGCGGGCCAGCGAACTGGATTTGGGGCTCTGGATTATGAAGACGGCCGGAAATCCCGATGCCGTTCTCGCCATCGACGAATTTATCTTGAATCACCAGAACCATTGGTTCGTTCGCGAGGTGCTGGGAATGATGCGCCGGACGTTTGCGCGGATCGACGTCACGTCCCGTTCCCTCTATGCAATTGCCGAGCCTGGCTCCTGCTTTACCGGCACGCTACTGGAATTGGCGCTTGCCTCCGACCGCATCTACATGCGCGATACGCAAGAAGGCGGAGGTATCGCCAGCATGACGCTTTCGAAAATGAATTTCGGACCGCTGCCGATGGTGAACAAACTTTCGCGGCTGGCGGCGCGATTCTACGGCGATGAGGCACAGATGGAGAACTTGCGCGTGGCGATCGGAAAAAAACTTTCCGCGCGCGAGGCGCTCCACGCGGGCCTGGTTACCGCTGCACCGGATGATCTCGATTGGGAAGACGAAATCCGCCAGGTCATTGAATTGCGCGCCGCGCAATCGCCAGATGCCCTGACAGGGCTTGAAGCAAACCTACGATTTGGACCAGCGGAGACACTGGAGACACGAATCTTCGGCCGGCTCTCCGCTTGGCAAAACTGGATATTCGTCCGGCCGAACGCAGTCGGCGCGAGCGGAGCGCTGAAGGTGTATGGAACGGGAGCGCCGGTGAAATTCAATTGGGAAAGAGTTTAGTGGGCGAGCCCGAGTCTGGACTTCTGAGGAGATCGCAATGATTAACTACACGGAAAAAATCCCCAACAACGTCGATTTGGGCAGGGACCGGGTCTTGCAACGCGCCCTCGAGCATTGGCAACCCGCGTACATGGGCTGGTGGTATGACATGGGGCCGAACGAGAGCCACAACTATGAGGTATACCTGCGAACGGCTATCAGCGTAGAACCGGACGGCTGGGCGCAGTTCGACTACGTGAAGATGCCAGAATACCGCTGGGGCATTTTCTTGCAGCCGCGCGACGAGAAGCGTGAAGTGAATTTCGGAATTCACAAAGGGCAGCCCGCCTGGCAAGAAGTGCCCGGCGAATACCGTTCGACTTTGCGGCGCGTGATCGTGACGCAGGGAGACACCGAACCCGCCTCCGTGGAACAGCAGCGGATGCTGGGGACCTCTTGTCCGTCGATGTACGACCTGCGGAACATTTTTCAGGTGAATGTGGAAGAGGGACGTCACCTCTGGGCCATGGTGTACTTGCTGCACCGCTACTTTGGGCGCGATGGCCGTGAGGAAGCCGAATCCCTGCTCGCGCGGCGCTCCGGAGACGCCGACAATCCGCGAATTCTCGGCGCTTTCAACGAGCCGACGCCGGACTGGCTGGCCTTTTACATGTTTACCTTTTTCACCGACCGCGATGGCAAATTCCAACTCTGCGCTCTGGCGGAATCCGGTTTTGATCCGCTGGCCCGCACCTGCCGGTTCATGCTCACCGAGGAAGCGCATCATATGTTTGTCGGGGAGACGGGAGTTAGCCGCATTATTCAGCGGACTTGTGAGGTGATGAAGGAAAACAAGGTCGAAGATCCGTCGGATGTGCGGGCACTCGGCGTGATTGACTTACCGACGATACAGAAATACTTGAACTTTCACTACAGCGTCACGCTCGACCTTTATGGCTCGGACGTTTCTTCGAACGCCGCGAATTATTACACCAGCGGGCTGAAAGGGCGATTCCGCGAAACCAAGCTGGAGGACGATCACGTGCTGAGGGACGCGGAATACCCGGTCTCTGAAGTTGTGGGCGGAAAAATCGTCACCAAAAACGCGCCGGCATTGACGGCATTGAACGAACGCTTGCGCGATGACTATATCGTTGAGATTGCCGATGGCGTAGGCCGCTGGCAGCGGGTGATTGATAATGCGGGCATTCCATTCCGGCTGACTTTGCCACACAAAGGCTTCCATCGCGCGATCGGCAATTTCGCAGGGCATTTTATAAGCCCCGATGGAGAAGTTTTGGGCGAAGAGGCGTGGAAGAACCACAAATTCGAATGGCTCCCGAATCCCAAGGATCATGCGTACGTCCAGTCGCTGATGAGTGGACGAGTCGTGGAGCCGGGCAAGTTTGCGAATTGGATTGCTCCGCCGGCGCGCGGAATTAACAATCAACCTTTGAACTTTGAATACGTTCGATTCAATTAGTGCGCCCAATTGAGGCGCAAGCTTCGGCGAAGGACGGCGATCTCTGCTACCCATCATAGACATTCACGTTCACATCATGCCCTATCACATGGTGAAGCACTCAGCGCTGGATTTGATCAAGCACGGGCGCAAGGACTTCGCCGAAGTGGAAAGATATTCGGCCGATCCAAAAGCATTTCTCGCCTTTCTCGACACTCTCGGAGTGGAGCGCGCCGGGCTGATCAACTACGTCGCGCCAAAAATTATTGGATTCACGCCGGAAGTGAATGACTGGAGCGCGAAGTATTGCAGCGCGGCTCCGGATCGCCTCATCGCGTTCGGCGGCGTGCTTCCTGGGACGGTTCCCGATCCGGGCGCGGAAGTGGACCGCCTCGCAAAGCTCGGGATTCGCGCCATCAAGATGCATCCCTCGCATCAGGTGCTTTCGCCGAATGACTACATGGATGGCAATCGCGGTCTGGCGGCGGTTTATGAGCGGGCGCAAGCGAACGGCTTGCCGATCATGATTCATACCGGGACTTCGATTTTTCCTGGCGCGAGAAATCGGCATGCGCAGCCGATGCTCTGCGATGATGTGTGCATTGACTATCCGAATCTCGTGGTCATTCTTGCGCATGGCGGCAGGCCGCTGTGGATGAACGAGGCGTTTTTCTTGGTCCGCCGGCACAAGAACATGTACATGGATATCTCCGGCATCCCACCGCAGAAATTGATGGAGTACTTTCCACGAATCGAAGACGTAGCCGATAAAGTTTTATGGGGCACGGACTGGCCCGGCCCCGGCGTTCCGGAGATCAAGGGAAACATCGAGAAGTTCAAGTTGCTGCCCATTGGGGCCGCGGCGAAGCGCAAGATTTTGTACGACAATGCGGCGCGGCTGTTTCCACGCTGAAAGGTCTTTTCAGCGTTTGGGTCGAAGTTCGCAGCGCTTGAATTCGTTTCGCAGCACACCAAAGATTATCGGCAACTGAAAAATAATGTCCTTCTACGACCAAGCGATTGAAACGGCACCACAGGAGCGGTTGCGAACGCTTCAGTTCCACAAGTTGCAAAGACTTATTCGCGAGATTTCCGGCCGCAATCGGTTCTACACCAGGAAATGGGACGACGCGGGAATCGTAGCGCTCGACATCCAATCATTTTCCGACTTCCAGAAATTACCATTCACGTACAAATCGGAGCTCATGTGCGCGCAGGAGGAAGCGCCGCCCTTCGGCACCAATGCGACCTTCTCCGTGGACGCTTACACGCGCGTTCATCAGACATCCGGAACCACCGGCACGCCGCTCCGCGTCGTTGACACTCCCGAAAGCTGGGAATGGTGGGGCGACTGTTGGGGGCATGTGATGAAGGCCGCGGCTGTGACCGCAGCGGATCGCGTGTTCCTGGCATTTTCGTTCGGCCCTTTCATCGGTTTCTGGGCCACGGTCGAAGGAGCAAGAAAGATAGGCGCGATGGTGATTCCCGGCGGCGGGTGGGATTCCATTCAACGCTTGCACATGATGCGCGATCTCGGCGCAACCGTGGTGTGTTGCACCCCAACTTATGCGCTGCGGCTTGCGGAGGTTGCGCGGGAGGAACATTTCGACCTGCGCGCAATGCAGGTTCGCACGCTGATCCACGCCGGAGAGCCGGGAGCAAACGTGGCGCGCACGAAATCGCGCATTGAAAAAGAGTGGAACGCGAAGTGCTTCGATCATGCCGGCGCCTCCGAAGTGGGCGCTCACAGCTTTGAGTGCGAAGTTCAACCCGGCGGAATTCACCTCATCGAAAGCGAGTTCATTGCCGAGGTAGTCGAGCCGCAAACAGGAAGAGAAGTGCCCACTGGCGAGATCGGAGAGTTGGTGATCACTAATTTGGGGCGCGCGGGATTTCCGGTGATCCGCTATCGCACCGGAGATCTAGTGCGCTTGAATCCGGCTCCCTGCGCATGCGGACGCACTTTCGCGCGCTTCGACGGTGGCTTGCTGGGCCGGAGCGACGACATGGTGACGATCCGGGGTGTAAACGTCTACCCGATGGCGATCGAAAATATAATCCGTCAGTTCGGAAGCGTGGATGAGTTCCAGGTGACGGTAACAAGGCGGCGCGAGATGCAACACCTTGAGGTGCAAATCGAAGTCGTTTCCGGCAATGATGCCGACCGCATTCGAGCGGACGTGGAGCAGGCCATTTACCGCGCTCTTGCGCTTCGCCCAACGGTCAAAGTGGCAAAACCAGGCGCTCTCAGCCATTTTGAGATGAAGGCCCGCCGCTTCCGGCGGCTGGACGACACTTCAGAAAACCAACCAGGATAGGCGGAGAATTTTTAGTTCGCGCGGCCAGCAAGGATTGCATTTCTGCCCAGCCACAATGTGAACGGCTGTTCGCTTTCTGAACCATTGTTCAGGATCCATTGACACCGGCGGCCCGAAGATGGACACTAGGGGCGAAACGGTCCGGCAATTTTCCCGCCGTTCGAGCGCTGAAGAATGAAGATGCCAAACAGCCAAGTGAAGAGGCCGCGCAACGGCCATCTCAAGCGGCGCTATCTTTCACAGCGACTGGAGATCTTGCGCGCCGCGGGGCGAGAGTTTCGCGCGCGTGGTTTCGCGGAGACCGGCATGCGCGACATTGCGGCAGCCGCGGCCCTTTCTCCGGCAAATCTTTACAACTACTTCCGGGGAAAGCAGGACATTCTCTTCTTTTGCCAGGACAATTCCCTGGATCGGATGATCACGGCGCTCGACAAGGCTCGCCGCATGAGAACCAGCGCGGCGATAAAACTGCGCATGGTGATCGTGTCGCATTTGCGATGCGTCCTCGACGAAGTCGAGGGGTCCGCGGCGCATCTCTTGACAACGGCGCTCCCGCCCCGCCAGCAACGCTACCTAGTTACAAAACGAGATAAATATGAAGAAGGTATACGCAATCTAATCGGTGCGGGCATGCGCTCGGGGGAATTCGCTCCCTGCGATGCGGCGCTTGCGGCACGCGCCATCCTCGGAGGTCTGAACTGGAGCGTCCAGTGGTTCAGCCCGGAAGGACCACTAACGGCGGCGGAGATCGCAGAGAGATTCGCAGACTATCTGATCCGTGGTTTGCTGGCCAAACCGGATGCGTTGCAGAGGGTTTCCTTTAACAAGGAACCGCATCACACTTTCCACGAGCCTGTTCCGCAGGACGCAAGAGAGCGCGCATCAGTCAGGTAACATTTTGGCGAGGTGATTGAACGTGACCATACTGCCCGTGGAATCGCAAAAAACGGCACAGATACGATTCACGTTGAACGGCGAAGACACCGATGTCTCCTTCGCACCCTACAAAACATTGCTGGAGGTCCTGCGCGAGGATCTCGGTCACACCGGCACGAAGCACGGCTGTGAACTGGGAGAATGCGGGGCTTGCGCCGTTCTGCTGGACGGCAAGCCCGTGCTTTCCTGTCTCGTGCTGGCGCTCGAATGCGGTGGAAAGCAAATTCTGACAGTCGAGGGCCTCGGAGAAGATGGAAACCTTCATCCATTGCAGGATGCTTTCGCCGATCTCGGAGCGGCGCAGTGCGGCTATTGCACGCCGGCAATTCTGGTGACGGCGAAGGCTTTGCTGGATCAAAATCCTCACCCTACTCGCGATCAGATTCGTGAAGCAATCTCCGGAAACCTGTGCCGGTGCACGGGCTATCTTCAGAT
>WNFB01006744.1_pt1 | contig 10300 bp, 8 predicted proteins | sample 5400501 | NCBI WGS metagenome assembly WNFB01 (sample SAMN13153341, study PRJNA577476) | soil metagenome | isolation source: 200 cm saprolite under Douglas fir tree site 2 hole 1 | place: USA:California | collected 2015-04-18 | reverse complement strand
TGTCTCAGTCCCAATGTGGCTGGCCATCCTCTCAGACCAGCTACCCGTCGTCGCCTTGGTGGGCCGTTACCCCGCCAACTAGCTGATAGGCCGCGAGACCCTCCATCGGCGCAACCTTGCGGCTGCTTTCTTCATTCAGGGATGTCCCCAAATGATCGTACGCGGTATTACCCGGCCGTTGGACCGGCTATCCCCCGCCGTTGGACAGGTTTCTCACGTGTTACGCACCCGTCTGCCACTGAATTCGAGAGTTGCCCCCCGAATCCCGTGCGACTTACATGTGTTAGGCACGCCGCCAGCGTTCGTCCTGAGCCAGGATCAAACTCTCCAATGATTGGAAAATTCGAACAGCTCACCGAACGACTGGTACATCTGTCGTCCGAATCACAATCAGAATGAAACCCCTCGCGGCGCGCTTCTGACGACGCGTCCGCTCAATTGGGGCCGCACTCCACACACTCGATCATCAATTCTCAAAGAGCTCCGCGCGAAAAAACTTCGTAGAGAGATGCGGATTCTAGCCGCAGGTCCGAGGTGAGTCAAGGGGGTCAATTATTTGAGTTTACGACCCCTCGGGCGGGCCGAAACCGATGCTCAAAACTGAGGTACAAAAAGGGGCCAACGTCGAACGGGAACGCTATGCCCGGGACGATTTGCAGACCACTGGCGAAATTGTGCGCCCAGCGGATACCCGGATTCACCACGACGGACTCGGTCCCGTCCGACTGCGCGGTCCAAACGACCTCGACCATCACGTTGAACGTCGGCCGCGGGAGCCAAATCACGCTCGCGCCGAGATTGTAGGTCGTCGTTCGCGGCACGGCGGTCACGCCGGCGTTCCAATGGCTCACCAGCGACGGGCCGTGTGACACGCTGACGGGCACGTTCAGCTGCGCGCCCACATGTCCCGTCCCGAGCCCGCGCGCAGAGTTGCCCGTCGGCAGAATCATGGAGAGACGCGGGGCGATCGCGACGCGTGCATCAGCCGCTCGCAGCTGATAGCGATAGTTCAACGCGGCGTCGCCGAGCCCGGTCCGCGATGGGCTCTCCGTGCGTTGCACTGGAATCGTATAGCTCACCTGATGCCTCTGCGTCCCGACGGGCCACTCCTGCGTGAACGTGAACTCCCACGCGGCAGAACGCAGCGTCCGTTGCCAGGAGCTGATGTGCTGGACGACACCAGGCTCCTGGTTGTATGCCTCTTCCATTAGGAAGCTGTTGTCGGAGATGCGGGCCTGCGCGGCGGTGGGACGGTCGGACGGCCAGACGGCCAACAACAAGGCACCGAGCAGGCTAGCGCTTCTCGATCTGCGGGGAGTCGAGGCGGTCATTTACGTGAAGATACGCCCCATTCCCTTCCTCGGGTTCTTCGTGGAATAACCGATACAGCACGGGCAATAACAGCAGCGTGAGTGTCGTCGCCGTGGCAAGGCCGCCGACTATGACGGAAGCAAAGGGTCGCGTGGTCTCGGCGCCGACGCCCCGCGAGAGCGCCGCCGGCAGCAGGCCGAGCGCGGCCATCAGTGCCGTCATCACGATGGGACGCAGGCGCTCCTGCGTGCCCTGCCGCACCGCGTCGTGTATGGATTGCCCCTCATGGCGCAGATCATTGAAGCGGCTGACGAGAATCACACCGTTCTGTACCGAGATGCCGAACAGCGCGATGAAACCCACCGCGGCCGAGACGCTGAGATTAATGTCGCGCAGCCACAGTGTGACGATGCCGCCGATCAGCGCGAACGGGAGGTTGGCCAAGATCAGCGCGGCGTACTTGGTGGAGTTGAACGCCGCAAACAACAAGACGAAGATGAGTACGATGCTGGTCGGCACGATGACCGCGAGGCGGGCCATGGCCCGGCGCTGGTTTTCGAACTGCCCACCCCATGTCATGCGGTAGCCAGGCGGGAGATGCACGTCGCGGTCCACCGCCTGCTGAGCCTCTCTGACGAATCCGCCCTGGTCGCGCCCGCGCACCGAGCATTTTATGGCGATGCGACGCTCGTTCGCCTCGCGCGAGATCCGCGAGGCGCCCTCCGCCGACGTCGCCCGAGCCACACTGGCGAGCGGCACGATCCTGCCCGCGGGGGTGTTGACCGGCAGCTCCTCCAACGCGCGGCGGCTGTCCCGTGATCGCGCCACATAGCGCACGCGCACGTCGAAGACACGGGCGCCCTCGAGGACCTGAGTGACCGCCTTCCCGCCCACGGCGGTCTCGACGGCGTCGTTGACATCGGCAACGGCGAGTCCGTAGCGCGCGATCGCGTCCCGGTCGATCTCGAAGCGAAGCTGGGGCTGCCCGAACTGGCGCTCCACGTCGAGATCGGCCACCCCGCGCACAGTCGCCAGCACGCGCTCCACCTCCGCCGCCTTCTCCTGCAGCACCTCGAGGTCCGGCCCGAAGATCTTGATCACCAGCTCGCCGGTCACGCCGGACAGCGCCTCCTCGACGTTGTCTTTGATGTACTGCGAGAAGTTGAACTTCAATCCCGGGATCTGCGACAGCGTCGTGTACATCCGGTTGATCAGCACGTCCCTGTCGTGGACCTCGCCCCACTGGCCGCGTGGTTTGAGATCCAGGTAGACCTCGAGATTGTTAGAGCCCTTGGGGTCGGTGCCGTCGTCCGGCCGGCCGAGCTGGGTGACGACCTGTCGGACCGGTGGATAGAGCATCACGATCGCACGGATGCGGCGCTCCACGAGCTTCGCCTGTTCCAGCGAGATCCCGACCGGCATCGTGACGCGGAGCCAGATGTTTCCCTCATCGAGCGCCGGCAGAAACTCGGTGCCGAGCCGGCTGCCCAGCGCTAGCGACACCACGAGCAGTGCCGTGGCCACGAGCAGTGTCGGACGTGCGTGCGCGAGCGCCCAGTCCAGTGCCGGCAGGAAGAGCCGGCGCAGCCAGCGCACCGCTGGGGTCTCGCCGTGCTGGCCCCGAACGAACCAACTCGACAGCGTCGGGACCAGCGTGAGCGACAGCAACAACGAGCCGAGCAGGGCGAAGCTCAGCGTGAACGCCATCGGAGCAAAGATCCGCTTCTCGACACGCTGGAACGTGAAGATCGGGAGGAACGCGATGATGACGATGGCTTTCGAGAACAAGATCGGACGGCCCATCAGCTCCGCGGCTTGCGCGATCGCATCGCGCTTGTGGGGTCCATCCGCCGGCGGCTGGAGCGCGAGCCGAACCAGGAACGCTTCGACCATCACGACGGCGGAGTCCACGATGATGCCGAAGTCCACGGCACCCAGCGAGATGAGATTCGCGGACACGCCGCGCCAGTCCATGAGAATGAACGCGAACAACAGCGAGAGCGGGATCACGGCGCCGACGATCAGCGCACTGCGCCAGTCGCCGAGGAAGATCACCAGGATGGCGAGGACCAGTGTCGCGCCGATCGCAAGATTCTCTTCGACGGTCTGCACCGTGTGGTTGACGAGCGTGGCGCGGTCGTAGAACGGCACCAGTTGGACGTCGCGTGGCAGGATGAGCGTGTTGAGCTGCTGCGCCTTGGCGCGCACACCTTTCAGCACCTCGAGCGCCTCGCCTCCCTTGCGCATCAGCACGATCCCTTCGACGACGTCGTCAGCGGTGTCCTGCGCGACGACGCCTTCGCGAGGAGCGCCGCCGATGCTCACGAGGCCGACGTCGCCGACGCGAACCGGGACGCCGTCGCGCGAGGACACCATGACGTGTGCGATGTCCGCGACGTTGCGGAACAACCCGATGCCGCGCACGACCTGTTTCTCGTATCCGTGCGCGATATAGCCGCCGCCGGTGTTGGCGTTGGCGCTGGCGATCGCCTGCTCCAGTTGTCCCAGACTCAGCCCGTACGCCTGCAGCTTCGCCGGGTCCACGTCCACCTGGTACTCCTTGACCTGTCCGCCGAAGGAGACCACGTCCGCGATTCCCGGAACGGTTCGGAACGCCGGCTCGACGACCCAGTCCTCCAGCTCTTTGAGCTCGGTGAGCGGCCGGCGACCGCGCAGGGTGTAGCGCAGGATTTCACCGGTGGAATTGGACATCGCCGCGAGACCGGAACTGACGCCTGCAGGCAGCGTGATCGCCGTCAGGCGCTCGAGTGCCTGCTGGCGCGCGAAGTAATCCGTGATGCCGTCCTCGAAGACCAGCGTGACCACCGACAATCCGAACATCGAGACCGACCGGAGGTTGGTCAGGTTCGGTGTGCCGTTCATCTGGCGCTCGATTGGTAACGTGACCGAGCGCTCGATCTCCTCCGCGGCGTGCCCGGGCCAGAGCGAGATGATCTGGACCTTGATGTCTTCGACATCCGGGAAGGCTTCGACGTGCAGTGCCTGGAAGGACCGAATGCCCGCCACGGTGAGCAGCGCAACGCCGCCGAGCACCAGCAACCGCTGGCGCAGGACAAAATGGATGATGCCGTGAAGCACGCCTACCGAACCGGCGCTGCTTCCGCGGAAAGGAGGAGACTGCCGCGCGTCACGATGACCTCTCCCGGCCGGAGGCCGTCGATCACGACCGCGGTCTGGCCGTCATCATTGGTCACGTGCACCGGGCGGAGCGCGAATCGGCCCGGCCCGGTCTGCACGAAGACCACGGTCGCGTCGCCCTGCGTTACCAACGCCAGTGTGGGGACAACGGGAAGGCCCGAGCTGTCCGGCGCGATGATCCTCACCTCGCCGAACATCAACGGATGGAGCGCGCGGCTGGCATTGGGTACCAGCGCCCGCAGCGTCGCGGTTCGGGTTACGGGATCGAGTGCGCTGCTCACATGGACGATGCGCGCCGCGATCGTCCGATCGGGCAATGCCTCGCTGGTGAACAACACGCGCTGGCCGCGGCGCACGGTGTTCAGATCGCGCTCGTACACGCTGGCCGTGAGCCACAGTGTATCGAGACGCGAGACGGTGAACAACGGCGCGGGAAGGTCAGGTCGCACTTCCATGCCTGGATTGGCCACCCGGTCGACGACGTCGCCGCCGATCGGCGCGCGCAGCACGTACTCCTCGCCGACATCCGGTCCCGTCCCGAGCTGCTGGACACGAGCTTGGGCGCGATCGCGCTCAGCCCGAGCCTGGGCCGAATCGTTCAACGCCTGCTGCAGGTCGCGTTGCGCAATGATGTGATGCGCGAAGAGGTCGCGAGCGCGAGCCAGTGATGTCAGCGCCGTGGTCAGTGTGGCGCTGGCGCGCTGCAGATCGCTTTGCGCCTGGGCGACGTCGCTCGAGACGATGTGCGCCAGCGCGCCGCCCGCGGCGACACGGTCACCGGGCGCCGCGTCGAGGGTCCGCACGCGCCCGGACACGGGGCTCGCCACCCGGACGGTGTGGTCCTCATCCAGCGCGAGTTGCGCCGGCAGCACGACGACTACTTTCTCACCCCGCGCGCGCACTGTGTCCACGCTGATACTCGCGAGCTTGGGCGAGCCCGGCGGCAACCACACTTCCCCTGGCGGGGGCTGGCTAGCCGCCTCGAGTTCGCCGGCCCGTCGCCCGCCCGTCGCGACGAGGGCGATGCCCAGCGCGAGCAGGACGGCCAGCAGGGCTCCGAGAGACAGCACGACATTCGACTTCACGGCGTGAAGTCCATGCCCACCGCGCGCTCCAGCGCGTACACACTGATCCAGTAATCGTGCAGGGCGCTGTAGTAGGCGGAGCGCGTGTCCGACCACGTCGCGATCGCGTCCAGCAGCTCGAGCAACGAGGTGGCGCCCGTCCCATAGGCGTACCGCGCCGTCTCGAGCACCGAGCGTGCCCGATCCAGCAGTCCGCTCTCGTAGCGCTCGGCCAGGCCTTGCGCGGAGTGGTACGCATCCACTGCCGTCGCGATGTCGGTGGCCACTTGCGCCTCCGTGCGCGTCGTTGCCAGCTGCGCGGCCGCGAGGCCCGCCCCGCTCTTCTCGCGCTCGCCGCCGTTCCGGTAGAACAGCGGGAGCGAGAAGCCGAAGCCCAGGGCATACGCCGAACCATTGGTGAACAGATCGCCGCGGGCAAATTGGCCGCCGTGCTGGTAGGAGTAGGTCAGCTCCGGAGTCGGGACCCACATTGTCGCGGCCATGTGGGTGATCGCTTCGCTCTGGGCCATGCGCTGGTGCGCCGCCACCAGGTCCGGTCGCAATCGCGCCGCGAGCGCGGCGAGCGCGTCTTCAGGGATGATGACGGGCCGATACGCGAGGAGGCCGGTGACCGTGAACGAGGTATCCGGCGCGGCGATCCCCATTTGCAGCTGCAGCGCGAGTCGGCTTGCGTGCACCTGCGCGCCGGCCCGCACCAACTCCGCGTCGGCACGCGCCATCTCGAGCTCGGCCTTGGTGACCTCGCGCTGCGGCAGGTCGCCCGAGCGCAGGCGCACCGAGTCCGCGGCGAGGAGTTGGCGAAAGATCTCGCGACGCTCATCGGCCAGCTCCCGCGTTTGCTCCGCCAGCAGCACGTCCGAGAAGGCCTGGCGCACGGAGAAGGTCACCTGCCGGGCGACGTCCGCCGCGTCCGCCAGCGCGGCGTCGGTTCCGCGCGCGGCCGCGCGCGTGCGGAACAGGCGCTGCGGCGTCAGGTCCAGCGGCAGGGAGACCGTATACTGCCACGGCTGGTTGGGCGCGGAATTCACGATCGGGTTGGGAATCGCGCGCGCGATGCGTTGCTCGCCGTGTGCGCTGTCCACACGCACCCGGGCGGCCACGATATCCAGATTGCGACGCAGCGCGACGTCGAGAACGTCGCGCAACGTGGGCCGGGACTGCGCGAGAAGCCCGCCCGGCCCACCCAGCAGCAGGCCGGCGACAAGCCCGAAATTTGGAGGGTTCATGCGACCGCAAAACATCATCGCGCGGCCGCTAAGATTCGATGAGCAAAGCGCGGTTGGACGTTAAGAAATCACAAAGACGGCGTCAGCTCGACCTCCGCCAGTGGCAGCCGCAGCGTGAACACACTCCCGCCGCCGGCGTTCGCTGCATGGGTCAGCGTGCCGCCTTGCAGTTCGGCAAGGTTGCGCGAGATCGCCAGCCCGAGACCCGCCCGACCGGCGTCGGGAGGCGATCCCTCTGGCCGATAGAACGCCTCGAAGATGCGCTCTGCCTCGGCCTCGGGCACCCCGGGGCCGCGATCCCGCACCGTGAACACGAGCGCCGCACCGTTGCGTGTCGCCTCCAGCTCCACTGCGGCGCCCGGTGGCGAGACCCGCAGTGCGTTCTCAACGAGGTTGCTGAGGATGCGAAGGGACTGGACGAAGTCGAACACTCCGACGAGCGCAGGCTGATCCAGGTGGAGGACGGTGTTGAGCTGCGCGCTCGGCACCGCGGCGAACTGGGCGGTCACAGCGCCCAGGAGATCCTCTGCCGTGTTGATCTCCATCTGGAGGGGAAAGGCGCCGGCCCGGATCCGCGACAGATCGAGCAGGTTGGCCACCATGTGACTCAGCCGATCCGCCTGTTCCTCGATGATCCGCGCGCGTGCGTCGCCGCTGGCGGCGACGTCCTGCGCGAGGGCCTTGATCGTGGTCAGGGGCGTCCGCAGATCATGGGATACCGACGCGAGCAGCATGTCCTTCAGGCGATTGGCCTCCCGCAGCGCCTCGGCGTGCTCGGCGACTCTCGAGAGCTCTTCCACTTCACCAGCGCGGCGCTCTGCCTCCCGCGCCTCGTCCTGGGCGCGCGTCAGCAGCTGCGTCGCGACGGCGGCCGTCGCGAGAAAGGCGAGGAGTACGACCCAATCGAGCGGCTTGCCGACGGAGAGCGTATCGAAGGGCACCTGGAAGTAGTAGTCGATCAGCAGGAAGCTGAGGACGGCGAGCGTAAAGCCGAGGGCGCGGCCGCCGGTCGAGCTGCCACCCAGGACGACGAGGAGATACGGGATGACGACATGTGCCTCCTCGATCTCGCCGCGCACGCCGTGCATGACCACGGTCAAGATGATCAGCGTCGCCAACCAGAACGGCCAGGCCATGGTGCCGCGGATGCCGACTCTCACCGATCAAACCGGTACCCCACGCCGGGCTCCGTCACGATCAGTTTCGGCGTCGCCGGGTTCTGCTCGATCTTGCGGCGCAAGTTCGTGATGTGGACGCGCAGGTATTGGTGGGCGTTGGCCGCCGAGGTCCCCCACACCGCATCGAAGATCTGGCGGTGCGTGAGCGTCCGCCCCTGCTGGGAGGCGAGGACCCGCAGGATCTCGAACTCGATCGGCGTCAAGTGGACGGACTCACCGGCACGCGCCACCCGGCGGGCCGCGAGGTCGATCGTGACATCTCCGACGGTGACGACCGCGTCCGCGGGGATCGATGAGGACAGCGCGCGGCGCAGCTGCGCCCGGACCCGGGCCGCGAATTCCCTGGTGCTGAACGGCTTGGTCACATAGTCGTCAGCGCCCGCGTCGAGCAGTGCGACTTTCTCGTCCTCCGCATGCCGCGCGGTGAGCACGACGAGGGGCATCTTGCCCCAGGTGCGTATCTCACGGCACACGGCGATGCCCGGAATATCGGGCAGGCCCAGATCGAGTACGACGAGGTCCGGGTGCCACGACGCCGCCAGGGCGAGTCCTTCACGCCCGTTGGCCGCCTCGACAATGCGTTCGGCTGAACCCGTCAGCGCGTTCTTCACCGCGCGGCGGATCTGCACGTCGTCTTCGATGATGAGCAGGGTGCGGGCCTGCACGGTGGCCGCCTCCACACCGGCGCGCACGTGCTACTCGACCAAACGCTTGGGCGCGCTGCTCTCGCTCGGCGGCGGCGTGCGTGGCGCTTCGTCGCCCGCGCGGTCGATGTCGCTCAAGCTGCGCTTGAACTCCCGGATTCCTTTTCCAATGGAGGATCCTACCTCAGGAATTCGCTTCGCGCCGAAGAGCAACAGCAGAACCAACGCAAGAATGAGCCAATGTGTAATGCTGAATTCGCCCACCGTTCCCCCTTGTGCATCTCAGCCGCGCCCTTCAACCTGCGGCCGCACATGTTTCTCATAGCATTCGGGACAGTAGCCATGACTGAACTGCGCCTCTGACCGTGCTTCCACATACCGTTCAATAGACTCCCAGCGCTCGCTCGCGTCACGGATCCGCTTACAATACGCGCAAATCGGTAGCAATCCCTCGAGCTGCTGCACGTGCTGGCGCAGGCCGAGGATCCGCTCCGCGGCCTTGAGCCGCGCGCGCAGCTCGTCCATATCGATCGGCTTGGTGATGAAATCGTCCGCGCCCGCTTCCATCCCCTCGAGATAGCGCTGCTTTCCGCCCGTGGCCGTCACTAAGAGGAAATAGCTGTAGCGGTCCGTGGCGCGGGCGCGCATGCGCCGGCACAGCTCGGGGCCATCGACGTCGGGCATCTGCCAATCCGAAATGACGATCGGGAAATGGCCGAGCTGCAGGTTGGCCCAGGCCTCGCCGCCGTGCTCCGCCTCGGTCACCTCGTAGCCGAGGCCCTTGAGGACGGCGCTCAGCGTCATCCGCGCGACGGCGTCGTCTTCGGCGAGGAGGAGGTTCATAGGAGTGCGCCCGGGAGGATTCGAACCTCCGACCAACAGCTTAGAAGGCTGCTGCTCTATCCACCTGAGCTACGGGCGCGCGTCGCGCAAACCACAAATTAACGCATCCGGCGCCGCAGTCACGCCCGCCAATGCCGCAACAGCGCCCTAGTCCGTTTTGCGGTCATATCGTACCATGTAGGCACTGATGACGACTGCGGCGAACGCGGCGCGGCCCGAGAATGGCGTGGCGACGGACGAGAGCATCCGCTCCGACCTCGCCGGCCTGCTGCAGGACCGGCTCGTCCACGAGAGCGGCCTCGGCGTCTTCGCCCACCCCATTCTCATCGCCGTCATCGCCGTGCTCGCCTGGCCCGATGCACCGCACGACCTCACGTTGGGATGGGTGGCCGCGGTGTGGCTCGGCGCTCTCGTACGGGCGGCCTGGCTCTTCGTAGCAGCGCGGCGCAAGGTCAGTGATCGCGGTGTCCGCAACGGCGTACGGGTGACCGTCTCGCTGCTGGCGCTCGCCTGGGGCGCCGGCGGCGCCATCGTCCTGCCGATCGTGCCGTTCGAAACCGCGGCACTCGTGCTCGTGGTGCTCGCCGGCATCATCGCCAGCGCACTCACGACCCTCGCCGCCGACCCGCTCAGTATCCGCGGCTTCATCGCCGGCATCACGCTGCCGGTGTTCGTGTCACTCGCAACGAGCGAGCAACCGCAACACCTGGCCGCGTCGATCGTGGTGGCAGTGTTCACGGTCGTCATGCTGCTCGTCGCACGACGCGCGCATCTGACGCTGGTCGACCACCTCCAGGTAACCGCGCGCCTGGCGGTGAGCGAGGAAGCGGCGAAGCGCGCCGAGTCCGTCATGC
>WNFB01006742.1_pt1 | contig 10300 bp, 12 predicted proteins | sample 5400501 | NCBI WGS metagenome assembly WNFB01 (sample SAMN13153341, study PRJNA577476) | soil metagenome | isolation source: 200 cm saprolite under Douglas fir tree site 2 hole 1 | place: USA:California | collected 2015-04-18 | reverse complement strand
CTCGCAGTTGTGGCCGCAGCTTTGACGGTGCTCTTAGGTGTCGCGCTGTGGGGCTGGTGGCGGGCGACGCGGCCCATTGAGCGGCCGCTGGTACGTCTGGACGTAGACCTCGGTCCCGACGTTTCGCTGGGTTCCGCAAACAGCCGGGGCGCCGACGTGATTATTTCACCCGACGGCGCGCGGCTGGTGTATGTGTCGCAAGGACGGCTGTTCACCCGGCGGCTCGATCAGCCCAACGCCATTGAGCTTGCGGGAACGCAAGGGGCACTTGCTCCTTTCTTCTCGCCGGACGGTCAATGGGTGGCATTTTTCGAGCAAGGAAAACTTGAAAAGATTTCAGTGGATGGCGGGGCGGCAATCATCTTGTGCGACGCCACCAATGGCCGGGGTGGCAGTTGGGGCGAGGATGGCAACATCATCGCGGCGCTGAACATAACCAGTGGCCTTTCCCGGATCTCTTCCGCCGGGGGCTCGCCAACGGCGGTGACCGAGTTACAGAGCGGAGAAGCTACGCACCGCTGGCCGCAAATTCTGCCGGGAGGCAAGGCTGTACTGTTTACCGCTCACACGGCGACGGAGGGATTCGACAGGGCCAACATCGAAGTCATGTCTTTGGCGGACCATCGCAGGAAGACGCTCCAGCGGGGCGGCATGTTTGGCCGCTACTTGCCCAGCGGCCATCTGATTTACGTGAACCGGGGCACACTGTTTGCTGTACCTTTCGACGTGGACCGGCTGGAGGTGGGAGGGACGCCATCGTCGGCGCTCAACCAGGTCGGCTACACCGCCGGAACCGGTTCGGCGCAATTCGATTTCTCCCAAACCGGGACTCTGGTGTACCGGAGCGGCGGAGTGGGAAGCGGACTGGTTACCGTGCAATGGCTGGACAGCGCGGGCAAGACACAACCGCTCCTTGCAAAGCCCGGCCTTTATGTGCGTCCAAGCCTGTCGCCTGACGGCCAGCGGCTCGCGCTGACAGTGACGGAGGGAGGGAACCCGGACATTTGGGTCTACGAATGGCAGCGGGACACGATGACGCGCTTGAGCTTCGGGCCAGTGTCTTCCACCGATTCAATCTGGAGCCCCGACGGCCGGTACATCCTGTTCCAAGCGCCAGGAGGCATGTTTTGGACCCGCTCCGACGGGTCAGGCAAGCCCCAGCCATTGACCCAGAGCAAGAATCTTCAGTATCCGTACTCCTTCACAGCCGACGGCAAGCGGTTAGCATTTATGGAACAAAGTCCTGAAACCGCGTATGACCTCTGGACGGTGCCTTTGGAGAGCGACGCAGCGGGACTTCGGGCCGGGAAGCCCGAACCTTACTTGCAAACCCCGTTCAACGAAAACGAGGGCTCCTTCTCTCCCGATGGGCGGTGGATGGCCTACGTTTCGAACGAGTCAGGGAGCTACCAGGTGTACGTGCGGGCCTTCCCGGACAAGGGCGGCAAATGGCAAATTTCGAACAGCGGAGGCCTGGACCCGGTTTGGTCGCGCAACGGGCGCGAGCTGTTCTTCCGCACTGAGGACAACCAAATCCTGGTGGCCAGCTACACGGTGAAGGCTGACTCGTTTGTGGCGGATAAGCCGCGGCTATGGTCCGAGAAGCGGCTTGCAAACATAAGCCCCAGTTATGACCTCGCGCCGGACGGCAAACGCATCGCTGCCATCATGCCAGCGGAGAGGGTGGAAGCACAAAAGGCGCAGAACCACGTGATCTTTCTGGAGAACTTCCTCGACGAAGTGCGCCGCCGCACGGCGACGCAAGCCAAATGATCGGCAAAACCATCTCGCACTATCGCATTCTGGAGAAGCTCTGGGGGGGCGGTATGGGTGTGGTGTACGAAGCCGAAGACCTCAAGCTGGGCCGTCACGTCGCCCTGAAGTTCCTGCCCGAGGAATTGGCCCGCGATCCGCAGGCGCTGGAGCGATTCAAGCGCGAAGCGCGGGCCGCCTCCGCCCTGAATCATCCGAACATCTGCACCATTCACGAGATCGACGAAGCGGACGGCCGGCACTTCATCGCCATGGAGCTGCTCGAAGGGCAAACGCTCAAGCACCGGATTAGCGGAAAGCCTTTCGCTATCGAACAAATTCTGGAGTTGGGATCAGAAGTTGTGGATGCGCTGGATGCCGCCCACGCGAAGGGGATTGTGCATCGGGACATCAAGCCTGCGAACATTTTCGTGACGGATCGCGGACACGCCAAAATTCTGGACTTTGGATTAGCCAAAGTTGAGCGGCAACCGAAGTTTGTAGAAGCAGTTGGGTTCTCGCAATTGCCGACTGCGGGAGCGTCTGAGCAGGATCTGACCAGCCCCGGCGCTTCTCTGGGCACGGTTGCTTACATGTCCCCGGAACAGGCACGAGGCGAAGAACTGGACGCACGGACAGACCTGTTTTCTTTCGGCGTGGTGCTGTATGAGATGGCTACGGGAAGAATGCCATTTTCAGGCAACACATCGGCAGTCATCTTTGACGGCATCCTCCACAAATCGCCAACTCCACCGCTTCGGCTCAACCCGGAACTCCCGCCGAAACTCGAAGAAATCATCAATAAGGCTCTGGAGAAAGACCGCAAGCTGCGATATCAAAATGCAGCGGACATACGAACGGACTTAGCTCGGCTGAAGCGCGATACAGATTCAGGACGAATGTTCGTAGGCGTACCGGCCCGCGAAGCACCCCCTCAGCCGTGGTGGCGCGGCAGGATCGCACTCGGGATTGTTGCGATAGTCCTATTGGCTGTGCTGGCGGCTGCAGGCTGGTTTTACAGAATTGCCGGGCGAGGTGGCGAGACGATAGATTCAGTGGCCGTGTTGCCCTTTGTGAATGCCAGCGCCGATCCCAACACGGAATACTTGAGCGACGGAATCACCGAGAGCCTCATCAACAGCCTTTCTCAGTTGCCCCATTTAAAGGTCATGTCGCGGGACTCCGCCTTCATGTACAAGGGGAAACAAACGGACGCCAGGACAGTGGGAAACGCACTCGGCGTTCGGGCCGTGCTGGAAGGCAGAGTCATGCAGCTCGGCGAGAGCCTGTCAATCAGCACGGAGCTTGTGGATGCCCGCGACAACAGCCACATCTGGGGCCAGCAATACAGTCGAAAGCCAGGGGACATTTTCGCTGTTCAGGAAGAAATTGCGGAGGAAATGACGACAGCCCTGCGAATGCGGCTGACTGGCGAAGACGAAAAGCGAATAACCAAAAATCACACCGGGAATCCCGACGCTTATCAGGATTACCTGAAAGGGCGCTTTTGGTGGAACAAGAGAACCGAGGAGGGATTTAAGAGAGGCATCGAATACTTTCAGCAGGCCAGCGCCAAAGACCCGTCCTATGCGCTAGCCTATTCCGGTTTGGCCGATTGCTACAGTTTACTCGCGGTACAGGGCTTTGTGCTGGGGAAGGACGCTTACCCGAGAGCCAAGGAGTTCGCGCTCAAGGCGCTGGAAATAGACGATACGCTTGCCGAAGCTCACACGTCATTGGCATGGATCAAAACGTTCTATGACTTGGACTGGCCAGGTGCCGAGAAAGAATTCCAACGCGCCATTGAGTTAAACCCAAACTATTCGACCGCGCACCTATTTTATGGCCGAGCGCTAGCGTTCAAGGGACGGCGTGACGAAGCTATTGCGGAGCACAAACGCGCTCTGGAACTTGATCCACTCTCGCTCGCCATTAATACTTTTACGGGGGCGACATTCTACGAGGTACGACAGTATGACCGGGTGATAGACCAAGAACGGAAGGCACTAGAGTTAGACCCGAACTTCGTTCTAGCACACTATTACCTAGGCATGGCCTATCGCCAGCTTTCCATGTATCGAGAAGGCACGGCGGAGTTTGAAAAGGCCTTGGCAATCTCGCCCGGTGACCCACGAGCACTATCCGAACTCGGATACGTCTATGCGGTGGCGGGTCGAACGGCAGAGGCACAGAAAGTGCTCGATCAATTGAGCGAACTCTCGAAGCAAAGGTACGTCTCAGCGACTCTCAAGGCCAGAGTCTATGCGGGCCTGGGAGAGAAGGACAAGGCATTCCAGTGGTTGCAAAAAGGCTATGAGGAACGCTCTTTTCCTTTAGTTTATCTAACAGTGGACCCCACTTTCGATCCGCTTCGCTCGGACCCGCGCTTCCAAGACCTTCTGCGCCGCATGAACCTCCAGCCGTAAGCTCGCCTGCGTCGAAACAGCTCGTGCGATTGCTTCTCTCTTTCCGGGGAATCATTGAGATGGAGGTTCCCGCCGAACACATTCGCGGAGCGTAGCGACTGCGTACCTATTCGAAGAGCTTTCGATTCTCGGGAACCCTTCCGCGTGACTTTGCGGATTCAGTTTTCCCACTGGTCGCACGGCGCCAGAGTTCCGAGAACAATTCAACGGTACCAGGTCCGTACCCAGCGTAGTGGTTGTCGGCGAACGCCAGAATCTGAATCTTCCTCTTGTGAACCGTCTTCAGAACCTCGACCCATTCGGCCAGGTCTGTACTGCGGTCCACGATCACGCGGTCCCAGGTCTTCGTCTGCTCCTCAATTCCTTTGCGGTCACCGAGCCAGCGGACATTGGTGAAGTCGGCTGTAATCGGGTCGAGTTTCTCGAACCACTGAGCGGGACGGGGCATCCACGCCTGGTCAATCAGGGTGAGTGCAGCCCCGCGTTCCCGCAGCGTCTCCACAAATTGGGGGACGAGCCAGTTCTTGTTTCGGATTTCGACGGCGAACCTGTGGCCTTTCGGTAGCTTTTTCAGGAATGGCCGAAGCCGGGCAAGGAAGTCGTTCACGCCCACAAACGCCTTCTTGTTGAAATACTCGAACTGGAACAGCAGTGGCCCGAGTTTCTCGCCCAGAATGTCCATCACGTCCATGAATTGCTTGAACTTCGCTTCGCAATCCACGAGCACCTTCTCATGCGTGATGACCTGTGGGATTTTCGCAGCGAAGATGAAACCTTTCGGCGTCTTCTCATACCAACCCTTCACGGTTGAAAGCGAGGGTATGCGATAAAACGTGCTGTCTACCTCGACCGAGTTGAAGTGCTGCGCGTAAACGCGGAGATAATCGGCAGGTTTCGTGCCGGGCGGATAGAAGGTGCCCTCGCACCCGGCAGCGGTGAAGGCGGAGGTGCCGATGTAAAGCGAGGACATCCAAGGATTCTACACTCTCGGCGTGTGAATCGGCACGCGACCAGGCAAACCGGTAGTGTCCCAATTCGAATCCTAATCCTTCAGATCCGGCCGCCTGAAAATAAAACCCACCAGCCGATAGAACCCGCCGGTGAAAAAGAATCGAATACAAAGCCCCCACACAACAGCGAAGGTAACAATCGCCGATATCCATCCCTCGTGACGATAAACCCAGCGAGCAGCGAAAAACGCTCCACCAGTAACAACCCAGAAATATATGAGTTCGATGAGCGTCATGAACTTTTTCTCTACAGATAAACGATCTCCACAAATCTAACTCAGATTTGAGATTAGGACACTACCGGCAAACCCAGTACTTTCGTACCGTTGGTCATATTTGCCGTTCTAGCGTAGACTGTTTTCATCATCAAGAGTCCGACGAAATCAGTCGGCACCAAACGAGTTGACCGCCAGGTCAATCACGTTGGTCAAAGGATGAGACCCGCGAGGGTAAAAATGGCAACCGAATCCCAACAGAAAATTTACCAGGTCTTGCGTGAATCGGTGACGGCACGTTTGGTCCGTGCCGATATCGCAGACACCGACTTGGCGAGTCTGAGCCTCGGGGAGCTTCTCAACGCCCTGTTCCTGTTGCTTGGTGACATGGGCTCAGTTGGAAGTTTCATGCCAACGTTTCATGGGGTTCTAAAGTTGGTCGGCCAGGACTTGATGTGGCAAGAGCCAAACAAAGTTGCGGTCATGCCGCAGCGGGTCCAATAGGAGGCAACATGAAGAACGCATTCGAATGTAGCGGCAGTTCCCCAGGTCTGAGCCAAGCCGAACTCCTCTTTATCCGCCTGACCAATACTACCTTTCGCAATTCCCAACCAAACGTTTCCGACAGCCCTCAAGTGGATTTCGGCTTCGAGCCCCACGGGAGTTTGTTCCTACTCAAGCCCCTGACTCGGGCAGCGTTCTCTTTTGTGGAGACGTACCTTGAGCCGCGTGACCAACCGTTTTTCCCCTCGGTCATTTTGGTCGAGCCCCGTTTCTGTGACGGTCTGGTGGACGCCATCGAACAGTTCGGATTGGAGGTTTTATGATGGAGGAATGCCATCACCTTTGTGGGCTCCGTATCGGCGGCTGCGGTGCGGAACACTTTCATCTGGTGACCCCCGAGACCAGAACAACGGATCGCTACCTGGCACTATGCACAGATTGCCGTGCACTTCGTGACGGCAAAACCATCAGACCCAAACGCGAAAACGAGGAGGCACGACAGTGAGCACGACGTTCAGCAAGAACGACAAGCGGATTCTAAAATCAGCGGGAATCGCTACGGAGCCTTCAGCATTGGATGCGGATCGCCTGGCGTTAGCACAGCGGATCGCCAAGCATCCGGCTCCCGTGCAGGTGAAGGTGGACCCGGACGCAGCGAAGCGCCAGTTGATACGGCTCTGTTTGGAGAAACTGCTGGACGCATCCGAGCATAACGGACAATAAAATGAATGTGTTTAGAGATTTAACAAACCAAGTTTTTGGACGACTGACTGTGAACGGTCGAGCAGAAAACTCCAAGTCCGGCGCGACTCAATGGCTTTGTGAGTGTGTCTGCGGAAAAACGAAAGCGATCCGAGAATCGAGTCTCACAGCGGGTGTAGTCGAAGTTGTGGATGTCTTCGGCGGGTGATGGCCTCGGCTTGCATAATTGCACGGCAGAAAGACCCAACATTCAAACCAAACTTCAAACACGGTCACAGGGTCAGACGAAGCCCAACGTATCGGTCATGGCAGAGCATGATTACTCGATGTACGAACCCGAACGCTAAGCGTTCTGATCACTACGGCGGCGCGAATCCCCCAGTGCTTGTGTGTGACCACTGGTTGCATTCATTCGAAGCGTTTCTGGCCGACATGGGTGAGCGGCCAAAGGGAGCGACTCTCGGCAGATTGGGCGATGTCGGAAACTACTCTTGCGGACAGTACGAGCAGTGCAAACAGAACGGCTGGGAACGGAACTGCTCCTGGCAAACGCGGAAGGAACAACAGTTTGAGCAGAGGACGAAGCGGCAGTTGGCATTTTTAGCGGAGTAAAATTTGAGCACATTGAAAGAACTAGGACACCAAATAATTGAATCGTTGCAAGAACTGAGCCCAGCGCAGCAGGGGCAAACGCGAAAGGCGATGTAAAGTCGGTGACAAAAATGCTGTTCCGAGAGAAGCCTTGAACGACGAACTCCAGAAATATTGGGACGACGCCCTAGCGAAATGGAAGGCGGGCGGCGAACACCCACTGGCGCGGCATCCCCTTGCGGTTCGATGTGACGGGCACAGCGGATGCTATACGGTCGCGCCGGTTCGGATATTAGCTTTGGGGTTGGGCGATGTCATCTGCCTTCCAAACGGAAGCCCAGATAAGCACCCAGAGACCGACACCTGCAAGGAACGAGCCCTTTTGTGACGGGGTGAGGTTCACAGGATTACCTCCACGTTTGAGATTTCCGAATCCCGCCGAGACCGACGGGATGCGGATTGTATTAACTTCAGGACCAGGAGTTCGAAGGCCTGGGTGTGAACGGCGTGGCGACAGACCGCAGCCAGTTTCTGCGCTGCAAAAGACTGAAGCCTCGTCGGGTTGGTTGTTTGTTGTCTGAGGTATTGGTCGAGAAACGGCAGGTTGATTTCAGAAGTGCTTCCGCCCATCAGGATTTGCTAGCGCCTCATTCGAGATCGCCGAATCCAAGAGGCGGAGAGCACGGACGCTTCGGTTGCAACAATCAGCTCGAGGATCATGTTTAGCGGCCTCCGATCAGGTGATAGCCAACGCTGGTTAGTCCGGAGAGGACTCCGATCAGGAAGAAGCGAGTCATGGCACCAGCGACTCCCAGGAAAACCTGGACTGCGGGCTCTGGTTTAGGACGAGGATCTGCGAGTGACTTCAGCTTCCTGATTGCAGGGATCTGTGCGTCGAGCAGGTTGGGATCGATCTTCCAGCGAGACGCGAACTCCGCACAGAGGGAGTTCACTTCCCGCGTGAGCAGCTTGTACTGGGGATGACCGGCCGGCAGCCCGACCGATTGATGAGCAAGAGCAGTCCGGACGATCCTTCCCAACCTGCGTTCGAATGACCTCCTTTCGATTGAGAGTAGAACTGCTTTGTACTTGCCAACCGCGAAAGACCGCAGTCAGGTCCATCGAGACACACGTGTACGTTCAGGTTGAGACATGCTTAGCTCCTTTGTTTTTGGGGATTTGTATATTCAGGACCGGGTAGGCTCGAAATGAAAAAGGGGAAATGAGCCCTACCCTGCCACTAGGTGCCTATACTGGAAGCCAATTTTGGCCTCGCGCGTTGGCCTCCTGGAGGAGTTGGTCTACCGAGGCTACCTGAGTGCCGGCGCACTGTCATGAAAATACCCTTATCTTATGCGGCTTTCTGTTCTAGGGTGACGCTGTAGCCTAAACGTTCTAACCGATGAACCAGATTTCGAGTGAGGTGGTGTTTGTTGAGCTTGTCCAGGTAGAGGTCGCCTCGATCGTTGTAGGAGACCTCCTGGGAAAGCATGTGATAGATCGCCACCAGGATCTTGTGGGCCACCGCCACGGCTGCACGCTTGTATCCACGACGGGCCTTAAGACGGTAGAAATTGTCCCTCAGGTAAGTGCCCTTGGCTCGGGCCGCTGCGTTGGCCGCTTCCATCAGGGCTGTCTTCAGATACACATTCCCGTTGGGGATGTGGCTGCTCTTGCGCTTGCCGGCCGATTCGTTGTTGCCCGGACAAACTCCCGCCCAACAAGCCACCTGCGAAATACTTCCGAACACCCTCATGTCGACACCCAGCTCGGCGATGATCACCGCGGCCAGAATCCAGTCTACGCCCGGGATCTCCTGCAGCAGGGCAAGCTGCTTCGCATAGGGCTTCAGCTTCTCCGCGATGCGTTGCTCCAGAGCCGCTAGATCTTCTTCTGCCGCCTCGAGTCGGTGCAGCTGAAGCCCGAGCAGGAAACGATGGTGTTCTTCCAGCTTTCCCTCCAGGGCGGGCTCTAATTCGGGAATCTTCTTGCGCAGAAGTCCTTTGGCCAGCTCGGCCATTTCCTGCCGGGTCGCTTTGCCTTCCACTAGAGCTTCGAGCATCCGCCGGCCGGAAACTCCGAAAACATCGGTGGCCACACTCGCCAATTTGATGTTGGCGGTGTCCAGCAGCTTCAGTAGGCGGTTGCGCTCCGCCGAACGGCTTTCCACCAGCTTGCGACGGTAGCGCGTCAAGTCACGGAGCTTACGCATAGGCTTGGGCGGAACAAAGCCTGAGCGCAGTAACCCCTGGCAGAGCAAGTCCGCAATCCATTCCGCGTCCTTCACGTCGGTCTTGCGACCCGGAACTTTCTTGACATGCTGCGCGTTGGCCACCACAATCTCGAAGGATCCTTCGAGGATGGCGTAGATCGGCTTCCCATACACTCCCGCGCTCTCCATGGCTACATGAGTACAGCCCTCCGAAAGCAGCCATGCGCGCAAGCCCACCAGCTCTCGCGTGGTGGTGCCGAACGTTCGCACCTGCTTCTGGACTTTCCCATTCTTGAGAACAATCAACAAGCAAGCCACGACCGTGGCCTGATGCACATCCATTCCACAACCGCGTTCCACCCAAGTTTGCACGACGCCTCCTTAGCGGAGGCGATTGCTGCGCCGCAAGTCTGTTACAAACACTGTCATGCCAGGGTGAGGCCGCACTCCGGCCGAACAGATTTGTGTGCGCCCTCAAGGAACTGATTACCGACATTAGGACATCCAGCGGGGGGCGAGTGCAATGACGACGCTCAGGGGGTCCACCGCCAATGGATAGGGCCTCTGAAAATCTATGTTTAGAGAGTCCCTGAAGGAGAGCTGAATTGATTGATTCGGTATCTCCGCCCCTCCTTCTCTCGCAACCACCCGGTGCTCGCGGCCCGCGATGACTTCGCTCATGTCGGCGGGCACCTTGCATCCGCTTCGCGACTTTGGGGCTTCGTTTGCGGCGATTGATTTGGCACTCGTTCGACTGGATTAATGTCTGCCGGACCGCCTGCCTTTTCTTCCGTGCGCCTAGCTAACTTTGGGGGTCAAAATACCGTCCAGCCAGTATTGGCTATACCGAGACAAGATCTCAAGCTGAGTTTGTCCGTACGCCTCTAC
>WNFB01006741.1_pt1 | contig 10301 bp, 10 predicted proteins | sample 5400501 | NCBI WGS metagenome assembly WNFB01 (sample SAMN13153341, study PRJNA577476) | soil metagenome | isolation source: 200 cm saprolite under Douglas fir tree site 2 hole 1 | place: USA:California | collected 2015-04-18 | reverse complement strand
TGGAGAAGCAGGGCGCGCCCGCCCACCCGGGCAGCGCGGTCTGGCTCGCCTACCTCAGCGACAAGCCGGTCTTCGGGGTGGCGGCCTGCGGCATGTTCTCGAAAGCGACCGTGCTCGACCTGATCCTTCCGCGACTCTTTACCGGGGCTCGGGTCACGGCGGCCGACTTCAACGACCTCGGCCATGGCGGCCTGCTCTCCAGGGACATGGCCTTCCGCTTTCCGCCCTACGGCGCCTTCGACACGCTCGATAGCTGACCGTCGGATCGAATTCGACCTCAATTCATTTCTCAGATTGACAACAAACCTTTGCCGGACTACGGTTAATGGCGCACGTCGGCTGGTTTCCACAATCAGTGCCAGGAGGGGTTGTCCATGCTGCCAGCGCCGTTCGAGTATCACGCGCCTCGAACCATAGACGAGGCTCTCGATCTCCTCGACGAGTTCGGCGACGAGGGGAAGGTGCTGGCCGGCGGCCAGAGCCTGATTCCGTTGCTCAAGCTGCGGTTCGCGAGTCCAGGCCATCTGGTCGATATCAACAAGATCAACGAGCTGGACTTCATCGAGGAGCGGGATGGGACGCTTCGGATCGGCCCACTCTTCCGCCACAAGGCCGCCGAGCGGTCGAGCCTGCTGACCTCGCGCTATCAGGTGATGGCGGATGCCGCGCCGCAGATCGCCGACCCGATCATCCGCAATCGCGGCACGATCGCCGGGTCGGTCGCCCACGCGGATCCGTCCGGCGATTGGGGATCGGTCTTACTCGCCATGGACGCCGACCTCGTGCTCCGCTCGAAGCGGGGGAGCCGGACGGTCAAGGCGCGCGACTTCTTCAGCGGGCCGTTCAGCACCGCCCTTGAACCAACGGAAATCCTGAGCGAAATCCGGATCCCGGCGGCCAAGGCGATGACCGGTGGCGCCTACCTCAAGCTGGAGCGCAAGGTCGGTGACTTTGCGACGGTCGCGGTTGCCGTTCATCTTCGGATGGACGACGGCAAGGTCGGGTCGGCGGGAATCGGCTTGACGGCGGTCGGCCCGCAAAATATCAAGGCCGAGAAAGCCGAAGCGGTGCTGCGCGGCGCGAAGCTGGATGACGACGTGATCAAGGAGGCGGCGGCCCTGGCGGCCGAGGCCGCGGATCCGAAGGCCGACCAGCGCGGTTCTGTCGAGTACAAGCGCAACATCGTCCGGGTCTTTACCCAGCGTGGACTGAAGCGCGCCGCTGAGCGCGCCAGGGGAGGTGGATGAGCATGGGCCAGCCGATCACCGTCACGGTCAACGGCGAGCAACGCAGTGCTGAGGTCGAGCCGCGGCTCCTCCTGGTGCACTTCCTACGGGAGACGCTTCGACTCACGGGGACCCACATCGGGTGCGATACCACGCATTGCGGCGCCTGTACCGTCCTGCTCGACGGGACACCGGTCAAGTCCTGCACCATGTTCGCGGTCCAGGCTGACGGACAGCAGGTAACCACCGTCGAGGCGCTGGCCGCCGGCGGCACGCTGCATCCGATCCAGGCGGCGTTCAAGCAGGAGCATGGCCTGCAGTGCGGTTTCTGCACGCCCGGCATGATGCTCACCAGCATCGCGCTGCTCGAGGAAAAGAAAGATCCGACGGACGAGGACATTCGCTGGGCGCTCTCGGGCAACATCTGCCGCTGCACCGGCTACATGAACATCGTCAAGGCCGTGAAGAGCGCGGCCGCCACCATGAACGCGCAGGCGGCGGTACCCGCGGAAGCCGCCGCGGTGGGGAGTTGAACCATGGCCGTTGAAACCCCGCTCAAGGGCGTGATCGGCGACAGCATTCGGCGCAAGGAGGACGACCGATTCATTCGCGGCCGCGGCAACTACGTCGACGACATCTCGCTGCCGGGCATGCTCCACATGGCGATCCTGCGCAGCCCCTACGCGCACGCGCGCATCCGCTCCATCAAGGTCGACGCCGCCCAGGCCCTACCCGGCGTCGTTGCCGTGGTCACTGGCGAGTTGCTCGCTCAGCACAAGCTGGCCTGGATGCCAACCTTGTCGGGTGACACCCAGGCGGTGCTCGCGACCGACAAGGTCCGCTTCCAGGGCCAGGAGGTCGCCTGCGTCATCGCGACCGAGGCCGCGATCGCGCGCGACGCGCTCCCGCTGATCGAGGTCGATTACGACGTTCTCCCGGCGGTCGTCGATCCGTGGAAGTCGCTCGACCCCGGCGCGCCGCTCATCCGCGATGAGAAGGAGGGGCAGACCTCCAACCACATCTATCACTGGGAAGCGGGCGACAAGGCGAAGACCGACGAGGCCTTTGCGAAGGCCGACCGGGTGGTCTCGCTCGAGAGCTTCTACCCGCGCTGCCATCCATCGCCGCTGGAGACGTGCGGGATCGTGGCCGACATCAACTCCGCCACCGGTCAGGCGAATCTCTATATGACCTCGCAGGCGCCGCATGCGCATCGCACCCTGTTCGCCATCGTCGCCGGACTTCCGGAAGAGAAGATCCGGATCATCTCGCCCGACATCGGCGGCGGCTTCGGCAACAAGGTTCCGATCTATCCCGGCTATGTCGTGGCCACGGCCGCCTCGCTCTTGATCGGCAAGCCGGTCAAGTGGGTCGAGGACCGCAGCGACAACCTGATCTCGACCGGCTTCGCGCGCGACTTCCACATGCGCGGCGAGATGGCGTTGAGCGACTCCGGCCAGATGCTGGGACTCCGGGTCAAGCTACTGAGCGATAATGGCGCGTTTTTCGCGGACGCCCAGCCCAGCAAGTTCAAGGCGGGCCTCTTCCACATCGTCACGGGCTCCTACGACATCCCGACGGCGTTCGTCGAGGCCGACGGGGCCTACACGAACAAGGCGCCGGGCGGCGTTGCCTACCGGTGCTCGTTCCGCGTCACCGAAGCCTCCTACCTGATCGAGCGGCTGGTCGAGAACGCCGCAGTTGAGATGAAGATGGATCCAGCCGACATTCGGCTCAAGAATTTCATCAAGCCCGAGCAGTTCCCCTACAAGTCCGCCACCGGCTTCGAGTACGACAGTGGCGATTACCCCAGGGCGATGCAGCTTGCGCTCGACAAGCTCGGCTACAAGGAGCTCCGCAAGGAGCAGGCGGAGAAGCGGAAGAAAGGGGAGCTGATGGGAATCGGGGTCGCCAGCTTCACCGAGGTGGTGGGCGCCGGCCCCGGCAAGCACTACGACATCGTCGGGCTGCGAATGTTCGACTCGGCGGAGCTTCGCGTCCATCCGACGGGGAAGGCGATCCTCAAGCTCGGCGTCAAGAGCCAGGGACAGGGTCACGAGACGACCTTCGCCCAGATCGTGGCCAACGAGCTGGGGATCCCGGCGGCCGATGTCGAGGTCCAGGAGGGCGACACCGACAACACGCCCTACGGGCTTGGAACCTATGCCAGCCGGAGCACCCCGGTTGGGGGAGCCGCGACCGCGGTGGTGAGCCGCAAGCTGCGGGACAAGGCAAAGATCATCGCGGCACATCTACTCGAGGCCTCCGAGGGCGACATCGAGTTCGACCAGGGCAAATTCTTCGTTCGGGGCGCCCCCTCGAAGGCAAAGACGATCCAGGAGATCGCCTTTGCCGCCTATACGAACCTGCCGGACGGACTGGAGGCGGGACTCGAGGGCGTCACCTACTACGACCCGCCGAACATGACGTTCCCCTTTGGCACCTACATGGTCGTGGTTGACATCGATCGTGGCACCGGGCAGGTGAAGGTCCGCCGCATGGTGGCCGTCGATGACTGCGGCGTCCGTATCAACCCGATGGTTGTCGAGGGCCAGATCCACGGCGGCCTCACCGAGGGATTCGGGATCGCGTTCATGGAATTGATCACCTTCGACGAAGAGGGCAACTGCATCGGGTCCAACTTCACCGACTACCTGCTGCCCACCGCCTGGGAGACGCCGAAGTTCGAGACCTTCGAGACGGTCACGCCCTCACCCCATCATCCGATCGGGGCCAAGGGTGTGGGCGAATCGGCGACGGTTGGGTCGCCGGCGGCCTACGTCAACGCGGTCATCGATGCCGTCGCTCACCTCGGGATCACCAACATCGACATGCCCGTCACCTCCGATAAGGTCTGGGCAGCATTGAACGAGAAGGGCGCGGCCGAGTAACGATGTCACTCGCGGATGACGTGCTGGACCGGGCGGCGGATCTGCGGGAGCGCGGCGAGACCTTCGTGGTCGCGACCGTGGTTCGCGTCGACCCGCCGACCTCCGCCCGCCCGGGCGACAAGGCGCTGATCGCGGCCGATGGGACGCTCTGGGGATGGATCGGCGGCAGCTGTTCGGAGTCGCTGGTGCGCCGGGAGGCGCTTCACGCCATGGGCGACGGGCAGCCCAGACTGGTCAAGATCGCGCCGGACCAGGCGCCCGAGCATCAGCCGGGTGTCGTCGCGCACGTGAGTACCTGCCCGAGCGCGGGCTCGCTGGACGTCTTCATCGACCCGCACATGCCGCGGCCGGTGCTGCTCGTCATCGGCGATACACCCGCCGCCCATACGCTGGTCCGGCTGGGCGCCACCATCGGATACGAAACCTGCGCGGTGCACCCGGGCGCGTCCGCCTCGGACTTCCCCGAGGCGGATCGGGTCATCGGCTCCCTCGACCTGTCGCCCGCGCGACCCGGCGCCACCACCTGGGCGGTCGTCGCCACCATGGGTCATTACGACGAGGATGCCATCGAGGCGCTCCTGCCCTATGACGTCGCCTATATCGGCCTGGTCGCCAGCCGCCGGCGCGCGGCCACGGTTCTCGATCTGCTTGGCGACCGCGGCACGCGCGGACTCGACCGCATTCGCCGCGCTGCGGACAGTTCGGTGGGTGGCTCGCAGGAAGAGATCGCGCTCGCCGTACTCGCCGAGATCGTCGCCGAGCGCCACGCGCATCAGCCCACCTACCACGTGGCCTCGCCGGCGACCGCGATCGATCCGATCTGCGGCATGAGCGTCGAGATCAAGGGCGCGCTGCAGACGTTGGTGATGGGCGAGACGACCTACTACTTTTGCGGCGCCGGCTGTCTGGATGCCTTCAGGCTGCGGGAAGGTCAGTCGATCTCACGCTGACCCTCCCGCCATGAGCGCGCCCCGGTGTGGAAAGGCGCGCGAGTTCGACGGTTAGGAAGCTCCGACGATTGGACGAACCTCGATCGAACCGACGGCCGCCGAGGGCACCTTGGCCGCGTACTCGATCGCCTCGTCCTGGTTTTTTGCCTCGATCACGTAGAAGCCGATGATCTGCTCACTGCCCGTGGTGGCCGGGCCTGACGCGGTCTTCGTCGATCCGTTGCGCACCCGCACGGTGGTTGCCGTCTTCGACGGCTGGACCGGGTCGCCGGCCTTGAACATGCCGCGACCGGAGAGGTCTTCGTAGTAGCGGCCGAAGGCAGCCTCTTGCTGCTGCATCTGCGGGCTGTCGGGGGCGGGCATCTTCGACTCGTCGGCGTAGAGCAAGTACAAGAATTTCATGTTTCTCTCCTCCTGATTCGTGTTTAAGCTGGCCTGGCCTGGGCAAGCACCTGGTCTTTGGTGACGCCCTCCATGTTGTGGATCTGCTTGGCGTGCTGCTGGACCCCGGCCACCAGCTTCGCCTCGTCGTCCGTCTGGAGCGACCAGCCGCATTCGCATTCGACGCGTTTTTGCATTCCGCACCTCCTCAATAGCCGCCCCCGGCATGGAAGCGGCGGTTTCAAATCCTAAGACCCGGGTCCGTAACATCATCGCTGGGCACCTTTGGCGAATGTTTGGAGGGTGAATGCTTCGCATCTATCTGGCGGGCGAGGTGGCCGTTGAGCACGGCGACCTATTGCTACGTGAAGCGGATCTCGCCGGGCGTCAGGGACGCCTGGCGTTCGTCTACCTGGTGGCGGAGCGGGAGCGCGTGGTGACCCAGTCCGAGCTCGCCGAGCTGCTCTGGCCCGATTCGCTTCCCCCGTCGTGGCCGGTAGCGCTAAGTGCCGTGATCAGCAAGCTCCGCCAGCGGCTGGGCACGATCGGCCTCGACCGCGACCGGATCATCGCCAATGCCTTTCGCTGCTATCAATTCCGGCCGCCCCCGGAAACCTGGATCGACCTCGAGGCCGCGACCGATGCCCTCCACCAGGCCGAGGGCGCGGTGCAGGCCGGTCAGCCGGAGGCCGCCTACGGGCCGGCGCTGATCGCGACGACCATCGCCCGACGGCCATTCCTCACTGGCGAGGAGGCGCCCTGGGTGATAACGCGCCGTGAGCGGCTGCGCGACATCCTGGTTCGCGCCCTCGATTGCCGGGTTGAGGCGCTGGTCTGGAACGGGGAGCTCGCCCTCGCCCAGGACCAGGCGCGCGCCGCCGTCGAGCTCGAACCGTTTCGCGAGTCCGGCTATCGCCGCCTGATGCAGGTCCTCGTCAAGCGCGGCGACCGCGCCGAAGCGGTGCGGGTCTACCAGGACTGCAAGCGGCGCCTCGCCGAGGAGCTGGGCGTCGCGCCGTCAGGCGAGACCGAAACGCTGCTCCGGACAATGCTTGGCACCACGGCCTGACCATTCGACAACGTGCTTCCAAGTAAGACGTCATTCGCCCAGTAAGCTCCGGTCGCGCCAGCGGGAAGCAGATCCCAGGTGGCACCGGCGTACGGTAGTTCTTCGATTGAGCTGACCGCGCTTCCATCGAGGAGATCTCCAGGCGCCAGCTCTCCGACCCGTGTACCGGTGAAGGTTGGGTGGCCTGCCGATGCCTCGACAATCCGTCCATCGGAAAGAGTGAGGCGAAGGATGCCCTGGCCACCGAGAGCCGGCCGGTGAGTCACGGCAAGGACAGGCGCGGCGACCCGTCGACCGGACGCGTCAAGCGTCCAAACGATCATTCCGGGAACGACCTTGAAAACTGGCACGGGCCCGCCCGGCGTAGCAATTCGGTCAGTCGCGGCGAGACAGATCCCTCCACTGATGTTTCTCACCAGAAAGAGATTTATCTGGGTCACCCGTCCGTCGAATACCGCTAAGGAGGCTCCCGCTCCATACCCGTCATTCGTCTCAGCAGATAGCCAATATCCGCCAGGAGGCAGGTCGATATGGAAGCGACCGTGGTTATCGGACGTTGTTTTCCAGGATGCGTTGGCGGTCCGTGCATTTGCGGAGAATGACTGGATCAGAGAAATTGAGGCCGTTGTGGATACCATCGAGCAGTCCTCCCTTGCCAAAGCCGGTTTGCATAAAGGTTTAGATATGGTCCCTGCGACGCCGGAATGCGGCCACAGTGCGAGCACGATCAGCACGATGACGGTGGTCAAGCCGAATCCAATAACGATGTCGCGGGCTCCGGCCAGGGTGGAAGCAGAACTTCGGAAGTGCCGCACATAAATATGACGGCGTGCCGGCTGGTTCCCTACCTGGGAAGCGTTCGAGCTAGCGCTGGATTTCCGAGCCGACCTCGTCGCGCGCCAGGTCGCCGTCCCTCTTGGAGGACCCGTTGGCAGGCAGGGGAGGCGCGATCACCGGACGGGTGGACGCCGGGCGGGCGATCCCGACCACGTCGTAGATCTCGTCCTGGTCGAGCGTGTCCTTCTTCAGTACTGCTGCGGCCAGGCGATCGAGACGGTCGCGGTTCTCGGTCAGGAGTCGCACGGCCTCGCGGTGGCACTCCTCCACGATCCGGCGGACTTCTTCGTCGAGCAGCCTGGCGGTCTCCTCGCTGAAATGCTCGGACGCGGCTCCGTCGCCCGGTTGCGTGAGATTGATCGGCCCGATCTTCGGGGACATGCCGAAACGCGCCACCATCGAGCGTGCGACCTGGTTCACCTGCTGCAGGTCGCTTTCGGCCCCGGTCGTGACGGCGCCATAGGCGACCTCTTCGGCGGCCCGGCCGCCGAGTGCGAGTGAAATGCGCCCGCGCAAGTAGGCCTCCGGATAGTTGTATCGGTCGTCGATCGGCTGGCTGTAGGTGGACCCCAGCGAAAGACCGCGCGGGACGATGGTCAGCTTCTTCACCGGGTCCGCTCCCGGGATCAGGAGGCCCATCAGTGCGTGGCCTGACTCGTGGTAAGCGATCAGCCGCCGTTCGTCCTGCCCCAGCACGATCGGACGGCGCAGTCCCAGCACGGATCGCTCGATGGCTTCGTCGAAATCCGCGCGCGTCACCATCTCCTCGCCTTTTCGCGCAGCGATCAGGGCCGCCTCGTTGACGATGTTGCGCAGGTCAGCGCCGACAAAGCCGGCGGTGGCGCCCGCAATATCGCCAAGGTCGACCCCGGGCGCGAGTTTCACGTTGCGGACGTGGATGCGGAGGATCGCCTCGCGTCCCGCCCTGTCGGGCGGAGAAACCGTGACCCTGCGATCGAACCTGCCCGGTCGCAGGAGTGCCGGGTCAAGCACCTCGGGCCGGTTGGTGGCGGCCAGGACTACGACATTCTGGTTGGGCGTGAAGCCGTCCATCTCGGTCAGGATCTGGTTCAGGGTTTGCTCCCGCTCATCGTTCGCGCCGAAGGTGGCGGATGACGCGCGCGAGCGGCCGATGGCGTCCAGCTCGTCGATGAAGATGATGCTCGGTGCGGCCGCCTTGGCCTTGGCGAAGAGATCGCGAACGCGGGACGCGCCCACGCCAACGATGGCCTCGACGAACTCCGACGCCGAGAGGCTGAAGAAGGGCCGGTTCGATTCGCCGGCGACCGCCCTCGCCAGCAACGTCTTCCCGGTGCCGGGCGGTCCTACCAGCAGCACGCCGTGCGGGATCTGCGCCCCGAGCTTCTGGTATTTCTCTGGCGTCTTGAGGAAGTCGACAACCTCGGCAAGGTCTTGCTTGGCCTCGTCGATGCCGGCGACGTCGTTGAACGTGATGCGATTCGCGGAGTCGGCCGTGTAGAGCGTCGCCCGGCTCTGGCCAAAGGCGCCGAGAATGCCGCCCGGGCCGCCAGCCGTCATCCGACGGCTCAGGTAGAGAAAACCACCGATCAGCAGCAGAGCTGGCCCGAAGCTGAGCAGTAGGTTGAGCAGCGGCGATCCCCCGGTGCCGGGGGGCGTCGCGCTGATCGGGACGTTGTGCTGCTCGAGCAGGGTGTCGAGGTTGTCGGTGGCGAAGACTGGCCGCTCGGTCTGAAAGAGCGCGCCGCTCGCCGACCCGTACGTCACCGATTTCTTGAAGTCACCCTGGATCGAGTTGGACTGGGCGCTGATGTCCTTGACGTTGTCGGCAGTCAGCTGCTGGATAAACGTGGTGTAGGGGACCGTGATCCGCGCCGGGCCGCTCATGAAGACGAACGTGATCAGGTAGTTGAGCGCCAGCAAGACGAGCAGGTAGATCCAGAAGCCGCGGCTTCGCCAGAAGGGCGTCGGTCTTGGCCCTCCCGCGGGCGCTGGTGCCTTCGGCGGTGCCGGAAACAATGGTCGTCGGTTTTGATTCGAAGCCAGCGCGTTCCCCTCCGCTTTTGACTCTACACGCTTGGCAAAAGCGCCGTCGTCCGCCTATGATTATTGATAGCGGAACTAGATCATATTTGGAGGGTCATATGACACTAACGCATCTGCTCGTGCTGCTCCTCGTCGGGGCCGTCGCGGGGCTGATCGGGGAGCGCCTGGTCGGTCGGGGCATGCCGGGCGGTCTGATCGGTGCCATCGTCGCCGGGCTGGTCGGCGCCTGGTTGATGGTCGACGTCTTGCACGTGGTCATCGCCCCGGAGTTGTCGCTTGGGGGGATTCCCGTGCTCTCGGCGATCCTCGGTGCGGCGATCGTCGTCCTGTTGTTCAGCCTGGTGGCAGGCGGAAGTTTCGCGCGGGGCTGGCGCCGCTACTGACGTCGGTGGGGGTCCGGGCGGCGCAGACGCTCGGACCCTCAGAGCCACCTTGTCCTCTCGTTAGAGAGTGTTAGAAGATTTCGCGAAAACCGGGTTCCCGCTTGCGGATTCCATGCCCAAGCCCCCAGAATGATGGTTCCCAGTAGCACAGCAACATCAGGAGGGGAAATACAAATTGCGTGGACTTAGATCGTTAACGCTCATGGCGTGCCTCGGCGCGATCGCGATCGTCGCCGCGGCGTGCGGCAACTCGACGGCGAACACATCGGCGAGCGCGACCGTACCGCCGGGCCTCAGCGTCACGTCATTCGATCAGGCTTTCACGGTGATGCCTTCGCTGAAGGGGCTGCACGACGCGGGGAGCGGCCTCGTCGGGGTGATCCTTCCCGACACCACGTCCTCGACGCGCTATGTCAACTTCGATGCGCCGTATCTGAAGCAAGCGTTCGACGCGGCCGGCTATAAGTCAAACGAATACAAGATCGAGAACGCCGGGGGCGACCCGGCCCAGGAGCTTAACCTCGCCACGGCGGACATCA
>WNFB01006740.1_pt1 | contig 10301 bp, 11 predicted proteins | sample 5400501 | NCBI WGS metagenome assembly WNFB01 (sample SAMN13153341, study PRJNA577476) | soil metagenome | isolation source: 200 cm saprolite under Douglas fir tree site 2 hole 1 | place: USA:California | collected 2015-04-18 | reverse complement strand
GATCGCATCGGTCACACCGGTGTCCCATAGCAGCCAGCCCCGGGCATGCTTGATCAGGTAGCAATTATCGACGAAGTCCATCGACTGGCCGACATTGACGCCCGGTGACCAGCGCGAGATGTCGCCGGCGCGCCCCTCGCCGCAATTGAGGATGTAGAGCCGCTCGACGCCGGACTGGCCGCCTTGCGCCACGGCCGGATCGGTGCCGAGCGCGACCGGCAAGCTCATGGCGCCGGCGAGAACGAGCGGGGTGAATTTCATGGCGTTTCCTCCTACTGATGCTCAGTTTTTGGGCCGAGACGGCCGTCCGCCGACCGCGCGGCTGGGCGGCTGCGCCCATTTTTCGATTTCACAGGTACCGGGCAATGCCCTTCATTCGGCCCACACCTTCTGCTAGCCATAACGTCGCAGGTTGTGAGAAAGTGCAACTATCGCTCTCCTTTATGATGGGGCAAAGGTGCAGCGATCACAACGGGATGCCGCCGCCGGTCCGGCGAAGGCGCCATGACGTCAACACGAGGTCCCTATGATCAGCCATTCCATCCGCGCCTTCACCTTGGCGACGGCGTTCGCCACTGTCGCTATCGGCACCGCCTCGACCGCCCATGCGGCACCGTTCGACGGTCAGTGGAGCGTGCTTGTCATCACCAGAAGCGGCGGCTGCGACCAAACCTATCGGTACGGCGTGCAGATCAGCAATGGTGTGGTCTACTACGCGGGTGGTGGGCCGGTCAGTCTGTCGGGCCGCGTCAATTCGTCCGGCCACGTCAGCGTGACCGTCTCGTCCGGGCCGCAATACGCCCAGGGATCCGGACGGCTTTCGCGCAACACCGGCAGCGGGACATGGCGCGGCCAGGGCCCGACCGGAGCCTGCGCCGGCGTCTGGAGCGCGAGCCGGGGGTGAGACCGGTCGATATCCGACCTCATCGGCGTGACTTAACCGATTTCCTCGGCTGGCCGCTGCCGCGTGGCAACGGGTGCGGGCGGCTGAGCGGCATCCATCGAGGCTGAATGCGCGCCCTGAAAGCGCGCCGGCGGCCCCAGAAAAGCTAAAATCGTACTAGAATGCCGCTGCTTCGAAGCGATCGGAGAGCACCTGTGTCCACGCTCCGCATTCTCGCCGGCATTGCCGTCGGGCTAATCGCCTGCGCGCTCGTTGTGCCGACGCTGCCGCCCGGCGACGGTTCGGCGCACGCGCAAATGCTGGCGGAAGCCAAGAAGAAGGTCGCAAAAAAGCGCCCTCCCGCGCCGAAAGACGCACGCAACGAGCAGCCGCAGGCGCGTACCCCCTTCACCCTGGAAGAGCAGGAGGCCGCCGTCATTCCGGGGATTGCGGACGCGCGCGCCTGGGGAGACTCCGAAACCGATTTCCGGCGCTTGCTGCCGCCGGCGAGCGGACCGTGGCTGGCGATCTCCGGCGGTGGTTCGGACGGAGCATTCGGCGGCGGTGTGCTAGCCGGCTGGAGTCAATCGGGCAAGCGTCCCGATTTCGCGATGGTGACGGGGGCGAGCATCGGCGCGCTGATTGCGCCGTTTGCCTTTCTCGGACCCGCCTACGACGAGGAACTCCGCAAGAATTTCACCACGATCACCGCCGCCGACGTGTTCGAAGATCGGATGACGCGCGAGAGCCTGTTCGACTATTGGCCGCTGAAGCGTTTGATCGAGCAGCGCGTGACCGCCAAGCTGTTGTCGGACATCGCCGCGGAGCACCGCCGCGGCCGCCGTCTCCTGGTGGCTACGACCAATCTCGATGCCGGACGCCGGGTGGTGTGGAACATGGGCGCGATCGCCGAGCGGGGCGACGACAAGGCGCTCAAGCTGTTCCGTGATGTCCTGCTGGCCTCGTGCAGCATCCCCGGATTTTTCTCACCCGTCGCCATCGACGTGGAGGCCAACGGCAAGCGGTTCCAGGAGATGCACGGCGACGGCACGCTGACGGCGCCGTTCTTCGTCATGCCGGAATCCGCGTTCGCGGCCTCGAGCACGGCTCGCCCGCCGGTCAGCCAACTCTACGTCATCGTGAACGCGAAGCTTTCGCCCGACTTCAGGATGCCTGAACGCAGCATGCCGGGAGTTCTCGGCCGCTCCATCGATGTGGCGCTGACCTCGTCGCTGCGCGCCGAAATCATGCTGATGTATGTCGCCGCCCAGCGGTACGGGATCAGCCTGCGCGTCGCCCATCTCGACCCCGCTTTCAACCATCCGTCGCGTGGTCCGTTCGACGGAAAATACATGCAGGCGCTGTTCGAGTTCGGCGTCGAGCATGGAAAGAAGGGCACCGCGTTCGAGGCCGTGATGCCCGATCTGTCGCTGCGCGGCTCGAACGACCCGCGCTGACGCCCCTTCGGCCGCGGGTCCTTATCCGCCCCCTATCGCCCGTTTTTTCCGTCCTCCGATGCCCGGCCGCGCCCGGGGCGCGGAACGTTCCCGGCGGAGCCGCGTTGAGTCGGGGGTTGGTGGCTCCAAGGAGTTGTTGAGGACCACCGTTGCGCGTCGTGCGTCTCATCATCGCGCTGTTCGCGACTGCCGCCTGGGCGAGCATCGCGTTCGCACAGGCCGGCGGCGACCGTCGCGTGCCCGCGCCGACCGCCTGCCCGCCGGACGCGAAGAGCGACGCCCCGACGATCGGCCGCGGCAAGCCGTCCGAATCGCTCAGTGACAAGCTCTCCGAGTCGAAGGGCGTCATATGCCCGCCTGCGGGTGTCGATCCGGACATGGAGGTGAAGCCGCCGGCCGGCGGCGAACTCAAGGTCATTCCGCCGCCGGGCGGGCCCGGCGGCAATCCGAACGTGCAGCCGAAGTAAACGGCGCACGCAGTCGCTGTCACCGGAGCATTTTCCGCCCCGGACTTGATCCGGGTGGGAGCCGGTTCGCCGAAGAAAATGGGACAAAACAAAGAGAGCCTGCGCCAAAGGAGTTGGTCATGCACCGAAGCTGGTCGATGCCGGTCGCCCAGGCGCTGCAACGCCACAGCGGGGGCTGGACCGTGAAGCCGGTGGACGAGAATGCCGAGGGTGATAATCCCGTGAGATCACTTCTCGGCGTTGCTGTTCAGCCAGCCACCCAGCCGTGTGCCCGGCTCGGTGATGCGGACCGCGAATTTCCACGCTACCCAGAACATCACGAAATAAAGTGCAATGAACGTGACGAGACCCGCATAGGCGGAATAGTGCCGCTCGACGAGCAGGCCGAGGAAGATGGAAATCGCCTGCCCGACCACGAGACTCACCAGGAAGACAATAAGAAGGCCCATGGTGTCGCACCCCTTACATGATGTCGCTGGTTACATGATGTCGTTGCGCAAGCTTCGACACCACGCGCGTCATGATCAATCGCTGCGAGACGATCGGTCGCGCCCTCGGCCCCTGCCGTAGTGTCGCAGCGCGGTCGCGTGGAACTTCGCGCGCTTCCGCCTCGACGGTGGTGAATGCTCCGCTCGCAGCCTTGAGATTGAGGCTACAGAAACGACTTTGGTTGCTCGATCATCCGCGGTCGCGCTGCTCGACCGTGCGGATGTCGATCTCCGATGTCAGCGTGCGGTGCACTGGGCACTTGTCGGCGATCTCCAAGAGTCGCTTGCGTTGATCGTCATCGAGAGTGCCGCGAAACGTGATCGTGCGCTCGATCCGGTCGATCATGCCTTCCCTCGTCTCGCAAGTCTCGCAGTCGGCGGCGTGGATCTTGCCGTGGCTCAGTCGCACCACCACCTGGTCGAGCGGCAGCGTTTTGCGCTCCGCGTATAGTCGCACCGTCATCGCCGTGCAGGCGCCGAGCCCCGCCAGCACCAGATCATACGGGTTGAGGCCGCTGTCGAGGCCGCCGACCTCGACCGGTTCGTCCGCGAGCAGCCGGTGCGCGCCGACTGTGATCTCCTGCTGGAAGCGGCCCCGGCGCGTCTCCGTGACGATCACTGCGCCGGGGTCTTGCGGAACGTCCGGCACGAGCTCCGGTGCCATGTCGAGATAGCGCTCGGCCCAAGCATGAATAACGTTGGCGACGTAGGACGCATCGCTGCGCCGGCTCAGCAGGTGATCGGCGCCTGCGAGCGAGACGAAGCTCTTCGGGTGCTTGGCCGCAGTGAAAATGCGGCTTGCGTTCTCGATGCCCACGATCTCGTCAGTCGGCGAATGAAAAATGAGCAGCGCCTTGCGCAGGGCGGCAATGCGCGCTGCCAATGCTTGCTCGGCGACGTCATCGAGAAAGTCGCGGCGGATGCGAAATTGCCGACCCGCGAGCGCGACGTCGATCTCGCCTCGTTGGCTGAGTTCCTCGACACGATCCTTGAACAGGCCGATGACGTGCGCGGGATCGCAGGGCGCGCCGATCGTCACCACCGCACGCGCCTCCGGCACCTCCGACGCCGCGGCGAGCACAACCGCGCCGCCGAGGCTGTGGCCGATCAGGATCGCCGGCGCGTGCTTGGTCCGACGCAACGCCGCCGCAGCGGCAATCAGGTCGGCGACATTCGAAGAGAACGTGGTGTTGGCGAACTCGCCCTCGCTCGCGCCGAGCCCGGTGAAGTCGAAGCGCAGCACGGCGATACCGAGCGCGGTCAGCCCTTCGGCGATGCGTTTGGCGGCGTGGACGTCCTTGCCGCAGGTGAAGCAATGGGCGAACAGCGCGTAGGCGCGCGGCGCTTGAGCCGGGCGGTCGAGCAGCGCCGCGAGCTTATGACCATCGACATTTGAAAAATCGAATCGCTCAGCCGGCATTCTCCCCTCCCTACGGTGGTCATGGCCGCCGCTCTGGGCCGCCGACGTTATAAACGGTCGAGCACACGAGTGGCACGTCAGGCGCGGCCAGAGCATGGGGCACGGCGTGGCCCGAAAGCCACACTGGCGCTAGCCGTCAACCGTATTTGAACCAATTTGTGACATGCTGCGACTAATTGGGTGGCGCGCAACTCACCAAGAGCAACCTGCCGTTTGTCTCGGAGATCGGGCCGGCGCCAAGGCGGGAAAATAGGAAGGGGCACAATGACTTATTTCCGGAATTTCAATCACACTCGCGGCTTCGTGGCGCTGGCGGCGCTGGCTTTGGCGTCCGCATTACCGGCGCTCAGGCCGGCCGAGGCGGTGCCGAACTATGACGGACTTTGGAGCGTCGTGATCGTCACCGAGCAGGGCCTCTGCGATCGCGCCTACCGCGCTCCGATCCGCATCACCAAGGGCACATTGGCCAACGCGGGTAGTGGAGCGTTCACCATCACTGGCAAGGTCGGCAAGAACGGCGCAGTGACGGTGATGGTCAGTCAGGGCGACAAGAGTGCGACCGGCACCGGCCGCCTGTCGGGCAATACCGGCACCGGCTCCTGGAGCGGCGGCCCGTGCGCGGGCACTTGGCAGGCCGAGCGCCGCAGCTGAAATTGGCCACACTGTGGCCTACGAGCAACGGTTTGACGATGCCCGGGCCCGCCCGGGCATCGCTTTTGAGTGAACGGCTTACGGCAGGCGCCTCTCCAGGCATCTTCGGCCGGCGTCCACGGCGGGCCCCTCTTGCCACAGGGTGTCCCGCCGCCATAAACCCTGCTGCTCCGAGGCACCGACAGCCTTGTCCGGTGCAGGCACCAGCCGTTATCCCATGCGGAATCCGAAGCGGGACCTATCCGACATCGCATTGCCGCGCGCGCTGATCTTCACCACCTCGCTGACCTGCGGCGTGCTGGCAGCGCTGGTGGTGCAGATCCAATTGAGCCGCGCCGGCTTGGACGTCACGGGCCTCATGCAAAACCTGTTCTCGACCAAAGCGTTGCAACTGCGCATGGCGGGCCCGTGGTGGGCGATCGCAGGTTCGGCCTTCATTGCCGGCGGCGCTATTGCCGCAGTGCTGAGCCGGTTCCCGCCGCCGTGGCGGGGCTTTCGCCTGCTGCGATGGATTTTGGGCGGGCTCGTTGTCTTTGCGCTCGCCCACGCCGGCCACACCGCCGCCGCGACCCCGGGGACAGGTGCGGGCGCGCAGGTGGGGGCGAACCTGGCGGCGCTATGCGTCGCTGCGCTGATGGCGATGTTCGGCGCTTATTTCACGGTGCGGCGCTGAATGAACGGTTTCAGCGCCAGTCATGCCCTGGACCGGCCGGCCGGCAGCCTGCGGACAGCTATCGGTTGCAGCGACCGCGCGCTACGCGCTTATGGGCAAAGGGCCTCCCCTCAGAAAAATACCGCCGTGGCTCGAACCTTGACCCGCCCCGGGGAGACTAATCGTCGAGCATGAGTGCGGCCTGTTGGTCGCGCCGACTCGCCGCTTGCCGGCGAAGGTTTCGGAGACTTGCGAATGGCATCGCTGGCTGGCTATGCCCCGACCCAGGCCCGCCAAACGCACGGCCCCTCCCCGCGGGTGGCAGCGTTGCTGACTTTGCTCACACCGGGTCTCGGCCACATCTATATCGGTCAGGCTCGGCGCGGGGTCACCTTGTTCGTCCTCGTCCTGGCCGCAGATGTCCTGCTGATGTTTGCGCTGATGGGGGTGCTGGCACGATTTTGGATGTTCGCCGTCAGTCTTGCGTTGCTGCTCGGGCTTTGGTTCTTCATCTTGATCGACGCAGCGGTCAGAGCCGCGCGGATGCACGATCACCCGCAGCACAGCTACAATAAGTGGCCGATCTACGCGGGTGCCTTCGTGGTTGCCTGTCTGGTGACCGCAATCCCCTGCATCTATGGCGCCAACGCCAGCTCGTTGGGTCATCTCGGGGTGTTTCGCGCCGCCTCGGCCAGCATGGAGCCGACGTTGCGCCACGGCGAATATTTTCTTGCCGACGCGACCCACTATCACAGCCATCAACCGAGCCGCGGCGACGTCGCGGTCTATGTGCATCCCAAGCAAGCGGGCGTGTACTTCATCAAACGCATCGTTGCGGTGGAGGGCGATCGTATCGCCGTCAAGGATGGTCGTGCGGTCGTGAATGGCATGGCGGTGGTGGAGCCTTATGTCGACGCGGGCACTCCCGAGGCGGCATTCGCCAGCATGCCGGAAATGCGGGTGCCGGCGGGACACGTCTTCGTGCTGGGTGACACCCGCGCCAACAGCGTGGACAGTCGCGACGTGGTGGCGCACGGCCCGGTTCCGGTCAGTAACCTGACCGGTCGCGTCACCGACATCGCGTTCTCGCGCGACGTGACCCGCCTGGGGCGCTGGATCGGAACGCCGAGCAAGCTGTGACGCAACAGCGGCGCTGATCGCACGCCGATGTGTCGCGCGCGCTACGCCGTTCAAGTCCACCCCGCTTGCGTCTCGCACACCCGCGTCGCCAGATCTTCTGCGCGCTGACATGCACTGGAACCGATTGCCGCGGGCGGGCGTTGGCCCGCATGCTGCGGGGCGAGCTGAACAGTCGGAGCGCGCCATGCCATCTCAGCGCCTTCATCTCACCATGGTCACCGCCTTGCTCCTTGCGGGCAGCACCGCACTTGTGCTTGCGCAAGGCACGGGCGGGACCGCCAGCGGAGCAGGTCCGTCGGGCACGGCCGGCGCACCGAGCGTAAGCGGCACGACCGGCAGCTCGATGCCGAGCGGCACCGGGCCGACGCCGAAACCGGACCAAGCGACCGGCGCCCCGTCCGCCGTGGACACGACCGGTATGGGTGGCTCACGGCCCGGCTGCAGACCATCGACCGGCAGCCCGTCCGGCTCGACCGCCGACCGCCCAACGGAACCGGCCACCGACGGCATGCGAACACCGCGGATCATCAATGACCCGACCGTGGGAACGAGTCAGAGCGCTGAGACTGGACTCAGCATCAACTCGATGATCCCGAAGGATCCGAAGACTGGGAAGGCTCGCGACTGCTGAGCAATAACCGCTGAGCAATAGCGGGCACTGGAACGAAGCCGCTCGCCGCGGCTTCCCCTATGGACGTGACGCAGGCGGGAACCATCATGCCGCGCTATTATTTTCATCTCACCGACGGCAAGCAGGTCCTGAAAACCGGAAAAGGCCTGGATGTCCTCGGCAATGCCGCGGCACGCGAGGAAGCAACCATCCTCGCCCGCAAGCTCCAGCACGGGGAGATCATGCCGGGCCGCAACTGGGAGGGCTGGTTCGTCCAGATCGTGGACCAGCACGGCCACCAGATCGACACGGTACCGATCGACGTCGTACCGGAAAAACCGACATTGCCCACTTGAGAGCGTATTACCGCTGCGGTCGATTCAGGTGATCACCCAGCGCCTGGTAGAGGCGCGTCGCGATGACGAGCGCCAGCACAAGTGCGATGAAATCGGGGAAACCTCACCTCACCAACTCCCGCATCGCCTTATCCAGTCCGTCCAACGTCAGCGGATACATCCGCCCGCCGAGAAGCTGGCGCACCAGGCGGATCGACTGGGTATATTCCCAGTCGCGCTCGGGCACCGGATTGAGCCAAACGCAGGCCGGATAGGTACGCGCGACCCGCTCCATCCAGACCTGCCCGGTCTCCTCGTTGTAATGCTCGACCGAGCCGCCCGGCGCCATGATCTCGTAGGGCGACATCGAGGCGTCGCCGACGAAGATCACCTTGTAGTCGTGCGGATAGGTGTGCAGCAGATCCCAGGTCGGCGTGGTGTCGTCCCAGCGGCGGCGGTTCTCTCTCCAGACTTTTTCGTAGAGACAATTGTGGAAGTAGAAATGCTCCATGTGCTTGAACTCGGTGCGCGCGGCCGAGAACAGCTCCTCGGTCGCCTTGATGTGCCAGTCCATCGAGCCGCCGACATCGAAGAACAGCAACACCTTCACCGCATTGTGCCGCTCGGGGCGCATCAGGATGTCGAGATAGCCCTTGTGGGCGGTGCCCTTGATGGTGCCGTCGAGGTCGAGCTCCTCGGGCGCGCCGGTGCGGGCAAATTTGCGCAGGCGCCGCAGCGCGAGCTTGATGTTGCGGGTGCCGAGCTCGATCTGGTCGTCGAGGTCCTTGAACTCGCGGCGGTCCCAGACTTTGACGGCGCGGAAGTTGCGGTTCTCGTCCTGGCCGATGCGCACGCCTTCGGGATTGTAACCATAGGCGCCGAAAGGCGAGGTGCCGGCCGTGCCGATCCATTTCTTGCCGCCCTGGTGGCGGCCCTTCTGCTCCGCCAGGCGCTTCCTCAGGATCTCGAGCAGCTTGTCGAGGCCGCCCATGGCCTCGATCATCTTCTTCTCCTCGTCGGTGAGATACTTTTCGGCGAGCTTCTTGAGCCACTCCGCCGGGATCTCCGCGGTGAGCGCCTCACTCAACAGTTCGAGGCCCTTGAACACGTGGCCGAACACGCGGTCGAACTTGTCGAGATTGCGCTCGTCCTTCACCAGCGCCGCGCGCGCGAGATAATAGAAATCCTCCACCCGCCGGCCGGCGAGGTCCTTCTCCATCGCCTCCATCAGGGTGAGATATTCGCGCAGCGTCACCGGCACGCCGGCGGCCTTGAGCTCGTGGAAGAAGCTGACGAACATGACGCGGCAGAATAGCGCGTGTGCGCCCCTGGCCGCCATGTCTTGATTGGCGCGGCTGGCGGGGAACGCCCAAACATGCTTCGCTGCTGAAAAGCGTGGGAGGACGCCGTGGGCACAGGGGCTCCGCTGCTATTCGGCGCCGCGATTGCATTTGCTGCCCTATCGTCGGCGTCGCCGTTAGCGGCCGACGACTATCCGGTCCGGCCGGTACGCGTCGTCATCGGGTTCGGGCCCGGTGCGGTCGCCGACCTCGCGGCGCGGGCGGTGGGAGCCCGCATGAGCCAGATCCTCGGCCAGCAGATCGTGGTCGAGAATCGGCCCGGCGCCGGCTCCAGCATCGCCGCCGAATACGTCGCGCGCGCGCCGAAGGACGGTTACACGCTGCTGATGGCGACCGTGGCCAATACCATCAACGCGGCGATATCAACCCTGCCCTTCGATTTCGGCAAGGACTTGGCGCCGGTCGCGCTCGTTGCCAACGCACCCAACGTGCTGGTCGTGCATCCCTCGATCGGCGTGTCCAACGTCCAGGAATTGATCGCGCTCGCGAAATCGAAACCCGAGCAGATCTTCTACGCGTCTTCCGGCGCCGGTACGCTGGCGCACCTCTCCGGCGAGCTGCTCAACATCAAGGCGGGCGTGAAGCTCGTGCACGTACCCTACCCGGGCAGCGCGCAAGGCGTGACCGACCTGCTCGCCGGCCGCGTCACGGTGATGTTCTCGCCGGCCTCGACGGTGTGGCCACATGTCGAGGCCGGAAGGCTCAAGGCGCTGGCTACGACCCAAACCAGGCGCGCCGCGATCGCGCCCGATCTCCCGACCATGGCGGAGGCCGGATTGCCGGGATACGACACCGGCATCTGGATCGGGCTGTTGGCCCCTTCGGGCACATCGCGCG
>WNFB01014366.1_pt1 | contig 10304 bp, 10 predicted proteins | sample 5400501 | NCBI WGS metagenome assembly WNFB01 (sample SAMN13153341, study PRJNA577476) | soil metagenome | isolation source: 200 cm saprolite under Douglas fir tree site 2 hole 1 | place: USA:California | collected 2015-04-18 | reverse complement strand
ACCTGATCGGATTAATTCCTTCCATTGCATCCCAGCAACATGGGTCTTCGTGAAAGCGGTGCGCGGGAAAACCGCACACACCGTTTGAGCGGCGGACGGAGGCCAGCACCTTCGGGTGCGCCTCCTCCGACCCAACAGCGGTGAAGTCCGGTAATGCGGACGGAGCGAAGGGGCGTCGGTTCGAGATAACGGATAAAGGAAACATGACCCGACACTGAGCGGACTCTGTTCATGACAACGCGATTTATCCGTTTCACACAGCGGACACTCGCTGCGAAGGCCTCGAACTGGGAGCCGGATGGTGTAACGCTCCAAGTCCGGTTCTGCGAGGGCGGCGCGACGTACCAGTTTGCCGGGATTCGCGCCGCTACTCTCCAAATATAATTTTCAGATCTCTCCCACCAAGAATATTATATTTCAAGATCTGACCCTCTGTTTCGATTGACCCTCTGTTTCGCTCTGTTTCGCTGTTTCGCTTCAATCCATCTTCAGAGTGGGGATTTGACCTGGGTTTTTCTTTTCAAGGCTAGGCGGCAGGATTGATAAGACCTGCAATGTCTTCGAAATACCGGCGATGCGTTCGTCGCAGCGCTTCCTCTGTCGTTGCTTCCAGAAGGACTACTTCACGCTCAACTCCGCGACGCTTGAGTGACAGTTCCAGCTCCAGTCGCGAGTCTTCAGCATTCTGCCGACTTGGTTCGTCAAATGTTCGAAACGTGACAATGCGACCATTGACACGGTCGTATTCAATTAAGAAAATCACTTTTTACTCCTTGTTTCTAGCCGTGCAATAGCATTTTGTAACTCATTTGTGATTCTTTGTTTGGCTGAACCCAGGGCAGCACGTAAATCGGCAAGTTGCTTTTTAATAGCGTCATCGTTGAATACGGGCCGCCTTAATATTTCTGCTAACGTTGCCTCGATTGTTTCTGTTTCGGCTATAACTTCAGACGTTTCAGACAGCACCGACTGAACTAACTCATTACCTCCACCGTACTTTATCGCGGGGTCTATCAGATCAGAAAACTTTTCAGAAAGTTCAGCCCATTGGTGCTGTAGCAGGGTCCGTACTTGTATCTCAATCAATTTTCCTTCACAAGACACAATGACGTGAACCGCACGATACCCATAACTTGGATTCTCTCGTCTATCAACTACAGTAGAGCCTATAAAGAGGTTTTTCAAGGATACGACCACTCGCTCTTGCTCCGTGATATCGGCGACGATCACCCGGCACCCTGCGATATCCTGCACTTGAGTGAGGCGAATGCTCTCCCTACGCAACTTCTCTACTAAGGCAGTAGTCGACTTCGCAGGCCTACCTGTAGGTTCCAAGGCAAGTTCCTGACGTATCGTTCCGACAACTATTTCATAAGCGTTACCAAACGAACGTCGGTAAACATCAAGAGACTTCAGGTCATCTTCTGTATCATCACCCTTACGCAAGCGTTCGCCTAACTTATCAATTTTAGTCTTTGTCACGTTCTTGCCTGGATCGATAATTCCTTCGCGATCTAATGACCTTGAGGACACGACGACTGCGATACAGTTAGGCTAGCCATAATGTCAAGGATATAATTGTACAAGACTTGACCAAAGTACGTAACTAGATACGGACAACATAACTTTAGGCCGCGCAACTGCCTAAAACAACGAGAGCGAGTAAATTATCTCTGCCTTCGGTTTTGCTACAAACCGGTATAGTCGGAAATTGCCGCCAACCACGTATGTGCTTTTATATGAGGATAGGGTAGCGTCCAGTTTTTCCCCTCCCCCAACAAAAATCCACCACCGATAAAATTCGCCCAGTTCATTTCGACACATTCAATAGCCGCTCCCGGCATCTCGGCAACTGCTCCCTGCGTTGCCCTACCTTCCCATGTCCCTGTACGTCATGAGGCCAAGATTTTGTTGGGGATCATTTCATTCACGCCAACCTACGAGCTGCATGACAGGCGATCTCGAGAACGGACGCGCGACGCTGGCGCGGGTCCGAAAGTCCGTCAGGCCGCCGGCCGCGTGTGGCGGATCAGTCCGCGTTGCGGATCGTAGCCGAGAGCCGCCAGGAGAAAAAAGACCAGGGTCGCCCCCGCGACGACGAGCGCCGAAACCGGATCAAACATACCGTAGAGGGCAAAGCGCACCATTTCCACGGCATGGGTAAAGGGATTGGCCTCGGCAACGAGGTAGACGATCTCGGAGCCGCCTTCGCGCAGCTTCCACAGGGGGTAGAGGGCCGACGAGCAGAAGAACATCGGGAAGATCACGAAATTCATCGCGGCGGCGAAATTCTCGAGCTGCCGGATATAGACCGACAGGAGCAACCCGAGCGATCCGAGCATGAGCGAGGCTCCGATCAGCGCGGGCAGCACGGCGAGCCAGCCGCGAGGATCGAACGTCACGTCGAACAGGACGCATACGGCGAGGAAAACGTAGCACGTGATCACGGACAGCGCGGTTCCAGCAACGAGCTTGCAGGCGAGCAGCACCCAGCGCGGCAGCGGCGCGGTGAGCAGCAGGCGCATCACGCCCATCTCGCGGTCGTAGACCATGGACAGCGAGGACAGCATTCCGTTGAACAGCAGGATGATGCCGAGGAGCCCGGGTACGATGTAGACCTGATAAGTGATGTAGGTTTTGTACGGCGGTATGATGGAGACGCCGAACACGTTCTGGAACCCGGCGGCAAACACCACCAGCCAGAGCAGGGGGCGAACCAGCGCCGACAGAAGTCTTCCGCGCTGGTGGACGAACTTGACGATCTCCCGCGTCGTTACTGCGCGTAGGGCCCGGGCGGCGTGAGCGATTTGCATGAGGCCTACTTGTTGAGATGGCAAGGCGAATCCGGCTGGTCGTCGCCGAGCGTATCGAGTTCGTTGGTCTGGTGGAGAAAGCCTTCCACCGGCGCGCTCGCGACGACCGAATAGATTGCTGCTAACAGGATCGCCTGCCGCAGCTGATGGTCCCACGGACGCACGCTGACGGCGAGGCCCTTGTCGCCGTCGAAGCTGGCGTCGCCGAGAATAAAGTTTCGCTGCTTCCGGAAGTCGGGGCGGCCGCCGCTACGCGCCTGAAAGCGCGAATTGACCTGGGGAGCGCCATAACGCTCCCAGGTCCAATGCCACGCCACGGGTTCGAGATCGATGGTGCCGACCACCGGCCGTGCCCGGACGGTGTGATAAGGTACCTGCCGGGCGAAATCGAACGCATCGTCCGCCACGAACACCACATCGTAATCGCGGTTGATGCTGCTCAGCAGCGCCGGGTCGTTCTGTTCGCGCTCGCGCGGGTCGGTTCCTGGCTTGAAATGCCGATGCGCAACGATGCGCGCGCCGAATTTTTGCACGGAACGCTCGAACGCCCGGGTCGTGACCGCGTCGGCCGTGAGCGGCCCTTCGAATACGAGAATGTCGCGCCACTTGCGCGACACCAGGTATTGCACCAAGCCATCCATGCTCATCGCGAGGCTCGGCAACGTGTGTACGATCTCGGGCGCGCACAGATCGCGCCGCAGGGCATCGTCCGGCGCGGTGGCGTTGAACAGGAGAACATCGCGTCCGCGCATGGCGGCGGCCAACGGCGTGAACGCCTCCGCCGGCGCATCGACGATGAAGAAGCGGATGTGGCGCGCGTCCAACGCCCGCAGCACGGCAGGCGCGAGTTGATCCGCCGATTTCACGACGATCCGCTCAAGCGCGAAGTCGGTCTTCAAGGCGCGTGCGAGTGCCCGCGCGTCGTCGATCCCGACCTGGGCGGCGGCAAACGGATGTTCCCGGGCCTTCAGGATCATGCGCTCATAGGCCTTGATCGGCTCGTAGCGCGCGTCGTTCGCGATCTCAACATAGCCGATGGTCACGCGCGGTCGCGGCTGCGCGGCTGGCTGCGCGAACGCGGATCCGGCCGCGCAGCCAAACACGATCAGGAGCAACCCAGCAAAAGCCGGCCGGAAATCGTCACGTCTAGCGGGTGTCCGACAAATAACTTTCGGTAAGTTTGTAGCCTGGATGGAGCGCAGCGAAATCCAGGTCACGGCGAAGGCCCCCGGATTTCGGCGCGTCTGGCCTTCATCCAGGCTACAACAGGAGAGGTATTGTGCATTTAGGATACCACACTAGTCATCAACCAGCACCCCGTAGGGAACTCGGCCGACCGGGATGGAAATTGTCGCCTTCCGGCTCGTCACGTTGATGATCGAGATATCATCGCTGAGGCCATTGGCGACATACAGTGTCTTCTCGTCCTGGGACAGGGCAACGCCCCACGGACGCTTGCCGACGAGTATGTATGCCTGGACCTTGCGCGTGGGAACGTCGACCACCGCCACCTGGGCAGCGTGGCCGAGCGTGACATAGGCGGTCTTGCCGTCCTTTGTCATCGCCAGGCCGACCGGGGTTACATCGGTCTTGCGCATGCCGGGAGGCAAGAACTCGATCTTGCTCTTCACCTCGAACTTCAACCGGTCGATGATGTAGACCGCGCCCGACAATTCCGTCGAAACCCACAGCTCCTTGCCGTCCGGCGTCGCCGCAAAACGGCGCGGACGAGTGCCTACGACGATGTCGTGCGTGACCTGCCCGGTCCGCGCATCGATGACGTGGACCAGGTCTCCGACTTCGGAGGTCACATAGACCGTATTGCCGTCCTGGCTGAGCATCACACCTTCCGGCTCGGCGCCGATCGGCACTTCACGCACGGTGATGTTCTTGTCCATGTCGATGATGGACAGCGACGACGCCTCTTCGTTTGCTATGTAGATCCGTCGCCGCTTCTCGTCGATGGCGAAGGCCTCGGGGCTGGACCCGGTTGCGAGCTTTCCGACGACCGCGAGCTTCGCCACATCCACGATATCGATCACGTCGTCGTCGCCGCAGGCGACGTAGAGCTTCGTATGGTCCGCATTGAAATGCATGTCGCGCGGACGCCGCGAGGTCTTGAGATCCTTCACCACCCGATAGGTCTTGGGATCGATTACAATCAGGTTATTCGTCTTCTCGTTGCTGACGAAGATCAAGCCGGTGCCGTTGGCGACGGCAGGCGCCGGCGGTAGCGCGAGGACCGCGGGACTTAAGGAAAAAGCCACGGCAAAAGCCAAGGCGCGCAACCTGCACCAGACGCCCGCCTTGGCGCTGTCGCGTGCCTCGCTGACAGGCGCCGATGCCCGGCGTCGCGAAGCGATATAGAACGAGAGTGGGTTGCAGACCAAAGGCGATTCGCTTGGTAGAGACTATTCACTATTCGTTGCGTTGCTGTTAGTGTACGCCTAGTTTTCGAGGCCACGCAAGCAAGCGCCGATGTGTTTCACGTCGGCCGAAAAATTTGCCGTGCAGGGGGGCAATGGTGCTGGACGAACGATCCGACAGAGACAAGGGCGCTCACGCTCTGCTCCTGGAAAATGTCGTTAAAACCTATGGGCCCATCCGCGCCGTCGATGGCGTCAGCCTCAAGGCGCATGCCGGCGAATTCATTGCCCTGCTCGGGCCCAACGGCGCCGGAAAATCGACGCTGTTCCAGCTTCTCTCCGGTTTGTTCGCCGCCGATTCCGGCCGCATCGAGGTCATGGGCCATGACATAACGCGCAATGCGGTGCCGGCGCTCGCGGGACTCGGCATTGTGTTTCAACAGCCGACGCTCGATCTCGAACTCTCGGTCACCGCCAACCTTCTGTTCCACGCCGGGCTGCACGGAATTCCGCGCTCGATCGCCAAGGCGCGCATCCACAACGAACTCGCGCGTCTTGGGCTCGCGGAGCGCGCCCATGACAAAGCCGCTCAGTTGAGCGGCGGTAATCGCAGGCGGGTCGAACTCGCGCGCGCGCTGCTGCACGAGCCGCGCTTGCTTCTCATGGACGAGGCAACGGTCGGCCTTGATCCGGCCAGCCGGAGGGATCTTCTGAAACTACTGCTGACCATGCGCGCGGAGCGGTCGGTCGCGGTTCTCTGGGCGACGCATCTGTGCGACGAAGTGACGGACGCAGACCGGGTCGTGGTGCTGCATCGCGGCAAGGTTCTGACGGACACGACGCCGGCGAATCTTCTGGCCAAAACCGGCGCTGCCACTATCGAGGAGGCTTTCCTAACATTGACCGGGCGGGTCGCCGAACCGGTCTAACCGGTGTCTGGATGGTGCGCACCGGAAACAAACTCTCGGGGGAACTATGCACAAGCTCGCTTTCGTGGTCTTAGCGCTCTGCGTCACGTCATCTCTCGCATTCGCTGCGGACAAGCCTATGCGCTTCTGGAACCTGACCCAGTATACGATTTCCAAGTTCTATTTGGCGCCCGCCGGCACCGGCAAATGGGGTCGCAACCAATGCGAGAACGACAAGGACGGCAGCGTTGATACCAACGAACGGCTGCGGATTACGGGCGTGCCGCCCGGCACCTACGACGTGAAGCTCGCCGATGTCAGTGGGCGCGTCTGCGTCGTTCACGATATCAAGCTGCAAGCGGGCGAAATCTTCGCGATCGAGGAAAAACAACTGACGTCCTGCAATCGCTGATGAGGAAATGTTACGGCAATTCAGCGCTGATAATTTGCGCCGCGCCACCATTGGATGCGGCTACCCTTGGATTAAGGACCACAGTACAATGCCAAATGTATCTATAGGCTTGCGTGTCACTCCAACGCGTGCAAGACCAAGGTTCGTGTTGGACGATGCGACGCATGCCTCGGGGTACGAGCCATGACTCTAGACGGTGTCCTAACTCTCGGAACTCTTCTCGTAGCGGCATATGCACTCCTTCCGCGATGGCGGGCGCTGGAGCTGCGACTTCTACTTGGCAGGTTAGAGTGGGTAATCATTTGGGTAGCCGTCCTTGGAATACTTTACCTCCAATTCTTTTCCTTCTTTGCTTCCTTCGGACTTACTCCGAGGCTAGGACTGATGCGTCGGCACGGTCTCGCCCCACAATCCCTCTCGTTCCTAATCGTACTCTTTTGCTCGATAATTCTATTCGTCAAGGTACGGCTAAAGAAGCTGTCACCCGGTCAGGCGGAAGTCTTTCGTGATTTCTTCGAAGAGCTAATCTCAGAACAGAAAATTCCTGAAGCTATATCGCTGTTAGAGCGGCATTTGGATCCTCTCACCAAAATTCTCCGTGCTGATTTTCCTTTACCGAGAATTAAACGAATGCTTGAGCGCTTAGGACAGGACCCCGTCGATTTGGAGGAATTAGCGCTGATGCTTACCAATGGTGGCGCGATATCGAAACGAAACAGCAATAGCCTCAAATCCAGATTCTCGATGAAGGTGCGAGAAACAGCGGCCTCGATGTCTAAGATGATTCCCGGCCACGAGCGATCACAGGCGGCGGCCGCTACCACAATCCGTAGCGTCCTGCTCTCTCCAGAGCTAACGCGGTACATAGCTACCAACCGACCTTACTTGGCTCTCCGTATTCTTGATCACGATTTTTTTGAGGGTGAAGAATTTCTTGACTCGTACATGCGAGAACTATTGGCTAACAGGGGCGGGCCGCTCTACTTTGAGATCAAGAATAACCAGAACGAAGAGCGCAAGCACCTTTATCTGATTCCCGAAGAGAACCGAATCCTCAATTATTTTTTAGCCGACCCCAAAATTGCAGAAAAACTTGGCGTATATAAGCCGGTTGGAGATTATCTTTTCGAAGAACTGGAGCGGCTTGGTAAGGATCCAGCCATCGACCCGTACAATGACGACAGTCAGGATTTTCTGGATAGGGAGGTATGGACATCGCAGTTTTATATCGCCATTCGTTTTTTCGATATCATGCTGTCGCGGTCGTTGTACTACAACGTAACCTGGCACATGTGGCTTTACTATCTGCCCCCGGCGGTAGAACAGATGGTGCAAAACTATCACCCTGGCGTCGGAATAGATCTAAGTAGGGAATGGCCTACGAAATACCATCTCCTAATCTATGAGAGTGTCCACATCCTCGTCGATCTCGTTGCTGCGCTGCCCGATATACCGGAAAATCAGGAGAACGTAATCCTTGAAAGTACGAAGGCCGATCATGAAAATGGCAACATCCCTAAGAGTAGCCTTCTTGCGCTCGGCGCTTGCATGCACACGGTACTTTGCTCAGAAAAGCTAACGTTCAAATTTAAACAATACCTTATAGAGGTTGTTTTTAGGTTATACCGCACGTTAAGGGCGACGAACGCATATCAACCGTATGCGGAAGCGCTGCTACTTTCTCTGAAAGCTGGTGGCCCAACATTTGATGAGCCGGATTCGGAGTACTTAACGATCTTGCTAAAACATTGGCGGAGTACAGATAAGGTCCCTTTCCCGCACGAAGATGTCGAAGAACTTGAGCGGCTTTTGTTTAGTTAAGCACTTCACTCAATGTTGGGCATCGCCTTGTTAGCGCGGTAGGTTGGGGTAAGCGTGCGCACCCCAACAAAAATCCACCACCGATAAAATTCGCCCAGTTCATTTCGACACACCCAATAGCCGCTCCCGGCATCCCGCCTCCCGCGGCATTAGTACTTCCCTGTACGTCATGAGACCGAGATTTTGTTGGGGATCATTTCATTTACCCCAACCTACGCGCTATCACGAGTATTGCGAGAGCAAGAATGCAGCATGCGAAATCTGATATGCTGAGTATCAAAAATTCCAGATTGTGGTGGTTAAGCCGTTAAGAACGAAGACAGGAATCAAATATGTCGATCTTCCAAAAGGGATGGCTAAAGTGGGTAACTAACTTGCTGCAGGCCCGGACTCGTTGGCCGCGAGGGCACCGCACCGAGTTTATGCGCTGGTGTAAGAAAGCAACAGGCACTCTAGCCGACGCTCATCAATATGATTTACAGGTCTATGTAAACAACAATATTGGTGATCTAGCCACGGGATTGGCAGCTTTACTGAAGGACGTCAGAGTTGCCATCCAGTCCAATAAGGCTTTTAACCTAGCTCTTAATCAGGCAATCAACAATCAGGAGATTTCTATTGTTGGTCGTTCTAAGAACGAGCTTGCGACTGACATAGCGCGTCTGCAAGTTATTGGCATTGGCATGTCATCCCTTCGCTTGGAAGGTTTGGCTATTGAATTGCTGCAAATATACCATGCAGTGAGTATCCTCGACTTGGTTAATTGTCAAATCGGAAAGATCGAGATCGGTGGGGGAGGCGACACCCTTCGTCTGACGTCAAAAAATACCTCTGTTGGCCTTCTGCACCTGACTCCTGCATGCATCCACTATTTAGATGTCACCGGCGGGTGTATCCTTAATTTCAATTGCCCTACTCCTAGTTCTGGAAATCCGTTTATGGGCCACGTGGCCTTTGCGCCCTCTGTGTTTTTGCCAAAAGACACAAAAAATTACTTGCTCGAAAGCGCACAACCTTACCGTAACATCCGCCATCACCTGCGAGCCCTCCACAACAGCGAGGCCGCCAGTTTGTTTCACTCTGCTGAACTTATCGTCGAGCGGGAGCGTGCTTCCTGGACAGATAATTTGGTGAGCCGGTTGTATGGGAGTTTCTCCGACTTCGGTAATTCAATCCTGCGCCCATTTCTTTGGTGGTTATTGCTTATTGCGGCAACTACTTTCGCGGCCCTTCATATTGAAGGTGGGCTAATCTCCACAGACGCGACGACAAAAAACGTTGGGTGGCCAACTAATGATGGTCTATATGCAGATAACGATTTAGGTCTCCTTTTTCGTGCGGTTTATGCCGCATTTACGGCCGCAATCAATCCATTTGGCCTTTTTGGATCGAAATCACTTCTAATCGCACAGAACTCCTGGCTTGCAGCCGTATTGACGGCGGAGCAGATTTTGTCGGCTGTACTGATCACTTTAATCATTTTCGCCATTCGCCGTAGGTTTAAGATTCAGCAGGAATGAGGTAACTTCCCGACCATTAAGCAGCATCGCACTCTGGCCGGAAATAGCGAGGAGGGCCTTATTGGGAATCTATAAAATCTTTAACCGCCAAGGGCACCTAACCAATGGTGGGGGCATATCCAAAAATCGAATCGCGCGTAATGTAGCATTTACGTGGCCTGTGCAGTGGAATGCGAGTGACGCCGCCGCTATCGCGCTCGCCGGATAAAAATCCAGGGACGGGTCGTCGCTGGCGCGCCTCGCGCCTAAACCGAGCGCCGCAAACAGGCGCATTGCCACGCGACGGCTGAATAAGGTAATCTTCTGTCAACGCCCTGGACAAAGTCTGGACAAGGGAGGAGGTTGGGATGAAGCACAACCAGCTCAATACTGACGTCGCGGCGATCCGCCGGGCTTATGGACAGTTTCTCGACAAGGGAGAGGTCGCAAAAGGTTTGGTCCCGGATTTCATCGAGCGTTCGTGG
>WNFB01006739.1_pt1 | contig 10305 bp, 7 predicted proteins | sample 5400501 | NCBI WGS metagenome assembly WNFB01 (sample SAMN13153341, study PRJNA577476) | soil metagenome | isolation source: 200 cm saprolite under Douglas fir tree site 2 hole 1 | place: USA:California | collected 2015-04-18 | reverse complement strand
TCGAATATTCCCCGCCGTTCTCGTTCCTGCCTTTGTTGGGGAGGCATCACTCTGCCTTTGGCTTCTTGTAAAGGGCGTGAACGTAGAGAAGTGGGAAGAGAAAGCAAGCGCTTGGCGAGTTAGCGGAGCGTAACCGGCCCGTCGCCTAAAAACCGCGTCAAAGGGAATATTCATATGAAAGCAATCGTCTATTCCAACTACGGTTCACCCGACGTTGTTAAGTGTGAGGAAATTGAAAAGCCGACCGCTGGGGACAATGAAGTTTTGATCAAAGTTCGCGCGGCTTCCGTCAATCCAGTTGACTGGCACCTCATGAGAGGCAAGCCGTACGTCGTTCGCATACTGGCGGGGCTGCGCAAACCAAAGGACACACGACTCGGCGTTGATGCGGCCGGCCAGGTTGAAGCGGTTGGCAGGAACGTAACGCAGTTCAAACCAGGCGACGAGGTCTTCGGCGCGTGCCGTGGGGCCTTTGCCGAGTATGCGTGTGCTATTGAAGATCGATTGGCGCTGAAGCCAGCCAACATATCGTTTGAGGACGGAGCAGCCGTACCCGTGGCGGCACTCACTGCCCTTCAGGGTCTTCGTGATAAGGGACGGATCCAGAGAGGCCGCAAGGTTCTGGTTGATGGCGCGTCTGGTGGTGTGGGTACATTTGCGGTCCAGATTGCCAAATCGTTCGGGGCTGAAGTCACTGCCGTGTGCAGCACGAGGAATGTGGACACGGCGCGATCGATCGGCGCAGACCAAGTCATTGATTACACTCGAGAAGATTTCACGCAAAGTGGGCAGCGTTATGACCTGATTATTGCTGCCAACGCGTATCATTCGATTTTCGATTACAGGCGTGCGCTGAGTCAGGACGGAATTTATGTCATGGCCGGAGGTGGCGGGGTTCAAATGCTCCAAGTCATGTTCCTGGGACCATTCCTGTCACTGATTGGGAGCAAGAAGATGCGTTTCTTTATCGCGAAGATAAACAAGAAGGATTTGGTTCTTCTGAAAGATCTTCTTGAAGCCGGGAAAGTTGTACCCATCATAGATAGACGTTACCCGTTAAGCGACGTGGCTGAAGCACTCCGTTATCTTGAAGAAGGACATGCGCAAGGGAAAGTCGTAATAACCGTTGAACATAGTAACGACACTTAACAAGGCGCTGCGTAATCGGAAACTGACCCACTACCTATCGCTTGGTCATATTGACGACCTTCCGTCCGGCGGGCTTGGGCACGGCTTTCTTCAGAGCGGCACGTTCCTCCGCAATAGTTGACTGCTCCAATTCCTTCACCCAAGGCAAGTACGCCTTGGCCGTTGTCGTCGGGTTACTGTGCCCATATAGCTTTTGTTTGCAGACAAATACTAGCCAATAGGCTAATAGATGTCGTACTGCTCCCAGTGCAAGGTCGGGTCGGACTGGATGATGACGCTCTTGTGCGTCCACTGCTCGAGTTCCTCGACGAGGGAGGACTCGCGCGTCTTGAGCGCCTTGGCAATCTCCGGGTGGACGCGCAGCGTGAGGCTTTGCGAATCAAGTTCGGCAGACATCTTGCGGGCTTCGGCCTGAATTTCGTAACAGATCGTGGGGATGGATTTGACCATGCCCGAGCCGGTGCAGTAGGGGCAGGGCTGGCAGAGGACGCGCTCGAGCGCCTGCTTGGTGCGCTTGCGGGTGATGGCTACGAGGCCAAATTCGTTGAAGGAGAGCACTTTGGAGGGCGCGCGGTCGGTACGCAGCGCGTCGTCGAGCGCGGCCATCACCTTTTCGCGGTTGCGGCGCTCTTCCATGTCGATAAAGTCCAGGACGATGATGCCACCCAGGTCGCGCAAGCGGATCTGGCGCACGATCTCCTTCACGGCTTCGAGGTTGGTCTTGACTATGGTGTCCTCGAGGCGCGTCGAGCCCCGGCCGACGAATTTGCCGGTATTGACGTCGATGGCCACGAGCGCCTCGGTGTGGTTGATGACGATGTAGCCGCCGGATTTCAGCCACACCTTGGGGCGCAGGGCCTTGTCCAGCTCCTGCTGGATGCCGAATTCCTCGAAGATGGGCATATCTTTGGTGTACAGCTTGACGCGGCTGACGAGTTTCGGCTGGAAGCGGCTAACGAAGTCCACGACCTTGCTGAACTCTTCTTCGCTGTCGATCCAGATGGCGGCGTAGTCGTGGCTGAGGTAGTCGCGGAGGATGCGCTCGACCAGGTTGAGGTCGCGGTGGAGCAGCGCGGGCGCCTTGCGCTGCTCGGCGCGGGCGCGGATCTCGTTCCAACTGCGCCCGAGGAACTCGACGTCGCTGCGGATTTCTTCTTCGCTGGTGGCTTCGGCGGCCGTGCGCACGATGAACCCGCCGGGGAACGCGCTCTTCGCTTCGGAAACAACGCGGCGCAGCCGCGCGCGCTCCTCCGCGGAGTTGATCTTTCGCGAAACGCCGATGTGGTCCACCGTGGGCATATACACCAGGTAGCGGCCGGGCAGGGCCACGTGGCTGGTGATCCGCGCCCCCTTCTTGCCCAGCGGCTCCTTGGCAATCTGCACGATGATCTCCTGGTTGGGCCTGAGCATCTCGGAGATCAGTTGCGGGCGGCTGTGCCCAACAGGGTGGCGGTCGGGGCGCCGCGCGAAGCGCCCGCCGCGGTGGCGTCCTCCGCGGCGCATGGGCCGCTGGAACCGCGCGCGCGAGGGGTCCTCGATGCGCGCGGCAAGCGGCTTGAGCTCCTGCCCTTCGGGGGGCGCAGCAGGGCCTCCGCCCTCGCCTCCGCTCTCCTCTTCGCTTGCTTCCACGGGCACGGTGGCGTCGCTCGGCTCGGAGGGTTCGTCCGATTCGACAGAGAGTTCGGCCGGCGAGAGTTCTTCCTCCTCGCCGAGCTCTCTTTCTTCGACTTGCGCCTGGGCTTCTTCGTGCTTGGCCTCGACGAGCTGCTCGGCGAGCGCGGTCACTTCCTCTTCGCTCAGGTTATCCTCGGTCGCTGGCTCCGCGGCCCCGGAGGGCTCCTGGTGGGCGTAGCTCTCTTCCGGCGGCTCGGACGGAACCGGAGCCTTCTCATAGAAGGAAGTTTCGGTTAGAGCCGGAGCGGGCTCTTCTGCGTGGGGTTGCTCGATCGCGGGTTCGGGAGGAGCCGGAGGCGCGGGCTCGGCGAGGGGTTCCCCGCGCGAGGCAGGCCAGCGATCCACCATGTCCTCCACATCCTGCTCGGGTTGAATTTCCGCCGGCTGTTCTTGCGCGGCATCCGGAGCGTGCAATTCCTGCTCCGGCGGGACGCGGTCCGTCTGCTCTTCAACAGGTGGTGGTGCTTGGGCAGCCGGCGTGGCTGGGACGGCCGGGACGCGATCCTTGTATTTGGCCAGCGACTCGCCCGGCAAGATCACTGGCGCGTGGCCCGCTGGCGGCTCGTAGGGCCGGGGCTCATACGGGCGAGAAGATGCATATTTGGAGGGAGGCAGGTCGCGGCCATATCTGCGCTCGCCGCCGCGGCCCCGGCGCCAGCGCCCGCCGCGTCCCTGGCCTCCTCGGTCGGAGCCATAACCGCCCTGCTCGCGGTCGCGCCGCTCGTACGACGGTGCTGAGGCAGCAGGAGGCGCACTCGCTGGCTGCACGGGCGCGGGGGGCCCCTCCAGATGTGTCTGAGGCGGCGCTGAGGTGCCGGCAGCGGGCCCCTGGGGGGAGGAAACCTCCGGGGGTTGCGTCAGCAGCGGTGAAGAGGGCACGCCAGCGGCCGGCGCAAACACGCGGCCGCCCTGCTGCTCCATCTTCTGGACCTTGCCCTCGACGGTGGTGACGATATGGTCGTACTCCTCCAGGTTTTCGAGGAAGTCGCTGACATATAGGAAGGCGTCACCATCCAGCCCGATATTCACGAAGGCCGACTGCATGCCGGGCAGCACGCGGGTGACACGGCCCTTGTAGATGCTTCCGACTAGAGCAAATTCTTTTTCCCGCTCGACATAGACTTCGCAGAGTTGACCATCTTCCAGGACGGCGACCCGCGTTTCGTGGGGGGCCGCGGAAATGACGAGCTCTTTCGACATGGAAACTCCTCGGAGTGCATCGCGAGGTGCCGGCGTCCGTCGCAGCGAACGGCTGGGCACACGGGTCCCGCCCAGGGCAGGACGGTCAGGAACGATTTTTGGCTGACGCTCGTTGCCTCGCTCACGCGATGCGTACCTCTCAATCCCTTTTGTTCCCGGCCTCCCTCTGTACTTCCAAAGGGCGCGAACCGGGGTAAAATCTGTGTAGGCTCAGTTGACAAAGCGCCGAAGGCGCACGTTCATCACCAGGCCCAGCGACATAAACACAAACAAAGTGGCCGACCCGCCGTAGCTCATCAGCGGCAGCGGGATGCCAGTGACCGGCATATACCCGATCACCATGGCCACATTCACGAAGACATGAAACCCCAAGATCGCTGCCACGCCCATCACCACAAACATCCCGGCGAGGTCGTTCGCTCGTTGTGCATTCTGAACCAGGCGCAGCAGCAAAGCCATATAGAGAAGCAGGGCCACCAAGACTCCGGCAAAGCCCAACTCTTCGGCCAGCGCAGCCAGAATAAAATCCGAGTACCGGACGGGCACGAATCCGCCCTGGTTCTGACTCCCTTTGCCGATCCCTTTACCCCAGAACCCGCCCGACCCGACAGCGATTTTTGACTGCAGGATCTGGTAGCCGGCCCCTTTGGGATCTTCCTCCGGGCGCAAAAATGTCGTCACTCGCTCCTTCTGGTACGGTTTCAGGAAGTGCCAGCCCACCGGCAACATCATCGCGCCCAGCGCGAGAATCACCACCGCATGTTTCCAGCGGATGCCTGCCAGAAACGCCCCTACGACTGCAACGGGCACCAGCACCATTGCCGTGCCCAAGTCGGGCTGGAGCAGGATCAGCGCCAGCGGCACCGCCGTGAGGACCCCCGCTTTTACGAGGTCGCCCAGCGTGAGCCGGTCGGTGCGCACGTCACTGAAAAAGCGCGCCAACACAACAATTATAATCAACTTGACGAGCTCTGACACCTGGAAAAACGCGCCCAGGACGGGAATCCAGCGCTTGGCGCCAAACCGGCTGTGGCCCACGGCCAGCACCGCCACCAACGCGGCCATGCCGATGATGTAGAGGACCGGGGCTTGATCCAGGATGGCGTGGTAGTTGATGCGCGAGAGCACGAGCATGCAGCCCACGCCGAGCAGGATCCACCAGAACTGGCGCCAGTGCATGCCTGCGAAGTGGCTGTTGTGCGTGGAGGAGTGAATTTCCAGCAGGCCCATGCCGCAGATGGCAAAGGCAAGGGCCAGCAGCCACCAGTCGTAGTCGCGGATGCTCGCCGTCTGCCTCATGGATGGAAGCCTGCCAGGCGCAATCCTGATTTCAACGCAGGAGCGGGGTTGCGCCCATCAGCGCTCGCTCCTTGCCGGGTTTGGCTCCTGCGGGCGGGGCTCCGGCCTGCCTGAGGGTTGCGCCCGGGCCACTGCAGGGTCCGGCTCGACCTCGTAGCGCTTGTATTCGACCGTGTACTGCTTCTGGTTCCGCTGGGTCTTCTTGTCATAATAGGCCTTGATGACATCGCGGGCGATCGGCGCAGCGGCCGACGCGCCGTGCTCGCCTTCCTGCACCAGCACGGAGACAACGATTTCCGGATTGCGCCGCGGCGCATAGCCCACAAACCAGGCATTGTCTTTGAGCTGGCGCTGGCGGCCGGCGCGTTTCAGCCCTTCGCCGCTGATCACCTGGGCGCTGCCGGTCTTTCCGCATAGTTCGACGCCTTCGAGCCGCACACCCGCGGCCGTGCCGCCTTCGTTGACCACGCCATACATCGCCTGGGTGATTTTCTCCGTGGTGTCTTCGCGAAGCGGGAAACGCTGTTCCAGGACCGAGCCGGGGGTCATCAGCAAGTGGGGCTGCTTGAAGTCCCCGCCCAGGGCGATGCCGCCGATGGTGCGCGCCAGCTGCAGCGGTGTAGTCACCACGGCACCTTGCCCGATGGCCACCGAAATCGTTTCACCGGGATACCACTTCTGGTGGAACACGCGCTGCTTCCACTCCTCCGACGGCATCAGGCCGGATTCTTCCGCGGGCAGGTCGATGCCGGTCCTCCGCCCGAGTCCAAGTTGCGCGGCGTAGAAGGAAATGCGGTCAATCCCCAAGCGCTTACCCACGTTGTAGAAAAAGACGTCGCAGGATTGCACGACCGCCCGGTGCAAGCTGACTGACCCATGGCCGTGCTTCTGCCAGCAGTGGAACGGCCGGCCGTAGAATTCGGTGATCCCCGTACAGAAGACGGAGAAATCTTCAGGGATGGCCTTTGATTCCAGCATCGCCGTGGCCATGATGATCTTGAACACTGAGCCTGGAGCGAGCTGCGCCTGGATGGCGCGGTTCAGCAGGGGGCGGTCCGGGTCTTCGTTCAGCCGCTTCCACTCCTCAGGCGGGACGCGCACGGCGAACAGGTTGGGATCGGGCGCGGGCTGGCTGACCATGGCCAGGACCTCGCCGGTGCGCGGGTCGAGCGCCACCACCGCACCCTTTTTCCCGGCCAGAGCCTGTTCGGCCACCACCTGCAAATCATAGTCAATCGTCAATTGAATCTGCTTGCCGGGGATTGCTTCTTTCTGTTCCAGGCGGCCCATCTCCCTGCCGACGCTATTGACGATCACGCGGCGCAAACCGTCCGTGCCCATCAGAGTGTCGTTGTACTGCCGTTCCAGGCCTGTCTTGCCCACCAAGTCGCCCGGGCGGTAGCGCCCGTTGCCGCTCTCCACCTGCTGCGCGCTGACTTCGCCCACGTAGCCGCTCGCGTGCGCCATGAAGGCGTTGGGCAGGTAGCGCCGGCGGTACACCATCAGCATTTCCAGCAGGGGGATATCCGCGCGGTGGGATTCGATGAAAGCGATATCGGCTTGGCTGGCTTCAGGCTTGATCACGATGGGCTGGAACTTGGGCATGCTCTGGGCCTCCGCGAGCCGCTCCTGGAGCTCCTCGAGCGGCACGGATAAGCCTTCGGCGATTTGCGGGAGGCTGCGCTCGATCAGCTGCGAATCGTCGCGCAGCAGCAGGATGCTGAACGAGGGATAGTTGTCCACCAGGACGCGGCCTTCGCGGTCGAGCATGCGCCCGCGCGGCGCGATGATCGGAATCGAGCGGATGCGGTTGCGCTCGGCGAGTTGCGCGTAGCGCTCGGATTCGATGACCTGAAGCTTCCAGAACCCCAGCAGCAGCAACGCAATCATTCCGACGATGACGTAAGAAACGATCGCGAGCCGCGTTTGCGGCAGCTTGTGCGTACCCTCAAACCACATAGCCCACGAGAACTCCGCGACGAAAGCCCAGGCGCCTGCGCCCTGATCGGCCCCCGATGCCAGGTTCGCTGCTCTTGCCTAGGTCTTCGGGATGGCCGGGCCATCTCTCGACTCCCCCGACACGTCAGGGAAGTGCCGCACACAGTATCACTTGCACCACTGCGGTGCAAGCTGTGCGGAAGTACAGGTACGGTGTATCTGCAAATTCCATCTGAACGCCGGCGAATGCCGTCACTGATGGCAGAAACAGCACGGCACGGTCGCAGGCCGAGTGGGCCGCGCGCCCTACCATCTCGCGGCAGGCGGTTCAACATCGTCCGCCTTGGCCGAAGAAGTAGCCTGCCCGACTGGGTCAGCCAGCCGCGCAGCCTTTGCCACAAGCCCCGGGGGCCGTGCCAATCTTCGCTTTACATTCGCCTTGCGGCGCTTCATAATCCCGGCCAAGCGGCCTTGGGTCTCGCCCTGCTGTCCGGGGCGGCGCTGCCGACGGAGGGAGGGCTCGCCATGGGCCGGGAAACCACGCAGGAGAAAACCATGCTGAAGAAACTCACGCCGGTGCTGCTTGTCGAAGAAATCGAGCCCTGCCTACCGTTCTGGGTGGAACGCCTCGGCTTTCAAAAAACCGTGGAAGTCCCCGATGGCAACAAGCTCGGGTTTGTGATTTTGGGGAAGGACAACGTCGAGATCATGTACCAGAGCCACGCCAGCGCGGAGAAGGATGTTCCGGGCCTGGTCCAGTGGCCACTCAAGCCGGCCACGTTCCTCTACATCGAGGTGACGGACCTGGACGACATCATCCAACGCCTCCAGGGAGTGCCTGTCGCGGTGCCGGTTCGCACAACGTTCTACGGCGCGCGCGAGATCGGCGTCCGCGAGCCCGGCGGAAACGTCGTGGCGTTCGCGGAATTCCAACGGTAAAGCCGGAGGGCCGCCCTTTTGCGTGCTGCGGGAGTTGTGCTAACGTCCTGCGCCTATGACGAAGCGCATTGGCGTGCTGCTCTCCGGCCGCGGCTCGAACTTTGAGGCGCTGGCCGAAAGCGTCGCCGCGGGGCGCATCCCTGAGGCCGAAATCGCCATTGTCATCAGCAACCGCGAGGGCGCTCCGGGGAGTGAGCGGGCCCGCGTGCGCGGCATCGATACGCGCGTGATTCCGTCGAAAGGCCTAGAGCGCGAGGCCTACGACCGGCTGGTGGTCGCCGCGCTGCGGGAAAAACAGGTGGACTTGGTCTGCCTGGCGGGGTTCATGCGCCTGCTCTCGCCCTACTTCGTTGCAGGGTTCCGCAATCGCATCCTGAACATACACCCCTCGCTGCTGCCGGCGTTCCCGGGGCTGGAAGCCCAGCGCCAAGCGTTCGAATATGGGGTGAAGTGGAGCGGGTGTACGGTGCACTTCGTGGATGAAAACCTGGACGCTGGCCCGATTATCGTGCAGGCGCCCGTCGAAGTGCTCGACAGCGATACGCCGGAAACGCTGGCTGCGCGCATTCTCAAAGAAGAGCACCGCATCTATTCCGAAGCGGTGCGCCTCGTGCTCGAAGGCGGCTACCGCATCGAAGGCCGCCGCGTGATCCGGCTGCCGCTGGAAAGAACAAAGGGCAATGACGCCTAGCGCCAAGTTCAAGGGGGTCGAAGAGCAGTTCGAATACCTGCGCAAGGGCGCCGCGGAAATCATCCGCGAGGAAGAGCTCCGCGGGAAGCTCGAACAATCGCACAAAACGGGAAAGCCGCTGCGAGTGAAGTTGGGGGTGGACCCCACGGCGCCCGACCTGCATTTGGGGCACACGGTGGTGTTGCACAAACTGAAGCATTTCCAAATGCAGGGCCACACGGCTGTTTTCTTAATTGGCGACTTCACGGGGATGGTCGGCGACCCCACGGGCCAATCCGAGACCCGGCCGCCGCTCTCCCGCGAGCAGATCATGGCCAATGCGAAGACCTATCTCCAGCAGGTCTACAAGATCCTGGACAAGGATAAGACCGAAGTGCGCTACAACAGCGAATGGCTGGGCGCGCTGAGCAGCCACGACATAGTCAACCTTTGCGCCCACTACCGGTTGGCGCGCATGCTCGAGCGCGATGACTTTCGCTCGCGCCTGGCGGGCAATCAACCCATCGCCATCCACGAGCTGCTCTACCCACTGCTGCAGGCTTACGATTCGGTGGCGCTCAAGGCCGATGTCGAGCTGGGCGCCACCGAACAGAAATTCAACCTGCTGGTCGGGCGCGATATCCAACGAGAATATGGGCAGGAGCCACAGGTGGCGCTGACCATGCCCATTCTGGTGGGCATCGACGGCGAGCGCAAAATGTCGAAAAGCCTGGGCAACTACGTGGGCATCACGGAGCCGCCCCGGGAGATGTTCGGCAAGCTGATGTCCATTCCCGACGGGCTGATGTGGCCATACTACGAGCTCTGCACGGATCTGGCGTCCGGAAACATTGAGAAGTTCCAGCAGGCCGTCCATGCCGGCAAGCTCCACCCGATGGATGCCAAGATGGAGCTGGCGCGGCTGATCATCGCGGGCTTCCACGGCCAAGCCGCAGCGAAGAAGGCGGCTGAGGGGTTCCGGCGCGTCTTCCGCGAGCGTCAGGCGCCGACCGAGGCGGAGGAGAAAGCAGTAAATCGCGAGTACTTGCAGAAGTTCCTCGGGCCTGCGACGGAGGAGGTGCCATGGGTGCGGTTGCTCGTGTTGTGGGATCTCGCGCCCTCAAGGAGCGAAGCCGAGAGGCTAATTGGGCAGGGGGCGGTGGAATGGAACGGGAAACGAATCAGTGACCCTGCCAGCCGGGTTCGTATCGACGAGTTACATGGCGGGACTCTTCGCGTGGGTAAGCATAAATTCGTCAAACCAAAGTCGCCCGACTAGGCAATCACAACGGTCAGTCACTCACGCCTATGAAGTTTGGCTCATGGTCACGCACAAACCCCACCGCGGCGAGCTCAGGATGACAGGACAGCATGAAGCCCGCCTGGAAAAAGCGCGCTACCAGAGCTTCAGCGCCACTGCGTAACCCGTCAGCAAT
>WNFB01006737.1_pt1 | contig 10306 bp, 10 predicted proteins | sample 5400501 | NCBI WGS metagenome assembly WNFB01 (sample SAMN13153341, study PRJNA577476) | soil metagenome | isolation source: 200 cm saprolite under Douglas fir tree site 2 hole 1 | place: USA:California | collected 2015-04-18 | reverse complement strand
CGACGCGCTCGGGAACGTGGAACCCGGTGGCGATGAACTCGGTGCGTGGCATCGGTATTCCTTGCGGGAAAGAGGCGCCCGAAGGAGATTTCGCCCCCGACTCAAGGCTTGGCAAGGGAGTCATGGATCTCGCGGTCACCCGGGCGCAGTACGACGCCGTTCGTGGGGCGCGGCACCTCCCCGACGTCCTCAAGAGGGTCCTGGATGGCGCCAGGCCCGCCGCAGGGGGTTATGTCCTGCACCTCACCTACGAGGAAGCCACGGCACTGAACGAGCTGTGTGGCTGGAACGTGCACACCGACGCGAGCGGCGCGGTGAAGCCCGAATCCAAAGTGTTCGACGATCTCGTAAAAGCGATTCTCACGCATCCGGACTACTAGACGCGCAGACGCGTAGACGCACAGAGGCAGCCACTCATGAAACGAATTGCTGGTGTGCTCGTGCCGAGCCTGCTCGCCGCGCTGGTCATGCCCGTCGCGGCCCAGAAGCGAGCGATAACCGTCGACGACTATCTCGCGCTCAAGTCGGTGGGCAACCCGCAACTGTCGCCGGACGGGAAGTGGGTCGCGTACACGGTGACCGAGCCCTCCCTCAAGGACAACCGCGGCATCACGCGCATCTGGCTCGCCGAGATGGCGAATGGCTCGGCGCGCCAGCTCACCGCGGGCCCCGGATCGGATCGGCAGCCGCGCTGGTCGCCCGATGGCCGCACGCTCGCCTTCGTGTCCACCCGCGAGAACGGCGCGCAGCTGTGGGTGCTCCCGGTCGCGGGGGGCGAGGCGCGGCGGCTGACGAGCCTCGCCGAAGGCGTGTTCGATCCGCTGTGGCTGCCCGACGGCACGGGGCTCATCGTCACGAGCGACATCAAGTGGCCTGCGGAGCAGGAAATCGACCGGCGCAACGGCGACTTCCCTACCGATGCCCGCATCTGGACCGGGCTCATGTGGCGGCACTGGGACGATTGGCGCGCCGGCAAGCGCCAGCACCTGTTCACCGTCAGGCTCGCCGATGGCGCCACCAGGGACGTAACCCCCACGGACCACGACGTGCCGACGATCGCGACCGGCGGCGATGGCGATGTGAGCGTCTCACCCGACTGGAAGGAGATCGCGGTCGCGATGCATGGCGACACGACCGTCGCCGACAATACGAACGTAGACGTCTACATCATGGGACCGGATGGCTCCGGGATGCGCGCGCTGACCACGGGACGTGGAGCCGACAACACGCCGCGCTATTCGCCCGACGGCAAGTGGCTCGCCTACCTCTCGATGGAGCGGGCCGGGTTCGAGGCCGATAGACAACGACTGATGCTGGTCGCCCGGTCGGCCGGCCGGACCGACGGACCGCCGGTCGAGGCGACCAGGGGCTGGACGCTCTCCGTCGGGTCGTACACCTGGTGCCCCGATTCGAAATGCATTTACGCCGTGGTCGATGAGCGCGGGCGAGACAACGTGTACCGCATCGATCTACCGTCGTTCCGTCGTTCGGTGGCCGTAAGCAATAGTGGGGTCAACACGGACGTGCAGGTGATGCCGGACGGTCAGGGCCTCGTGTACCTGCATCAGAGCAACACGCGGCCCAACGAGATCTGGCTCTCGGGCCGCCAGCTCACACATCACAACGATGCCGCGCTCGACGCGCTCGATCTCCGGCCGCTCGACGAGTTTGGCTTCGTAGGCGCGCTGGGAGACTCCGTCTTCGGGTGGCTGCTCAAGCCGCCCGGCTTCGACCCCGCCAAGCGATACCCGCTCATCTATCTGATTCACGGCGGGCCGCAGAGTGCGTGGACCGATTACTGGGGAGCGCGCTGGAATTACGCGTTGTTCGCGTCGCGCGGATACGTGGTGGCCGCGGTCAACTTCCACGGCTCCACCGGCTACGGCCAGAAGTTCACGGACGCGATTTCCCAGCATTGGGGCGACTACCCGTACCAGGACCTCATGAAGGGCCTGGACGTCGTGGCGCGCCTCCCCTACGTCGATTCCACGCGCATGGGCGCGGCCGGGGCGTCGTACGGCGGCTACATGATCTACTGGATCGCCGGACACACCAACCGCTTCAGGACGCTGGTGTCGCACGACGGCGTCTTCAATCCGGTCAGCATGGCGGGCACGACCGAGGAGCTGTGGTTCGTGGACTGGGAGTTCGGCGGCACGCCGTCCGCCAACCGCGCGCTGTACGAAAAATGGTCGCCCTTCAACTTCGTACAGAGCTGGAAGACACCGATCCTGATCGTCCACTCCCAGCTCGACTACCGCGTGGACCTGTCGGAAGGCTATCAGGCATTCACGGCCGCCAAGGTGCAGGGCGTACCGGCCAAGTTCCTGTACTTCCCCGATGAGGGCCATTGGGTGCTGCGGCCGCGCAACCGCCGCCTGTGGTGGGGGACGGTGCTCGACTGGATCGATCAGTACTTGAAGCCCGCGCCCACCGGAGCCCGCTGATGAGCGAGCCATTCATCAAGACGCTGACGCGGAGCGCCCTCGTGGCGGGCGCGCTGGGCATCGTACTTCTCGTCGCCCTCCCCCGGCACGCCTCGCTCGCCTTCGACTTTGTGGACGTATTCAGCGTGGCGTTCTGCTTCACGTTCCTGGGGCATTACATCGATCGGCTCTTACTCGCTCTGCCCGGGATTCGCACCGGCGTGGGACCGATCGTGCGTTTGCTCGGCTGGTTCGCCGGGGGGCTGTGGTGCTACGTGATTGCGCGCTGGCTGTGGATCCATTACGGGCGCGATCTGGGGGAGCTCCCCGGCTTGATCTGGGGGGGTGTGTTTTTGGTAATCTTCAACAGCGTTGCCCGACGCCACGACGCTACGCCATAAGTCTTACAACGTGGCGTCGTAGCGTCATGCAGTGCCTCTACGGTTTCGTCCACACGTTATTCCCCCGCCGCACATCCGGGAAATTCTGGCGGGGATCGATCTCGACCTTCACGACGTCGGCCGGGACATTGCGCCGGTAGGTATAGCGGTTCCCCAGGTACCAGATCTCGACGGGCAGACGCACGTCCTCCGTGGCGCCGTTGGCGTAGGTAAGTCGCAGGTCGACGGGCATCGGGAGGGCACCGAGGCTCGAGAGGAACACGAGCGCGCTGGCCCCCGTGGAGTCCGTCCGGGCGCGCACTGAGTCCACCGCCAGGTCTACGACGTCGGTCCGGTAGAACCAGCCGCGCCAGAACCACGAAAGGTCCTCCCCGAGCCCGTCCTCCATGGAGCGGAAGAAGTCCGCCGGCGTGGGATGCTTGTACGCCCAGCGCCGGATGTATTGGCGAAATGCGGCGTCGAATCGCGCCGTGTCGGCGAGGATGTGCTCGCGCAGCAGATAGAGACCCGTCGCGGGCTTGTCGTATTCCGCCGCCCCCAGGAGCGGCGGGGGAACCCGGTCCGCCGGGAGCATGGACGGCACATCGTGGCCCGTAGCAACGAAGCGGGCCCACTCCGCCGCGCCCCCGCGGTCGCGAGGCGCGGTGTCGTGATAGAACACCAGCGTCGAATAGATATTGATGAACGTATTGAACCCCTCGTCCATCCAGGCGTACTGCCGCTCGTTCGATCCCACGACCATGGGGAACCACTCGTGCCCCAGCTCGTGGGTGGTCACGCCGAACAGGGCCCGATTCCCGGCGCGGTGCCCACAGAATACGATCATCGGGTACTCCATCCCCCCCACCGGACCCGCGACGTTGATCGCCGTCGGGTAGGGGTACGGAGACCATTTCTCGGAGTAGTGCTTGATCGAGTGGCGGGCGTACTCCGTGGAGCGCGCCCAGTCGGCGTTCGCCTCCGGCGGATAGAACGACTGGATCAGGATGCCGTCGTAGCCGCTCGCGTCCCAGATGAAATTGGCCGCGGCCGCCCAAGCCACGTCGCGCACGTTCTTGGCCGTGAAGTGCCAGGTGAGCGTAGACCGCGGGCCCGCGGGGCGAGTGAGCGGCTGGCCGACCTCCGCCCTGGGGATGATGGCGACGGTGGTGTCCGATCGGACCGCCCGAGCGAGCCGCGCGCGCTGCCCCGCCGTGAGCACCTCGACGGCATTGGTGAGCGTTCCCGTCGCCGCCACGACAAAGCTCCGCGGCACGGTGATCGACACGTCGAAGTCGCCGTACTCGAGGTAGAACTCGCCCTGGCCGAGGTACTGCTCGGTGTTCCAGCCGCGCACGTCGTCGTACACCGCGAGCCGCGGGTACCACTGCGCGACCTCGTACAGCCAGCCGCCGGGGAACTGCTCCCGGCCCATTCGGTCGGACCCGTGCTCCGGCACTTCGAAGCGGTACGCCAGCTCGAGCTCCGCCCGCCCGCCAGGCGCGAGCGGCCGGTCCAGCTCGACGCGAAGCATGGTGCCGTTCTCCGCGCTCGCCAGCGGGATTCGTCCCGACGCCTGGCCGATCCGCCGGACAGCCCTGATGTAGTCGATCGTATAGCCGCCCTCGAATCCCCGGCCCGCGAACCGGGCGTCGGTCGGGTTCAACGCCGCGCCACGGCTGTTGCCCTTGTAGATGTTCTGGTCCACCTGCAACCAGACATAGCGCAGCGTATCGGGAGAGTTGTTGGCGTAGCGGATGGTCTCCGCGCCGGCGATCACGTGGGTCGCGGTGTCGAGCGACGCCCGGATCGTGTAGTCGGCGCGCTGCTGCCAGTAGCGCGGTCCCGGGGCGCCCGAGCCCTCGCGCAGCTCGTTGGGCGTCGGGAGTGGGAGCCGTCGAAACGGCGACGAGTCGCCCACCTGAGGGGGGAGCGCGGGGAGCGGGGGGAGTGGGGCCGCAGTCGGCTGTTGCAGAGAGAACAGGACGATGGCGAACGCGAGCATGCGGCGGTGTCCTCAGGGTTAGGTTGGCTTCGCTTCCTGCAGATACCCCGCTGCCACGCCGGCGACCACCATGGTGAGCCCCACCCAGCCGAGCGGAGACAGTTGCTGGTGGAACAGGAGCAGCGCGAGCGCGGTTCCCACGACCGGTTCGATGGTCGCAGCGACGGCGGCGGGCGCCGCCTCGATCCGCTTCACGGCCGCGAAAAAGAAGAGGTTCGCCGCCAGCACCGAACCCGCGGTCAACGCCACCAGGCCGCGCCAGGCGGCGAGCGAGGGCGGCGGCGTGGGCATCCGGCCCGCCAACGTGAGCACGATGCCCAGGATGACCACGCCGCCGACCGCTTCGAGGAAGAGCACCCGCACCGCGCCGTAGCGTGGGACGGCGAACCGGGCCATGAGCGTGGTCAGCGCGTAGCTGATGGCGGAAAGCAGGCCTCCCGCGACGCCGGCCCCGATCCCGAGCCGGGCCGCCTCGGCGCCGCTGTTGCTCCCGCCGGTGACCGTGAGCGCGACACCCACCATCACTATCAGCGCGAGCAGCAAGCGGATCGGGGTGAGCGCCTCCTTGAGAATCAGCCGGGCCAGCACGGCGACGATCACCGGCGCCGTGTAGAGCATGGCCGCCGCGCCGGCCACACCCGCGCCGGCGATGGCATACTGGTAGGCGACCTCGAACAGCGCGACCAGGAATCCGCCGCCGAGGCCCACGAGCAGCCAGCCGGCGCGATCGACGCGGAACAGCTCGCGACGGAAGACGAGTCCCCAGAGCGCGAGGCAGACCGTGCCGAGCAACACCCGCCAGAACCCGATGCTGGTGGCGGGCATGAGCCCGTAGAGCCCGGTCGAGAGTGGTCCGGTGGTTCCCCACGTGGCGCCGGCCGCAAGCGCGAGGAGGTACCCCGTAAGGCGACTCGTCCGCTCGCTCTTCTGCGGAGTGGTGATGGAGGCCTCCGGGTGGATCTGGCTAGTGAGGTTGCACGGCCGTGCGGATCGCCTGCGAGATCGCTCCCACGTCTCCTGGCCGGCCCCACCACTCGAGCGCGAAGCGGCCGAATGCCATCACGGTGAGCACCCCGCCCAGTAAGGCGAGGGCGATTCGGAAGCCCGCGGACTGCGGTTGGAGCTGAGTTGGGACGAGCGCGACCACGAGGCAGACGATCCCTGGCGCCAACCAGACCGGGAGCAGCACGCGGGCGAACACCGTCATCCGGAAGCGGCCGTCCAGGGCCGTCTTGCCGTCGCGCTCGCGGAAGCGCCCGATGAACGTGGGCCGGAACAGCGCCCGGTACTTGGCGGCGTCCCGATAGTAGAGGACGACGCGGTCGCCGCGGATCCAGCCGTCCAGTCCGGCTGCGTTCCACGGCCGGCCGTCGATGGCGGCCTCGAGCCGTGCCCGGGCCTCGGCGGCCGAGCCGTTGCAGGGGAAGGCCGCCGCCTTCATGGCAGGAGATCTCCGCGCAGCACGGTCACGGCTTGTCCGGCGAGCATCACGCGGTCGCCCGCGAGCCGCACGCGGATCACGCCGCCGCGGCGCGACGCCTGATACGCGGTCATGTCCGTCCGCTGGAGGCGCTCGCTCCAGAACGGCGTGAGCGCGCAGTGCGCCGAGCCCGTGACGGGGTCTTCCGGCACGCCGGCGCGTGGCGCGAAGAAGCGTGATACGAAGTCATAACCCTGGGTCGTGGCGCGGCTGGTCACGATCATCCCGCGCGCGTCTACCTGTTCGAGCGCCGCGAGGTCGGGTGCGAGGGCGCGCACAGTGGCTTCGGAGTCCACCTCGACGAGATAGTCGAACTTGCTGCGACCCACCCAGCGGGGCGCGACGCTTCCTCCGAGCGCGGCAGCGAGCTCAGGGGGCGCGGCTGCCGGTGCGGGGGGCGTGGCGGGGAAGTCGAGCTCGATCCAATCGCCGCGCCGGTCGGCGGTGAGCAGGCCGCTCTGGGTGTGGAACCGGGCCTGCCGGTCTGCCGGGAGGCGACCCTCTTCCCACAGCACATGCGCGCTCGCGAGGGTCGCGTGACCGCACAGCGCCATCTCGATCGTGGGGGTGAACCAGCGCAGCCGATAGCCTTCGTTTTCGGGATGCAGGAACGCCGTTTCGGCGAGGTTCATCTCGCACGCCACGTCCTGCATCCAGCGCTCGTCGCGCGGCGCAGGGAGGACGCACACGGCGGCGGGGTTGCCGCTGAACGGGCGGCTCGCGAAGGCGTCCACCTGCACGATCCTCAGGCTCATGCCCCTAAGCTAGCTTGCTTCCCGCGCAGGTGGCGAGGGCGCGTTCGTCACCTATCCGACGGACAGATTGGCTCGATCTGTGACGGCACAAAGCGCAACGGCTGAGCCTCCTCCACAAACGCTCCCACGAAGTGGCGTTCGTATCCTGGGGGAGTGTCCCGGAGCCGTCGAAGGCCTTGAAGGTCCACGATCGATGTCTCCATCCGATCGGCAACCTCGAGGAGAGGCGCCCGGTCCCTTGCCGTGAGGGAATAGAGGCACAGAAACGTTCGCCCTCCCGGGTTGATCACCAGGTCGACGGTGCCGCGGTATTCGCCATAGCGGTCCTCGCTATAGAAGACTTGCAGTCGGTAGTAATACTCGGCGAGAAACGGATGGGCGGGTCTCTCCTCGAGACTTACTGACCACAGATGGGAAATGGCGACGGGGCCGACCGTGCGCCAATCGTGCGGCGGTTCCCAGGTTCGGAGCGAGTGATCATGCCAGGCCCCGAAGCCAACCTGCGCGGCCAGAAGGGTGAGCGCGCTGCCCAGGAACCATTCGAGTCGTGCACCTCGACGAATCACGATCCGTTCGTGGGACAGTCGATTGCGTGCAAACGGGCTTCCTGGTCGCGCAGTAAGCGGCGCGCCCGGGCGCGCGCGAAGTTCCAGTTACGCCAATCGTCGCCCTCGAGCCGCTCGAGTTGCTGACGCAGCCCAGCGGCGACGCCGCACTGCGCCCGTCCGTCGAGTCGCCGAAGTGCTTCGAGCAGAACCGGCACCACATCCGCGCTGAGCGATGCGGCATACCAACCGTCGAAGGGACGCTCGGCGGCAGGGCGCGCGAGGTTGGTCCGGACGATGAGGACATCGGGATTCACGAGATGGAGGACGCCCAGCATGGCGAAACCCTGCACGAGCCCGCCGAACGCGAACCGGCGGCGTGCCCCTCGCAGGGTGGTCCAGGCGAGCCACCCGAACAGACCGGCGAGGTACAGCATGAAGGCCGTGGCGTACAGGCGGTCCTCCGACAGACCATACGCGCTCACGTACAGCCGCATGCGGGTGAAGGCCGACGCCATGACGGCGGCGAGGAGCAGGAGCAGCACGAGGGCGAGTTGCCGGAAGGTCCGCTGGTGCTCGCGGGACTCGTTCCGCACCAACCAGTCGGCGCCTGTGAGCAATGGAAGCACGAGTGCGCTGGCGGTCACGAGCTCGAAGAACCCGCGCCGGGCGTATTCGGCGTACGTGAGACCGGTCGCGGTAGCGATCAATTCTGCGCCTCCGAACAGGTAGCGCACCTGAATGACGACGAAGACCAGGAAGAGCAGATCGACGAGGCCCAACGCGGTGGCTACCGGAATGATGCCGAGCGCAACCTTCGAGTCGCCCTCCGTGAGGGAGCGTGAGGGCGCCGCGCGGAGCAACGCGCCGCGCAGATACCCGGCGGCCAGCACCGTGAAGATCCCAAACAGCGCGATGTGCCCGAGCACGGCACCGAAGTCGATCGCGATCGCGTCGGCGACGACGTCGTGAAACACGGCGTCCGCCGAGCTGAACAGACCGCCGAACAGCACGAGTAACGGGAACGCGAGCAGGCCGCCGAGGGCCGCGCCCCGTAGCTGGCGCAACCGCCCCCCGCGCGGCAGCTCGCTCCAGGTCACGTCGCGCCCGACGAGCGGGAACACACCGAGCCAGGCGCTCAGGGCTGCGTCGCAGCCGGCCCGCACGTAGTGCCACGCCTGGAGGCCGCGCAGTCCGATTCCGTGGATGCTCAGGAAGGCACCCGCGAACACGATGGTGAGGCCGATCGTGTCGAATGCCCGGAGCGGGCCCGAGTCGCGGGCCGCGAAGTTCGAGGCGATGAGCAGAGCCGCCGCCGCGAGCCAGGGTGCGTCGGAGCCGACCGCGACACGGTGGCGACGCGCCAGTCCCGCCGCGGCCGCGACCAACCCGGCGGTGCAGAGGAGGGCGTTCAGGCCCCAGGGCACGGCGCGCAGCAGCACGTCGCCCCAGATTCCGAGAGCTGCGCCCGCCCCGAGGATCTCGAGACCGAGCTTCGTCCGCGCGCTGACGGTGGCGTTCATCCCGCCGCCACTTCCGGCAGCCCGCCGAAGCGGCGCTGCCGCGTGTGAAACTCGGCGATCGCGGCGGCGAGCTGGGGCGCGCCGAAGTCGGGCCACATCGTTTCGGTGAAGTACAGCTCCGCGTACGCGCACTCCCACAGCAGGAAGTCCGAGAGCCGCTGCTCGCCGCCCGTGCGGATCAGGAGATCCACGTCCGGCAGGATGACCCCCGCGTCGATCGCCCAGCGCGAGGAGTAATCCACCGCGAGCCGGAGATGGAGCCGCGCGCCGCCCGCCGTGGCGCGCTCGGCGGCGTCGATCGCGGCCACCAGCGGGACGGGCAGGCGGTCGCGACGCCCGATCAGCTCGAGCCGCACGCCGTTCTGCACCAGGCGCGGCGTCTCGGTGCGGAGGTAGCGCGCGAGCAGGCGCATCAGCGCCGCGACTTCACCGGGCGGGCGCTTCCAGTTATCGGCGGAGAAGGCATACAGTGTGAGCGCGACGATCCCCGCGTCGGGCGCGGCCTCGACCGTGCGGCGCACGGCCTCGGCGCCGGCGCGGTGTCCCGCGACGCGAGGCAGACCGCGGCGCCTGGCCCAGCGCCCGTTGCCGTCCATCACGGTCGCGACGTGGAGAGAAGAGCTTTGCAGCATAAAGTCAGTCCTCAAAAAAAATGCCTCACCCCTGTCGGGTGGCGTGAATCAGCGCTTCCATGTGGTCCAGGTAGCGCTCCAGCGCGCGCCGCCCGGCGGCGGTGAGCCGATACTCGGTCTTCGGTATCCGCCCCTCGAACGACTTGGTGCAGGTGATGTACTGTGCCTCCTCGAGCCGGCGCGCGTGCACGCTCAAGTTGCCGTCCGTGGTCTTGAGCAGCGCCTTGAGCTGGTTGAAGCTCAACGACTCGTTCACGGCGAGCGCGCTCACGATGCCGAGCCGGACCCGCTCGTGGATCAGCCGGTCGAGCTCGGCGGCGCGGCCCCCTCCCCCGACGCCCCGCTCGCTCTTGAGTCCGTGCTCGACCGCTTCGGTCTTCCGCGCCGCTCCCTGCTTAGCCACCGTACCTCCGGGCAATGATCATGCCGAACGCGATGTGCAGGCCGCCGAACCCCGCAGCCATCACCCAGTTTCCCCACGCGGCCGGTCCGAACAGCGCCACGGCGCCGACCAGCATGAAACAGATGCCCATGACGGGGACGATTCGCACCGAGAAGGC
>WNFB01006734.1_pt1 | contig 10308 bp, 7 predicted proteins | sample 5400501 | NCBI WGS metagenome assembly WNFB01 (sample SAMN13153341, study PRJNA577476) | soil metagenome | isolation source: 200 cm saprolite under Douglas fir tree site 2 hole 1 | place: USA:California | collected 2015-04-18 | reverse complement strand
CGTCAGCCCTTCGCTGCGCGTATTGATGAAGGTCATCATCACGAATTCGTAGGCCGCTTTGGGATCCACGTGGCCGGCTTGGCTGCGCCGCTCGTTGCGGTAATTGAGCGCGGTCTCGTAGCGGTGATGCCCGTCGGCGATGACCAGTTTTTGCTCCGCCATCGCTTGCGTTATCGCGGCTCCGCGCTCCGCATCCACGATGACCCACAGGCGATGCGCCACGCCGTATTCGTCGCGCAATTCTGTGGTGGGAGCCGCGCTGGATTCCGCTTCGGCGAGAATCGCGTCGACGCGGCGCTCCGCGTCCGAGTACAGCATAAAAAGCTGACCGGTGTGCGTGCGCGTGTGGCGAAGAAGTTCCAGCCGATCCGCTTTCGGACCGGAAAGGGTTTGCTCGTGGCGAAAAACAATACCGGCGGAATAATCCTCGAGCTTGCCCGCGCCGATAAAGCCGCGGCGCGTGCGGCGTTCTTGGGTGCCGGGAATGGTGTATTCCTGCGTGTAGCCGTAGAACGAAGGAGCAGGATCTTGCACGACAATGTTGTTTTGGATCCAATCTTGCAGCGCAGAAGCTGCGCGCGTGTAGACGTTATTTTGCGCAGAATCGTTGGGAAAAAGGCGGCCCTTCTCGATGGCGATCAGGTTGTGCGGATCGGCGGCATAGTACTTCTCCTGCATGGCGGGAGAAATTTTGTCGTACGGCTGGGTAAGCACGTGGTCAAACGCGGCGCGCGCCGGATCGTAGCGGAGGGCGCGAAAGGGATGAACCTGGGCCATAGGGTCTCCGGTGTCAATTTGAGCAGCATGTGAAGCCCTCTATTTTACGCGAACAGCGTGCGTTTCAGAAAACGCCCGCAGTCGCCGGCGATGCGAGGTGCGGTTTGCATTTGGAGGATGCATAGCAGAAGGCGACGCCGAGCCGCCGCGCTCTGCACAGAGCGTATTAGAATGAGGGTTTATGGCTGACATTAAATTTCCTGCGGTGCGCGCGCTGATTTTTGATTTGGACGGAACGCTGATTGATTCCAAGGTGGACTTGATCCATTCCGTGAACGCAATGCTGCGCGAGATGAAACGGCCGCAGCTTGCGGCGGAAACGATTTCCGGTTACATCGGGCATGGCGCGCCGCAATTGGTGGCGCGGGCACTGGGCGGAGCGGCGACGGAGGAGGAGCTAAAGGGCGCGGTGCAATTTTTCCTCGGCTATTACGAAGAACACAAAATGGATAACACCTGCGCGTATCCGGGTGTGGCGGAAACATTGGTGCAATTGAGTCACATGCCCATGGCGGTGCTTACCAACAAACCCGCGCGCATCAGCGTGCGCATTCTGAATTCGCTCGGACTGGGAACATATTTTCGCGCGATTTATGGCGGGAACAGTTTTGAATCGAAGAAGCCGGATCCATTTGGCGCGAACAAAATCTTGCAGGAGTTTGGCATTGCGGCGCGAGAGGCTCTGCTGGTCGGCGATTCCGAGGTGGACGTGCAAACGGCGCGCAATGCGGGCGTGCACGCCGCGGCGGTGAATTATGGTTTCGGCGTGCACGACCGCGCAGCGCATCCGGCCGACATTTACCTCGACCGCTTCGCCGATCTTGCCGGCGTTGTAACCAACCACACGGCTGTGTAGAACGCGGACGGAAACCTCGCGCATGCCGCATCTTGTGTTCCGGTGCGGCGCTTGGCAGACTCGACGCGTGCTTCTTGGACTCTTTTCTGAGCTGGATACGCCCGGCGGAGTGCAGCGGGCGGGGCGGCACGTTGCCGCGGTGATGAGTGAATTTGCCGCGAGCCGCGGGATGGAGTGCCGGCTGCTGAGCCTGAACGACTCGCCAGAATTGCATCGCATGATGGTGGGGACGCGCGAATTCGTGTTCACCGGCAGCGCGCGGGGCAAAGCGCGATTCAGCACAACGGCGGCGCGAGCGGCACGCCGGCGCGCGAAGCTAATAGTTGCGGGGCATCCTTTTCTCGCGCCAGTTGCGCAAGGGGCGAAGTTTTTCGCGCGCCGCGCGAAATCCATTGTCTGGACGCATGGGCTGGAGGTGTGGGAGCCGCTTTCGATTTTGCGGCGCCGCGCATTGCGCAGTGCCGATCTAATTATTGCCCCGACCAATGACACAGCAAATCAAGTGGCTGGCCAGCAAGACGTTCCGCGCGAGCGGGTTCGCGTAGTGCCGTGGGCGCTGGACCCGCAGTTCGAAACACTGCTCGCAGCGAAGCCGGCGCCGGCGCTGCGTGCGAACTTTCCCGCCGGGCGCGTCATTTTGACAGTAGGGCGGTGGTGCGCGGACGAGCGCTATAAAGGAATGGACACGCTGATTACAGCGCTGCCGCGTTTGCTGACGGAGTGGCCGGACGTGCAACTGGTTGCCGTGGGCGAAGGCGATGATCAGGGATGGCTGGAACAGATTGCGGATGGCCGCGGGGTGCTGCGGCACGTGCATTTTTTAAGCGGGCTGACATATCCGGAAATCGCGGCCTGTTACCAGGCCTGCGAGATTTTCGCGCTGCCCAGCCGCGGAGAAGGTTTTGGGCTGGTATATCTGGAAGCGATGGCGTGCGGCAAGCCGGTAATCGGCGGAGCGCACGGCGGTGCGCCGGAAGTGATCGATGACGGAAAAACGGGATACCTGGTGCAGCACGGAGACGCGGGGCAACTGGCGACCTCGCTGGAAACACTGCTGGCGGACCCGGAGCTGGGACGCGAAATGGGGGCGCGCGGGCGCGAGCGCGTGGAGCGGGAATTCCGATTCAACGTTTTCGCGAAGTCGCTGAAAAAGATTTTGCGCGATCTATGCGAATCCTGAACGTTACGCAGACCTATTTTCCATTTCTTGAGTTTGGCGGGCCGCCGGTAAAAGTGCGGTCGCTATCGCAAGAGCTTGCAAAGCTGGGGCACGCAGTGAAGGTGCTGACAGCGGATTGGGGCTTGCAGTCGAGCGCTTCGGCGGGTGCGGTGGGGAGCGGCGCGGAGCGGTCGGCTTGGGGATGGCGGCTGGAGGAAAGCGGAATCGAGGCGATTTACCTGCAGAACTGGCTGCACTACCGGGCGCTGAGCTGGAATCCTGGAATCGCAAGATTTTGCCACGCGCGATTGCGGAACTTCGACGTGGTGCACATTTTCGGGCTGTACGATTTCCTGGGACCGGCGGTCGCAGCGGCGTGCCGGCGCAGCGGGATTCCCTACGTTGTTGAACCCATAGGCATGTTCGTACCAATTGTCAGGAATTTTCTGCTGAAACGAATGTATCATCTAGCCCTGGGACAAACGATGCTGCGGGGTTCACGGAAAATCATCGCCACCTCACCGCAGGAAGTAGCGGAGCTTGCCGCGTCGGGGTTGCCGGCGGAAAAAATTCTCATGCGACGTAACGGAGTGGAAGTACCGGAAACGCTGCCGCAGCGGGGAAAATTTCGCGCCGCCGCGGGTATCCCGGAAAACGCCAAAGTTGTCCTTTACCTCGGGCGACTATCCGAAAAGAAAAGCCCGGATGTTCTGCTGCAAGCGTTTGCGTCGCTCAGCAAAGTGGAGCGTGATGCGGAGATGCGCCTGGTGTTTGCGGGACCCGATGAAGGCGGTATGAAAGAGAAACTCCAGCAAATGGCGGGAGAGCTGGGAATTTCCGAGCGGGTGCAAATCCACGGCGCGGCGTACGGCGAGCAAAAGTGGTGCGCTTACAAGGACGCAGACGTTTTTGTGCTGCCTTCGCAAAATGAAAATTTCGGGAATACCGCGGGCGAGGCAGTGGCCGCGGGTACTCCGGTGGTGGTCACGGACAAGTGCGGGATCGCGCCGCTGCTAGCGGATGTTGCAGGATTGGTAGTGGCGCACGATGCGGAGGCCCTGGCGCGGGCTCTGGCTCGTGTATTCTGGGAGCCGGGACTTCATGCGCGGCTGACCGCCGGATGCAGGAAAGCCGCAGCGCGGCTCGATTGGGACGAGCCGGCGCAAGAGATGGAAAAGCTGTACGAGCAGTTGGTGAAGGACGAAAGGCAGACGGTAGAAGTGCGGCACTGAGGGTGGTGTTTTGCCGACTGGAAGGCATCGCATCTTTCGCGGCGTGTGGTGGAGCGCGAATTCGCTGCTCCTTGTAGCGCTGCTTGCATTGGTTTATTCGGGAGGCTGGGAATTTTCCGTTCGGAAATATCTCGACGGGTTTTCAGACGCCATCGTGCCGGACTCGGAGCCTACCGAGCGGCAAGTGGAAGCCATTCTTGATTGGATGAGGAAAGGACCGCCACGCATGGTGGCCGCAGATCCATCCGCGCTGCCAGGGCGCGATCCGGAAGCAACGCTAAATTACCGGCAACTTTTGTCCGTCTGCGGGACGGCCACGAATGCATTTCTGAACCTTGCACGCAGCAACGGCCTAAGCGCGCGGCGTCTGCTATTGCTGACTCCGGACAACAAGGCGAAGCACGTGGTGGCGGAAGTGTTGATTGATGGTCGCTGGGTGGTCGCCGACCCCGCGTACCGGATTTTGCTGCGCGACGCGAAAGGGCGTCTGCTGACACGCGAAGAGCTGCGAAATCCAGCGGTACTTGCGGAAGCAACCAGCATGGTGCCCAACTATCCCAAGGAATACACCTACGAAAAGTTTGCGCACGTGCGGCTGGCGCGGCTGCCGATGCAAGGGTTTCACTTGCGCTGGATTCTGGACAAGACTGTTCCTGGTTGGGAAGAAAGCGTTGATTGGACGCTGCTGTTGGAACGCGAGTCGTTTTTCGCGCTTTGCGCGTCGGCGTTTGCGTTCGTTGTGTTTCTGCTCCTCAGGTTTTTTCTGGGATGGTATGCCGACCAGCGGTTGAAGATTCCACGATTTCGATTGCGCTCCCAATTCATACGAGCCGGGACGACTTTCTTTCGCGCGCCGGAGATCAAGTAAAGCGTGTGCGGCATCTGCGGAATCGCTTTTGCGGGGCGCGCCTCCGAGGCAGAGTCGCGAGTGCGGGCGATGGCTGCGGCGATGCGGCACCGCGGGCCGGATGATGACGGTTTTCTGGTTAACGAAGAGCGCGCCCCGGGCCTGGCGCTGGGCATTCGGCGGCTCAGCATCATCGACCTGAAGACCGGCCATCAGCCCGTGTGGAACGAAGCGCGGGACGTGGCGGTGATTTTCAACGGGGAACTCTACAACTACCGGGAACTGCGCGAACGCCTGACGCTTTCCGGACATCGATTCAGCACACAATCCGACACGGAAATCCTGGTACACGCGTGGGAAGAATGGGGCGAGGACTGCCTGGAGGAATTGCGCGGGATGTTCGCGCTGGCGCTTTTGGATTTGCGAAAGCGCTATGCCACGGCGCCGCTGCTTTTCCTGGCGCGGGATCCGCTGGGCATCAAGCCTTTGTATTACACGCAGAGTGGGGATGGATTTGCGTTCGCCTCTGAAGTTCGCGCGCTAATGGCCGGAGGAATGGCGCCGAAGAAAGTCTCGCAAGACGCGCTGACGTCCTACTTCGTCTTTGGCAGTGTTTCGGAACCGGTGACACTGCTGGACGGAGTATTTTCGCTTCCGCCGGGGCATCGCATGCTGCTGTACGTGCCGGAACGGCGGCGCATGCCGCGCGCGCGAGCGTGGTGGGACGCCACGCGGAGTCCGGCGGCGAGGGCGGCACGAACAACACGAGATTTTTCTTCCGCGGTGCGAGGTTTGCGGCCGCGGCTAGAAGAGGCGGTGCGCGCGCACTTAATTGCGGATGTCCCGGTGGGATTATTTCTTTCCAGCGGGCTAGATTCGAGCGCGATCGCGGCACTTGCGGCGAGAGAGAGAGCGGGAATTTGCAGCTTCACGCTCAGCTTTCCGGGGACCGGGTACGATGAAGCGCCGCTGGCGCGCAGCGTCGTGAAACATTGCGGAACGAAGCATCGCGAAATTCCGCTGGATGGCGACGCGGTGGTGTCCAGGCTCGATGAAGCTGTTACGGCGCTGGACCAGCCGAGCATGGACGGAATCAACACATATTTCGTGTCGTGGGCGGCGCGGGAAGCTGGATTGAAGGTGGCGCTGTCCGGGTTGGGAGGCGATGAGCTCTTTGGCGGTTATGCGACGTTCACGGATACGCCACGAATCAAGAGGCTGATTCGAATGGCGTGGTTCGTGCCGCTGCCGCTGCGGAAAGCGGCCGCTCCGCTGTTGCGCGCGGTGATTGCAAGCAGGAGCAGCCCGGACGCGGCGCGCAAAGCGGTTGCCGCGTGGTTGTCGCCGGATGCGTTGCCGCACTCTTATTTTTTCACGCGGGCATTGTTTCCGGTGGGCGCCGAGTTGTCGCGATTGATCGAGCCGCGATTCCGGCCGAGCAGTGTGGCCGCGGATGGCGTGACGTTGGAGCCGACGTGGCTGGGCTGGCTGGAAAGAGCGGCGGACGGAGCGCGCAAGCTGGAAGGGATGGGCGGCGTTTCGTGGCTAGAGATGCGCAGTTATATGGCCAGCACGCTGCTGCGGGACACGGATTCGGTGAGCATGGCGCGTTCGCTGGAAGTGCGCGTGCCGCTGCTGGATACGCCGCTGGTGGAGTTTGTGGGCGCGCTTCCGGGTGCGGCGCGGCGCGATGCGCAACCGAAAGCGTTGCTGAGCGAGGCGATTGCTGATTTGCTGCCGCGGGAGATTTTGAAGCAGAAGAAACGGACATTTACGCTGCCGTGGGAAGAGTGGCTGCGCGGCCCGCTGCGGAAGCGGCTGGAGGCGAGCTTTGCGGAGCTGGCGCAGGGTTTGGCGGCGTATCTTCACGGCGAGGGAGTGCGCGAGGTGTGGAGCGCTTTTCTTGCGGGCAAGACGTCGTGGTCGCGGCCGTGGTCGATTTATGTCATGAATGAATGGTGCCGGAGGCATCTCTAGGGCGAGTTCCTCGCAGCGTCGAATCACCGGCCACAGCGTGCGGTACACTGATTCACTTACATGAATATTCTGGGCATCAATGCGTACCACGGGAACGCGTCGGCGGCCGTGGTGTGCGACGGTACGCTGGTGGCCGCGGTGGAGGAGGAGCGATTCAATCGCGTGAAGTACGCGGCGGGATTTCCTGCGCAGGCGATTCGGTATTGCTTGCGAGAAGCGGGGCTGAAGTTGGAGGAAATCGATCATGTGGCGGTGCCGCGGAATCCGTATGCGCGGCTGGGGACAAAATTGTTTTATGCGCTGCGCATGCCATCGTTTGCGCGCGGACGAGCCAAGGTGCTTGCGAAGTTCACCGGCATACGCGAGGCGCTGGCGGCGGCTTTTGACAGCGACCCCAAGACGATTGCGGCGAAATTTCACCGGGTCGAGCACCATCAGGCACATCTGGCCAGCGCGTTTTTCGTTTCGCCGTTCGAGCGGGCGGCGCTGCTTTCCGCCGACGGGCTTGGGGATTTTGCGAGCACGATGTGGGGAAGCGGCAGCGGAAACCGCATGGAGATTGCGGATGCGATTGCGTTTCCGCATTCGCTGGGACTGTATTACACGGCAGTGACGCAGTATCTGGGATTCCTGAAATTCGGCGACGAGTACAAAGTGATGGGGCTGGCCGCATACGGCGAGCCCTCGCGGCTGGAAGCGTTTCGCGACATCGTGCGATTTGACGTGAATGGAAACGGCAATGGGTTCCAGCTGGGACTTGATTATTTTGTGCACCATCGCACCGGGCCGGAAATGAGTTGGGCGGAGGCGGACAAGACGCCGACGCTGGGAAAACTTTTTTCTGGCGAGATGACGCGGCGGTTGGGCGCGGCACGGTTGCCGGAAGAGCCGTTGGAGCAGCGCCACCGGAATTTGGCGGCGTCGCTGCAGGCGCGGCTGGAAGAGGTTTACCTGGGCATGCTGGGAAAGCTGGCGAAGGCGACCGGGCTAAAATCGATTTGCCTGGCGGGTGGCGTGGCGTTCAATTGCGTGGCGAATGGGAAGATTTTTGAGAGCACGCCATTTGAGCAGGTGTACGTGCAGCCGGCGGCGGGCGATGGGGGACTTGCGGTGGGCGCGGCGTATTATGTTTGGCACCAGAAACTGGGGAAGCCGCGCTCGTTTGAGATGGATCATGCGTATTGGGGACCGGAATTTTCGGCGGCGGAGATTCGCGCGGCGATGGAGGCGAGCAGCATCGCGCACGAGGGCTACACCGTTGCGGAATTGCCGGTGCAGGAGTTGACGCAGCGCGCGGCCGCGATTATCGCCGATGGGAAAATATTGGGATGGTTTCAAGGGCGCGCGGAGTGGGGACCGCGGGCGTTGGGGAATCGCAGCATTGTGGCCGATCCGCGGCGAGCGGACATGAAGGAAATCCTGAACCGGCGAATCAAGCACCGGGAAATTTTCCGTCCGTTTGCGCCGTCGATTTTAGCGGAATCGACGGGTGAGTGGTTCGAACGGTCGCATCCTTCGCCGTTTATGACGCTGGCGTACGCGGTACGGCCAGAAAAGCGGGCGCTGATCCCGGCGCCGACGCATGTGGACGGCACGGGACGCCTGCAGACAGTTACGCGCGAGGCCAATCCGCGCTATCACGCGTTGATTTCGGCATTTCGAGATTTAACGGGCGTGCCGGTAGTGCTGAATACATCGTTCAATGATAACGAGCCGATTGTTTGCCGGCCGGAGGAAGCGATCGATTGTTTTTTGCGGACGAAGATGGATGCGTTGGTGCTGGGGGATTTTCTGGTGACGCGCGGGTGAGCTGCAAATCTGATTCGCTGCATTTCTTCTGCCATCGATAACGCTGATAACAGAAGTAGTAATCGCGCGGGCCAGAGTGCCTGTGCAGCTTGTACAATCTTGCGGTGCGAATTCTCCTGCTGAACCTCTACTATCCACCGGACACTTCGGCTACGGCGAAGATGGCGCGGACGGTTGTGGATGCGCTTTCGGCGGCGCATGAAGTGACGGTGGTTTGCGGGCGGCCTTCGTACGAGCCTACGGAGCGGAGGGCTTGGCGTTTGTCGCGGATGGAGACGGCGAGCGGATCGCTTAGGGCCGGCAGTGTGAAAGTTATTCGTGTGGGATCGACGGACTATTCGCGGACACAGATGCGGCGGCGGGTGCTGAATTATCTGACCTATGTGGCGCTGAGCGTGCCGCGGGCGGCGTTTGTGTCTTGCGACGTGGTGCTGGGGATGACCGATCCGCCGTTCGAGGGAATTGTGGCGGCGTTTGTGGCGCAGCTGAAGGGCAAACCGTTTGTCTACAACATTCGTGATTTGTATCCGGATATGGCGGTGGGTGGGTCGATCATCGGGACGGGCCTGATGGCGCGGGTGTGGGAGAGATTGCACAGGTGGGCGCTGCGACAGGCGACGCGCGTAATTGTGCTTGGCGAAGATATGGGCGCGCGAATTGCCGCGAAAGAAGTGAGAGCGGAGCGCATCGCGGTGGTTCGCGACGGCGCGGAGATTTGTGAAGCGGGAACGGTGCCCGCGATGGACGCTGAAGTGGTACGCGCGATTCGAGGCGATTTTCAATTTGTGCTGCTGCATGCGGGGAATCTGGGATTTTACGGGGCGTGGGAGACGTTGGTTGCGGCGGCTTGGAAGCTGGCGGGCGAGGGGATTGGGCTGGTTTTCGTGGGGGACGGGGCGCAACAGGCGCAGATTGAAACGGCGGCGGCGGGCTGCAAGAATGTGCGATTCCTGCCATTTTTCCCGGCGAGCAAAATTGCGTCGGTTCTGGCAGCGCCGGATGCGCATATCTTGACGATCAAGCGCGGGCTGGAAGGGGTGATTGTGCCGAGCAAGATGTATGGAATTCTTGCGGCAGGGAAGCCGATTGTTGCGGTGGCACCGCGCGAAACGGACGTCGCTACCATTGGCGAGAAACGGGGATTCGCGATATGGGGCGATCCGGACGACCCGGACCAAGTTGCTTGTGCGGTTCGAAAAATCTCGCACGATGCCAATCAACTTCGACACATGGGTGAAGCGGCGCGGGTGGCGGCGAATGAATATGATAGAGTGAACGAATTGCGTAAATTTGTGCGGATTATTGAGGAGGCGCGCCCAGCGTGAAAACAGCGGAGAGTTTTTGGAGCGGGAAACTGGCACTGGTAACGGGAGGAGCCTCGTTCATTGGGTCGACGCTGACGGATCAGCTTCTGGCGCGCGGTGCGAGAGTGCGCATTGTCGACGATCTTTCGAGCGGGCACCTCGATAATATTCGCGGGCATCTGGGCGGCGGAAGCGTGGATTTCCTGCATGCGGATTTGCGCGAGCCGGGTGTCACGCGGGCGGCGATGCACGGTGTGGATACGGTGTTTCATCTCGCGGCGGACCACGGCGGCCGGGGATATGTGGACTTGCACCAGGCGGGGCCGGCGTCGAATTTTTTTCTCGAC
>WNFB01006732.1_pt1 | contig 10311 bp, 8 predicted proteins | sample 5400501 | NCBI WGS metagenome assembly WNFB01 (sample SAMN13153341, study PRJNA577476) | soil metagenome | isolation source: 200 cm saprolite under Douglas fir tree site 2 hole 1 | place: USA:California | collected 2015-04-18 | reverse complement strand
GGATCGGTATCGGTGCGTGCGGCGCCTGCTGTCCGGTTTCCAGTTCCCCGGTCCGAAGCTGGGCGGTTCGCGGGTGTCAGCCCCAGGGCCCTTGAGCGTCTCGGAGGTAGTGCGCAAGGCCAGCTGGGCCGCCCGGGCAGGTCGATCCCGCTGGGCGGAATCGCCGCCGTGCCGGTCGCTAACCCGAGGACGGGCACCGTTTATGTGCCGGTCCAGAGCGGTCACGTCGTGGATGTGATCAACGCCGCGAGGTGCAACGCCAGGGTCGCCACGGATTGCCGCGTGGTGGCCAGGGCCAGGGTAGGGATCAGTCCGCTGGCCGGCGCGGTGGATGAGATGACCGACACCGTCTACGTCGTGAACAATCCCCCGGGTGCGGCTGGGACCGTGTCGGTGGTGAACGGGGCCCGGTGTAACGCGACGGTGACGCGGGGCTGCGGCAGGCCGCTGGCGACGATCAAGGTCGGGAAGATGCCGGTGGCGGCCGCGTTCAACCCGGCGACGCGGACGGTGTATGTGGCGAACGTGGCGAGTGGCAGCGTCTCGGTGATCGACGCGGCTGGGTGCAACGCCGTGACGACACGCGGATGCGGGCACGCGGTCAAGACCGTCAAGGACCGGTTCGGCCCCGACGCGGTCGATGTTGATGTGGTGTCCGACACGGTTTACGCCGCGAACGGCGGGCTCTCGGGCAACGGCCATACCGTGTCGGTGATCGACGGCGCGGCCTGCAACGGGCACACCGGGCGTGGCTGCGGGCGGGCTCCCCGGACCGTCCAGGTCGGCAGCGGCGCCTTCTGGGTCTCGGTCGACCAGGCAACCGACACCGTCTATGTCGCGAACAACAACGACGGCACCGTGTCAGCCGTCAATGGGGCCCGGTGCAATGCGAGGGTGGGATCTGGCTGCCGCCGCACGCCGCCCACGGTGACCACTGGCGCGCAGCCACAGTTCGTGGCGGTAGACCAGGCGCTGCACACCGCGTTCGCGATCAACCAAGGCGACGATACGCTGTCGGCGATCAACACCAGGACCTGCGGCGCGACAGCGACATCAGGCTGCCGGACGAGGCCGCGCAACGAGCAGGCCACTTTCAATCCGGCGCACGGGTTCAACCCCAACGCGTTCGCGCTGATCCACAAGACCGGCACCGCTTACCTGGTGAACGTCGGCGGCGCCAGCATCGTCTCGGTGGTGAGCATCAGCCGCTGCAACGCCATCCACACCTCAGGCTGCCGTAAAGAGGCGCCGAGCGTCCCAGACCAGGAGTTCGTCACTACCGTCGACCCGGCCACCGACACCATCTACGCCGGCAACCTCAACCGGCCCCAGATTGATGTGATCAACGGCGCCACCTGCAACGCCGCACACCTGTCTGGCTGCGCGCCGGTCGCGGAGATCCCGATGGCCGACCCGCAGGCCAACGTCGGCGACATCGACCAGGCCACCCACACGTTCTACGCGTCTGACCCGTTCTCCGACACTGTCTCGATCATCGACACCGCCACCTGCAACGCGGCCCACACGGCTGGATGCCCCAGCGCTCCGCCGACCGTCGCGGTCGGCCCGGGCCCCGGCCCCCCCGCCCTCGACCCCGCCACCAAGACCCTCTACGTGCCGTTCGGCACCGCGGCCAACCGGGTCGCGGTGGTGAACGCCGCGACCTGCAACGCCCGGGACACCTCGGGCTGCAGCCAGGCCCCGGGCATAGTCAAGGTCGGGAAGGGCACGTTCGTCCTGGCGGTCAGCGACGCCACCGACACCATCTACGCGCCGAGCACCGGCGCGCCCGCCTTCAACGGCCACACGGTCGCCGTGATCAACGGCGCGGCCTGCAACGCAACCGACCATTCCGGCTGCCGCCACCTCGCCGCCACCGTCAAGGTCGGGCTCGTTCCCTTCGGCGTCGCCGTCAATGACCGGACCCGCACCGTCTACGTGGCCAATAACACCCTCGGCGACACGCCGGGCACGGTGTCGGTCATCAACGGGGCGACCTGCAACGGCTCCCGCACCTCGGGCTGCGCCGGGCGCATGCCCACAGCCCCCGTCGGCCGATCACCCAACAACATTGCGGTGGACACCCGCACCGACACCATCTATGTCACCGACGAGAACAGCGCCGCCGTCTCGGTGCTCAACGGCGCGAAATGCCGGGCTGGCATGACACGCGGCTGCCGCAGCGCCGTCACCCAGCAAGCGGTCGGCTCCATCCCGATCGGCGTCAGCGTCAACCAGCGCACCAGAACCGTCTACGTCACCCAGGTCTTCCAGCCTGGGTCCATGTCGATCTTCAGAGCCCGCCGTCATTAGCTGCGGAGCCCGAACGCAGTGAAGGACCACGGCCCACTATCTGGCTCGCGCACTGCACGCATGCCACGCGCGAGCCCGGACGCTGTAATTCAACTGTGTAACTCCTGGGACAAAGGAGACACCCTGATGACCGATGCGACGATGGAGCAGAAAAACGGCACGCTGACCGCAGCCGGTGAGGAGCTGGTGCGGCAGCTGGCTGACCGGCCCGGGCGGTAGGCCTGCGGCTGACCGGTGAAGGAGGCTGCTTGGCCGGTTGGCGAAGCTGGTGGTCGGGTGCGCCTTGAGGGGAGGTGGAAGATCACCTCGGGTATGCCTGGCGCGATCCGGCCGGGCGCAACGGCAGGGACTCCCCGCGAGTGCGGCAAGCGGATCGAGACGATGCCCGGCGACATCACCGACGCTGACCACCGGCAGGCGCTGGCCGAACGGCTGGCCCGCGCGGCATGCTCGATGTGCTTGTCAACAACGCCGGGATCTGCGACGACGGCCCGATCGCCGAGCAGTCACTGGAGGACCTGCGTCAGGTGATCGAGGTCAACCTGGTCGGCGACCTGGACCTGTGCCGGCTGACGGCGCGGCTGCTGGCCGCCGCCCCGGCCGCCAGCGTGATCAACGTCGCTCCATGTACGGGATCGTCGCCTCCCGCGCTCCGATGGCCGCCTACAACGCCACCAAGGGCGCCCTGGTCAATCTCACCCGTCAGCTGGCCGCGCAGTGGGGCGAGCGCGGGGTGCGGGTCAACGCCCTGGCCCTCAACTACTTCCCGACCGAGCTGACCGGGCATCTGGCTTATGCCGCCCCTCGCGCGCTCCATCCGCGAGCACACGCTGCTCGCGCGCACCCCGGCGCTGGCACAGATCGACGGCCCGCTGCTGTTCCTCGCCACCGCCGCCTCCAGCTACATGACCGGCCAGGTACTGGTCATCGACTGCGGCTGGACGGCGGTGTGACCCGGGCACGCAGGCCAGCCTGGTTGCCCTTCCGGCAGTGCGTGTCAAAGGACATGGAAATCTCCGAAAGTGCGATGCGCTCACATCGGCTGCGATGCGCTCACACGCAAAGTCGGGCGTCGGTCAGCTGTGTCGGCCATGCGCGTGCCCGCACAGATCACCCCGTTCGGGCGCAGCATAGGCGGCCACGCTGGCGACCAGGTTGCCGCCCATATCGGCGGCAATGCGCGCCTGAACGAGTTCGGTGCTGGTGACCGTTTGTGATCGCCTGGGGCGATGGCGTGGCGTGGGCGGAACGCTGGCGCGGTCTGGTCGGGTCTGGTGACTGCTCGCTGGGGAGGGCCCCGTGGTAGACACGTGCCATGACCGCGTCGTGTGTCCCAGACCTTGCTGACGTGCTCACCGCACGCCAGTGCATCGCGCCTTACCTGCGGCCGACTCCGCTGTACCGTTATCCCGCGCTCGACGCGATGACCGGGGCACAGGTGTGGGTCAAGCACGAGAACCATCAGCCGGTGGGGGCGTTCAAGGTCCGCGGCGGTGTGAACCTGGTCAGCCAGTTGACCGCAGATGAGCGGCGTGGGGGTGTCATCGCAGCCTCGACTGGTAATCATGGCCAGTCGGTCGCTTATGCGGCGGACCTATTCGGCGTGCGCGCGGTCATCTGCATGCCAGAGCGAGCCAACCCGGTGAAGGTCGAATCGGTGCGGGCCCTGGGCGCCGAGGTGGTCTTCCATGGCCGTGATTTCGACGAAGCGCGCGAGTACTGCGAAAAGCAGGCCACCGAGCACCGGTACAGGTACATCCACTCGGGGAACGAGCCGGCGCTCATCGCAGGCGTCGCCACCTACACCATGGAGATCCTCGAAGCCCGGCCAGACACCGAGGTGATTGTGGTCCCGGTCGGAGGAGGCAGCGGGGCGGCGGGGGCGTGCGTGGTGGCCAAGGCCGTGCGCCCGTCGATCGAGGTGATCGGCGTGCAGTCCGAGGCGGCCCCGGCCGCATACCGCTCCTGGCAGGCCCGCGCGCTCGTCGAAGACAGCACCAGCACGTTCGCGGAGGGGCTGGCGACCCGGACCGCGTTCGAACTGCCACAGCGGATCTTGTGGGAGTTGCTGGACGATTTCGTCTTGGTCTCCGAGGATGCGCTGAAGACCGCGACACGGGTGATGATCGAGAAGACACGCAACCTCGTCGAGCCAGCGGGCGCGGCCGCCCTCGCGGCGGTGCTGGGCACACCGGAACGGTTCGCGGGCCGGAAGGTGGCAGTTGTATGCAGCGGTGGCAACATCAGCCCAGCGCAGCTGGCAGAGCTGTGGCCTCGCGAAACGGCTTGACGGCGAGTCCTGCGCCCTGGGTCATCGGTGCGGCAGACACTGCGCGCCCGTGCAGCTGGCCGGGCGCCGGCCGCCGTCGAGCGGGTCCGGGCGGCCGGCGGCCACGCGGACGAGCCCGAGCGCAAGCCGTACGGGCTGATCGCCGAGTGCGTCGACGACCAGGGCGCGACGTTCCGCCTCTGGCAGCCGGCCGACCGGCCGAAGCGCTAGAACGCGGCGGCGAACACCAGCTGCAGGCAGCGGTCGCCAGCCGGGCCCCGCCGGCCATCGGGGTGGCGGCGCCACAGAGGCCGGCGTAGCGCCAGTCGCGTGATGAGGCGCTGGTGAGCATCCAGCGGCGGTCCGCTGCTGAGCCCGAGAACCGGCGGGCCTGGCCTGTCGCTGGGCCACGGCCACGGCGCTGCGCGGGACCCGGGCAAGCGCCACCACCAGTAACAAGCGCTGGAGACATCCAGAGCATCGAGCACGAAGGCAGCCAGCAAACGCGCAGAACGGTCCGCTCCGCGCGACATCCATGGCTCACCCAACGGCGCGCCACCGCGCGCAGGCGGCTCCGGGTCGTCTGTAGGGACGCCAGTCCTGAGACGGGAGCTGCGACTGTGGCCTCGGCTGTGGTGAACATCGATGCCGTCCACGGAACTCAGGCGAGCGCGGCGTACGCCGCGGCCTGGATGTCGCGGTGGACCTGCGGCGGGTCTGGGCTTTCGAACATGCGCTGGGTCAGCACGATTACGGTCAGGTCCCGGGGCGGGTCAACCAGCCAGGACGTGCCCAGTCCGCCGTCCCAGCCGAACGCGCCGCTGTCGTAGACCGCCTGGCAGAACCCCCAGGAACGGCCGTCGAAGAACCCTGGCAGAAGGCCCCCGCGGGCTTTTTGCGCCGGGGTCAGCTGGTCGGTGGTCATCGCCCGCACCGCTTCGCGCGGCAGTACCGGTGCCCCGCCGCGCAGCAGCATCCGGGCGAAGGCGAGCAGGTCGTCGGCGGTGGACACGAGCCCGGCCGCCCCGTCACCGAACTTCGGCGGGCGGCTCCACTTGCCACCGGGCTCATCGAGCACGACCAGCCCGTCCGGGGTGGGCTGGTAGGCCGTGGCGAGGCGGTGGGTATCCGGGGCCCAGAACCCGGTGTCGCGCATGCCGAGCGGCCCGAAGATCCGGGTCTTGAGCACCTCGCTATACGGCTGCCCGGCTGCCCGCGCCGCCAGCACGCCCAGGACCTGGGCGCCGGTGTTATACATCCAGCGCTCGCCGGGCTGGGCGAGCAGCGGCAGGCTGCCCAGGGCCGCGATCCAGGTGTCCGGGTCCGGCGGCACGGGCGGATCGGGCGGGCCGATCGTCGCCAGCCGCAGCTCACCGGTGGCGGCCACGACCGGCCACGGCTTGGGCGAGGCGAACATCTCGCCCACCATGGCGAAACCGAACGTGAACGTCAGCAGGTCGCGGATAGTGATCGCGCGGGCCGCCGGCACGGTGTCCTCCAGCGGGCCATCCATCCGGCGCAGCACCCTGCGGACGGCCAGTTCGGGCAGCAGCCGGTCGACCGGCTCGTCCAGCCCGATCAGCCCCTCAGAGGCCACGGCGAGCGTCGCCGCCGCGGTGATGGGCTTGGTCGTCGAGGCGATCCGGAAGATCGAGTCACGGGCCAACGGGGGCCCGCCCACCGTTAGCCTTCCCAGCGCCTCGACATGCACCTGGCCGCCGCGGGCCACCAGCGCCACCAGGCCCGGGACCCGGTCATCACCCACGTGACGCTCGGCCGCCGCGCGCAGCCCTTTCAGTCCTGCCGCCGTCAGCCCGGTCGCCGAACCCATCACCTAGCCTCCTCGCCTGCACCGGCGCCGCCCGCACGCCGCCTCAAGCACTACGACTGCACTGAAAGAGGAAAATCATCGCCTCGGCCTCCAGCGACCTATCCGGATTCTGCCGGCAGGGCGAGGACGGCTGCGTCAGCGTGCAGCCCCGCGGCAAGCGCCTCGACACTCGTGACCAGTTGCGGGCTACAGCCCCGTGCCATACGTCCCACGAGCGCGCAGACCAGCCCGTTCTGTGCCTCCGCCGCAAGCCCTCGACTGAGCGCAACCCCGCGCCGAACGGCGGCACTGCACGCGTTCTCCCTGACATCCGCCGTCACTCAGCGTGACACTGTCGATCGGCATTACCCGGTGCTCGCCGCGGACTCGGCGCGGCGTTCATGACCCGGAGGTCACCGCCAGGCACAGGTGTCCGTCGACGATGCGACCAACGTCCCGGCCGCCGTGGCAAGATCCTGCCTGACGCGCGCCCCTCATGCAGAAGCGCGCATTCCAGTCCGAGTTCGGGTGGCACCGGGCGGCGGGTTGTAGCGTCGCGAGCGTGCATAGTGAAGACCCTGCAGTGTGGCGGGACCTGGAGCTGGGCGCACCCCGGCTTGCCAGGCTCGGGATGGCCCGCCTGGACGCCGCGCGGGTTGCGTTGCTGGGCACGTTGCGCCGGGACGGCTCGCCTCGGATAAGTCCCATCGAGCCGTGTCTGGTGGATGGCCAGTTGCTGATCGGGGCGATGGCGTGGTCGCAGAAGACAGCTGACCTGCGGCGCGACCCGCGATACGTGCTGCACAGCGCGGTCACCGGCCCCGACAGCGGTGAGGGAGAGCTCAAGCTTTACGGATCGGCTGCCGAGGCAGCCGAGGAGCTTCGCCTCGCAGCAGCAGAAGCGTGGTGGTCGAGCTGGGCAGCCGACAGGGCGATCGTGTTCGCACTGCACATTGATCAGGCGGTATTCGTCAGCTGGGACACCGGGCAAGGCGTGATGACAGTCGAGCGCTGGTCTCCGCGCGGCGGCTACCGCCAGAACAGCCGCACCTATCCATAACGCCGCGACAGCAGCCGTCCTGCCATCGAATCATTCGTCCCGGGGCCAACCTAATCGACGAGTGACCGGCCAGGCGCCGGGATGCGCGAGTCGACCACGAACCGAAAGAGACCGACAGCACGCATCCGAGCATCAACCACACAACGCGCGCCCGGCGGCAGATGAGGATGTTCCGCGGTTAGCCAGCCGCCGGCTGGCGGTGGCGTAAACGAGCCCGGGTAGATGCGGATACTATTCGCGGCGAAATGGGGGATGAACGCCTATTTAAGAGGGCGGGCTTAAGGATAGGCACAGGTTGTGCTTAGGTTGCCTAATGCATGCCCATTTCGCATCTCGGAAGCTCCGAAAACTGCGCAATGTAGATGGCGCCCCTTGCAGCGCCGGGGTAACCTGCGGGCCAGCCGTCACATATCGCGGCGTCACGCCGATCGCTGAAAGGGGGATGCGCGGTGATTCCGCGCGAATCTAATGACTACGAGACAATTCTGGAGGGCTCGGGTAAAGCGGCCGTTTGTGGTCGCGGCGCTGGCCCTGGCTGTTCCGTTGGGCGGTGTTCTTCTGGCAGGGCCGGCCGCCGCGGGCACCGGCGGCACCTCGGCGACGCCACCGTTCGATGAGTGCCCTGCGGTCGGCAGCGACATCAGCTGTGGCGTCCTGTTCATCATCGAGCCAGACGGGTCGGTCACGGTGCTCACCGACCCGGGCCAGGGCCCGTTCGATACCCCGCCAGTCGAGGACACGCTCATCGGCGTGCTGAACAAGTCGAGTTTCCCGGTGAGCTCGCTGCAGCTGTCATCCACCTCGGATGCTTTCGGGTTCGACGGGGACGGCATCTGTGATGCTTTCACCACGCCCGAAGCCCCAGGCTGCCCCTACAGCACAACCACAAGCGGGTATGAGGGCCCCGACAACACCTTCACGGTCGCGGATTCTAATCACGGGACGGTCAATTTCACGAATGGCGGGCTCAAGCCGGGTGGTTCGACCTATTTCGGGCTTGAAGGAAATGTTACGCCGGGCTCCCTTGAGTTCCCCATCGCGGCCCAGCCCGTTGCGGTCAATACGGTCGAGGGCCAGTCGTTCTCAGGGACGGTGGCGACTTTCACAGATTCCGACGCCAGCGACCCAGCCGACGCGGCTGGCAACGACAAGGCAACGATCGACTGGGGCGACGGCAACTCTACGGCAGGAACCATTACCTCGCTGGGCGGTGGCAAGTACTCCGTGTCCGGGAGCCATACCTACGCCGACGAGGGCACGCCCACCGTCACGGTCAGCATTGCCGACCCAGACGACCCAGGAGGCCCCGCCATCGCCTCGGCCACCGCGACCGTGACCGACGCCACGCTGACCGCAACTGGTAGCCCCGATTTCGTCTCGGCCAACCCGGTGAGCGGCACGCTCGCCACCTTCACCGATGCCAACCCTGGCGCTGCCACCGGCGACTTCACCGCGGGCGGAGGCTCGACCACGGTCGACTGGGGAGACGGCAGCACCAGCCCAGGGACGGTCACCAAGACTGGTTCCGGGCAGTTCACGGTGAGCGGGACCCACACCTACCCGGCGCTGGGGCCCTACACCATCACCATCAGCATCAGCGACGATGGCGGCAGTACCGCGACCGCGAAGACCCACGTGATTGTGTTCGCCTTCGCCCGCGGCGGCAGCTTCGTCATCGGCGACGGCAACAGCGCCACGGGCACGGCGGTCACCTTCTGGGGTGCCCAATGGGCCCGGGACAACTCGCTCAGCAGCGGCCCAGCGCCATCTGCGTTCAAGGGATTCCAGGACAGCTCTACTGCGCCCGCGTGCGGCACCAGCTGGAGCACCGACCCGGGCAACAGCACACCGCCGCCCGACGGGCCGCTGCCCAGCTACATGGGCGTCATCGTCTCCAGCTCCATCACACAGCACGGCTCGGCGATCTCCGGCGACACGCCGCACATCGTGGTAGTGAAGACCGATCCCGGCTACCAGCCCAACCCGGGCCACGCCGGAACAGGCACCGTGGTCGCGAAAGTCTGCTAACCCAGCTCACCTCAAGGAGAGGTCTGTGCCGCGCCAGGCACAGACCTCTCCGCTTGCTGGGACCAGTCCATACCCAGCCTCACCCCAAGCAGCGCCGCGACCAGGACACCAGCGACCAGCACAGCGGTGTGCGAGAAGACCCGATGAGTTCCACGCCGCTGGAAGCGGGCGGATCGGCAGACTCGAACCGCCGTCATTGCGGCATGAGCGCGCATTGCGGTGACCAGGCTGGGCGGGTGTGCCGGTTCGCCGGCGACTCAGCCTTTCGCCGGCCCTTTCGTGCGCTTCCTGCGCGGATGCTCGATGATCGCGTCCGGGCCGGGGAAGACCAGGCCCGTGTGACCGTCGTCGAAACGCACGAGGTAGGGCGGCTCGCCGCCCGCTCCGCGGACCTCGACGATCTCGCCCGTCCGCTCTGGATGGCCCACGATGTTGCCATGCACGTGGAGCCGGTCCCCGACGACTGCCTGCATACGCCCGCCTCCTCGTCCGCGTTCGCTGGCGGCATGTCCGCGCCCGGCGCTGCCCGGGCGCCAAAGGACACGCTCCAGGTCTACCCAGACTGCCACGACCAGCATCCACCCTCGGCGCCGGTGGATTGCATTGGCCATGCGCGGTGTCGTCCCGGCCCGCTGGCACATTTTTTCGGTTTCCCCAGCTCGATGAACAGTTCGCTGTTCGCCGTGGAGGTGGCCATGGCGCGTCCACCTTCGAGTCTGCGTTGATCTCGGCGCCGAACATCACAGCGACCGACATGCGCGCCCGCAGCGGCATGTGCGGATCTCCGGACAGCGTCGCGAGTTGCAATGGGCCGGCTCTACCCGGTGCGCA
>WNFB01006731.1_pt1 | contig 10312 bp, 9 predicted proteins | sample 5400501 | NCBI WGS metagenome assembly WNFB01 (sample SAMN13153341, study PRJNA577476) | soil metagenome | isolation source: 200 cm saprolite under Douglas fir tree site 2 hole 1 | place: USA:California | collected 2015-04-18 | reverse complement strand
TAAACCCGCCAAACCAGTCAGATCCACCAAGACGCTGAGGAGGGCTGAAACCAAGCATCTGTCAACACCCACGCCCCTAGTGCGACCGCCTCTCCTGGTCGAACCATCTGCCAAAGAGCATTACAGGATAACTATCGAAAACATCCGCGGTGACACCGTTATCGGCGATCTCCTAGTAGCCTTCCCGCGGACGCGAGAGGTGCTGGTTAAGAAAGGGCTCAGGCTAGAAGCAGAGGATGCTGGAGACATCTACATGAACCTGGATGCCTTCTCTGCGATGAACGGGTTGAAAACCGAAAGCCTGGTTCAGGAACTGGTAGAGACCGCCAAGGAACCTGTATTCCAGCCGGCTCCGGTACAGCTCGCCGCGCCGCCGGTTGCGTAGCCCACCTGATGTTTCACTACCGGCCATTGGAGCTTCCAAAAAGTGATGAGTCATACATTTTTTCGTGTCTAGATCTTGTACGCTCGCACGCGAATACTGATCAACGGCTTAGTGCAGGGTGTCTTCTTTCGGCGCGAAGTAACCCGTCTAGCAAGGCGGCTTGATGTCACTGGCTGGGTTAGAAACCTTCCGGACGGCAGCGTGGAAGTCGTCGCTGAAGGAGATAAGCAAAAGCTCGATGAACTGGTCCAATTTTGCCGGATTGGTCCTTCCAGAGCCAGAGTCAAGGATGTTGGGGTGGACTGGTCCGACTTTAGGGGTGAGTTTCGAGGGTTTATGATAACACATTGAGATAGGGGATCTTCGGTCTAGGTCTGTGTTGGTCCAGGATTGAATTCCTCGTAGTATTTCCGTGCAACGGCAACCGCCTCGCTGCTCCGCTTGAGGATGTTCTGGTATTCGGGACGAGAATCGCTTGCGAAGGAAGATGCCTTCGAGAAATACTTATTCACGCCATCTACGTCGCCCTTGTAGAGTGAGATTCCTCCTGCAATCCTGTATCCGACTTCTGCTCTCAGTTTGTTGCCTTGGGCTTCGTAATCCTGAGCTTCGCTCAACACTCGGTCTAATGGTATCATGATCTTTTTGGGGTCGAGAAACATGAGGCGTGACATGGCACCGAACAGGTCATCATCCCCACCGCAGAGTTCTCTAAGCCTATTGGTGGTGAGCGTCTCAGGGGTGGCTCCGGGAGCCGGATCTTTCTGTTTTGCCTTGCCGAAGCCTAGCTTCATTGTGTCGTGTCATCTCTCCTCTGATGTTTGTAGGCTCTTTTATTAGGGCATTTAAGAATTGACTTGTCTCAATACCTGGATCGGAGTGTAGTGTAGGAGGCCTTAGCGGTGAGCGACGAAGATCAGATGATTCGGAAGAGAGAATCCAAGGACAAAGCCCGCCGCCGTAAGAGGGGGCCTTATAGAAAGGCTTCCAGCGGGAGAATCATCAAATACTAAGATCTGACTAATGGCTATTGAACATGTGTCAGCCTCGTCGTCCCAATGGATCGTGTTGCAAAATAGAAAATAGTTGTAAATCGGGTTTCGAGTGAGAGAGACCGATTATGGGAGTCGAGTGAGCAAGTCAGTGCCGTATCGGTATTTTTCTATACTTTGCAACGCTGTTGGGGTCGATGCTAATAGTTTCGGCGCAGCTATGATCCCCGAAACAGATCGTGCAATGCTCAACGTCCCATTTAGGATCTACCTTCCTACATGTCTCGCACATAAGGCCCAGTGCACGGATGTCCGTGCAGGCTTGACAGAACTTTCTCGAAACGTTAAGAGGGCTCGGGTCCCCGACAAGTGTGGATGCGATGTCTCTGCTTATCTGACGGACCTCTGCCGCACCTTCAAGATCTATTGCCTCTCCGCGAACTTGGTGTCTGTACTTGCTGACTGCCGCCTGTGTCACTCCTAGTCGTTCTGCAACTAGTTCCTGTTTCATTCCATACTCTGCAATGAGCTCACGGGCTACCATGGCCCTCAATGCCGGAATAACGGATTTCGCGGCGACTTCGCAGGGAATGATCAATAAGAGGCCATTGAAGAATTAGCCGTAGAATCTATTTAAACATGACTTACGTCATGATTTCTCGGATAGCCAATCCATCTGGGACGAAATCGCCCGTTATCAGCCCATGTCATGATTCTGGGACTAGTTCAGGACATACGCAGAAAAATCGTTCCGGACGCGCCTTCTGGCTTCAAGGAAGCTATAAATCAAAACGGGAACTGTTGTAATGGCGAGAAGCATGGTTACTGTCGAAGCGATTGAGAAGGAGCTTGAAAAAGTCGTTGATCCAGAGATTGGGCTTCCAATCACTGAGATGCATCTGGTTGACGAGATTAGCATCCAGGATAATGGAGAGGTATTCATCAAGTATCATCTGACCGCGCCGTTCTGTCCGCCGATTTTCGCAGAAGACATCGGAATGAACATAAGGACTCTGACGTCAAAGCTTGATGGAGTGAAGAAAGTCACGGTTATCCTCCACGGACACGCCCTGGCCAAGGAGATTAACGAGAGAGTTAACCCCGGTTACGCTCCTCCGCCCGCCCAGCAGGCGACGCCAGCCCAGACAAAAACATAAGTCAGCCCGAACTTCAATTCATCAGATTCTGCTCAGTGAATATCTATCTCATGATGTCGTAGAGGAAAGCTCCGAGCAAACCTCCCAAGATTGGTCCGGCGACGTAGATCCATAAATTCCCCAGTGGCGTCAGACTGAAGACGGCTGAGGCTAATGTCGGCCCCCAAGTTCTAGCCGGGTTAAGAGATGCTCCCGAAATCGGGCCGAACATCCAGACGATGGCTGCCAGAGCAAATCCTATGGTGATTCCCGCTCGGTTAGGGTCCGCGGCTTTGTCTGTGGCTCCGAATATTGTGAAGACAAGTATGGCTGTTCCGATCACCTCAGCCAGAAGTACGGCCCCTACGCCGAATTGCGGGCTTGGAATTGTATCTCCTAGAAAGGTTGAGTGCGCAGCCTGCACGAGTCCTCTGTTGTTGCTTGATGTCCATAATGCGAGCTGAACAAACCCTGCAATGGACGCGCCCGCAAGTTGGCCGAGAATGTACGGTGCCACCTTTTTGGTCTCTATCCTCCGGGTAGCCCAGTGAGCGATTGTGACCGCAGGATTGATGTGAGCACCGGTAAGCCGGCCTATGGTGTAGACCGCCAGTAGCAATGCCACCCCGTGGGCAAGACCGATGAAGCCGAGACCTGCACTCGTGACGGAGCCATCGAGAAACGTCACTGCTATAATTGTCCCAGGGCCAATCATGGTAAGAAGAAACGTCCCGTAAGCCTCAGCCAATGCCGCGCGTCCCGTCCGATTCATGGAGAAACGAGTTCACACTTGACTCTGCGTATATAGCGCTTGTTTTCAAGTAGCTCGCTTCGCTTCCCGTTCAGATCGACACCGATTCTCACCCTGAGGACCATGAACCTCGTAGGGGCAAAGAATTTTCTATAGTAGACGATCACGTAATAGTGCAGGAAATTGACGGTAACAAACAGTTTCACCTGGATGATCGGCGGTCCCCAGGGCAGCGGGATCAACTCGGTGGCTGAAAATTTTGCGAAGGCATGCATCAGAGGAGGGCTTCACATATTTGCCAACATCGAATATCACTCCAACATCAAGGGAGAGCATAGCTACTACAGGCTAAGGGTAGAATCAAAACCGCCACGCTCCCACGTTGACTGGGTAGACCTTCTAGTTGCCCTCGACAGGGAGACCATCTTTGGCGACCTAAACAAGGTTCACCCAACTCATCGAGGTCACAGACACGAGGTTAGCCCTGGCGGTGGAATAATCTACGACCGCAGCCTGAACTTGACACCTGAATCGTTCGGCAGAGATGACATCAAACTCTTTCCCATCCCGTACATGGAACTCCTTGTCGACGCTCTGAAAGAGTTCGGGAAGGACAAGGAGCTCAGCAAGTACCAAGTAATGGTCAACACGATCGCTCTAGGCGCCTCATTAGGCCTCGCCGACTATGACTTCGACCTCGCTACCGAGGCCATCAGAGAAGGGTTTACCGGAAGGAAGGCGGCGCTCGGGGACATGAACGTTAGTGCCGCTAGGCACGGGTATGACTACGCGAAGAAAAGCTTTGGCGAAGACGCCTTTCCGATCAAACTGAGAAAGCAACCGCTGGCAGGGAAACGGATGATGATTAGAGGTGTACAGGCAGTAGCAATCGCGAAACTCAAGGCTGGATGCGGCTTCCAAACATACTACCCCATTACACCAGCAACTGATGAGAGCGAGTACTTGGAGTCCCACCAAAAAGACTACAACATGATTGTCGTACAGGCAGAGGATGAGATATCGGCCATCAATATGGCCACAGGGGCTGCCCACGCCGGCCTCCGATCTTCAACCTCGACATCCGGGCCGGGGTTTTCGCTTATGGCCGAAGGATTGGGATGGGCGGGAATAACTGAAGCCCCCGGACCAGTTGTCGTATTGTATCAGCGAGCGGGTCCCGCGACGGGTCTGCCTACTAGGACTGAGCAAGCCGACCTAAGGTTCGCCCTCCACGCAGCCCACGGAGAGTTTCCCAGAATAATTATCGCACCGGGAGATGTCGTGGAGACTTACTATGATACATTCGACGCGTTCAACTACGCGGAACATTACCAGGTACCGGTAATCCTGTTAACAGACAAGTTCCTCGCAAGCACATACCAAGACATACCTCTATTCAACGGCGACAACCTAAAGGTCGATCGGGGAGACTTGGTTCGAGAATCAGACCTTGCCGCCGGCACAGATTACAGGCGCTACCGCTGGACAGAACTGGGTATTTCACCTCGAGCGATTCCTGGTCAGAAGGGGGGGATCTTCTGGACAACTGGAGACGAACACGACGAGTATGGTCATATCACAGAGGCACCGGATATCCGAATCAAGATGATGAGGAAGAGGATGCGGAAAATTGAGCTGGCAGGAGAGGTCATTCCAGATTCGAAAAAGGCAACAATCCACGGACCCAAGTCCGCTCCGATAACTCTCGTCGGCTGGGGGTCGTCAAAGGGATCTATACTCGACGGAATGGAAGACCTCAAGAGCGACGGGATAGAAACAAACTTTCTACAGGTGCGATACGTCAACCCCTTCCCAACAAATTTCGTCCAGCAAGTACTTGGTTCTGCCAGGAGAAAAATCGCGATAGAGAACAACTACTCGGCACAGATGGCTGGGCTGATCCGCGAAAAAACCGGTATAGGCATGGACAACACCATTGTGAAGTTCGATGGAAGACCATTTTCCCAAAACGAAATCTACGAGGGCGTCAAAGACATAATAAAGAACGGAGTGAAAGAGGTAACAGTGTCACATGCTTGAACTGAGGACGTACAAGACACAGGTTCACAACGACTGGTGCCCTGGTTGCGGGGACTTTGGAATAGTTAACGCGATTCAGATGACTCTTCTAGAAATGCAGCTAGAACCCCACAGGGTCGCGATCTTCTCCGGAATCGGATGCTCGGGCAAGACTCCACACTTCGTGAACGCGTACGGATTCCACACACTCCACGGTAGAGTGCTTCCCATCGCTACGGGTGCTCGTCTTGCTAATCCGGGATTGACCGTTGTCGCCGTGGGTGGTGATGGGGACGGGCTTGGCATAGGTGCCGGACACTTCGTCAACACGGGTAGGAGGAATCTGGACTTTACATACGTCCTTTACGATAACGGAGTATATGGGCTGACTAAGGGTCAAGCATCTCCCACTCTCCCGAAGGGAGTCAAGACAAAATCCATGCCCGCACCCGCTATCGTTGAGCGAGTAAACCCCATCGCCATGGCCGTTGCCTCCGGTTACACCTTCGTTGCCCGAAGCTACGCTCTCGACGTTCGCCACTTGAAGCAGACCCTCCGAGCAGCAATAGAACATCGGGGAAGCGCGTTCGTAGACGTTCTACAGACATGCCCGACCTATAATGACATCAATACTAAGGAGTGGTATGGTGGCGAAGACCTTCCGGTCAAAGCGCCGAGACTCTACAAGCTGGAAGATTCGGGATACAATGGTTCGGTGGTCGATCCATCCACGGACGAGGTTAATGCGAAGAAGGGAAATGCGCTTGTGAAGTCTTTCGAGTGGGGCGACAAGATACCTATCGGTGTTTTCTTCAAGATGGAGGTCCCGACGTTCGAGGATCAGCTGGCTCTTCGGATGCCCGCTTTGAATGACAAGCCCTTTGTCGAACAGGACATCTACAATCGCGACATTACGCCGTTGCTGGATGAACTAACCTAGCGCCAAGCGAATTTTATCCCGTTTCAACGCTACGGCTCGTGACTAGTCCGGTTCCAGTGGCCCATCTTCCACTTCGATCGTCCCCTTAATTTGGCAGGGCAAACTTCCTCCGGGACTCTGAAAGCCTCCTGCCCGCCCCAACAAATGCGCCAAGCTAGACCCGCGATGTGGCTCTTGAACGCTTCCGAACGAGAGCTGGTATGATGGATTCGGAGGGACCCATGTGTCGGTAGGAATCGCCCATTATCAGCCCTGATCTCGAATCTGGGAGCCCTTCCCTACACTGCCCGAGAAATCGTTCTTGAACGGGCGATAAAACCGCACTTTTCGCCTCAGCATCCAAGCCTGAACCGCGCCCAGAATCCCGAGACTCGGCTGGAATCCCCCTTAGACAGCAAATGACCTCCCCAGAAAAGGGGGGTATTGTTCAACGGCTTTACGACGCAAGAGCGGTTGAGGCGAAACCTCCGTCTCACGAAATCGCCCAAAACCTGCCCTGATCTTGAATCTAGGAGTACCTGTAGATTTCGCCCGAGAATCGTTCGGGAATCTCTGGATAACGCAGGCAAATCCCTGAGCAATCCAAGCCCAGACTATCCCCTGATCGCCCTGTCTAAACCACTATCAGTGCCAGACAGGAAATCTTCTCTAGAAAAAGGGGGTATGTTTCAAGCATCTCGCGACGCACGAGTGCCCGGGGAGAAGAACCCACCAGAGCAACCAGTCTCCGATCCGCGCTCGAAGCTTGACCGGACATGTTGACCGGTGAGAGTTTCTATGACAGGTTTATCGAGACATTCTTGGTTCGCGTGTAGAATTCCAACGAGCGGATTCCATTCTCGTGCCCGATGCCGCTGTCCTTGTAGCCACCGAACGGGGTCTGGGGAAAAGTCACCAAATACTCGTTCACCGCCAGTCCACCGACCTGGAGACGTGCCGCGAGCTCATGAGCTACTTTCAAATTGCTCGTCCAAACTCCTCCATAGAGACCGTAATCAGTCTCATTTGCCAGTGCAACAACCTCATCCAGGGTCTTGAACTTTGAAATGCTGAGGACAGGCCCGAAAATCTCGTCACATCCAATTTTCATCTTTCCATTGACATTCTCGAAGATCGTGGGTTCGAGAAAGTTTCCCTTCTGCAATCTCGGGTCCGCGGGCTTCTTCCCCCCGCAGAGTAGACTCGCTCCTTCTTCGAGGCCGTCCTTGACAAACCCTAGAACCGCGTCTTGGCGAGACTTGGACGCCAAAGGTCCCATCTCGCTAGTTTCATCGGTGCCTGGCCCAACTTTTATCGCTCGGGTCTTGGTCACGAGGTCCTTTACGAAGCTGTCGTATACACTCTCATGAATGAAGGCCCTAGATCCAGCCCAGCACATCTGTCCAGCGTTGGTAAAGATGCCCTCTTTCACACTCTTAGAGGCCCTCGTCAAGTCGGCGTCTGGGAATACAATGTGAGGATTCTTGCCGCCTAGTTCAAGAAGAACTCTAGTAACATGCTTCGCGGCGGACTCCATTACCTGCTTTCCAGTCTCAGCAGAGCCTGTGAAAACTATCCCGTCCACTTGCGAGTCCGACACAAGAGCTCCGCCTACTTCAGCGCCCGATCCAGTCACAATGTTGATGACTCCTTTGGGGATGCCGGCCTTTAGCGCCAGATCTCCTAGCATGATAGCTGTGAGAGGCGTAATTTCAGATGGCTTCATGACGACGGTGTTCCCCGCCGCAATAGCCGGGGCCAAACTTCTCGCAGCCAGCGCAATCGGATAGTTCCAGGGAACAATGTGCACCGTTACACCTAACGGTTCTCGAAGAGTGTAGTTCAACCGCCTCGGAGGAACCGGTATCGTCTCTCCTTCAACTTTGTCTGCCAATCCGGCCCAGTACTCGAATGCTCTGGCCGCCCATGCAACATCACCCTTTGACTCTCGAAGAGTCTTCCCCTCGCTCAGAGTCTCAAGCCTTGCCAGCTGCTCCGAATTCTCTCGGACTAGGCCTGTGAGCTTGGTAAGAAGACGCCCTCTCTTACTAGGATCAATGTCAACCCAGCCCGCCGACTCGAGCGCCGTTCTCGCAATCTCGACTGCAGTCCTCGCATCTTGTTTCGTGGCTCTTGGAACTTCGGCGACAACCTCGTTGTTCGAGGGATCAAGAACTGATGAGACAGCGCCATTTGAGCTATCCTTCCACTCTCCGCCGATTAGCATCTTATACTTCTGAATCTGAACGGTCAAGTCCGCATTCCAAACTGGATGAGGCTATAAAAGAGGGTTTCCTCACACGGGAATTGTTTGCGTCTTCATCTCACGGAACATGTCGATCAATAGCTGGACTCTTCGGTCAAGGTTGGGATACCTGCTGAGCAAGCCCTTTGCCCTGTGACCCACAAACAATCCTGCACCTGGCCCAGGTGAGCCCGCTTGAAATGCTGAGTGAACCTTCAGCAAAGCGGATGCTAAGGCCAATGGCTTTTGGGTGTACTTGACCGAGGACTGGTCGGCCAAGAGTTCTCGTTCTCTATGGACTGCCGCCTCAACAAGATGGAGAGTTGGATCAAAAGCAAGCGCCAATTTGGCCAATCTAGCAAGTCCCTTTTCCAGAGAGTCATTGTTCTTTAAGTGGGAGAGTTCGTGAGCAATGACCGCTTCAACCTCTACCGGGGACATTGACGAGACCAGTTCTGGAGATACCGCCACGACTTTCAGTCCCTTGTTATCCAAGGAAAAAGCGTTTCCAACTGTTGCCTGTCTTAAGTCGACTCCCCGCATGTTCATTTTTTCGCAAAGATCTGCAAATGTCTCGTTCAGTATAGAGCCTGAGGTTGTTCCTGCTATCATCCCTTCCATCATCCGAGGAAACGCGTATCTTCGCGCAATTAGCGACAATAGAGACGCGATTCCTATAGATGTAAGCAGCGAGCTTCCAAGCACGAGTTCTATCACTCGTTGTGGTTGCCACTCATACATGTTGAGGAAAAGAGTGCACACGACAAAGCTAGTCCCAAGAAAGGACCAAAAGAAAACAGAGGAGGATAAAATCGGATAGAGCAGTCTGGATCTTCGTAAAGGATTCCCTGCATTCGATCGGTAAGCAAGGAAACAGAAGGCTTGGACTACTAAGACGGCGGCTACGATTCCAAGAGTCGCTTTCGAAAGAAAATAGACAGAGTAGAGTTCCAGGCTTATCGTTGCCCGGACTCCCTTCGAACTTTTTCTTCCAGCCTCTTCAGCTCATCCTTCGGAATCTCATCCATGTAGTCGTGCAAGGTCGAGATTATGCTCGGTCCGAAAGCCGTGAGCAACCTATCGACAAACCCCTTGACGACCCGACCCTTCACCTTGTCCTCCGAATAAAGCCGGTAAACATATCGGGACCCTCCTCTTCCAACGGCCTCGTCGCGGGTCAGAATACCCTTCTTGAACAGCCGATCGAGAGTAGTACTGATAGTAGTGTATGCAAGCCCGCGACTAGAATGAAGGTCTTGAGCAACCTCTCTAGCAGAGGCTCTGCCCAGCCGAACAACGCTTCCCAGAACTGCCGCTTCTAGGTCTCCTAGTTCCAAGGCCCAGCGGAACTTCTAATGCAGATCCTCAATATCTAACTTTCTATTCAGGTCGGAGCTATCAAGAAATCTGAGCGGATGCTTCCAACCAGTCCTGATATCCTGACAAGAGCAGGTTCGAAAGGGCAGAGAACACCTCCCGCAAATTCGTAAAGCAACTACCCTCACCACGATCAAAACCACGTCAACCGTCCGATGCTCTCTACCTTTCCCGCTCCTACAGACGCAGCTAGTCCAAAATACCCCCGAAGAGGACGGAAGAACTAGCGTAATCTAAGTCGGGAAGACTTCGTCTTTCGAAAAGGGAGAGAAGGAGGAACACTCGTCATAAGAGCGCGATCACGCCACTCAGAATCGCTAGGGGCCCGCTTTCGAGGAAGGCTTCCGATTCACAATGCAGCCCTCCCGAATTTCGGGGCGTTCGAAGTTGATTAACTCTAAAGGGCTCTAGTACCCTTACCTGCCATCGCATGGTTCAAGACGTTCTAAACTCAGTAGTTCGAACTTCCTTTGACTCCAAGGGAGGAT
>WNFB01007164.1_pt1 | contig 10313 bp, 12 predicted proteins | sample 5400501 | NCBI WGS metagenome assembly WNFB01 (sample SAMN13153341, study PRJNA577476) | soil metagenome | isolation source: 200 cm saprolite under Douglas fir tree site 2 hole 1 | place: USA:California | collected 2015-04-18 | reverse complement strand
CACTCGGACATGTTATGTGCATTCGCGAAAGTTAGTTTGACCAATAGGACTTCGCGAGCGTCCTCTTGGCGCGCTCCGAGTGTATTACATTTCTATGACAGGACCAGATTCTGAGGGACATAGAATCGAGTTCAGTTCACGTAAGCAATTGGATTGGCAGACGAAGGAAGAAAAACGCCAGGGTCCTGCCATCTCCGACCATCTGTTCAAAAAGCAGACGATCCAGTAAGAACGCTTTCTCGTACAAATCATTGAAAAGAAAAAGGAAGTGGCGCGCCCGGTGGGACTCGAACCCACGACATCCTGCTTAGACTGCTTAGAAGGCAGACGCTCTATCCAACTGAGCTACGGGCGCAACTACATTGATTCTAAAACATTTGCGCCTCACAGACACACAGTTTTAGATACGCTAACCCTCTGCGTAAAGGGCAGACTCTCGGGTCCAGACTCCAGGCCAAGCGCGGAGATCACTTCCTAGAAGCCGACTTGTCGTTACTAATCCGAACCTTTTTTCAGCCGTCCGTTGCCGGTTCAGGTACCGGGGGCGTAGTTCAGACTGGTCAGAACGTCCTGCCTGTCACACAGGAGGTCGCGGGTTTCAATGGGTATCAGGCCGCCCTGGTGAGGCGCCAGCTTACGCAGGTATTGATTTCATCATTGTCCGGGACGGCGGATTGCTGCGGTTTATCTTTTTTCGACAATCTACCCTCAGATGGACTCTACAGTCGCGGCACACACACAAGAGAGCATCGTGAAGGTGTGCGCGACTGGCTCGACTGATAGACTCTAATGACGTTTGGCCCCTTACACACTTCGAAAAACCTTATTGGATGTCAATGGCTGGACACCGACCATTCCGCGTCGCACACAAGCACACCTGTCGTCACATAAGTGCTTATTAGTCAGCGATTCAGCGCAAGGCGGCGACAGCTTTTCGTGGAACTACATTTGCATTTTGGACTCAAAGGAAAACAGAGCAAAGGAGCGTACGAACTTGGACGCACGAATAATTTCACCGCGTCGGGGGGACAGACGGAGCATCGGATCTGACGCTCCCCAATTGATGAGTGACGAGGGGCTCGTCGCGGTGGCCAAGATGGGCGATAGAACAGCCTTCGACGAGCTTCACAAACGTCATGCCGCAAAGATGTTTCGGGTTGCTCATCGGATCACTCGACATCGTGAGGATGCTGAGGATGCGGTTCAAGAGAGTTTTCTTAATGCCTACGTCCACCTGAAGAACTTTGAGGGAAGGGCACGATTTTCAACCTGGCTGAGCCGCATCGCCAGTAATGCCGCGCTGATGAAAGTGCGCAGGAATCGCGTATCGCGCGAAGTTCCAATAGAAGAGCCCACAGAGAGATTCGAACTTCGTCCCGAAGATAAACTGGAAGACTCTTCGCCAAATCCAGAGGAGATTTGTGCAAAAGGCGAGCAGGAGGCAGCCCTAAGAGATGCGATCGCAAAGCTGCGACCAACACTTCAGGAGGCTGTCGAACTGTATCAGTTCCTGGAATGCTCCTTGCATGAGACCGCCAATGTGCTCGGGATTTCTGTCGCAGCAACGAAAGGGCGACTGTTTCATGCACGGGCCACACTACGCCGGAGACACAAGAAGTACTTGCTTGCAAGGGAGGCGCGATGACGAAACGACTGTTTTTTCTCAATTGGTATCGAATTCTGCGAGCGCACCTTCATTGGACCATGCTTCAGGCGATCCGCTATTCCCTGTGGCTCACGCGCTAACTCGGAGTTTCATGAAAGAGCAATCATCATCTCGCGCAAGTGAAAAGCCGGAATGGCTTACCCATATTGAGGCTGTTCTCGAAATGCTGAACGAAGGGATTGTCATTACCAATGAGGACCAGCGAATTCTCTTTGTGAACTCTCGTTTTGTGGAGATGACTGGTATCCCCCAACAAGACATGCTGGGAGCTGACGCTTCGGAGTTCTACTCCGAACAGGAATGGGAGTTTCTGGCTCAACAGATTGCTGTCGTGCGACATCAAGGCCGCCACCGTTATGAGTTTCTACTCCCGCAGAAAGATGGCGGTCGTCTGCCGATTATAATCAGCTCGCGTTTCCTGCAGAATTCCGGAGGCGAGTTCCGAATCATTACCGCCTCAGACATTTCCGAGCAGGCGCGTATCGCGAAGGAACTGCGCTCGGCTAACGCGAAACTTCAGGAAAGACAGTTGGAAATTGAGGAGGATCTCCGTCTCGCCGCACAGGTCCAGACCAGCCTCGCACCGAAATCCACGGCGCGTGGCAATGTCACGGTCGACTCCTTTTATCATCCGGTGCATTCAATTGGCGGCGACTTCGCGGTCGTGAACTGGCACGATCACGACCAGGTCAGCGTGCTGATGTGCGATGTCTCAGGCCACGGCATCGGGTCAGCTTTGGTTGCCAACCGAATCTACTCTGAGACCACCGCCCATCTCCGCGCCGGCGTTTGCTTCAGCGACATGTTCGGAAGGCTAAACCGATTTCTTATGGAGGACATCGCCGGCTCCGGAATGTTTGTCACCGTGGCCGCTGCCCGAATCGACGCCCGGCAGCGGCGGATGCACTTTGCCGGAGCGGGTCATCCCCCGGCAATGATCGCTCGTGGCAGCCACAGTCCTGTCCTACTTGAGTCCCACAGCATGGTCCTCGGAGCTCTCCCGGATACTGAGGGCACATCTGACAGCCTTGAGGTCGAACTCGAGCCGGACGACCGCGTTGTGCTGTACACCGACGGGATAACGGACGTTTTCAATTCCAGCGGAGAAATGCTCGGCATTGAAGGCGTACGAGAGATCGTACGCGAAGCTGCGTCCCTACCTGCAGAAGAGATGAAGCAAGGCATTCTCGACGGCGTGGTCGCGTGGCGAAATGGGCCGCCAACCGACGACGCATCTCTTGTCCTCGTGCATGTTCGCTGATCAAAGCGACTCCTGTAGGGGAGGATACGCTGTGCAAATTTCCGCTCGTCGCCGCGAGAAAGTCACGATCTTCGATCTCTCAGGAGACGTCGATTTCGCAAACTCGCGACAGCTCCGCCAGTCCGTTTTGCGGGAAATACAGGAGAACCGGACGCCCCAGGTCGTGGTAAATCTCAGGGCGGTACGTTACATCGACAGTTCCGTTGTCGCTTCCCTGGTGGAGGCCCTGAAAGCGTCACGCAATCTCGGTGTGCGGTTCATTTTGTTCGGGCTCAGTACACGCGCCCGGGAAGTCCTACAACTCTCGCGCCTTATCAAAGTCTTCGAAATCTACGAGACCGAGGACCAGGCTGCGGCTCCGTAAAAATGGAGATCGAGGGCTGGAGAGTTCGGTCTCCAAGTTGAGAGACCTCCACCGAGTCAGCACGTGCCCGCCGTTCGAACCTGCCAACTCCCGCCGAATCACCCAATCCGTGTGTGAAACGATTTGACCATCGCTCGGATGTCACGGTTCTCGAAGACCGGGCCTTCGCGCTCCTCTGTTCCCCGGACCGCAACATCCACCATCGCCCGGGCCAAGTCGTCAGCCCGAATCACCTGGTTGGGGAAGAGCAATCGAAACGCGGGGTAGATCGCACGCAAAAGACGGTAACTGAAATTCGGTTCCTTCCGCGGCTCCACAGGGTAGATGTACGCAGGCCGGAACAGGTAAAGGCGGGAGAACCCCACCGCGAGTAGGGCCTTCTCGGCCTCTCCCTTATAGCGTGCGAAAGGCATCCGACTCCGTCCGGTCGGGTCCGCACCACTCCCACTCAAAAATGAGAATGCCGCACCGGGGCTGCTGGCGTGGAGAACTCGCGCGAACTCAATCGGGTAGTCCACGGTTATCGTCCGGAGTTCCGCGTCCGACACCGCTCCGGTATATGCACCCAGGCAAAAGACCGCTCCGTCCTGACCTGAGAGCGCCTCCGCGAGTGCGGAGCAGTCCGCGAAGTCTCGGTGCACAACCTGATTCAACTTGGGATGCGAAATGTCGAGCTTCCTGCGAACGATCGCCGTCGCAGACTTGACGGCGGGATGGTCGAGCGCATAGCGAAGGGCGTATCCACCGACCATTCCCGTCGCGCCCACAATCACAAGGCGTGTCTGATCCCGCGTCGGAACGTTCATCCGCGGCCTCGAGGCGCTGCAAAGGCGATCATCGAAGCGATCTGGTTAGCCGGTGTCATGAAAGTGTGCGCTCCTCTAACCAGTCGACATACAGCCGACGCTCCGCAAACAGCCACGCGCCGTCCACCTTCACGAACGTGTCGAGACATCGGAGCGAGGCGAGCATCAAGCGTCGCTTTTCACCTTCGAGCGTAACGTGATGCGCGAGGCAGTAGGCTTCCCCAGTTGCTCGATCGGCTGTCAGCGTGAAGATCGTGCTCTGTCCGACGAAGTGCGTCGTGGCGTCATACTTGTTCAGCTCCGCGAAGACTGGAGCGAGCGCCTCGCGCGAGTGCAGCTCCTGTGAGGGCGTGGGATTCTTGGCGTTCATGTACACTACGAAATGAGTATCAGCGGTAAAGAGGGACATCTGACCTTTCGCGTCGCGTCGATCGGCGCAGTGAGCGTAGGCCTCAACAAGCTCCCGGATAGCAAGACGATCCGCGGCTTCACTGGGAGAGATAGTAGTGTGGTTGCTCATGAACTGGTCTCATTATTGGATTCGTTCAGCCGCGTAAGAGCGGTCACTCGAGAATGGCCCGTGGTTCTAGAAACGCCTCGATCCCGAATGTACCGAATTCGCGGCCGACGCCCGAATGTTTGAATCCGCCCCAAGGTGCCTGCGGATCGTCACGCATGCCATTGATGCTGTCCATAACTTCGCGGCCGTGGGATTCGACGAATGCCCCATCGATGTAGTGCTTTGTGATTGTTTTCATCGGGCTCTCCCTCTCGTGAGGATTCACAGCCGGAACAAGTGACGACGCGCCTGAGCGAGCTTTACGTTAACCATGCAAGCGCAATTCCAGGACAATCTCTGCCAGTTGCGCTGAATCGCTGCATAGTCAGTACTTCCTGCAGGCGGAGGTGTGTTTGTGCGTGATGCGGAATCGTCACTGTCCATCTATTGACAGCGCACCGGGATTGACCGTAGCCCTAGATTCGGTGCGTACCCGCATCGTATTGATGTTGGCTGCGGAGTCTTCACCGACGGGTGAACGGGAGGACCGGTGCATCTAAGACAAAGACGGCTGTTGCGGTGCAACCTGCGGGGGAGTAAGCGAACGCCTGAGCTTGAAGGCGAAAAGCCGACAGGATAAGTTATTCGGCGCTGAATTGGAGAAGGAGCGTAAGGTTCTCACAATGGCCAATGAGGATGTGCAAAAGACGCTGGCAGAGTTATCACGAGATTTACAGGAGAGCAAAGCTAGGCTTGAAGAAGCCCAACGCGTCGCCCACGTCGGCCACTGGGAATGGGATCTCGAGACGGATGTCGTGGTCTGGTCGGACGAAACCTACCGCATCTTTGGCCTAAGTCCGCAGGAACGTCCTATGGATTTAGCGACAGTACGCGCCATGGTCCACCCTGAAGATCGAGAGTCTCTCTACCGGGGAGTAGACGAGGACCTTCTTGCCGGAGTGCGCCCCGACGCTGAATTTCGGATCGTTCGTCCCAATGGGGAAGTGCGCACGGTCCACAGCGTAACTCCCAAGCGTTGGAGCTCGATGCCAGGCGATGCGAAGAGAGACGCATCGGGACGGCCTTACAAATTGTTCGGCACCGTGCAGGACATTACTGAGCGCAAGCGTGCAGAGGAAGCCCTGCAGGGAATTTCACACAAACTACTAGAAAGCAAAGCCAGGCTTGAAGAAGCACAACGCGTCGCCCACGTCGGCCATTATTATTGGAACCTCGTTACGAATCGCGTGACTTGGTCCGACGAGCTGTACCGCATCTATGGGCTGAGTCCGCAGGAAGGTCCCATAGACATGCCGATGATTCGCGAAATGATCCACCCTGAAGATCGAGAGTTTGTATTCCGGGCAGCTGAGGAGGCCCTTCATAGCGAAGTGCGCCCAGACGCTGAACATCGCGTCGTTCGCCCCAATGGGGAAGTGCGCACTGTCCACGGTCTGGGCACCGTGAAAATAGACGCATCGGGGCGACCGTATGAAATGTTTGGTACTGTCCAAGACATTACTGACCGCAAGCGCGCCGAGGAGACCCTGCAGCGAACCCAGCTTGATCTTAGGGAAGTGACGCGGGAGTTGCAGCGGCAGCAAGCATACCTGACCGAGGCCCAAAGCCTCACCCACATCGGCAGTTGGGCGTGCAATCTGGTCACACGGGAGATATTTCATTCATCGGACGAAAACGCGCGCCTGTATGGCTTCGATCCCAGCGAAGGTACGATACCATTCGACCGTTTTTACAACACCATTCTTACGGAAGACGAACTGGCCTTGAGAGCGAAACTTGAGAATGCGGTCGGCGCAGGAGCGGATTATGACGTCGAGTTTCGGATTCGTCGTACCGACGGCGGCATTAGATTCCTGCGCGGCATAGGACATCACAATCCTTCTCACGAAATCGGCGAGTATGTCGGTATCACCATGGATATAACCGAACGAAAGCGCGCCGAAGAGGAGCGCGAAAAGCTGCGGCAGTTAGAGGCCGGTCTCGCACACATCAATCGCGTCAATATGATGGGAGAACTCGCCGCCGCGTTAGCGCACGAAATCAGGCAGCCCATAGCCGCCTCAATCACCAGCGCCAACGCGTGTTTGCGATGGCTCGCGCGCGATCCACCAGACCTCGAAAGGGCGCGTGCAGCAGCAGCTAGAATTGAGCAGGACGGAAACCGCGCGGCCGAAGTGATCAATCATTTGCGGTCTTTCTATAGAAAAGGTACGCCTCCTGAACGCGGGATCGTCGACCTCAAAGACATCATTCGAGAAATGACCGCTCTGCTTAGGAAAGAAGCGGTTCGGCACTCCATAAAAATCCATTCCGAACTGCACGAAAATATGCCTAACGTCCTAGCTGACAGGGTGCAACTTCAACAGGTGTTCATGAATCTGATGCTGAACGCGATTGACGCCATGAAAGACACCGGAGGCAAGTTGACGATTAGTTCTCGACTAACTCCCGAAGGTCAGCTAATCGTCTCGATCAGCGATACCGGCGTAGGATTGCCGGCGGAAAATACTGAGCGGATTTTTGACGCCTTCCATACCACGAAACCACAGGGCACGGGCATGGGTTTGGCAATAACCCGCTCGATCGTGGAAGCTCACGGTGGCCGAGTGTGGGCCACCGCCAATCAGGAGGCAGGCGCAACTTTTCATTTCACTCTTGCCGCCAAAGCCGAGGCAGATGCATGAAATCGGCGGCCGTTCCCACGGTTTTCATCATCGATGATGATCGCGGCATGCGTCAGGCGATCCACGATCTCGTCGAGTCGGTGGGGCTGCGCGCTGAATCCTTTGCAACTGGTGAAGCGTTTCTCGGCACGAGACACACCGGCCGCCCGAGCTGTTTGGTTCTCGATGTAAGACTGCCTCAGATGAGTGGACTCGATTTTCAGCGCCGGTTGGCCGAGACCGGCATGCAAATCCCCATCATCTTCGTCACGGCGCACGGAGACATCCCCATGTCTGTCAGGGCGTTAAAGTCGGGTGCCGTAGAATTTCTGACAAAACCTTTCAGGGACCAAGATCTGCTGGACGCAATTCAGCAGGCCCTCCAGCGGGACCAGACCGCGCAAGAACAACGGGCCGAGATCCACGATCTGCAGGAGCGCTATCACGCATTGACTGCGCGAGAGCGGGAGGTAATGACTCTGGTGGTCTCCGGAAGGCTCAATAAGCAGATTGCCTCTGAAATTGGAGCCAGCGAGGCCACAGTAAAAGTCCACCGAGGCCACGTCATGCAGAAGATGCAGGCCGGATCGGTAGTTGATTTGGTCCGCATGGCCGACAAGCTCAAACTCCCTCCTTGCAAATAGCCCGTCCTGATCTAGAGCCCGTCCGGCTAATCCTCCGCCTTCTAGTCGACTACCACCAAAGTGGTAGTGCGCACGACTAAGAGCCAATTGTGCACTCGTTGCGAATACGGCTAGGCTTCCCGCATGAGCAGCGACCAAAGCTCAAGACTCATAGCCATCGTCGACGACGACAACTCAGTTCAGAGTGCCTTACAAGATCTGATCGAATCGGAGGGGCTATCCACGCTCTGTTTCGGCTCCGCGGAACAATTCCTGGATTCCGGCGCTCAACACAAGGCCGCATGCCTGATCGCTGACATTCGGATGCCGGGCATGTCCGGCCTTGAACTGCAAGCCAAGCTCAAGGCGGACCGGTGCCGCATACCGATCATTTTCATCACAGCGCATGGGGACGCCAAGGTGCGGATCCAAGCCATGCGTGACGGGGCAGTGGAGTTCTTAACGAAACCATTCGACAACGCAGTCTTACTCGAAACGGTTCATGCCGCCGTCGAGGACTACGCGAAGGCGCTTGGGCTTTGGAACTCAAATCAATGACAGTGGCTGATCAAGACCGTCGGGTTCGCAGATTCGAGCAGATCATAGGCGACAGCCCGGCTCTGAGAGTCGTGCTAAAGCAAACCGAGCTGGTTGCGGCGGCGGACTCCACTGTGCTCATCCAGGGAGAGACCGGCACTGGCAAGGAACTCATCGCTCGCGCGATCCATAATGCCAGCCCTCGCAGTGGCCACTCTCTGATCAAGCTGAATTGTGCCGCCATTCCCTTCGACTTGCTCGAAAGTGAGCTCTTTGGTCATGAACGTGGCGCCTTCACTGGGGCCATAGCGCAGAAAATCGGCCGCTTCGAATTGGCCGATAAAGGAACCCTTTTTCTCGATGAAGTCGGCGACATACCACTTGCGTTGCAGCCCAAACTGCTACGCGTTCTGCAGGAACAGGAATTTGAGCGTCTCGGAAGTGGCCGCACCCATCACGTCGACGTGCGGCTGGTCGCGGCGACTCACCGGGACCTGGAACAAATGGTGAAGCGTAACCAATTTCGTAGCGACCTGTACTATCGCCTGAACGTATTTCCGATCACGCTGCCGCCCCTGCGTGAGCGACGCCAAGACATCCGCCCTCTGTTGGAACACTATGTTGAAGTCTTCTCCAGTAGAATGGGTAAACGCATAGACACTATTCCCGATGAATTCGTTAATGCTTTCGAGTCGTATTCCTGGCCGGGAAACATTCGAGAACTCCAAAACGTGATCGAACGCGCGGTAATACTTTCCAATGACGGCTTGCTTCCCAATCTTCTACGCCCGACTCGCGTCGACTCGGTTGTGGGATTTCCTGCGAGCAGAACGCTTAGGGAGTCGGAGCGCCTTTTGATTTTGGGAGCATTAGAAGCCACCGGATGGCTAGTCGGCGGACCGTATGGTGCAGCCGCACGGTTAGGGATGAAGCGCACTACGCTAATCGCCAGGATGAAGAAGCACGGAATTCTTCGGCCCCCGGACGAGAATCGGGATGAAGTCATCCCTGATGATTCTCCATCCCGTTCCCTCTAGATGCTTGCTGACCGTGTTTGACCACCGGTAAACCGAATGGGGTTTGGTGCAGCGCTGCTCGCGAGAACGGATCCACAAATTCTGTAATTCAGACAGAATGCTGAAAAACGCAATATGCATTCCGCAGGATAGCAACGCAGCTGATTGAATCCAGCCTGATAAGTACCGATAAACGCGCTTGTATTGACTGGGCAGGCCACCTTCCGGGTGCTTGGCCACTCGGAAGTAATTGTCCGACCCACTTTGTCCCGGAGACATTGAGCGATGCAGTCGTGAATCAATTCCCACACAAGGTAACTTTGGCAACTGTCTTACATCCCGCTCACTGCGCCGTTTTGGCTCTCAAATCCACCGCGAGTCGGCCTGGGTGAACCCCTTGCTGAGACAATTCGCAGCGTGACAGTTGGACATCAATTCCCGTTCACTGGGAAATTAGCCTTCCTGTCAGTTAGATCGAGCTTCGCAGTGCTCGAAATGTCTCTCGGATTGCAGGGATTTTGCTCAACCTTTTTCCTCCAGGGATGCTCAGCCAGTTTTCGCAGTTCAAGCTGTTGCCTAGTGTGCTTTGTTTCTTTGTTCTGGAAGCTTTCGCAAAGTGTAACAACTCCGATTTGTCTCACGTAAGGGTTCCCTGCAAGAGTCTTCGGGTAAGAATCTCGGTTGCACCGCGACCTAAGGAGAATCATGCGGCGGTTTCCTAATTCATTCTGCCCTGTTTGTACTCACACCCTTTCATTTGTTTTGAACGACTTGCGGCGCTCTCATTTGCGCCGAATCACCTCATTTGCAGGCTAAAGTGCACCGAGAGTGCACCAAAAATTGGCTGAGATGCGCCG